>Ga0302325_10034043_pt1 | contig 10425 bp, 9 predicted proteins | sample Palsa_T0_2_FD_201948 | JGI IMG/M metagenome (GOLD analysis project Ga0302325, IMG submission 201948) | Peat permafrost microbial communities from Stordalen Mire near Abisko, Sweden - Palsa_T0_2 | ecosystem: Environmental > Terrestrial > Soil > Palsa > Peat permafrost | place: Sweden: Abisko...
ATCTTCAAACTGTTCCAGAATGTCGACGGTGCCGTCGGTGGAAGCGTTGTCCACGATGACGATCTCTTTGAGCGGGTAGCGCTGCTCCAAAACCGATTCGATGCAGCGCTTTATGAAGCGGCCGCTATCGTATGTGACTATCGTGACGGATACAAAGTCGTTTTGCGCCATGAAAAAAAACCTACGAACCGGAACTTCTCTTCAACATCCGTGTAATTAACTAGTAGGACCAGACGCAAGCTGCTGGTCCTTCCAGCCGGAAAAAAAGCACCGGCTGGCAAGCCGCACGACTTTTACGCAGGCTGCCATGGGCTGCGGGCTCCGCCGCCCGAGCGCCTCAACCAGGCTTCGCGCGAAGGACCCTGTTACGACCGACAAACATATCACCCGGAACGCTAACGGACGACAGTGTTTAGCAGTATACCTCAGTAGACTACGATACCAATAATACCGCCGCATCTCCACAGTCAACTGAGAAATCGAATGTGCGCCAAGATGCTTGGCAATTGCCGTCGGAGTGTGGTATAAGACATACCCTCGGTCCATGGCGCGGCGGCAAAAATCCACGTCCTCGAACCATAAAGGGTAAAATCCCTCGTCGAAACCCCCCAGCTCCTCCCAAACAGCCCGCCGGACCATGAGAAACGCGCCCGCCGGCTGTTCCACGAGCATGGCCGAGTCGCAATTCAGGTCGAGAGCTCGATAGTATCGGTTCACTGGGTTGTCAGGCCAGACACGGTTAAGCAAGAGGACTTCCAAAACCAAGGCGGCGGGGGTCGGCAACCGCCGGAACATGAATCCAGTCTGCGGATTGCCGTCGAAATCTACCAGCCGGCCACCGGCGCCCGCCGCCCTTGGCAGGTCGCAGGCTTGGCGCAGCGGCTCGACGCCGGTCAGCAAAACGGCATCCGGATTCAAGAGCAGAATATAGGGGCAATTCAGGGCCGAAAAACCCTGATTTACGGCTCCGGCGAACCCTCGATTGCTCGAGTTGGCGACCAGCTTTGCGCCTCGCCGCGCCACCTCGGCTATGGTCGCGTCATGCGAGCCGTTATCCACCACCACCACCTCAGCTCCGCTGGCGAGCGCAGCGTCGAGGCATGCGCCGATTTCCGCTCCGGAATTATAGGTGACGATGACGATTCCGATAGTGCCCATGTGTCACTATGCCCCACCCGCGGTCAATAAAAAGTACAACCGCCAGTATGCGTCATACCCGGTGGACGCCTGAACCTCGCGAATGGTCCGCTCGCCGGAACGCGCAAGCTTCCCAAGTATCCTGGCGTCGATGGAAGCGCAACTACTACGCATGCCGGAGAAGCCGCGTACGCCTTGCGCCATTCCCTGAAGCCACGCAATGCCTGCGCCATGCCGCGTGGCCACGCCTCCCCATAACAAGTGAGCGCAGAAGATCGGCCAGAACCATCGCGCGCAAACCCCCGTGGGATAATGGCGCGCCAGCAAGAAGATCTGATTGCGCGCAATCCGGCGCACGGTTTCTTTGTGCCATCGCCCGAGTGTGGCGCTACCGCGATGCCAGGCGACTGCCGTGGAATCGTAGACGCCGTCGATCCCCTGCGCCGCGCACCGCATACCGAAATCGACGTCTTCCAGATACGATTCGAACCGCTCGTCGAGAAGCCCCACGCGGTCGAATAGCTCAGAGCGAAAAAGGGCTGCCGTCCACGGCGCCGACGCGATGCGGCGGCTCTTCAGGAAATACTCGCCGTCCGGCCGTCCGGCGCCAACGCGCCATGCAGTTCCACCGCGGCACACGGCGTCGAAGGAGCCATCGATTTGGCCAAGAGAATCCGCGGAAAGAATCTTGCCCGTAGCGAACCAGGCATCGGCGCCCGCCAGTGTGGCGAAGTAATCCGGCGCCAATTCCACATCGTTATTCAGGACGGCGATCCACTCGGCGCGGCTCTCGCGGATTCCGCGATTGGCCGCCGCGGCGAATCCGGCATTGCGCCCCATCGCGATCACCCGCGCGCCGTGTTGCCGAGCGAGTTCCGGCGCGCCGTCGGTAGATCCGTTGTCGATTACCACGATCTCCGAAGCGGGCCGCGTTTGCCGCTCCAGGCTGGCGATCAGGCGTTCCAACAAATGGCGGCCATTCCACACCGGCACAACCGCGGCGATGCTCATGTGTGGGGCAGGTTGTGAACCTGCGGCGGATTGCTAATCCGCCTGCCGGGCTTTGCCGGATCGCAGTTTGACGGCCTGCCCCACGTCCCGGTTGTTAATATAGAAGAGATGAAACGGTTTGGTATCGTGTTATTGTCGTGCGCCGCGCTCGCATGCGCCGCGGATTTAGCCGGCGTACGTTCGGTATACATTTTGCCAATGCGCGGCGGTCTCGACCAGTATCTGGCGAATCGATTGACCAACGGCGGCGTGTTCCGCGTAGTGACCGATCCGAAGCTCGCCGACGCGGTGCTGACGGACCACATCGGAACCGCATTTGAAACGCAGCTGGAAGACATGAACCCAAAGCCGGAGCCGGTCAAGCCAGTCGCGCCGCCGCCGAAGAAGGCGGACGACTCGACCAAGCAGGGTCCGCCGATCGATACCGATACCAAGGCGCACGAGATACCCCGCACTTCCACATTCGGGCACGCCAACGGCACGGTATTTCTGGTGGACCAGAAATCGCACCAGGTGCTGTGGTCGGTATTTGACCAGCCCAAGGGCTCGGAATCGAAAGAAATGGATCGCACCGCTTCCGATATTGTAAGCCGCATTAAGAAGGACCTTGGGACGGGGAAGTAGCGCGTTTCTCGGCGACTATTTCGCGATAGCCCTCCACTAGTCTGCGCGTAATCGCGGCCATGTCCCAATTCCGTTCTACCTCTGCGCGGGCGCGCGCCGCCATTTCCGCGGCTGCGGCGGGATCTCGCAGCAGATCGAGAACGCGCCCCGCGAACGCCGCGGCATCGTCCGCCAAGGCGCAGATGGCGCCATCCGTATTGGTGAGACCTTCGGCGCCGACGAACGTCGACACTACGGGAATCCCCGCGGCGAAGGCTTCCAGCAGTTTCACGCGGACTCCCGAGCCGCTCAAGATAGGACAAACGAATACCGCATAGCGCGCCAGAGGGTCGCGGATATCTTCCACATAGCCTTGCAGTTCCAGGTTGGCGGCGTAGTCGGCATAAGCGTGCGGCGGCGGAGGGTCCGAACCGGCGATGATCAGTTTCGCTTCGGGCTCTTGCTCGAGAATGTGCGGCAGCGCTTCGCGCACGAACCAATCGACGGCAATGCGGTTGGGGTCGTGCCGAAAGCTGCCGACAAAGAGCATGGTAAGCGGCTCGCGGCCGCCGGGGCGGAATGGATAACGCGACGTATCGATGCCCGCGCGCAGGCCGGCGCGGAGGGGGAGCTTCGGGTTGAAGCTGAGCAGATAGTCGCGATTGGCGGGCGTGCAGACCTGGACCTGGTCGAATGTGCGCAGCGCGCGTAGTTCGTAGCGTAGCGCGCGCAGATATTCGACTCGGCCCTTGATTTCCGCCATCGCGGTGATCTGCCGTCCAAAACCGCGGCTGATGGATTGGAAGTAGACGTCGTGTTCGAAGAGCGCGACGGCGATGTTGCGGAACGCTCCGCGGTATTGCGCCATGGGCGTGTATTCGAGTTGCAGCACATCGATTCGCTTTTGATAGAGCTGGCGATGGATCAGCCAGGCCAGGTCCGGGTTGGCTACTTCGCGGACCGCATAAGGGTCGAACGAGCCCATATCGCGCGGATGGCCGCTGGGCCGCACCAGCCATTCGGCGGACGCGCAGAATTCGCGCAGTTCCAGGTTGTCTTTCTCCTGGTGCGCATAGTCGAGCAGCTCTACCACGTGCACTTCGGCAAGCTTCGCCATTTCGCGCAAGGTCTGGTACATGAACACGCCGCCGCCGTGGACTGGGGGGCAGATAGGGTAAGGCGAAACAAACAGCACGCGCAGCGGCTCGAAGTGGGGCGGACCCCCTGGTCCGCGCGGGTCCCCCTGGACCCGCTGCTCTTGCAATGACGAAGAGGCCGGCCGGGGGTCGGCCCGCGGACCAGGGGGTCCGCCCCACTTTGGCTCAGCACAGTTCGATGGCTGGGGTTCTATCTGTGCGAAGCGATCGCGGTAATACCCTCCCATCGGCCGCAAAAACGCCTCCGTATCGCTAATTCGCGCCAGCCGCCGCGCTCTCCGGCGCGAACGCACAGCCTGCGGCAGTTGCCGGAAGGCGCGCCACATGGCGCCGAGATTGGGCCGTCCGGGCACGTCGCCGAAGATCACGCCGATTACCGCGCCCGCCCAGGTGAAACAGAAATGCCCCGCGAGGCGCCGCCACTCGTGAATGTTTTTCCAGCAGAACAACAGGTAGTTCTTCTTGAGGACTTGCTGGATATACTCCTCGTTGAAACGCTTGCCGATGGTGCCGCGATGCTCGTGGTATACCACGCTGCCCGGTTGGTAGAGCACTTTCCAGCCGCGCTTCCAGGCCATGTAACCCACATCGCCGTCTTCGAGGTAAAAGGGCTCGAGCAGCGGGTCGAAGCCGCCCAACTCGAGGAATTTCTCGCGGTCGAAAGCGCAGGAGCCGCCGCCGCCATAGAAGCACGGAAAGAGACCGGTCACGGCGGGGTCGATGCGGTGACGCACGCGCAGGCCGCCGTCTTCCCACCAGCCTTGCGTCAAGCCGGTTTCCTCGCGGAGCTTGGCGGGGTCGCCGAAGAAGATTTGGCAGGAGACGGCGAAGACGCCGGGTTCGCGGAAGCCCTCGAGAAGCGGCGCCAGAAAATCCGACGCCACGCGCATATCGCTGTTCAACAAAACGACGATGTCGTTCCTGGCTGCGCGGAAGCCTGCGTTGGAGCCTCCGCCGAAGCCGAGGTTCTTTTCGAGCGCCACCAGTTTCACTCGCGGGAAAGCGGTACGAACGAACTCGGCGCTGCCGTCGGTCGATCCGTTATCGACAACGATGATTTCATTGGCGGGGTTGCCGGCGAAGGCCTCTATGACCGATGGCAGATACTTTTCCAACAGATCCTTGCCGTTCCAATTAGGAATCACCGCAGAGGCTGATTCTGTGCTTGCGGCCGTGGCATGCGCACTCGTGCGTGCAGTGTTCACAACCGCGCCGGCGAGAGTGAAGAGGTCTGAGAGCGCCAGCGCTAGCGCGCTCAAAAACACCAGCAGCGGCGAAATTAGCAACAAGGGCAGCGCGCGAACCAGACGTTTCAGGAAGGCCATTTCATCTCTTAAGGTCCAATCTCACCTGCGTTCCCGCTGTCAATGGCGCAACCGGAGCCCGTCCACACGAGTGTGAACGCTGCACGCACGAGTGCGTGCGCCACGAACTTCACATTTTAACTGGCGGGAAACGCGGGGCCGAGGCCGACCTTGCGCCCCAGCTTCACCCATCGCGATTCGTGAAATAGCGTAACCTGCCGCTGCAAGGCCTGCGCCTCGGCTTCCAGCCGGCGCGCCCACGCGGTACGGTCGTCCAACTCCTTCTCCGTATCGTGCAGAGCTTCCACGGCGCGAACCAAGTCGGCGGTTTGCCGGGCGACGTCAGCCTTGAGGCTGGTCTCCAAATCGATAGCCCACTGCGTTTTTTCGCGGATGTCGCCCTCCAGATCGCGAACCTTGGCCGCGTATCCTTCGGCTACTTCGCGCGCGTTGCGCTGATCGCGCGCCAACTCCTCCTGCAACTCGGCCACGCGCACGCGTCGCGCTGCCAACTCCTGGTTGAGATCTTCCGCCCACCGATTACTGCGATTTAGGTCTTCAGTCTGGGCTTCGTGCTCCTGCTGCAAGCGGGCGAGCTCGTTCTTCGCGGTTTCGAGCCAGCCGTCCTTCCGTGAGAGTTCTTCTTCCAACAAACCGATGTGCCGCTCGCGCTCGCGCAGCACGTTGGCGGCGCGCGGCACGTAGACGAAAGCCGGATTCCCGATTTGCGGGCGATGCGCGCACACGGCCACGAAGAAATGCGATTCGTCGGGCGGCGCCGCGCTGGAATCGACGCGTACTTCCACGGTGTTGCCCGCCTCGTACGGTTGAAAGGCGACCCCTTCCACGTGGTTTTCCAGATACAACGAAACATGCGGGAAGACCGCCCGCAATTCGTCGCGGAACTCTTCGAACTCGAACTCATGAACGTGAAAAGGGTTGGCGCCCCCGGTTCCACGCGACTCCGCGTAATAGAGTTTGTTCGGCGTGGAGACGATGAACTGGCCGTTCGGCGCCAGCGTGCGCCGCGCTTCCCGCAGGAACCGGGACCAATCGGCAAGATGCTCGATCACTTCGAACGCCACGATCAGATCGAAACTTCCATCGGCGTGCGGCAGCGCTTCGCACGAAGCCTGTTCGAAGGTGAGATTCGGCAGCGGATAATTCGCGCGCGCATACTCGATGGCGCCGGGCGCCGAATCGATTCCGACCACGTTTAAAGCCGCCCGCGCCAGTTCCGCCGAGCCGTAGCCCGCGCCGCATCCCGCATCGAGCGTGCGTTTACCGCGCGCGAGGCGCGCCGCGAACGCGTACCGCGCCATGTGCTCGTTGAAGAGGTCGACATCCACATGGCCGGGGATTACCCGCTCGCCCGTAAATTCAGCCACGGAGCTTCTCCAATGGCCTCTCGGATAACCCCGCCGGTTGTGATGCGCCGCGAATGCGCGCGTTGACTTCGATGCGGCAGGGCAGGTGCAGGTAGCCGTAGGTCTCGCCTTCCGCGCGGCTCATTTGCAGGGTGACGGCGTTATCGATCCAGTCGCACATAGTGTAGTCGTCCAGCGCTCCATCGGCGATAGCGGGTGAAAAAGAAAACGACGCCGGGTATAACTCCGGCAGATCGATGTAGAAGTCTACGGTAATGATATCGCCGGGCTGCATCGAATCGATCTGGTAGCCCTCGCGCACCGTATTGGTCCCGGAAAAATCCATGCCGAGCTGATTGCGCAGCATGAAGCCGACGTTGGGCGTGCGTACCGGGCCATGGGCGCGCGCGCTGATGCGAACCAGGATGCGCGATGCGGGCTGCAGCATGTGAATCGGCAGGCCGTCTTCATCAAGCACCGCGATGCCGATGATTTTGGCCTTGCCATCGCCGTGGCGATGATCGATGTTCGGAATAGTCTCGACGATTTCCGGCGCGCGGACAGATGCGGTTGAGTGCGGCGCCTGGGTTTCCGCTTCGTGCAATCGGTAGGTCGAATCCTTAGCGGCGGTGGCGGCCAGATACTTCGAGACCACCCGCTCCGGCGCGCCTAGTTCGACGACCCGCCCGTGGTCGAGCCACATGGCGCGGTCGCCAATAGCCTTTACGTCGGCCACGGCGTGCGAAACGAAGAGAATGGTGACGCCGCGCGCGCGCAGCTCGTGCACCTTGCGCATGCAGCGGTGGCGGAAATAGACGTCGCCCACTGCCAAGGCTTCATCCACCAGCAGAACTTCGGGATCGACGTTGATGGCGACCGCGAAGGCCAGGCGCACCACCATGCCGCTCGAATAGGTCTTCACCGGTTGGTTGATGAACTCGCCGATTTCGGCAAAGCTTTCGATGTCGCTGTAGCGTGCGTCGATCTGGCGATTGCTGAGTCCCAGAATGGACCCGTTCAGATAGACGTTGTCACGTCCGCTGAACTCGGGGTTGAAGCCGGCGCCCAATTCGAGCAGCGCCGAGACGCGTCCGTTCACGGCAATTTTGCCCGCCGTGGGATGCATGATCCCGGCCACCATTTGGAGCAGCGTGCTCTTGCCCGATCCGTTTTCGCCGACGATGCAAAAGGTTTCGCCCCGTTTCACTTCGAAGCTGACGTCGCGCAGCGCCCAAAAGTCGCGATGGCAATTGAGACGATTGAACGTGAGCAACTCCTTGAGGCGCCCGGTAGGCGCATCGTAGATGGCGTAACTCTTCGACACTCCCTGGAATTCGACGGCGTTCACGGTAGGAAAGACCAGTGTAACGGAAGTGAGCGGAGTTACATTGCAGCGTCAGCGATCGGTGGCCCAAAATGCCCGCCTGACTCACGCTACAATCCCGATTAAAGCGCCTATCTCAATAAAAACAAAGCGGAAGCAGCCGATCCGTTTGTCCCTTCCTGCATATTGAAGCCAGGGTTCTGTCTTTTGTTCGCGCCCCGAAATCGCTCACTGATAATTCCACAATCCTTTTGACCGCAAGCAATACTTGTGTTACAAATACCACTTGAGGGAGGAAGCATGGATACGACCATTCGAAATCTGGACGAAGACGCCTACCGGGCGTTACGGGCCCGCGCTGTACTCCAGGGCCGGAATGTAGGCGATCTCATCAACGAAGCGATTCGCGCGTATCTGGCGGAGACAAGGCTAATCAAAGGAGGCTCTTCCCTGCGCGATCTCAAGCCCGAACCTTTTCCGGAGGGTAACGAGCACCTTAGCGAGCAAATCGACGAAATCGCTTATGGCGAACGCCAGCCGTGATCGTCCTCGATTCCAGCTTTCTGATCGGGTTTTACAATGACCGCGATTCCCACCATTCGATAGCCCTTCCTCTCATGGACCGGTTTCTTGCGGGCGAATGGGGCAGGGGATTGTTGCTCGAATACGTTTTTCTCGAAGTCACGACTGTGTTGCTTTCGCGCCGGGACCACGCCGTCGCCGCTCAGGTGGGCCGCATTTTGCTCGACGACGACGATTTGGAGTTTGGTCCGTGTTCGGATCTGTTCCTCGAAGCCATGCAGGGCTTCTCGAACCAGACGGGAACAAATTAGGCCCAGCGGCCGATGGCAGGTGGCTTCTCAGATGGCATCTCAAGGTCGCATCTCAAGATGGCATCACTTGTGCTATTCTATTTGCTGTATCAAAACGAGATTAAGAGAAGACAAGGAGCACTACCCCTCGAATGGCACTGGCGGTTGAAGCAAAGCGGCAGATTTTCATTACAAATCAGCGCCACAAATCCGACACTGGGTCGCCCGAAGTGCAGATTGCACTATTGAGTCAGCGGATTAGCATGCTGACCGAGCACTTCAAGACGCATCACAAGGATCACGGTTCCCGTAAAGGGCTACTCACGCTGGTGGCGAAGCGCCGCCGGCTTCTGACGTACCTGCGCAACACGGATCCCGAGCGCTATAAGGCTGTTCTGCAACGGCTAGGCATTCGACGCTAGTTTTATTCGTCGAAAGCGGACCGTTGTCCCCCGTTGTCGGTGCGGGTCGCTTTCGAAGTACATCCCACTTGGTTGGGGCGCAGCGCGGCGCGTAGCCCGCTGTGTTCCGGCCTCACATCCTGTCAACTCCAGTCTCAAACGGCTTCCCCTCAAAGGGCGCCGATTGACCGGCCGGGACTGGTTCCCCGCCGGATGGAGGTTTTAAAACACGAGTTGAAATTGACCTGGGCGGCCGTATCATCACCCTGGAAACGGGAAAGATGGCCAAACAGGCGAACGGCGCCGTTGTCGTTCGCTCCGGAGACTCAGTGGTATTGGTTTCCGCCTGCATGGCGCAGGAGCCCAAACCGGGAGCCGGATTTTTCCCGCTCACCGTCGATTACCGCGAATTCACTTATTCCGCCGGAAAGATTCCCGGCGGATTCATTAAACGCGAGGGACGTCCCTCGGAAAAAGAAGTGCTCACCAGCCGCTTGATCGACCGGCCGATCCGGCCGCTCTTCCCGGAAGGGTTTTTGTATGAAACGCAGATCATCGCCATGGTGATCTCAGCCGATCCGGAGCAGGACCCGAACTCGCTCGCCATCGTGGGTACCGCGGCGGCGCTGGCGATTTCGGATATTCCGTTCCCATATGTGCTGGGCGGCGTGCGCGTCAGCATGAAAGACGGGGCGTATATCGCCAATGCCAGCTATACGGAAGGGCGCGAATCGAAGCTGAACATCGTCGTCGCCGGCACCGAAGAAGGCATCGTGATGGTGGAAGCGGGCGCGCAGCAGGTCTCCGAAGCGGAGGTTCTGGGCGCGATCGAGTTTGGCCATGATTGCTGCAAGAAGATCGCCGCGGGCATCCGCAAGCTGGTCGCCGCAACCGGCAAGCCGAAGCGCGAATTCACTTCGCCGGCGCTGAACGAGGAGCTTTACGCGGCTGTTTCCACGGCCGCGCGCGAAGAGTTGAGCGATGCGTTAAATACGGAGAAGTACGAAAAGCTGGAAAGCTATTCGAAAATTTCCGCGCTCAAAAAGAAGACCATGGAGCCCCTGCCGGAAGAGCAGCGGCCGGAAGCGGCCAAGTGCTTCGAAGCTCTAAAAGAGCGGATTTTCCGCGACGAGATGCTGAAAAAGCACCGCCGTCCGGACGGGCGTAAGTTCGACGAAATCCGCGAGATCACCATCGAGACGGGCCTGCTGCCGCGCACCCACGGCTCGTCCCTGTTTACGCGCGGTGAAACGCAGGCGCTGGTAACGGTGACGCTCGGCACCAAGGACGACGAGCAGCGCATCGAGTT
>Ga0302325_10034045_pt1 | contig 10424 bp, 8 predicted proteins | sample Palsa_T0_2_FD_201948 | JGI IMG/M metagenome (GOLD analysis project Ga0302325, IMG submission 201948) | Peat permafrost microbial communities from Stordalen Mire near Abisko, Sweden - Palsa_T0_2 | ecosystem: Environmental > Terrestrial > Soil > Palsa > Peat permafrost | place: Sweden: Abisko...
CGCCCCGCGGCCCGCGCCGCGCCGCGCGCCGGTCCCCCGCGGGGAAGCGCGCGCCCCGGCGCGGCGCGGCGAACGACGCGTTCGGGCCGGCGGCGCGATCGCCTGGATCGGCGTCGGTGCTGTCCTGCTTGCGGGGGTCGTCTTCGTCAACCTCGCCGTCCTGCGGCTCAACCTGCGCCTCCAGCGGGCGACCGAGAGCCGCTCACAGCTCCTCGCCCAGAACGCCGCGCTCGAGTCGAAGCTCTCGACCGCGCTCGCCTCCGGACGGATCCAGCAGCTCGCCCAGAGCCGCGACGGCCTCGTGCAGGCCGATCCCTCCTCGATCGGCTACATCACACTCGGTCGCTAGCGGGCGCGGTGGCATCCCCGATCCGCGACAAGCGGGCAAACCGCCGCCTGGGACTGCTCGCTGCGCTGCTCGCACTCGGCCTCGGGGGCATCCTCGCGCGCGCTTTCTGGCTCCAGGTCGTCGATGCGCCCCGTCTCGCAGCGCTCGCCCGCAGCGAGCACGACGGCCCCGCCGAGGCGATCCCCGCCATCCGCGGCACCATCTTCGACGCGACGGGTGTCCCGCTCGCGATCGGCGAGCAGGAGACGACGATCGTCGCCGACCCCCAGCAGGTCGAGAACCCGCGCGGAATCGCGCTCGCGGCCCACGCCCTCCTCGGGGTCGACGCGAACGCCCTCTACCCGCAGCTCCTCAACAAGAAGAGCCAGTTCGTCTACGTCGAGCGGTTCGCCGACCCGAGCAGCGCCGCGCGCTTCCTCAGGCGAGGCTTCCTCGGCATCAGCTCCTACCCCGACGAGCGCCGCAGCTACCCCGAGGGGACGGTCGGCGCCCAGGTCGTCGGCTACGCGGGGGTCGACGACACCGGACTCGGAGGGCTCGAGCTGGCCTACAACGCGAGCCTCGCCGGCCGCGCCGGGAGCCAGACGGTCGTCAGGGACCCGAACGGCCGCGTGCTCGAGGTTCTCGACTCCAGGCCGCCGCAGGAGGGCGCCGACCTTTTCACCTCGCTCGACCACACGATCCAGGCCGAGGCGGAGGGGGTGCTGCGAAAGACCGTCAAGGAGTGGGGGGCGAAGGACGCGACGGCGATCGTCCTCGACCCGCGGACGGGCGGGATCCTCGCGATGGCCCAGACGCCGGTCTACAACGACAACGACACCCCCGAGGTGCCGACCGCCGACCAGACAAACCGCGCGGTCACAGACACCTACGAGCCCGGGTCGACCTTCAAGCTCGTGACGATCACCGGCGCCCTCTCGGAGGGGCTCGTGACCCCCTCGACCCGCTTCACGCTGCCCTACGAGCTGCGCTACGGCCCCTGCGAGCAGTGCACGGTGAGCGACGCGGACTTCCGGCCGACCGAGACGCTCTCGGTCGCCCAGATCCTCTCGCAGTCCTCGAACGTCGGCGCGGTGACGATCGCGAAGATGCTCGGCGGCCAGGCCCTTCAGGACTGGATCCAGAAGTTCGGCTTCGGCTCGCCGACGGGGATCGACTTTCCCGGCGAGAGCGCAGGGTTCGTGCTGCCGGTCGCGCATTGGAGCGAGACGACGATCGGGAACGTCCCGATCGGCCAGGGGATCTCGGTGACGCCGATCCAGATGGCGTCGGTCTACGCGGCGGTCGCCAACGGCGGCGTCTGGATCCAGCCTCACCTCGTCGAGCGCGTCGGAAGCCGCGCACCGCAGGCATGGCGGCACCGGCGCCTGATGTCGCCCGCGGTCGACGCGGAGGTGAAGACGATGCTGACCGGTGTCGTCGCCGACCCGGGCGCGACCGGCAACGAGGCCAAGATCCCCGGCTACAGCGTCGCCGGCAAGACGGGGACCGCTCAGGTCTCAAACGGACACGGGTACTCGAAGACCGACTTCACGGCGAGCTTCGTCGGGATGGTTCCCGCCTCGAATCCGCGGCTCGTCGTGCTCGTCAAGATCGACGACCCGCGCGGCTCGATCTACGGCGGCACCGTCGCGGCACCCGCGTTTCGCGAGATCGCGAAGTTCGACCTCCAGTACCTCGAGGTGCCACCCGATCAGCCGCCGGACGCGAGCCGCTCGGTGCTCTCCGCGACGCCCTGAGGCCCGGGTGCGGGCTGGAAGCGCCGCTAGACTCGCGGGGCGATGAACCTGGAGCGCTTGAGCGCCGCGCTCGGGCCGGCCGAGGTCATCAACGGGGCTCCGACGGAGATCACCGCCCTGGCCTACGACGCGCGCACGGTCACCCCGGGGGCGCTCTTCTTCTGCGTCGCCGGCCGCAGCACCGACGGGCACGCCTTCGCCGGGGAGGCGGCGGCGCGCGGTGCCGCCGCGCTCGTCGTCGAGCGGCCCCTGCCGCTCCCGCTGCCCCAGCTGCGAGTCGCCGACGCGCGCGCCGCGATGCCGCGTGCGGCCGGGCTCTTCTTCGCTGCCCCCTCGCACGAGCTCACGGTGGCCGCGGTCACCGGTACCAACGGGAAGACCACGACCGCCTTCCTGCTGCACGCGATCCTCGAGGCCTCCGGCCGGCGCAGCGGCCTGCTCACGAACATCGCCCGCCGCGTCGGCGGCGCCTCGCGCCCGACCGGGCTCAACACCCCCGAGGCGATCGATCTCCAGCGGCTGCTGCGCGAGATGGTCGAGGCGGGCGATCGCGCCTGCGTGCTCGAGGCGAGCTCCGAGGCCCAGGTGCAGGGGCGCCTCGAGGGGACCTCGTTCGCCGTGCTCGTCTTCACGAACCTCAGCCAGGACCACCTCAACTTCCACGGCACGATGGAGGCCTACTTCGCGGCCAAGGCGGCCCTCTTCGCGCAGGCCGAGCAGGCGGTGGTCAACGTCGGCGGCCCCTTCGGGGCGCGGCTGGCGGCGAGCCTCCCCGCCGCGGTGTGCTTCGATGCCGACTCCGGGGCGCTGGCCGGGATCGAGCTCAGGCTGCGCGGCCGTTTCAACCGTGAGAACGCGATCGGAGCGGTGCTCGCCGCCCGGGCGCTCGGGGTCGACGAGGACGCGATCCGCACCGGCATCGAGTCGGTCAGCGAGGTGCCCGGCCGCTTCGAGGCGATCGACGAGGGCCAGGGCTTCGTCGTCCTCGTCGACTACGCCCACACGCCCGAGGCGCTCGAACGCATCCTCGCGGAGGCGCGCCGGCTCGGCGAGGGCCGTCTCACGGTCGTCTTCGGCGCCGGCGGCGACCGCGACCAGGCCAAACGGCCGCAGATGGGACGTGTCGTCACGGCGCTCGCGGACCGTACCATCCTCACCTCGGACAACCCGCGCGGGGAGGACCCCGCGGCGATCGCGGCGCAGGTGGCCTCGGGCGCCGGGGATCTCGAGCTCGTCCTCGATCGCCGTGCGGCGATCGAGCGTGCGCTCGAGGACGCCGGGCCGGGCGACGTGGTCGTGATCGCCGGCCGCGGCGCCGAACCCGAGCAGGAGTTCGCCGGGGTCCGGCTCCCCTTCGACGATCGCGAGGTCGCCCGCGAGGCGCTGCGTCGGGTGGTGGCGGGGAGGTGATCGGGCTCGAGCTCGAGCTGATCGAGCCGCTCGGGCGGTTGAACGCCCGCCCCTGGGTCGACGAGGTCACCGGGGTCGAGATCGACTCGCGCCGGATCGAGGAGGGAGATCTGTTCGTCGCGGTCGGCGGCGGCGCGGACTTCGTCGCCCACGCGCTCGCGCGCGGGGCGGGGGCGACGCTGATCCCCGACGAGCCGCACGCCGCGCTCGCGACGCTCGCGGCGGCAGTCCGCGAGCGCAGCCACGCGCGCATCGTCGGGATCACGGGCGCGATCGGCAAGACGACGACGCGTGAGATCCTGCGCGCGCTCTGTGCGCCACACCTGCGCACGGTGGCGAGCGAGGCGAACTACAACAACGAGCTCGGCGTGCCCCTCACCCTCTGCCGCATCGAGCGAGACACCGAGCTCTGCCTGGTGGAGATGGGTATGCGGGGCCTCGGGCAGATCGCTGCGCTCGCCTCCTTCGTCCGGCCCGAGCTCGCGCTGATCACGAGCATTGCGCCGGTTCACCTCGAAGCGCTCGGATCGGTCGAGAACGTCGCGCGCGCGAAGGCCGAGCTCATCGCGGCGCTGCCGTCCGGGGGCGCCGCGGTCGTGCCCGACGACCCGCTGCTCGAGCCCTACCTCACCCGCACAGACATCGAGATCCGCCGCTTCGGTCATGTCGAGGAGCCCGGTCGCTACCGGCTCGGCGGTCGCACGCTCAGGCTTGAGACGAGCTATCGGGGCCGTCATCAGCTCGACAACACGCTCGCCGCGCTGATCGTCTGCGAGCTTCTCGGCGTCCCGTTGAGCGACGGGCGGCTCGAGGTCGAGTTCGGCCCGCTGCGCGAGGAGCTCGTCGAGCTCCCAGGTGGCGTCCTCCTGCTGAACGACTGCTACAACGCGAGCCCGGAGTCGATGCGCGCGGGGCTCGCACACCTCGCCGAGCTCGCCCAGGGGCGGCGTCGGGTCGCGGTGCTCGGGGAGATGGCCGAGCTCGGGGAGCGGGCCCTCGAGCTCCACCGCGCGGTCGGCGCCGCCGTCGCCGCCGCAGGGGTGAGCGAGCTCGTCGCCGTCGGCCCGCTCGGGCGGGAGTACGCCTCGGCGGCCGACGGCCTCCGCACCAGCAGCGTCGAGAGCGCCGCCGAGGCGGCCGAGGTGCTCGCTGCAATCCTGCAGCCCGGAGACGTCGTGCTCGTCAAGGGCTCGCGCGTGGCGGGACTCGAGGCGGTGGCGGCGAAGCTGCGCCTCTAGATGGCACGCGTCCTCGTCGCAGCCCTCGTCGCGCTGATCATCTCGCTGCTCGCGGGACCGCTCTTCATCGACTTCCTGCGCCGAAACTCACTCGGGCAGACGATCCGCGCCGAGGGGCCCGAGCACCATGCGGGCAAGCAGGGGACGCCGACGATGGGGGGCGTGCTGATCGTGGTCGCCGCCGCGATCGCGTTTCTCGCGACCGGTGCGCGCACCCTCCCGGCGCTCACCGTCTTCGGGACGACGCTCGCCTGCGGCGGGATCGGCTTCCTCGACGACCTGATCAAGCTCCGCCACCGGCGCTCGCTCGGGCTCTCGGGGCGGATCAAGATGCTGCTGCTCGGCGGGATCGCCGCCGTCGTCTCGATCGCGGCGCACCACCAGGATCTGAAACCGCACGACAGCGTCTACATCCCGATCGTCGACCACTGGCTTCCGCTCGGGATCGGCTGGTACGTGCTCGTCTTTCTGATCATCGCCGGCGCCGCCAACGCGGTGAACCTCACCGACGGCCTCGACGGCCTCGCCGCGGGCACCTCGATCATCGCGCTCTTCACCCTGACCGCGATGGCGATCACCATCTACATCCGCGAGCGGATCGGCGGCAAGCGCATCGAGAACCGCCTCGACGTCGCGATCATCGGCGCCGCGGTGATCGGGGCGACGATCGGCTTCCTCTGGTTCAACACCTTCCCGGCGGAGGTGTTCATGGGTGACACCGGCGCGATGGCGCTCGGCGGGGCGATGGCGACGATGGCGATCTTCCTCAAGGTCGAGCTGCTGCTGCTGCTGGTGGGGGGCATCTTCGTGATCGAGGCGCTCTCGGTGATGCTGCAGGTGATCTCGTTTCGCTGGTGGGGCAGACGCGTCTTCCTGATGGCACCGATCCACCACCACTTCGAGATGAAGGCCTGGTCGGAGACGCGGATCATGGTGCGCTTCTGGATCATCACCGGGATTCTGTGCGCCGCCGGCTTCGCGCTCTTCTACAAGTACTACCCGCAGATCCGGCCGCAGTGAGCGCGCGATGAAGGCACTCGTCTACGGGCTCGCGCGTTCGGGGGGAGCTGCCGCCGCGCGCCTTCGCGCCCGGGGCGAGGAGGTCGTGCTCGTCGACCGCTCGCTCGGGAACGAGGACGACCTCTCGCTCCTGCGAGGCGTCGAGCTGCTCGTCAAGTCCCCCGGGGTGCCCGGCGAGGCGCCGCTTCTCGCCGCGGCGCGAGCCCGCGGGATCCCGGTCTGGTCCGAGCTCGAGCTCGGCTGGAGCCTGCTCGCCCCGAGCGGCACCCGTTTCGTCGCGGTCACCGGCACGAACGGCAAGTCGACCACCTGTGAGCTGCTCGGGGCGATCCTCCGCTGCGCGGGACGGGACGTCGTCGTCGCCGGAAACATCGGGACTCCGCTTTCGGCGGTGGACGAGGCCCGTTGGGTCGTCTGCGAGGTCTCGAGCTTCCAGCTCGAGGACGTCCACCGGTTCGCCTGCGAGGTCGCCGTTCTCCTCAACCTCGAGCCCGACCATCTCGACCGACACGGGGGCTTCGAGGCCTACCGTGCGGCGAAGCTCCGCATCTTCGAGCGGGCGGCGGTCGCTGTCGTCCCCGCCGGTCTCGGGCTCGAAGGGATCGAGTTCGCGCCGGAGGACCCGCTGCCGGCCGAGCCGCTGATGCGCGGCCTCCACAACCGCGCGAACGCCGCCGCCGCGACCGCCGCAGCGCGTGCCGTCGGTGTCGCCGACGAGGCGATCGCCGAGGCCCTGCGAAGCTTCCCGGGGATCCGGCACCGCCTCGAAGCGATCGGTGAGGTGCACGGTATCCGCTATGTCAACGACTCGAAGGCCACGAACGTCGCGGCCTCGCTCCGTGCGCTCGCGGCCTACGCCGGGGAGCCGGTGCACCTGATCCTCGGGGGGGCTCTCAAGGGGGAGAGCTTCGAGCCGCTCGCCCGCGCGATCGGCGCGAACGTTCGCTCGATCCACCTCGTCGGCGAGGCCTCCGCGTCCCTCGCGGCGGCGCTTCGCGACCGCGAGACCTCGGGGGATCGGACGCTCTCCGCCGCGCTCCAGCACGCCGCCGCGCAGGCATGCGCGGGTGAGGTCGTGCTGCTCAGCCCGGCTTGCGCGAGCTATGACCAGTACGAGAACTTCGAGCAGCGCGGGGAGGAGTTCCGCGAGCTCGTCGCGGCGCTCGAGCGCGCCGCCCTGAGCGACCCGAGGGCTCGATCCCGCGAGGACGATGAGAACGCCACGCCTACGCGCGCCGCGTAGCAGTCCTGGATCCAGGCACCCCGGTCTGCGCGTCTGGTCGTCGCGGGTGAGGTCTCGGATGCCGGGAAGACCACGAGACGAGCAGGCAGGGTCACGGTCGGGAGCGCGGCCGAGCACGCGGCGCGAGATCCGAGAACGATGCTTCTGAGCTGACCCGCCAATGCACCAGGGCAGCGCGACAGGCTCGAACAGCGCCCGCGTCGCGGCGGTTAGATTGAACTTCGTGGACAGCCCGCTCCCGAGCGACGCGCCCGTCGGAGAGTCGTGGTTCGACCTGCCTGCGGAGGTCGAGGAGCCGCTCGTGGTGTACCTGAACGGCATCCCGCAGCAGGCCGGCGTCGACTACAGGCGCGTCGACCGAGCCCTCGTCTTCCCCCGTTCGCTCAAGCCCGAGATGAAGATGAGCCGCTTTCAGCTGCTCCTCGGTACGCTCGGGATCGCCGGTACCTACGACAACCACGACAGCCTCGACGTCGTGTATCACCACGACAGCCGACGGCTCGTCGCAACCGGGCTGAAGCCCCGCGAATCCCGGCGCTAGGCGCGCGGGGCCTGCTCTCGCCGCTGCGCCGGACGCCGGACGCCGCGATCGGGCCGACCTCTTCGAGCAAGGTCTTCGAGCGTGCGCCGGATCGACCGGCGGGCAGGATCCTCGCCGACCTGGCGCGCCCTCGCCGCGGGCGCGAAACCGCGGCCTCCACCTCCCGCCCGGGCGGGCTTAGACTCCTGCCTCAAAAGGCCGTGAGAGAGCCGCGCGGCTCGCTCCCGTCGCAGGTGGATCATCAAACCAAAGGAGATCGCGGGGATGGGAACGCTCAAAGGGTTGAAGAACTTCCTGATGCAGGGCGACCTGATCGTCATCGCCGTCGGCCTCGTGATCGCGCTGGCGTTCAGCACGCTGATCAAGGCATTTACCGACAACATCATCACGCCTCTCGTCAACGCAGCCGGCGGCGGAGGGACAAGCGGCCTCGGCTTCACCATCAAGGGACAGGTCGTGAACGTCGGCGCGTTCATCTCCGCGATCGTCTACTTCGTCATCTTTGTCGCCGTCGTCTACTTCGCGATCGTCGTCCCCTACCGCCTCTCCCAGGCACGCCGGGGCGTCACGGTATTCGGGGAGCCGAGCCCGACAAAGTCGTGCCCGGAATGCTTGAGCGACGGCCTTCCCCTGCCCGCCTCCAAGTGTCGCTACTGCGGGAGCAAGCTCGAGCTGGCCGACGCGGCCTGAGCGTGCCGCTCAGGGCAGCTCCGCTGTCTCGCGAAACGGTCGGGTGAGCGGGAGGCGAGGCCGCTCCGGATCGCACCCTCGGCGGTGGCGACCGTCGGGTCGACAGCGATCGGGCCGGGTGACTGCGTGCGGGCAGCTGGGCGGCTTGCGGTCCCGGCGGCGACTGACGAGGCTGCCGCACGTGGCGCCGTCGATCACCGAGACGCTGGCAGACTCCTGGTCGCTCGTGGAGAGGGTGTGGCTGGCGGGTCGATCGCCAGCCTTCGACACCGAAGCTCGCCGTGACCGGGCTGACTCCGCCTGACCGCAGGCCGTGCGCTTCGCGAGGTCATGAAGGGGAGCAAATGGTTCGTATTGTTGAGTTATTCAAGTTTGCTGTACCGTTGTCGGGGATGTCGGGAGTGGACGCGACCGAGACGAACCCGACGGAGACGAACCCGACGGAGACACTGCGCTCGCATGGTCTACGCGTGACGGCGGCGCGGCTCGCGGTGCTCGACACACTCGGGGAGCTGCCGCCGCACGTCACGGTCGAGCAGGTCGGTGCGCTCTCGACCCAGGCGGTCTACGACATCATGCGCGCGCTCCACGGCGCCGGACTCGTGCGCCGGATCGAGCCTGCAGGGAGCCCGGCGCTTTTCGAGACGCGGGTCGGCGACAATCACCACCACCTGCGCTGCCGCGAGTGCGGCCGCACCGTCGATCTCGACTGCTCCCTGGGTGCCGCGCCCTGCCTGACGCCCGAGGTATCGGGCGGCTTCGAGATCGACGAGGCCGAGGTGATCTTCTGGGGTCGCTGCCCGGAGTGTGCGGCGGCCCGGATGGAGAGCCCATGAGCCGTGCAGCGACGCAGAATGCAGCGACGCAGAATGCAGACGCGGACGCATTCTTTCCGGCCTGCAGCGCGGTTCAGCGCGTCGAGGAGCGCCGGCAGCGGCGTATCGCGGGCGCGGCGGGAGCGCGGTCAGTTGCCAGAATCACGATTGCCCCGTCCGGGCGGCGTGCCGCGCCCGGTCGGGCCACGACAACGAGACGACGAGGGAGACCATGAGCGAGAACGGCAAGGACGCAGACGGGCGTTTGCTGACGACGAGGCAGGGCCATCCGGTCCACGACAACCAAAGCCAGCGGACGGTGGGCGAGCGAGGGCCCGCGACGCTCGAGAACTACCAGTTCCTCGAGAAGATCAGCCACTTCGACCGCGAACGCATCCCCGAGCGCGTCGTCCACGCGCGGGGCTTCGTGGCTCACGGCGTGTTCGAGGCCTACGGCACGATCGGCGAGGAGCCCGCCTCGACCTACACCCGCGCGAAGCTCTTTCAGGAGAAGGGCAAGCAGACCCCGGTCGTGATCCGTTTCTCGACCGTGATCGGGGGTCGCGACTCCTCCGAGGCCGCACGCGACCCGCGCGGGTTCGCCGTCAAGTTCAAGACGGAGGATGGCAACTGGGACCTCGTCGGCAACAACCTGCCCGTCTTCTTCATCCGCGACGCGATCAAGTTCCCCGACGTGATCCATTCGCTCAAGCCCGACCCGGTCACCTTCCGCCAGGAGCCGAACCGGATCTTCGATTTCATGAGCATGACGCCCGAGTCGATGCACATGCTCACCTGGCTTTTCAGCCCGCGCGGGATCCCGAGGGACTACCGGCACATGGACGGCTTCGGGGTCAACACCTACAAGCTGGTCAGCGCCGCCGGCGAGGCGGTGCTCGTGAAGTACCACTGGAAGACCCAGCAGGGAATCGAGTCGCTGACCCTGGCGCAGGCCGGTGAGATCCAGGCGAGCGAGCTCGGCCATGCCTCCAGGGATCTCTTCGAGGCGATCGAACGCGGCGACCACCCCCGCTGGGAGCTGAACGTCCAGATCATGAGCGACGACGAGCATCCCGAGCTCGACTTCGATCCGCTCGACGACACCAAGACCTGGCCGGAGGACGCGTTTCCGCTGCGCCCGGTCGGGATGATGACGCTCAACCGCAACGTCGACAACGTCTTCGCCGAGGGCGAGCAAGCCGCCTTCGGGACCGGTGTGCTCGTGGACGGCCTCGAGTTCTCCGACGACAAGATGCTCATCGGCCGCACCTTCTCCTACTCCGACACGCAGCGCTACCGCGTCGGTCCCAACTACCTGCAGCTACCGGTGAACGCGCCCCTCACCGCGGCCGCGACCAACCAACGCGACGGACTGATGG
>Ga0302325_10034048_pt1 | contig 10423 bp, 10 predicted proteins | sample Palsa_T0_2_FD_201948 | JGI IMG/M metagenome (GOLD analysis project Ga0302325, IMG submission 201948) | Peat permafrost microbial communities from Stordalen Mire near Abisko, Sweden - Palsa_T0_2 | ecosystem: Environmental > Terrestrial > Soil > Palsa > Peat permafrost | place: Sweden: Abisko...
AAAGAATCCAAAGTCATCGCCCGCTTCTGGATCGCCGCCTTGGTGTTTGCATTGTTTGCACTCACCACCCTCAAACTGAGATAAGACGCCGCACCTTAGGCCTCTTTGAGTGCCACAATGGATGCTGGCATCGGATGGCCGATGGATGGAGCATGCGACTCGCCCTTCGAAAGGAAGCTTCTTGAAAGGGTGCGGTGCCGGCTAAGCCAGCAAGTTTTGTAACAGGGCACGATTTCAATCGTGCCGAAAACGGCCAGAATGGGAACGGGGCTTTAGCCCCTGCGGCCAGGGAGTCCGGATGGAGTTGAAAGGCAAAAAAGTTCTGGTCGTCGGCTTAGGCAAATCCGGCCTCGCTGCGGCCCTGTTTCTGCGCAAAAAGGGCGCTCACGTCACCGTCTCCGACATGCGCTCCGCCGCCGCCCTGGCCAAAGAAATCCCCGCCCTTCTCGAACACGGCATCAGCGTCGAGTCCGGCGGCCACGGCCTGCTCACCTTCCGCCGTCAGGACCTCATCGTCGTCAGCCCCGGCGTTCCGCTCGACACCCCGGAACTCGTCCAGGTCAAAGCCTTCGGCCTACCCGTCATCGGCGAACTCGAGCTCGCCTCGCGCTTCCTCAAGGGAGAAATCGTCGCTGTCACCGGCTCCAACGGCAAAACCACCACCACCACCCTGCTCGGCCAGATCTTCCTGGACGCCAAAATTCCCACCCAAATCGGCGGCAACATCGGCCTCCCGGTCATCGAACTCATCCCCGGAAGCACCCCGGAGACCGTAAACGTCCTCGAAGTCTCCAGCTTCCAGCTCGAAACCGTCGTCGAATTCCATCCCCGCATCGCCGTCATCCTCAACATCACCCCGGACCATCTCGACCGCCACGGCAGCTTCCAGAATTACGTCGCCGCCAAAGAAAACATCTTCGCCCGCCAGACCGCGGAAGACGCCCTGGTCCTCAACGCCGACGACACCACCACTCAGCTCTGCGCCTCGCACGCCCAGCGCAAATCCGGCCAGGGCCCCAATATTTACTGGTTCTCGCGCACCAAAATCGTCCGCCAAGGCGCCTGCGTCGTCAACGACGCCATCGTCTGGATCGAGCGCGAAGGCGCAGCCGCCGAGCCCATCCTGCCTATCGCCGAAATCCCCCTCAAGGGAACCCACAACGTCGAAAACGTCCTCGCCGCCGTAGCCGCGGCCCGCCTCGCCACCGTCCCAGCCGAATCCATCCGCAAGACCGTCGCCAACTTCCAGGCCGTAGAGCACCGCCTGGAATTCGTCGCCACCGCCAACGCCGTCGACTACTACAACGACTCCAAAGCCACCAACGTCGACGCCTCCGCCAAAGCCATCGCAGCCTTCCCCGGCGGCATCCACCTGATTCTCGGCGGCCGAGACAAGAACTCCAACTACGCCGATCTCTCCGACCTCCTGCGCAAGCGCGTCAAAGCCGTCTACACCATCGGCAGCGCCGCCGCCAAAATCGAGCAGCAACTCCGCGGCATCATCCCCATCGTTTCCTGCGAAACCCTCGACAAAGCGGTAACCGCCGCTCGCGCCGCCGCCCATCCCGGAGACATCGTCCTCCTCTCGCCCGCCTGCTCCAGCTTCGACCAATTTGAAAGCTACGAGCATCGCGGCCGCGTCTTCAAGGAACTGGTACTTGAGCTAACCACTCTCGAAAGAGCGAGGTAGCCCGGATGGCCAAGCGCGTCGGCGTCGACAAATGGCTCTTCTTCACCACGCTTTCGCTGGTCGTCGTCGGCCTCGCCATGGTCTTTTCCGCCTCCGCCGTCATGGCGCAGGAGCGCTTCGGTTCGCCCTACACCTTTCTCGGCCGCCAGGCCCTCTGGGCGCTGCTCGGCGTCGTCGCTATGGTCGTCCTCATGCGCATCGACTATCGCCGCTACAACTCCAGGAAGTTCGTCTACCCCGCACTCGGCGTCACCCTGCTTCTTTTGCTGGCTGTCTTCGCCGTCCCCGGCTCCCACGCCACCCATCGCTGGATTCGCTTCGGCCCATTCTTCACCTTTCAGCCCTCGGAAATCGCCAAACCCGTCCTCGCCATCTACCTGGCATGGTTCCTGCACTCGCGCCTAAACGCCATGCGCGACTGGAAACACACCCTCCTGCCTGCCATCATTCCCGTCTTCGTCTTTCTCGCCCTTATCGGCAAAGAACCCGACCTCGGCACCTCACTGGTGCTTTTGGGAATGACCATCCTCACCCTCCTGCTCGCCGGCATGGAGTGGCGCTACGTTCTCGGCATCTTTGCCGTCGTCACCCCGGTCATCGTCGCCATGCTCATCTTCGTCCCCTGGCGCCTGGCCCGCATGAAAGTCTTCCTCCACCCTGAAGCCGACCCTAAAGGCGCAGGCTTCCATATCACCCAGTCCCTCATCGCCGTCGGCACCGGCGGCTGGACCGGCCGCGGCTACATGGAAGGCGTCCAAAAGCTTTTCTACCTTCCCGAACCCCACACCGACTTCATCTTCGCCAACATCGCCGAAGAGATGGGCTTTCTGGGCGCAATCTTCATCCTCCTGCTTTTCGCAGTCCTCGGAATTCGCGGCCTGCGCACAGTCTTCCTCCTCCGCGACCCCTTCGCTCGGCTGCTCGCCTTCGCCATCACCGTCACCATCCTCATCCAGGCCTTCTTCAACATGAGCGTGGTCGTCGCCCTGCTGCCGACCAAGGGAATCCCTCTGCCATTCATCTCCTCAGGAGGCACCAGCCTCTGCATCATGCTAGCCAGCATCGGCATCCTGCTAAACCTAACCCGCGAGATCGACTAAGGTCGAACGTCGCTTTGAAAGGGCGCGGCTTTAGCCGCGCCGTAAAGTTCGCTCTTGTAAACCGGGGCTTTAGCCCCCGAGGGAATGTAGTCAAACGGCATTCCATTTGGATAAAGGGCAGAAATAAGTTCGATAGGCGGGATGAGACGAAATTGGCGACCGTAGAATCCAATCTTCCAAGAATCCTGATCGCCGGCGGAGGCACCGGCGGCCACATCATCCCCGCCCTCGCCGTAGCCCGCGAACTAAAATCCCGCTACAACGCCGAAATCCTCTTCGTAGGCACCGCCCGCGGCATGGAGTCGCGCCTCGTCCCCCAAGCCGGCTTCCCGCTGGAATTAATCCAAATCGGCCCGCTAAACCAGGTCTCGCTGGCCACCAAGCTAAAAACCTTAGCCGGGCTCCCGCTAAGCCTCTTTGCCTGCAACAAAATCATCCGCAACTTCCGGGCCCAGGCCGTCTTCGGAGTAGGCGGCTACGCTTCCGGCCCAGCCATGGGCGCTGCCATCCTCACCGGCGTTCCAACTATGGCTTTCGAACCCAACGCCGTCCCCGGCATGGCCAACCGCATCGCCGGAAGATGGGTCAAAGCCGCCGCCGTCAACTTCCCTCCAGCCGCAAAATGGTTCCAAAACCCGGAAGTCACCGGAATCCCGGTCCGCCCGGAATTCTTCGCGATCGAGCCGCCGTCCACAGACCCACCACCCCACCTGCTCATCTTCGGCGGCTCGCAGGGCGCGCGCATCTTCAACACTCTCCTCCCGCCCATCGTCCCATCCCTGCTCGAAGCCATCCCCGGCCTGACCATCCTGCACCAGGCCGGCGCGCGTCACGCGGAAACCACCCGCGCTGCCTATGAATCCTCAGGAGCCGACCCCAATCGCTGGCAAGTCGAGCCATTCCTCGACAACATGGCCACCCAATTCGCCCGCGCCCACCTAGTCCTCGCCCGCAGCGGAGCCTCCACCGTAGCCGAACTAGCCGCCGCCGGCAAACCCGCGCTCCTCATCCCCTTCGCCGCAGCCGCAGACAACCACCAGCGCTCCAACGCCCAGGTCATGGTCCAGGCCAATGCCGCCGTCATGCTGGAAGAGCACCAACTCAAGCAGCCGGAACTGCTCCTCCAAACCCTGATCTCACTCCTCAAGAATCCAGCCGGGCTCCAGCAAATGGCCCAGCAAGCCCGCACCCAGGCCCACCCCAAGGCCGCCCAGCGCATCGCCGAAATCTTAGTCTCCCTCATCTGAACCCAAACAAATGTGGGTGCCCCATTCTTCGCGCCGCCTTTGCGCGAAGGGTGGAAGGCCACAAATCTCCGCCTGTCTTGCCCTTGTTTTTCTTTCTGTCATTCCCGGAGGGAATCTGCTTCTTCACTTCATCCTTCGCGCAGCTTTTGCGCGAAGGGGGAGACCACCATTGCCTGAAAACAAAAAGGGACGAGCCGAAGCCCGTCCCCTCAATCGCATTTACAGTATCTTTCCTAAGCGAACAACTTACCGGTGTCCGCCGCCGCCATGTCCACCGCCACCGCCGTGGAAGCCGCCACCACCGCCGGCAACTCGTGCTCCACCGCCGTAGCCGCCGGCAGGCCGCGCTCCGCCGCCGTAACCAGGCCGCGCTCCGCCAGCATAGCCGGGCCGTGCACCATATCCAGGGCGACCGCCATATCCGGGCCGTCCGCCATATCCGTAGCCAACGCGTCCGTAACCGAACCCGCGTCCGTATCCGAACCCGCGGCCAAATCCGAAGCCGCGTCCATAGCCCCATCCATACCAGGGGCCAACGCCCAGGAACAGGCCGCCGTTGAACCAACCGGCGCCGTAGTAGCCGTAGGGCGCGCAATCATACGGGTAGTAGCCATAGTAGCCGTAGTCGCACTCCGGCGGACCGTAAGCGTAGGGAACTGGCGCAATCACCGGGCCAAATCCCACGCCGACAAACACGCGCGCCTGAGCCTGGGTCGCGAACGACAATCCAACCACAAGCAACGCTGCCATCAATACCAAGCGAAGATGCCGCATTTTCAACCTCCAATTGCTTCCCGGATCTCGTTCCATCCCTGTTTGCCTGACTTGCAAATCCGACATCTGAGGCCTTCCGGTTAGCTTACGCCGTTTCCAGCGTTTCTGATCTATTCAAACCGCATCCAGATCAGAAGTTGCGGTACATTCCATAAGATTCTCGCCCCGGCTGCGGGGATTCTCTATTCACCAGGTGTGAGCAAAAACGGCCCCTTCACCGGTAGGTGAAGGGGCCGTCCAGAGAGCCATTCGCAATCCATCGGCAAATCAGTCCAGCGTTACCGGCGGCCCCGCTCAAATCCGCGCCCACCCCGATCGAAACCGCGGCCATATCCGCGGTCAAACCCACGTCCATACCCGCCCACAAATCCCGGACGGCCACGGAACACCCAACCCCCATTCACCCACACATACCCATCCCCAGGGTAGGGAGCAACATACCCGGCAGCATACGGCGCACCCACCGCCACGCCAACGCCCCCGCCGTACCCATAGCCGCGCGCCACCGTCCGTTCATAACCGCGCCCATAGCCGCGATCGTATCCCCGGTCATATCCCCGAGCCACCGGAGCACGTTCGCCCCCGCGAAATTCCCGCGCCTGTGCATTCGCCGCTACACCCGTTCCCAGCAATCCCGCAACCAGAGCCGTTCCGAGCAAAAAGTTCTTCATCGTAAATCGCATGGCAACCTTCCTTCCGTCCCGGCATTCCGCCTCAGGACTGCGAGCCGTTGAAGGGTAACTTCGATCCTGCCGTTCCCTGGCGCCCCGCCTTCTATGTAAGGTGCAAACACCGCCCCAGCAAAGAGTTGTGCCCGTTTCGTGCTACCTGCAAGAAATAAATATCCGCAACTTTCCCAACCTGTAAGGGTCGTCTCGCATGGGGAACTATCGCTATGCAGTCAACGCGCGTAGAATCTTGCCAGAGGCTCACGAATGGACTGGTCAGGTTGTGACATCGTCGAGATTATTCCGGGCAAAGTCAGCGGAGTTCCGCTGGTCAAGAACACCCGCGTCCCCGCCGAAACCGTCGCCGAATCCGCCGAACTAGGCGAAAGCCCCGAGGAAATCGCTTACAACTACGACCTTCGCCTCGAAGACGTTCTTGCCATCCTTGCCTACGCCCAAATCCGCCCCGTCATCGCTCAAGCTTCGTGAAGATCCTCTGCGATCAGAACGTCCCGCGCCCTCTCGTCAAGCTCCTCACCGGCCACCAGGTGAAACGTGCTGCCGAGCTTGGCTGGGCTGAGCTAAAGAATGGAAAACTGCTCGCCGCCTGCGAGGGCGCTGGTTTCGACCTCCTTCTGTCAGGCGACAAGACCATGCAGCATGAACAGAACTTGTCCTCAAGAAACATCGCCCTTGTCTGCATGTCAGACAATCACTGGCCAATTGTGAAGCACTACGTTCAGGCCATCCTTGAGGCAATCAGCCACGCCAAGCCTGGTGAAGTCACTGCTGTCGACTGTGGAACCTTCGTGCCGCGCAGGTTCCAACCTCCCGCCTAGCAAAAACCGCCGCCCCAGAATGCTACCCTAACCTTTTACCCATGTTCATCCAAAAGCAACACGTTCACTTCATCGGAATCGGCGGCATCGGCATGAGCGGCATCGCCGAAATCCTCCTCAACCTCGGCATGAAGGTCTCCGGCTCCGACCTCCGCCGCGGCCCCATCACCGACCGCCTCGCCCAACTCGGCGCCACCATCTACGAGGGCCACCAGGCCGCCAATCTCAACGGCCAACCGTGCGGGCCAACCGTAGTCGTCACCAGCTCCGCCGTCAGCCTCCACAATCCTGAAGTCCTCGAAGCCCGCGCCCGCAAGATCCCCGTCATCCAGCGCGCCGAGATGCTCGCCGAGCTCATGCGCCTCAAATACGGCATCGCCGTAGCCGGCATGCATGGCAAAACCACCACCACCTCCATGGTCGCCAGCGTCCTCACCGCCGGCGGACTCGACCCCACCGTCGTAGTCGGCGGCCGGGTTGACGCCTTGGGTTCGAACGCTCGCCTCGGCACCACCCAGTATCTGGTCGCCGAAGCCGACGAATCCGACCGCAGCTTCCTCAAGCTCTCGCCCATCCTCGCCATCGTCACCAATCTCGACCGCGAGCACATGGACTGCTATCAGGACCTCGCCGACATCGAACAAGCCTTCCTCAATTTCATGGACAAGGTCCCTTTCTACGGGGCCGTCACCGCCTGCATCGACAATCCGCTCCTGGCCTCCATTCTGCACCGCGCCAAACGCCGCATCTTCACCTACGGAGAAGCAGAAAACGCGGACTACCGCCTCGAAGTCCTGGATGACGTTCTCGATCAGACTCTCCAGTCGTCCGACCTCTCCAACTGCGCCATCAGCGGCTTCCATCGCTTCCAAATCCACACCTGCCGTGGCCCACTAGGCCCCTTCGAACTCCGCGTCCCCGGCCGCCACAATATCCTCAACGCCACCGCCGCCGTAGCCATCGCAGATCAGCTCGAAATCCCCTCCGAAAAGATCGCTCTCGGCCTCGCCAGCTTCAACGGCGTCGACCGCCGCTTCCAGCTTCGCGGCAAGGCCAACGGTATCGCCGTCGTCGACGACTACGGCCACCACCCTACCGAAATCCGCGCCACGCTATCCGCCGCCCGCGAATGCGGCTACCGCAAGATCCACGTCCTCTTCCAACCCCACCGCTACACCCGCACCCGCGACCTCTTCGAAGACTTCACGCAAGCTTTCACCCAGGCCGATACCGTAACCATCCTGCCCATCTACGCCGCCAGCGAAGACCCAATCCCAGGAATCACCGCCGAGCATCTAGCAGAAAAGATGCAGCAAACCGAAGCCCACTACGCCGCCGATTTCCCGGTAGCCATTGCCCAGGTCACAGCACTCGCCAACCCCGGCGACCTCATTCTCACGCTAGGCGCAGGCAGCGTAAGCCAACTAGGCCCCCAACTCCTAACCGCCCTGGAATCCCACCCCGTCCCCGCATAGTTCTGTGCGTACTATCGTTTTGAAAGGGCGTGGCTGGTAGGTCTGGGTTTCAACCTAGACTCTCCACGCCGAAAAGCCCAACTAAAGAACGCGGCTTTAGCCGCCGAGGGAAAGCCGGTCGCGCCCATCCATCTCAATAGACAGACCTGCTCAGCTGACTCGATGAAACTCTCTCACCCTGAATTGTCAGCTCATATTCCGTCGAATTGCCCTTCCAGCTTTTCAGGTTGAATGCATGACCAGACTCAACTTTTTGCACCCTCACCTTAAACCCCGTCAACGCATCTCCGCGTTTAACTACAAGAGCCGCAGCCGCTTGTCGGACAAGATAGACGCTGCCATCTCCCACCACGTGCGAATTGCCATCCGGCTCCACTAGCAAAGCCGCCCCTTGCTCAATCCCCAAACCGTGCGCCGGAAAACTCGGCGGCGGCACTTCCTTCCCGTCCGGCTCGTTCAGCCGAAACAAAAACACCAACAACCGCCCCATCCGATCCCGCGTAGCAAAATGCGAATCCGTAATAATCCCGCGGAGCGCCGGAATCTCCAGAAACCCATGCACCAGCGTCACCCGAGGCCCCATCGGATCCTTCAACGCCGTCGCCGAATCCAGATTCGCATCCTCCGGCGTATCCCCCTCCGCCGAATAAGCCCACTCCCCCATCACCGCCAACCCCGCGCTCGTCCCGCCTAGCGGCACTCCCCGCGCAATCGCTGCATTGATCGCCCGCTCGACCGGCGTCCCCATCCAGAACCGCACATAATTCGCCTGATCCCCGCCGGCAATAAAAATCGCCTCCGCATGGCCAATCGCCTCCGCCACAAACGGCTCACCCGCCGCCTCCCGGCTCGGAATCACCAGCGTAGACACCGAATTCAGCCGGCAACTCTTCCCATCCTCAAGCCCGGCAATATAAGGGTCGTAAGCATCCGTCCCAGCCGCCCGCAGCACCAGAAAATCCCCACCCCCAGCCCGCGCGCACATCCATCGGAAAGCCTCATCCAGATCCGCCCCACCGCCCATAAGCGCATACCCCGGCGTAGTCTTAGCCGCAACATCCTGCGCCGCACCCACGCGAAAATACCGGTAAGCGGGCTTATCCTGCGCCAACCCCGCAAATGCCATTGCCGAAACAACCAGCGCCAAACAAACAGATCGAATCATGGCACCAGCATAGCGCAGCCCAAAGTGAGGATTCATGCGCCGCCGATCTCTGCCGGCGCTCCATAAAACGCAAAAGGATTCAGAAACTGCCTGCCCCAGAACAACCTGCGGTCCGACTCCGTCAGTTCAGCCTCGTCACAAACCCGAGTCCAGTTCTCGCGAATCACCAGAACTTGGCCTTGAATGATCGACTGAGCTTTCTCCGCGCTAAGCAGGAAGTTAGGCGCGGCAGTTAAACATACCGACAACTGACTCATCCGGTTATTACCATGAATCAGCATCGCCTGACTCGCCTCATTTCCCGTCCTGGGCTGAGGGCAAATATCGTAGGCCGGAGTCAGAGAAAGGCTCGTCCCGTCCCAGAAGGCCGCATGGTTGCGCGCATGATCGTCCGTATTGCCGCACAGGATGTTGAACACCATGCGCCCGTATAACTCGCGCAGCGTCTCAACCGGGTCGGCAAAGCGGTAGCGAATAAGTTCCGCTAACTCCTCATAGCTCGCATACATCGCCATCATTTCATCAAGCCCAAACAAAGTCAGCGCCGAGACCATTGGCTTTCTCAGCCATCCTTGCGACGCCCTTTCGCGATCGAAACGTTCAATCAGCAAAACATCCTTGCCCAGCGCTTTAGCCATTTGTGCCGAGGCAACATTCAGGCCCACCAGCCTCGCAAGCCGCATGGCAATGAATTCCGCCTTCACTACGCTGTAAAAGTCGTTACTCGTAGAGAATTTTGCGATCAGCCCCTTGTCTTCCGCGCGAATCAACGCCTTCGGTCTTGCGCCGCCAATTGAGGAGCCGTGCCGCAGAGCCTTATCCAAATCCGGCTGCAGCGGTATCCCCTTTTCCACTCGTTCTGCGGATTGCATCAGCTCTTCCAACGAAGCCTGATCGGAACCACGTGTCATGTATTCCGTTGGAGATATCTGGAAATCCAAAGCGCCAATCCGATCCGATCCCGATTCCAGCAAATAGGTCATCTCGTCCAATTCCGCTCCTGATGCATCTATTCCAACCGGTCCAAGCAGTCGATTGATCAGTACCCGGCGCCCCCAGGCATCCGGCGACGCATCCCGAATACACCCAGGCATCGACAAGCCCTCAAGCAAGGGAATATCTCCGGCCTGAAGAGGCAATTCCGGCTCGTAAATCGAAATCGCATTCTCCCTCTTCAGATAGCTTTGGCCATAGTTGAATCGCAGTTGCTTGCCTACCTGAGTCAGCAGGCCCGCTACCACCGGCTCAGTCTCATTCGGCAACCAGATCCAGACATAGACTTCATCGTATTTGCCTTTAGAAGTCATCTTTCACCACCCTTTTCGGCTTACGAGCCAGCTTCGGCATCAACCGCAGTCTTTCTCCAGCTACAGCGCGATGCGATCCCAGCCTCTCCCTGTCCGTATCGAAAAGGGAGACACCGGCGATCGCCGCAGCCTCAAACACAGCTCCAATCGAGCAGCCT
>Ga0302325_10034049_pt1 | contig 10423 bp, 10 predicted proteins | sample Palsa_T0_2_FD_201948 | JGI IMG/M metagenome (GOLD analysis project Ga0302325, IMG submission 201948) | Peat permafrost microbial communities from Stordalen Mire near Abisko, Sweden - Palsa_T0_2 | ecosystem: Environmental > Terrestrial > Soil > Palsa > Peat permafrost | place: Sweden: Abisko...
GTTGGAAACTATGTCATTTCAGCCTATATATGGCGCATTTCGGCCCATAGCTTTGCAATATTAGTACCTAGTTTAGTGTGGGATCTAGGCTTGTTTTTAAGTACTATACCTACCTTTTAATATGCTATAATGCTATTTGCATTATTAAAAGTTATACTCCGCGGGAGGACTAATTTAGTTCTTGCAAATTTGTATAAATAAGGGCCTTAAGCTCCTATAGATTCCGATTCTCAACAATTCAAAACATTTATTCATTTAATACAAAAGTTATTATTTATAACCCTTTACTGGTTATTCATTCATCCATTTCAAGTGCCGGCATATGCTCAGTTGTCCCAATGGCTATATCTGCTGCCTACAAGACGAAAGTCAGGAAACTCGTCCTAAAACTCATGAAATTGATACTTATGTGGAAAAGTGGCAGAGAAGGGAAAGTCCTCTTGTTTCCGAATTCGAGAAATAGTACGTGGTAGCCATTCAGTTTTAGCAGCCCACCGTAAATAGTTATCAAATGCTATTAGCTATCCATAGGTTAAGATCAGCGGTTTCGGTAGACTTGTAGTGCCAGGCGTGTGAAGTGCTAATCTTACAAAAAGATCTTTGACAGCTTCCTCAAAGCTCTTGCTGAAATTGTATTTGTTGACTTCTCCTGTAGCAAGTAGCTCTTCCAGCTCTTGAACATGCAGCAGGGAAACTCCGAATTGAGATAGTAGCTCGGGTTGGGTGTTATATCCCCTCATCTATAGGATGACTTTGCAATCCGTCTTGTTTAAAAGGCCAATTTGTCCATCAAGGCTCTTCCTTGGGGGAGTAAGTAACATCTGCGTATCAAATAGTGAATCAGCGAGCCGTCACTCATTGTTTGAGGCAATATTTGCGGACCTTATACCCGAGCTTGCAAGCAGCATCTGTTGGCCGCGCATCTCATACATTATTCCGTGGACACAGCATCCTTCAATTACTTGGTAATGGTTATCAATCGGTCGGATAATAAAAGATAGGGGTCTTCCACTAAGTAGTGCTATTCTGTCTCCAGTTTTTGTTTTCCGTGGAACCAGACCTAAGTAACCATTCTTCATGATACACAGGACGAACTTAAACGTTTCTCCTCTGAGAAATGGTAGGAAATCGCTTTTTGATTCTCTGATATCGACCCTCGTGTCTGATACTGACTTGCCGCTCACCATGAGAGCATAGAAATCCTCGGACCCGCTGTTGGTAATATTTTGAGTCTGAGTGTATAGCTGGCTCAATTTCATCATCTGATAATATCTGCTCTAGATTGAGGAGTTCTTTGTCGTTGCTAGGCATTTGGCATACAACTTCTGAACTATCAGCTGCATACGGATCATTTCTCCCGACAAGGCTGTAATTGATAGCTTTGCGAAGAGTCTAGTCAGCAATTTAAGACGGATGTGGGAAATATGAGTCCATTTTCAGGGCGTAGTACAAAGGCATAAGTGTCGTAGCCTCAATAAGATGTTGCGAGAAAAGAGTAAAACCTCTGGTAGTCCTGGCATAATCGGGCCGTGGAAGTTATATAGTTTTCAAGATCAATGGCTCCATTAAGTTTGTATATCCTATCTCGAAGATCTGAAGCTTGAAGGTCCCGTTCAAGGTCGAGGATATCTCCAGATCTTCCCAATAGAAGCAGAGGAGTGATTTTGAACCAGAACGAGGAAGCAACTATGGCGAAGTAATCTGACGTATTAGAGAATTCCGTGAGCGGGAGGTGTTCTGCGCATGTCAAAAACATGAACATATATCCAATGTGAGCGTGTGGCACAATTTTTTGTCGCAAAAGGATTAAGCGTAGTCTCCAAGTGATGCTTCTTGAATGACCCAAATACCTCGCCACCATCGCCGAGTCAGTATGTCTCGTGCTCATTGTATCGCTGGTGACAGTTACTGACCTGTATAATCCAAGACGAAAACTAACCTCACCAAAATCCATTCCTATCTTTGGACCTGACCAATCGCTGCTCAAACCGGAGCAGAGAGTGAGCAGCCTTAAGTAGCCCTGAATAGCCACCGAGTTAACCCGAGCATACCATCTGCATTCTCTAGCGCGTTTTGCAGCGCTCATGGCCTGTATTCTTCAGGCCTATGAACGCGACATTCGTATGCAACGGCCCGAAGTCGTCATCCATCCACTTACGAGTTAGATGGGGTACCTGAAGATACAAAAGGCATGTGAAGGACCTTGCAGTTGTAACGAGCTCTTACCGGTGTGGTGGGTTGAAAATTTAATAGGAATCAGGAAGAGGAGTGAGCCTGGTTGAATTGTTTATTCAGATCTGAAGGGTAACCTTGGGCATTTTAGTTTCTCGAGGCAAATGAAAATCTCGCTACTACATCGCAACGCGAAGTAATGCGGTAATTAAAGGGGGCAGTGCATTTAAACAGTTTAAAAGAGAAAGGGGTTTTTCTTAACTCATTAATTAATGGTATCGCTGCAAAGAGGGCTATCACAGAACTATTCCATTCCCATGCTCTTGGAAATGATCCAAAACTCACAAATTAACACCCGACCCGAAATTAAGTTAAGCGCCTGTCCGTGGAGCATGCCTTCAGTATCTGTGTTTCAGCCTGTCCTCGACCCTTCTGTTCTTCAACATCGCACCTGTCCATCATCTGCCTTCCATTAGAACTCCCACACTATACTCACATCTTTCTCAGTCTCTCAGAAGCTTCAGTTTCTCCGTTTCTCAATCTTCATGCACACCTCCTCGATATGTCCAACACTTCTTTGAGCCCTCAACCGCAGCCGAATAATCAATCTCAAGATTAGTATGTTCGCTACTAAGATGAGCCCGAAGTTCCTCAGGTGTGTAGAGCCACGCATGGCACCCTGCCTGGGAACATTCATATCGTGAGGCACAAGCGTAGCGCTCCCATGCCAGTGTATCTCTCGTGCGCAATCGGCGGCGACGTACTAGAATCAGCGCTAATTCATCTAGGTCTTTTCTGACCTGCTCTTCCTTTAGGAATTTTTTGACGGCTATGTCCATGGCCTTCAAAGTTTCTTCTCCCGTAGGTCGACTTCTAACTCTCATCTGACTCCTCCTCCGCCCACTCCATTCATCCATTGCAACTTCTCCGAGAGCTTTACCGCCATCAAACCGAAAGTAATGGAATCTTTTGTGACCATCCTCGTCATGAATCCCACTGTCGTCTTCCATGGCTTTGTGGGCGGGGAGAACATTGGTTATCTCTTTCTTCATCTCCTCCACCATGCGAAGTAAACTGGACAGTTTACCTTCAAGATGTTCATCAGATACTCCTGTGCCAAAGCTAGCGAACACTTCGATGACTTCGTTTGGCGCTTTTCGTTTACGTTTAATATCTCTCAGTATCTCGTGGCTGGGATTGTTCGTCCCAAAGCCTCCGTCCACGAATGATATCTCCTTCTTTTCAAATCCTTTGACTCCCCAATTTTTTATTTTAATGGGTCTGAAATAATTGGTCGCCGCACTCGTTGCTCTCCTAACTTCGATAATGCTACACGGTGCGGCTCGGCCTGCATTCAACGGCGGGTTTTTTGAGCCAGCCGGTTCATCTTCTCTGCAATCATATGTTCGGAACAGGAAAGGCAAAGTGACACCACCCTTATCGGCTCGAGCGGCAACTATGCTATTGCAAATATCAGTTCAGTTATCGAAATTCTGATGTACAACTACTAACGTTTTGCAAAGGTCTTCATGGGACGGGTACTGGACCTCGCTATCTTCATCCTCCGCGGTATCACCATGGCGTTTAGTAACGTCGGAAATTGCCTTTTTGAGATCGTCCGCATCGAATTTATGAGTTATAATAGTTGCTAGTCCAGGTGGTCGAGGATGACCAAAGACTTTCTCCCCCAGTTTCTCGTACTCCTTTATACAATCGTAGACTGTCATTCGAAATCTCGATATCATTATGCTGATAAGTCTTGAGTAAAGTCAGCATATGCTTTGAAAAATAGAAACTGAGGAACGATAGAACATACCCCCCTGTACTTGTCCCTCCGATGAACGTAAAGTAATGACATGGCAAATAGAGTTCCTCATCTTCTAACATGTGGGATGCGCGTTGGACCGTCGTTCCGTTTACCTCACGAGGAGGGTATTCACAAGGTGAAAAGCTTGACTCGGAAAGTTTGCGTTTACCACTTGTTTCCACATCCTTATCCAGTTCCTTTTCGTAATAGCTAATCTTGGCCATGAGAGCCTTAAGCATCAACAAACTTCCGTATCCTCGAATTCCTCCCCCGTCTAATAAGTGTTAGTAATAAAAAAGTTAAATTAGGTTTAAGATAAGTAGACACACCAAAGGTTATTACAGCCTCTTTCGTCCATTCTTCTCTTCGAAGCTGATGTGCCACAAACTCCTTTAATTCAGCGTTGTTGATGTCGTTATAATCGTCTCCATCTTTGGGTGGATCATATCGCTTGAGTGCTTCAATCGTCCCAGAAAATGCCCTTTGAATTCTTGCACACTCCGTTGGGTTGAGATCTCCAAGCTTGCCACCAAGAAGTAAAACATGAGTACGAGACTTGATTCCGTCGGGGAAATCGTTCGGTAACGGCCCACCAATCGACACAACTCCTCCGAACTTTGTCTGCCAGCAAGCGGCAGCAACTGCAAGTGCAGCAGTACCGCCTTGGTCGTGGCCAACAATTGCAATGTCCCGTGCCCTGAAACCGCATGTTTTGATGAGAACATTTGTTATGACTTCAACCCCGATCTTCTCAGTACAGTTTTCATAGGTGGGCCTGCCAATATCATCATCACTCACGTCGACCACCCTGCTTGGAATATTGTTGAGAGATTCGGTTGTAGTATCGACGGTATTTGAGCGACTAGGTCCTGCAGATTCGGAGCTTTGAATTGAAGAAAAGCCAGTTCTTGCTCTCCGGATGAGTTGACGTGCGCGGTCTCTGCCTGCAGGACCGCCAATGTAATTGCCCTTGTCCGACCAAGAATAAGTACCTGTCTCCCCCACCTGCGTTGTCCCTCGCACAAAAACACAGGCCGTTCTCGGACCAAGCAAATGCTTCTTGGCAAACTCATATAGAGTGTGTTGGTTGGCAGCGTACCCGTGGAGAACAACAATTACGTATTGAATCTCCTCTTTCGGAGTATTCAAAGAAACAACCCGATTCTCAATATACTTCGGGAAGTCCTCCTCTATCGGCAACCGTGGAAAAGTTTGCCCTTGGGGAGGTGTTCTCGGTCGGGCTTCGAGAACGCTGGTGTTGACTTCTTCGTAGATCTCCGGTGGGGCGCTGTCGTTTTTCTTGCGATACTTGGAGCCCCAGGTATTTTCCGTTGATTGATTGGCCATTTTACGAAGTACTGTACCGAAACGCAATCGAGAAAGCCTGACGACGTTTGATAAGATCCGCAAGCTATTATAGCCAATTTTGGCTGTAGCCTCGCCAGTGAAAACACGGCCACGAGGTGAGGCTTCGAAGAGCCTCCCGATTCTGGAATAGTCTAACATGCATTATAGGTTATATTGCTAATTGGGCGTTGAATGATCCTTGCAGAATTGTGTCTACATCAAGGAGTGTGGGCCGGATACAGTTACGATAGGCATCGTTGATGAATGAACATCGGGCGTAAGTGGTGCAAATCACCCACATTTCTGCTCTTCAATTGGAAGGATATTAGCCAAACTTTCCTAAAACAAGGAGGTTACCAATTTGAGAACTTCAGCCGCCCGTACGTTGTTCATGCTTCCAATGGGTGACCCTAGAATCTCTCAAGCCCCGTGGGCGGCCGGATAGCGTCTCGTTTTGCCCTGCATTGGTTGGCGCTAATGTTTCCCCCAGGGATTTTCTCAAAAAGCATAGTTAAGTGGTGTGGTTACACAAAGCGAGCAAGTTTTTCAATGAGGCTATGCTGATTTCAGGAGCCTCATCACTCCGTAACGAAACTCTTTACGAAATGCAATTGACACTCCACAGTTCTGCTTATTTTTGCATTCTCTTCTTTCATAAATTTTCTTGATTATGGTAATGCTCACATTGCAAAAAGTGAAAATTTGACCAAAAAGGTGTGCAAGGCTATGACCGGCTGAGCGGCTCGAGATTGAGGGTGTGCCAACTTCCAATGGAATTGGCTATATGGCACTGACCGCCACAGCGATTACCGTGACTCGTGCCGTGAGTGCTTATGATGTACGACCCATGTTTTCGTCAGGCGAGTATGATGACGCCAGGTGGCCAAGGTTTCAAAATGGCCGCCCCAAGAAAGCCTAACCGTCCACCATATAGGACAACACCACCTATTTTCTCATCATCACCTGAACCACCACCATTATCCTGAAAGATTATAAAGCAGTTAGAATTTATCTCTACTACTTTTCTGGCATCGTGCCTTGTCTTCGCAATCAAATCTATTTTATCCAAGTCCTTCGTTTCAGATTTAAAATGGTTGGCGGATGTTTCTCTGAATCCTCCCCCAGCCTTGCTCCTTTCTGGGACGAAAATCTGCGAGATCTCAGCCTACAGCCCCTAAGCCTTCTTGACCGTGAGTCATTCCATGCCCAAGCACCTGAAACTAAAGCATCTAAACTAACCAATACTCACCATTAGTCACACATTGCCATTCTGTCCAAGTTCCACGCTTCAAATCAACCTTTGATCTATATAACCCCAACGGATCTCAAGCGTATCCTACAGCCACAACCCCCATCATAGCAAGAGACGTGGCAGATACGGAGGGAAGGACTTATGTCGCGACTCTGCGTTTTGATAGTTTAGGCGCAAAGGCAAAGTGGAGGAGGGCGGTATCTAAAAAACATAGAGTACTATATGTTGGTTGTTTGCTTAGTATGCAACAGAAAGCTTGAATCTTTGGGTACGAAGAGTTTGACGTCTTTTGATTGGGCGATGCTTCAGAACTGGTTAATGCTAGGTATATATTACAACAGGCCTGAATTTTCTAGTAAACTGTAATTTGCTTTGCTTTACTAACATTGCAATTGCTAAAGGTTAACATCCAATCGGATAGTCGCTTAACGCCCGGGAAAACACCGAAAAAATGTCGTAATCTTAGTTCTTGTGTAATCGTACTCCTCCGCTGCCTTTTCCAGGGGGGGCATCCCTAGGCGGGCAGCAAGCTGCTCGTGAGAACCCCATTCCCCTTAATTCGAGCTTTGAAACGTTCTTAAGAACATCTCCTAGGGCATTGGTGTTCTCTCGGGGTTTCGTGACAAGTATGTCTGAATGTCTTAGACTGTTGGTGTGTTTCTGTATGTCGACTGTTTGATTACAGCGATATGATTAATCATCTTTAGAAGAGTTCACCCAGCAACGGTCCAAACTTAGCAACGGGCCAAAACAATTATTGTATATTCGACTTATAACGCGGCCTACTGAGGCCGCCATCTAACTTAACAACACATCGCGATTTTCGAATTTTGAAAAATCGAAATCATATTTATTAAAGTTTAAAATAATTATTTAAAAAGAATAACTACTTACAATTTTAAAAGAAATAAAGCTAAACTTTTATTCTTTTACTTCAAAATATTATATAAGCTTATTATGATTAATAAAATTTAACTTTATTATATATATATATATATATATATTAAAAAAGATTTAAGTACTTTTGCGCTATATATATACAAAAACCACAATTCCTTTGCCTTAAAGTCTCACTATAAAGTTCTTCCACTTAGGCCTATAATAACTCACTTAATAATCCAATATAATTCCTCACTCTAATAAAGCCTATTTATAAAAATACCACTTGAATAAGCTATAAACCAATTAGAGGCATAAGACACAAGACTTATATACATCTTTTAGTCCTTTGTTAACTATCTTTGATAAACTTAAGAAGCTTATGCCTCGCTTTTCTATATAAAGATTCTAATACTTTAGAAGTTATTATTCAAAATGTAACAAGGCGTCTCGGGCAAGAATATATATTAAACAATGCTCTATTTGCAAAATAATAAATATAGAAGAAGACGAAGAAGAAGAAGAAGAAGAAGAAGAAGAAGATGCAGGAACGAGTATATATAAGAGGACCTTAATATATGCCGAGCCCTTCCTAGCGCGGCGCTATACTAAAGTAGTATGAAATTAGTATGCGGCTATGACTCGTACATTCGGCATATACGTTCGGCAAGTGCTTGCAACTAGAACCGTCACACAAAACCGGTTACCAAATAACTAGTTCGTAGCCTAAAAGGCTCGAGGTGGTCTTTATAAAATGACTTAAAAATAGGCTATACTATTAACTTATAAATAGGGTGATAAATAAGCTAGCGAACTAATAAGCTAGCTAATAGCTAATTTGTATACCCTTAACTGCTTAAAGTTAATTTTTACTATAATAACGCCACAAAATAAGAGAAATAAGCAGATATTTATTATCTACAACTTAATTATAATAATCTTAGAAATTTTGAGATTGCAGTGGGGAAAAGTGTAGTAGGTCACGTGGCCCTAAGCGAGGGCCACGCGAAGGATAAAAGGACCTCTAGCTAGCTATACACTTAGCTTAGTAATGTAGGGGGGGCGAACCTTAGCTAGAAGAAAAGGCCCTACAAGAACGTCTCTCGGATATCAAGAAGCAAGCAACAAGTAAACGCATATGTAAATATAAAGCAATAACAAAAGAAAGGAACTAAATTATATAAGAACTAAGTGTAATTGTGATATGCGTGAAGTCGGCTGTACGCGTAGGGCTAGTAATGCTAGGGATCAGGTGACCTGTAAGCACTAGAACTCCCGGAGCAACATTCAGTCTGCAACGGAGGAATATTCGACCCGTCTTACATCCCTACGAGCCGTAGGCTTTAAGGATGTTTACTTGCACCTGCTAAAGGGGCAAAGATTAGTTCTATATTGAATATACTCTTTGGAATCCATCGAATTGTTCACATTGCCTTATTGCTTACTAATAATATCCTTATAAGCTAATCTCTTTATCTTTAAGGGAGGTAGTTTAATAAAGTAACTATATCTTTTGCCGATTACGTTAAAGTTATCCTTATGCCTAGTTCTAGTATTAGGCCTAATTAGCCTAATACTAATAGAAGCAACGGTGGAAATAATGGCGGATTGCAGTCGCATACTATTAATAAGTCCCCTTTAAGAGCTTATAATAATTATCCTTCTAGCCTTGCTCTATCGCTCTAAGATGCTTAAGCCCGGGCTTTACTAGCTTAAGCTAGGGTAAGGGAAGCCGCCTTAGAGGCAAAGGTAGCGGATTTAGTTGAGAAATGTCGTGGAATTAGTAATAAAGAGGTCGCTGTAAATGCTAGCATCGCTGCATTAGAGGCTAAGAAGGCCGCTTTAAGGGCAAAGCTCCGCTTTACAACTATACCGGCTTCTTTTATTTGTAAGGACCTAGTGCCCTCTAAACACATTATCGAACTTACTCCTTCGACAACTATCCCCTCTTATATAGCCTCTATTGTACCTCCTCCTATCGAAGACGAATAGCCTATTATAAGTTTCGGCAATGCAAATAAAGATATAATATAAGAAGAACCCCCGTTTAACGTTTTTAAGAGAAGTCTCGAGCGCAAGAAGATCTTAAAAGTTAAAGTCCTTAAATAATATTAAAGGAAGGATATTAAAGAGTAAACCACGTTTATAACAGGTTAAGAGGCCCTATTTCGGGCCTAACTATAAACTTATAACACTTACTCGAGTAAGGTAAACGCTATAGCTATTACATTGCGCAAAAACCTGCACAATTTGTGGGAGGCTTATTATAAAAACGGCTCTTTTTATAGACCGGTTACTTAAGAGAAGTTTAAAGCTTTCTTTGCAAATATAATTAACTCCCTTAAAGCCCGAAGTTAAAATGCTTTTAAGGGTCTTCGCGACCTCTAATAAGGTACAAATAAATTAGTTGCTAAGTTATATACTCGGATAATTACATTTAAAGCTAACTTTAAAGTTATAAATAAGACTAGTCGCATCCGGACCCTTAATATTGCCTTAATAAACTAAGAAACTAGAAAGATGTTAATTTCTATACTTTATAGAAAGATAGCTACTTCTATTTCTTAATAGTTAAAAATAGCGCAACGTGCAAAGCATACTATTAATAAAGGACGCCGCTTAAGGCATAAAGCAAGTACTAGAAGAGGCTTAAACTTTAACTTTAATACTAATAATAATGCTTCTTCCTTTAACGCTTTAAAGGAGAATAGGAGAAAGAGAAAGGAGAAAGCTTATAAGGCCTAAAATAGCTTTAGGAACAATTAAGCTAGCTTTAAGCTTAACCCCGGGGGCTAAGTAAGACGCAATATTACTTGTTATACTTGTAACTAAAAAGGACATATATCTAGAGATAAGAGGTGCTTAAAGTATGCTAATTAAGCCCGGGACTTCCCTAAAAAGGCTAAAGCTAAGGAAGACGCTATTGCCGCTATGCGCTATATAAACTAGATTATACGGGCGGAGCA
>Ga0302325_10034051_pt1 | contig 10423 bp, 9 predicted proteins | sample Palsa_T0_2_FD_201948 | JGI IMG/M metagenome (GOLD analysis project Ga0302325, IMG submission 201948) | Peat permafrost microbial communities from Stordalen Mire near Abisko, Sweden - Palsa_T0_2 | ecosystem: Environmental > Terrestrial > Soil > Palsa > Peat permafrost | place: Sweden: Abisko...
CTGGTTTTTGGCCTACACTAATCCCTGAGCCTTGACGCAGGCGAGACTGATGTCAGCGTTTGAAAGATATTTAAGAAAGCCCACATTTCATCCTCGGTCGTTGAAACTAATAAATTTAGTTATCGATAGGGGGTTTGCGTAGCTGCGTGTTTTTGGTTCCCCTGAATTTGAGAGCAGGTCAAAGGTGCCTCTTTGGCAGTTGTGAATATAAGATACCGTGTAAGTCTTTCTCGTGCTCTTCCATTGATTTTGGTGTCACACTCCTACAATTCTTGCTTACCTTCTTTGCTGCGCTTTTTCATTATGCTTTCCATTCTCAAGACACTCTTTATCTTATGCGTTTTTTTTCTTCACTTATCCTCGTCCGCCGGATCAGAAGGCATGAAGAACGTGAAGTACAGCATCTTACAATGTCAGTTGCTGCACCTACATCTCTGAACGTACTCTGGTTTCCTTCTAGCCTAATGGGCCGAGACGCAACCGACCACGATGACGATGACGATCCAGATGATAAGTCGGATGACGACTAGTCTAGAAAGGACTCTGACAGAGACGACGCAAGTTGCCCATTAGACGAAACCTTAACGGGTGACCACCCTTCAGACGAAGACTCGGAGGATGACAACTATGATGGTGATGGCTCACCAGACAACAATGAAGACGGCTCTGCAAGCTCTAGCTCTGCAGCTTTCCCGACTACCAAGTTAAGCCATTCTGCAGCACCAAGGCCGATAAACTCAAGTCCCGTTACCCTGAAGCCACCGAGCTTATCGAAAGGGGCTTTTGCAGAACCGAAAACTGACGAACTTAAACCCAATTGCAGTGGTTTCACCAATATCAACAAAAAGATCTTCTATAGCACCACAAACCACAACCTCAAGCACAGTGGCCGTCGTTCCAATGCCGACCTCAAACCCCAACCGCAATCCCTTCTGCTGCTCCTAATTCCAGTCCAAATTCTGTTTGGAAACCCGGCCCAGGGACGTCGTGGTAGATTGAGCTTAGCGGAACAGTGTCAGATCGCACATATACTGTTGATGTGTTCGAAGTGGACCTCTTCGATACTCCGGCGGCCACTATCAAACTTTAAAGGGGAATGGCAGGAGGGTCATCTGCTATTTCTCTGTAGAAAGCTTCGAGGATTCGCGTCCCGACAAAGACCCTTTCCAAGCATCCGATATGGGAAGTCCATTACAAGGTTAGCTTGTAGATTATTGGCTGAAGAGCGATTCCGCTAATACCCGATCGATCATGGCGACTCGGATTCAAATGGCCCAGTACAAAGGATGTGATGGCGTCTCCCCAGACAACCTTGATGTTTATGACAATGAGAACGGGCTAGGTCTTTAACAAGCAACTACTATCAATTATCTAACGTGCATGGCCGACGAGGCACACTCCCGATGACTGTCAATAGGCTTGAAGAACGCTGACGATATCGTTGCCAATATTTTGCCATTTATGGAATGGAATGTCAACCAAAATTGTCTGAAGTATGGCGAATGCGAAATCGTTACCCCGTTAGTCGCTCAGAATAAGCCTATGTTTCACATTGACTATCCCGATGGAGCTCCAAATCTCACACCGGATGTGAAGGCATAAAATTGCAATGCACCTTCTGCGAAGGGTTTCTCTACTGTCTTGAAGACATAGATTTAGACGCATAGGTTGATCCCTGCGCTTGGGTGTCTTTCTCGAGGCACTTGCCCACTTTTGTTTGGGTTGGTATTGGTGGGAGATTCATAGAAAAAGTGTTCAGTGCCGAAAATCATATCAAGTTCACTTCAGAATATACACTTCACATGCCACAAAAGTAACCGCTTTGACAATTCAGTGGAATCGAAAAACCCGATCCAGTGTTCAGTAATTGATGCCAATTGGAATTATGGGTCGTGAGAAGACGCTCCCCCTATTCTCACATTAGCGACCTCGCTTAAGTCTTGGCAAATCGGAAACGCGATTTCCAGTCTGCCAGCAATATAACACCAACTCCCTGCTTTTCCACAAAATACTAGAAACTGAAGTATGTTGGCGTCGCGATCAGCTTTGGAAATAAAATAGAACCCAAAGAAATAACATCGGGTGGAAGACGTCTCTTATTGATACTGAAACCCAAATCTATCTGCTCTCTTTACCCAAGCCTCCTATAAATGACATCCTATCGCCGAATATCCACACTCAAATTCCTGAAAGTCATTGCTTAAAGGCGAGTGAAATGAGTAAGGATTGTGCGAGGTGAACCCGACTGTCCATTGACGTTGGGCTGCCGTGTGAGCAGCAACATCATCTGCTAATCAGTGCTCGAAAGTGTCCGCTGAGCTTATTAGACTCTTAAAAGTCAGACGCACTACGCAGACTCATGAGCAAAGCGTTCTGCATCCCAAAAGGTGGTCTCGTCTTCCTGATAGACTGTTTCATCTGGCAAATTGCCCAGTGAAGCCTTCTCGATATCTTCACTTCCATCAAAGAGCCTATATCCAGCCTGTTAACTTCCATCACGCTCAAATTTATTTCGTCTGTCCATCTCCGGAAACTTCAGGTCAACCACTGCTCTACTCCTTGAAGTCACACTTTACATGCCTGAAGCCTGGTTACTGTTGTCAAGAGGGGAGCTCTCTATCGTAGGACAGAGAGTTTGCTGAGGTTCCGGGCTGGAGGTTGTTGGCGAGCGAAGTCTGTGGTAGTATCTTGAGTCGAATTCGGAGTTAGGGATCCTGTGCTGACTTTCAAAAGTACGGAGGCGTTGTTGCATGTTGTGTTGTGACAAGTTATTCCTAGAGGATGGAGCAGGGGTAGATCTAGGTAGGTCAGCACTATATTCCCCATTCTTCTGAGATACGTAGGTTGTAAACGAAACTGATATCGCCCTTAATTGGACTTGATTAACATGGTAAATGAAGCAGGAAACCCACTTAATGGACGACATGATTTCAAAGTTCAGGGGTAAAACGGGAGGACGATTGGAAGGATCAATGACCTCAAATCCACCAGAATCACTCTCTGGTGACGAAGTAGTGTAAATGAATCGCCGCTCTCGACCTTCAGATTTCTGAGCTGCATCAGCAGAAGATCCTTTGAAAGAATTATTCTTGAGTTCCGGTCGAATGATCAAATTCTCGTCCGAGATGGGTGGAGCTTTGAATGTGTTCAATTGAGGTGGTTGACGACGGACCCGCTTTTTCTTCCCCTGTTCTCGCAACTCATCCTCCCGATCTGAGACACCATAGAGGCCATCCTGAGAGGCTTTGACCGGCTTTAATTCTTGCTTAATCCGCTGCTGCAACTGCTCGATATCCGAAAAAGTCTCGTCATCAGAATCTAGTTGGTTTGTGAACCCAGATCCTCCACTGCCACTGTACTTTCTCTTCAGGAGCATTGGAGAAGTCAAGTCGGATTCGTCGCCAGTGTAACCGCTGCCTATCTCATCGAAACGTCTGTCACAGGGCTTGGGGACCGCAGCTTGATTCATGTGGCCAGACGAGTCCCCTGTGAGATCAACTGTTACAGTTCTCTTGGCAGCCTTTTCCTTCTCCTTCCGGTCCTTTTTGGCTCTCTTTGACTCCTTGAATCTAAACGAGTTTGGATTAATGATGTCGTAAAGTTCGAGGGATTGTGATTTCTAGTTTAGTTATCTCCGATTAGTAGACCACTTGATGCAAACGAGATTTCATGGATCTTACGTTGGGTTTCATTGGCTTGGGATACTGGGAATAGTTTCCTCTGGTTGCCCACTTCAGTCTCTGCAATATTTCCCAGTCAATGACCGGAGGATCTTTTGGCTCCATCTCCCCCTTCTCCAAAACCAACTTCCAAGGTCTCGGCTTTTGGCCCCGAATCTCCTCCAGTGCAATTTCTGCCTCCAGCCATGCAATTGGATTAGGCCATCTCTCATAACCGCCATTGAATATTGCTTCAAACATTCCAAATCTAGCAATGAAGCAATCGACTGTCCAGTCCCCACTCGTACGTCTAGGCTTGAGAAGCTTTGGTGGAATGGGCGGCGTGACACCATTGGCGAAGAACTTCGGGTTATTTTGGCCTTCCGAGACAAACGGGATGAGATTGGCTTCCATCAGCCCGGCTAGGCAGAAGAGAGCGTGCTGGAAGTCTATTGGAAGGATTTTGGTGCGATACTTATTGCAATAGTCTCTGTAGAGCCTCGTGAACTCGAGATCCATTTCGTGGGTTGCAAATGCTTGGAAAACCTTCGAGCTGAAATCCCAAACTGGGCCAGCGGTGAGAGGAATACATGGCATGGCTTGATCTGGGAGTTCTTCTTCAAATATGCGAGCCTTTTGAGGTAGAAATTCCGTCAAAGCTGGGCAGGAATTTTGTTTGAGATCACACATGAAAGTCAGAGTTGCTTTGACCTGAAGAATTTCAACCTTCAATGTCACCATTCCCATAAGATGTTGACTTACTGAACTTGCAGTTGGGAATTCCCTTGCAACTGTCGCCTTGAACTCCTCATTTTGTGTTATCAAATGATAGTACTTCATGCTCCTATTCATTAGTTCGATAAAGTGCAGTCGCTGGTTCCGATTCAGGTTCAGGACCCCATCTTTGAATGTGTTTCTGAAGCAAACTCGCTCTGCGTTGATGAACAGTCCATCACCATGAACGAAACGGAGACAAGCAATGCTGCCATCGTATAGAGCATAGACGGCTTTGGTTGGTATAAGGTCATCAACTCCAACAAGAAGGGAGATGTATGGAAGAGCCTGGAGACCTGTAGAGGTGAGGCAGGTAGGGATGTTTGGTGTAGGCGTTGAAGGGATCTGAAGGTGATATGAGCCAGGATATCTACAATTTCAAGAATAAGGAGCGATACATACCACGAACTGGTCCTTGAAAGGAGATCCTCTGTTATGATACTCCATCGCGGAATACGTTGGATTGTAATGATGAAGTTGAAGTGGCTGTTGAGTCAAGATGTCGCAAGGCGGGCTTGAGAAAGATTATGCTAGCATTGGTGTTACTCAAAAGGGGTCTGTTGGCCGAACATGAGTTCAGAAGTCGAGCTAGGCCCTAGATGAGGGTATGGATGATAGATGTAGCGGTCTTGCAATCTCGAGGAATGACTGCAAGGATTGTGTAGATGAATTGGATGACTCGCTTGAAAGCAGAGGAGAGGAAAGATGCGGTAAATCGAGATCAGGGTTGAGTGGACTTAGTGGAAAGTCACAAACCGGTTAAGAGGTCCGTATTGGCCTTGCTTTTGCAGAGATGTTCCAAGAGCATACTTGTGGAAATGCAATACAGAGCCTCCTCAAGAGGCTGCACAAGTAAATAAGTGCAAAATCAGATGTAAAGTGGAAATCAGCTCTTCTTTCTCCATCCAGGCTGCCAGATTTAAGCTTATCACTTTAAGCTCACATCACCAAAGTCAACTCGACTTTTGAAGATTTAAGATATTTGATGCTATTTTTGTTCTAAAGCTACGCATATCTGTACACTGCTACCTTCGACGCTAAGATTATATGGGTGTTGTGTTCTTAAAGCAACCTCGCAACTCATGGAAGTCGCCTTTCAAAATCAGTTAATCGACATCCATTCCCCCATCGCTTACTTCATCCTCAGTCTCATCGCCCCCAAGACCCAGCAATGCTTTGTCCACATCGTCCAAGTCTTCATCTCCATCTTCCTCGGCCTCGCTACCCAAGCCCAAGATCTCTTTTTCCATATCGTCGAGGTCCTCTTCGTCCGCCAGATGAGTACCTCCATTAGCTCGAGATTTGGCTTCCTCTTCACGAGGTCTCTCATCCTCGGTTTCATCGGCATCTCTCACAACATCGTGGCCATTGATAGCAGCCGCTTTAGCCTGCGAAACTCGGTTTGTGCCCATAACGCCAAGGTTGAGATCTTTCTGGCCATCCCAGCGATCTAGTCGTCTGCCCATTCGACGGAATGCTGCGGCATAAGCAGACATCTCTTCACCGAAATCATCCTCCTCCGACTCTAATTGAACAAGACCTCCAAATCCTCGAGCTCGGAATGTCGGAGGTGCTTGAAGTAGCTCCCCATCGCCTTCACTATCATCAAACGGATCTGCCATTTGCTTGGTCCTCTGTAGAGCACGCCAGAAGGCACCTTCTTGCTTGCGTTGCTTTCTGGCATGGTGGTGGTGCTTGCGCAAACCACGACTGAGGATGTAGTCTACTCTTTGGTTCCGGTTTCGTTCCACGGCCAATTGATGGGCAGTAAGTGGTCGAGAACGTCTCATGATGGTCTCTCCGGGATGGGCTACAGGTGATGAACCTTCAACCATTTGGTGTTTCAAAGATCCTCGACCCTTACCAGTGTTGAGAACGTTCTGTATCCGCATGCCTCCTAGTGCTCGAGGCGGAGGCGTAGAACGAGTGCTGTCGAGATCCGACTCATACTTGGTTCGAATACGACCCTGCAACGCTGCCGGACTATTAACCAGATCCTCGTACTTAGGGCGAATCCGACCCAAAATAGCAGCTGGACTTGGACCACCATCGTCGGGAGGTAGATGAAGTTTCGGCTTGGGGCCTCTCTTTGGTGGACCATGTTCTGCTTGAAAAGCAGCTTGATCTGCTTCGATAATTCTTTTTCTCTCTCTCATCTTTGCGTATCCATAATCCTTTTCTTCAACAGTGTCCACGTTCTCAAGCTCTTGCTGCTCCTTGGTTAAGTATTCGAATCTTGGTACGCCCTGATTTCTGACGTCGACATCGTAATCGACACCAGGCCCGAACGGATTCTCATCGGCTCCTTCCTCGGTGAAGTCTGATTCCAAATAGAACCACATCAGCCATAAGAAGGCTCTTGCTCTGGATGCACTGGACAAATCTTCCTTCATGATCAGATCATAGAAGTCCCGATTGGGGGGGAAATGTAGCTCAGTAACCTTTGGAGCGAATTGTGCAAGGACAAATATCAAGTTTACGGGATTTGTTCGAGGAATATCCCTGATCTTGATCTTCTCCAGTGTGTTCGGTTCGGGACGGTCCTCTGATGCTCCCTTGAGTATCGATTTGAGGCGAGGCGCGTCTTGGAGCTGTTTGTAGGAGTTGGGATCTTGGTGGGCTTGTAAGGAAGGGATGGCATGGTATGTCCGAAGCTGAGCTCGCATCTCTGGAAAGACTGCATCGAATTAGCGAGAAGCCAGGAAGGGGGGAAGATTACTACATACAATTCAAAGTTGTGTTCATGCGGCCGAGATTGACCAGCAAGCACACCATGGCCATATTCTTTGCAGGCTCATGCTCAGTCAACAGCTTATCTCTCAAGATCTTGCTAGTCTTGCTACTCCTGGCCATCGTGTCGATGTAGAGGTCGGCAAAGGTCTGCTTGGCGATCTGGAGCGGCTCATAGCTATTCGTGAATACAGCCTTCTCAGACTCAAATACCGCCTTGAGAAACTCATATTGAATGTCCTTCCGCCAAAGAGGCTCTCCGTCATCCTTCTTTAGATGCTTCACCTTGTTACCGCTGTACATGGAATTATTTTGAGCGCTGCCTGGCGGTGGTTCCTTGCGCTTGCGCGATGTGCTGGTGGCTGGCTTTGAAGGTGGTTCTCGCACAGCTCCGCCCGGTGTCCTAACCTCTTCGTCCTCCATGACTTCGGTGTGCCGCCGCGATGCCGGAGGTGTATCTCTTGGGGTGTCCAGCACGTGCTGCAGTGAGGTTCTTGGGTCTGCGCGTACTGGCGATGAAGGTTGCGCCTGGGGATCGCCCAGCTCCGAATCATTCGCAATCGTTGAACCACCGGGGGATACAAGTTCCGTCATAATTCGGCAAAAGCTTACTTCGCCGCACTCAAGGGTGTCAAGTGAGGGTCACCGATGGTGCGATTGACCTCTCAGCGCTTTGGTGATGGGTAAGGTGGAGGGGGTTCTTCTGATGATCCTCCAGAAATAAAGCGCGTTCCAAGTGTCAGGAGCGGTTCACAAAAGAGCTCGGTTATCTTAGCGTTGTGCAAGGGTTATTTTAAGGTCAGAAAGCTTTAAATTTAACCGATACAACATTCCTGGTCTCTGCGAATCACAAACGACGACTCTACCAGCTCAAAATTTAACTTCCCCACAACTCAAGGTTCAAGATCCTATTATATCCGGGGTACGAGTGTGTTCTGTTGCCAAGACGAATTCGATAATCCTCCTGCTAAGTTTAAGGTTGTACAACATAGATCCTCCTTGTTAGTTATTTTCAACGGCTTCGACAATACCGCATACTGAAGTGGTTATTGTTGGGCTTGGGCATCACCCGTCTGGCCACTGATGTTGAGCCCCAGTTTCAAGTATCAGCCACCAATTCTTGGAAGGTTCATTGGAGGTCTGTGATAAGCTGGGAAGCTAAAGCGGGTGGTTCTGAATCCTTCACTAGCCAAGCAAACGCACCACCCGTATTCCACAGGTTACACAACCATAAAAAGGGCCACTTTCTCTACCTTGTAAGGCGAAGGAAGATGCTCTTGCCTTGTTGGCCAACCAAAAAGAGCGCACGGAAGCCCAGCAGCCAGGTGGCAGGTTCTCCCGATTCAGACCACTAGTCTAGAGCGCCCTGTCACCGACACTCAAATCGTGCATGAGCCGTCAGCCAGGTGACAGCGCGCAATAGGACGTGTTTGGTTGATCAGTTTTTGGCATTAGCTATAATTATCATTATCGGACGAGTGAAAAGATCTTTAATAATACACGAAGAGCTGAACTCTGGTGTCTGACGACCCCCGTAAGCAGCTGAGAGGAATTAAACATGCCATGCCCGAAATTGTCTATGTTGAGATATCCCGATTGCTTACCCCATGAAAAGCAGAAGCGCTTTGAGAACGCCGAGATCTAAAGCCACAGAGGAGAGAACAGGAAGCGTATACCCGTCAAGATGGTGCCTTGAATATCTCACCAGTCGCTTCCATTGCATAAACAAAAAGCAGAACGTCTATTCCTGGAATCATAAATCCTGCCAAGGAAAGAGTAGGAGAGCTAATGTATTTCGCATGACCGTCACTTCGTGGGAATCGTGTAAAGAAAGGACCTGTAGGAACCTTTATTGTGTCAGTGATCTATCCATTCCAAGGATCCGCATTTCGCCTTACATGGAGATGGGAGAGCAACCAAAAGTGTCTAGCGAGATCTACCCCCGTTACCACTTCCACCACTGCCATAATCATAGTATGCTCTGTCATCTTCGTAATATGCATCGTTCTCATAATATGCATCTCTATCATCGTAGACCGGCTCTTGTCCGTAATGACTCCTGTCCTCGTGGGTTTTTGAACCTCTTCTGGACTCTTCCTCTTTTGCCTTGCCTTTAGAAACCACATGTCTCAGTGACAACGAACCCCAAGGGAGGCCCGACAGCTCATCGTCTGCCGCCATCTCTCCAGGATCAGGTATATGGTACGAATGTCCGGCATGGGCTGTGTTTTCAGCGTCCCTATCTTGACGTTCTTTGGCTTCCTTTGCTTTATCTCCTGTTTCAAACCATGAGTAGCTTTCTACAAAACCTAGAATCATAGACATACGAAATTTCCTTTGTGCAATTCGATTCTGAACGCGTCTTCTCTCTTCAGGATCAGTGATATCTGACCAATCGTCTTTCTTCGACTTTGACTTCGAAGAATGGTGCTTTCCTTTGGAGGAATGGTGAGAAGATCGATGGGAAGAGGACATCTCGGTTTCAGTAGCAGACGAGGAATCGTACTTGACTGTTTGATTTTGGTCAGGATCGTCAATTGTGATACGTGGAGTTTCTTTTGTTGCTTGTTGCTGTTGTTTGGGTTCTTCAGTCGGCTTGTTTATATAGGTCTGAGAGTCCCTTTGGGATTTAGCTTCTAATCTTCCGCAACTAGTTGGAGTAATACTAACATCTACTTCAAAGATGACACTCGTTAAGTTCTGGATTCATGTAATAGCAAAGAGAATGTAGAGATCATTGATCATATTGCAGAACCATTCCAAAGAGACAGACTAGAGTCCAAGCAAGGCGCAAGTTACCCAGCGGTTATTGAGGTGGTGGTAAGTGAAATTGAATGCTAGTTGACTGCAATAGAAACTGGGAATGGCATTCAATCAATGTGGAGTCTATATGGGAGGAAGAAGGAGATAGTTCACTCCAGAGAATAGTCAGATGCTTGGGGTTTGAAAGGAAGGGAGGACTGCAAGAGAATTGGCTTAGATATAAGTACCGAGAAGACTGGAGTGAGACGAAGTATGAGTGAAAAGGTCCAATTGGAAATATGGCACTGCCTCGAAAGCGGTTTAGGGTGTATTGACAGCCGCGAAGCGTTGACGTGACGCAGGAGCATCTTCGGAGGAAGGAAACTGATACAGACAAGGCCAAGCCTACTACGACTTTAAGGCAGCCTCAAACGAATCCGGCCAGCAACGGAGCTCTATTGGCCACGGAGAATTCAGGTGACCCGGATACTCAAACCCTCTCAAGAATACGGCGACAA
>Ga0302325_10034052_pt1 | contig 10423 bp, 9 predicted proteins | sample Palsa_T0_2_FD_201948 | JGI IMG/M metagenome (GOLD analysis project Ga0302325, IMG submission 201948) | Peat permafrost microbial communities from Stordalen Mire near Abisko, Sweden - Palsa_T0_2 | ecosystem: Environmental > Terrestrial > Soil > Palsa > Peat permafrost | place: Sweden: Abisko...
GAAGCTGGGATTGGCCGCCGTGGAATTGTAGCCCCAGCCCGTGAAGACGTTGGCCGTCTGGACGATCTCGTCCTGGTCGTAGGTGGGGATGGGCAGCCCGTTCGCGTCGAGCATCAGTGTGCCGTCGGGCTGGAGCTCATTCAGGCCGATCGTGAAGAGCTGCTGGACCTCGCGGGCGTAGTTCTCGTCGGCGCTGGTGCCCTTCGACGGGTTCGCCTTCGCGTTGCGCAGCATGTTCAGGTAGTTGCCCATCGCCGGGCTGAGGGTGACGTCCTGCAGCAGCTGGCGGAAATTCCCGAAGGCGTCGTTCGCAAGGAGGTCGTAGTAGGTCGCGAGGGCGTCAGGCTGGTTCGCGAGCTGGGAGGCCGCGTCGGACGTGACAAAGATCTCGCTCAGGGCGAACCCGACCCTCTGGCGCAGCTGGTCGTGGGCCGTCAGCGAGACCAGCCACCACGCGGCCTGCCGGTTGTTCTGGGTGACCGGGAACTGGCCGGTGTTCGGATACGTGGCGGCGTCCGCGTCGGTCGCGGTGCGGTGCGAGGTCTCGGGAAGCGCCATCTGGCTTGCAATCCACGCCGAGTAGCCCTGCGACTGGAGCGTGCTGATGTCGGCGGCCGTCGGGCCAAACGTTGCCTGCGTGAGGAAGCGGGGCGCGTCGGCGGCGGAGACGACACTCAGGTCGATTGAGGGCGGCGGGGGGGGCGCGGAGAACACCTGGGAGCCGGTGCTGGCGATGAACTGGCCGCCCAGCTCGCCGCCGGGATAGGTTGCGCTGTCGATCTCGACGTAGAGGTTTCCGGACGAGAGGGCCGCGATGACCTGGGCTGCCGTATAGGTCCCGGAGGCGGTGGGCGTCCACGGAATGCCGGCCACCTGCCCGTCGGGAAGATTGAGGACGTAGGTCCCGTTGTTCTCGTCGCCGCCAACGGCAAGGTGGGCGACGACCTCGTCGGAGGAGAGGTTGCTGTACGTCACGCTCACGCTCGCCAGGGACCCGTCGGCGCTGACCAGGATGGTGGCGACCCCGGAGCCGGTCGATCCCGACGCGTTGGAGGTCGGGCGGATCTGGGCGACGTAGAGGGTGGGGGCGATGTTCTGGATTGTCACCGTCGCGGCGCCCGACGACCCGAGCGTGTAGGCGCTGCTTGAATTGAGCGTCAGGATGACCGTGCTTGAGGCCGCCTGGGACAGGGTGGGATTGGGTGTCACCGCGATCGTTGTCGACGACTGGTAGGCCGGAATGGTCACCGAGCCCGGCAGCCCCTGGTAGTCGATGCCGTTGACCGCGCTTCCGCTGACGGAGTATGTGACGGTGAGCGGCCCGCTGGTGTCTCCCGTACGCGTGACCGTGACGCTCCCGGGGTTGCCGCCGCTCGTGTCGGCGCTCGGGTCGGTGGCCGCGAGGGTGACGGTCTCGGGGCCGGCGGAAGCAGGCGGTGTGATGTCGTAAACCTCGACGAGCGCCACTCCCGTCGATCCGGCGTTGCCGCTCGTGAGAACCGTGTAGGCCCCTGGCCCGACGCCGGCGATCGTCGCGGCGTCGAGGCTGCCCGAGGCAAAGGGAAACGCCCCGGCGGCCGTGAAGGCCTCGCCCAGGGCGGCGGCGTCAGGGGCGCTTCCGATCGGCGTCCCCCAGTTGTCATTTCCGGCGATCGCGGCGTTTGACGCGTTGACGACCGAGAATGTCGGGTCGGCCAGGACGCCGGGCACGCCCAGCGGAGCCAGCGCCGGGCCGGCGGCGCGGATCAGGAGGGTCCTCGTCCCCGTGCCGGCTCCGATGGTGATCCCGGGGATCATGATGTTCCCGCTCGTTCCGATCTGGCCCCGCGTGGAGAGATTGATCAGCCGGGCGGTCGTAGACGTCGCCCCCACCTCGTAGAGCTCGAGGAGCACGACGCCTGTCGTCCCGTTGGCGCCGGTCACCTGGGCCGTGTAGGCCCCGGCCGGCAGCGTCGCGACGAGCGCGGAATCGGCGCTCCCGGTGGGCAGGGGAAACGCCCCGGCCGAACTCATGATGGCCGCCGTGGCGTTTCCCGTGCCCCAGCCCTGGTTTGATTGGAGGAGGTTGCCGTTCGAATCGTAGAGCGACAGCACGGGCGCCGAAAGGACTCCGGTGACGCCGAGAAGGACGAGGCCCGGCCCGTCGGCGCGGATGAGGACGGTTTCGGGGGTCCCGGGACCGATGACCAGTCCCGCGATCATGATGTCGGCACCCGTGCCGACCGGCCCCCGGGTCGACAGATTGGAGAGCCTCGGCGTGTCGTCCGCGCGCGCGCCGACCGCTGCGGTGGCCGCGGCGAGCGCCAGAGCGAGAAGCCGCGGACGCAGACCGATACCGGGCGCAGGTTGGGGCATGCACCGTGAGACGCCACATCGGGGCTCCGGTAACAGGTCCTACCCCCTATTTACCGGAAATTTGACACAAATCGCGGGGAATCGCCGTGTTCCGGCGGTGCCCGCAGCCCCCTCCCACGGTGAGCCGCGCACCGGGCGACGCCCGCGGCCTCAGGCCATTGCCTCCCACCTTCGGTTGAATCGGCGTCCCGGGGCCTGCCGTTCAGGCGATCTCGTAGAAGGGGGTGCCCTCGCCGTGACCGACGATGGAGAATTCGCATTTCAGCAGAGTGCGCAGCGCGATGAGGGCCTCCTCGACGGCATCGCGCGAGTTGCAGTCGCGTGACAGGTGGGCGAGGTAGATCCGCCGCCAGCGCGGGCTGGCGACGCTTGTCAGCAGCTCGCTCATGCGCTCGTTGGAGAGGTGGCCGTGGCGCCCGGAGATCCGTCGCTTGAGCGTCCACGAGCGCTTTGGGTCGGCCTCGAGCATCCTCGGGCAGTGGTTGGCCTCGACGACCACGACGTCGGAGTCGCGTATCCGGTCGCGGACGCTCTGGGGCGCGTGCCCGAGGTCTGTCACCCATGCGAGCGTCCTGCGGGGCGAGAAAAGATCGTCGTCGAGGCCGCTGGTGAAGCGAAACCCCACCGGGTCGTGCGCGTCGTGGGGGATCGCAAAGCTCTCGACCTCCAGGTCGCGGAACCGGAACGAGGAGCCCGTTGCGAATATCTTCCAATCCGGGCTCCACGTCAGCGTCTTCTGGATCGCCCGGGCGGTCGCCGCGTTGGCGAAGAACTTGAGGTGCGGAAATTTCTTGAGGCTCTCGATGCCCGAGGTGTGGTCGCTGTGGTCATGCGTCACGAAGACGGCGTCGATGCGGCTGATTTTCTCGCCCGCGGCCGAGATGAGGGCGCCGAGCCTGCGCGCGGACAGCCCGGCATCCAGGAGCAACCGGGTTCCCTCGGTCACCACCAGGGCGCTGTTGCCTGAGCTGCCGCTACTCAGAATGCAGAACCTCATCGCCATCGGGGAGCTTCAGTTCGCACGCGTCGGCAGCGCAACGGTATTTCATCCGCCCGAGTTGACCGCAGGCTGATTTGTGTTACCTCTAACCCTCCATGCCGACGCGAGCGGAACCTCCCAGCTCAGGGGACGTGTACATCACGCGGCAGGTGCATTTCAACGCGGGGCACCGCCTCTACAACGCCGCCCGCAGCCGCGCCTGGAACGAGCGCACCTTCGGGCCCTGCGCCAATGCCAACGGCCATGGGCACAACTACGTGCTCGAGGCCACCGTGCGGGGACAACCGGACCGCGAGACCGGCTATGTCATGGACCTCGGGGACCTTAAGAAGGTCATGGAGAAGGCGGTGGTGGGCCCCTGCGACCACCGCAACCTCAACAAGGACGTGGATTTCCTGAGGGGCGTGATCCCCACCGCCGAGAACCTCGTGGTGGCGTTCTGGGGCCGGATTGCCCCTAGGATAGGGGCCGGCGCGCTGCACAGCCTCAGGCTCTACGAGACCCCCCGGAATTTCGCCGAGTACCGGGGTCCCCGGGTTGGGCCATGAGCAAGAAGAAGCCCATGTACCTGCACGCGTCGGCGAACGGCTCGTTCCCGCTGATCGCGAGCAGCTACGACGACCGATTCCGGCCCTCCGAGAAGTACCGGGAATCCATGCCGGACATCATGGACGTCGCGCACAACGTCATACAGGGCGCCCACGTCCCGATCCAGCAGGTCGGCGTCTCCAACTTCAAGCTGCCGCTCAAGATCCGCACGAAGAAGGGGGGCTCGCTCACGCTGGAGACAAGCGTCACGGGAACGGTTTCGCTCGAGGCCGAGCTGAAGGGAATCAACATGAGCCGGATCGTGCGGTCATTCTACGACCACCAGCGCGACGTGTTCACCGGAGAGAGCGTGGGGCGGATACTCAAGTCGTACCTGCGCAGCGTCGAGAGCAAGGACGCCCGCCTCAAGATGGAATTCTCGTACCCCATCCTCCAGAAGAGCCTTCGCAGCGGTCTGAAGGGCTACCAGTTCTACAAGGCCGGCTTCGAGGGGGTCCTCACCCGCTCGGGCGACTACCGGCGCTTCGTCCATTTTGACTTCGTGTACTCTTCGGCATGCCCGTGCTCGGCGGAGCTCGCCGAGCACGCCCGCGACACGCGCGGCGTCTACGGCGTGCCCCATTCGCAGAGGAGCAAGGCGAGGCTGACCCTCGAGGAGGCCAAGGGGCGCAGGATCTGGATCGAGGACGTCCACGCCCTTTGCGTCAGGGCGCTCAGGACGGAGACGCAGGTGATGGTGAAGCGCGAGGACGAGCAGGCGTTCGCCGAGCTGAACGGGGCCCACCTCAAGTTTGTCGAGGATGCCGCCCGCCTGCTCTACAGGGAATTCGACGCGGACAAGCGGATTGTCGACTTCCAGATCGCCTGCTCTCACCTTGAGTCGCTTCATTCGCACGATGCGGTGAGCGTCATCTGCAAGGGCGTGAAGGGCGGCTTCACCGCCGACTTCATGAACTTCTCGTCGCTCGTCTGCTAGGGGACGCAACGCACCATGGCCTCGCGGAAAAAGGCCCCCGTCGTCGTGATCACCGGCGCCTCGCAGGGCATTGGCGCGGCGATCGCGAGGGCCTTTGCCTCGGACATCAGGGGCGTCAACCTCGCCCTTGTCGCCCGCAGCTCGTCCAACCTCGCGGCGGTGGCCCGGGCCTGCACGGGACTCGGCGCAAATGCGGGAGTCTTCCCGTGCGACGTCACGGATGAGGAGGCGGTCATCGCGGTGGAGTCCGCGATCCGGCGGCGGTTTGGCGCCGCGGACGTGCTCATCAACAATGCGGGCAAGTATTTGGGGGCGCCATTTCTCGCCACGGCCGCGGCCGACTTTGACCGGATGCTGTCGTCAAACCTAAGGAGCCTTTTCCTCGTATCACGGGCGTTCGCGCCGGCGATGATACGGCGCCGCCGCGGCGATATTTTCAACATGGGCTCGGTCGCCGGGATCACGGCGCTTGCCGGCGCGTCCGCCTATACGGCGGCGAAGTTCGGCGTGGCCGGGCTTTCAAAGGCCATGAGGGCTGAGTTCCGGGACCAGGGCGTGAGGGTGTGCTGCGTCCATCCGGGGGCCACCGTATCGCCTTCGTGGAAGGGGAGCGGGGTCCCGGCGAAGCGGATGATGCCCGCCGAGGATGTGGCAGCGGCCTTTCTTGCGCTCTACAAGATGACGCGCAGGACCGTGGTGGAGGAGGTCATCCTCCGCCCCCAACTCGGCGACCTGTAAGGACCTGCCGGAACTCGGGCCATTTGCCGCACCCTGCATGACCGCGAGGGCGGATTTGGTGCATTTTGCGTGAAATCTATAATGCCAACCCCAGGCAACATTAGGTAAGGCAATGATTTCTAATTACTAGGGATTAGCCGTCTCCGCTGGCACGGCGCAGGCTTAATATAAATTCGTAAATTTGAAACTGTTAATGGCCCTAGACTACTAATTACACGTCGATGAACGCCCTAAATGCACTTGTTTTCACCGCCCTAGGTTCGCTCATGGAAGTACTTCCCAAAGTGTTTCCGTCATGGTTCCCGCCGACAGGAGCCGACCAGTCAAGCACCCGCGCGCTCTGGCTCGCCCTGATGGGCGCCGTGCAGATCACGCTCGGACTTGGATTCATCATTCGCGCCCATGTCGTTCCGGGGGTCTACAGGATCTTCTCGTCCGCGCCGGCCGCGGGTGCGGGCGCGCTCGCGCTGCCCCATGCGCGCGGCGTGACGGTGCGCTGATTTCCCTGGCCACCGAACTCGATCGGTGGACGAGGCGGCCCGGTTCTTGGGCCGCCTTTTTTATTGCGCGCCGGCTGCGGCCCACTCGCCGACTCCCTGCCCGCGGTCGACGACCCTGATCGTGAAATCCCTGGGCAGCCTTGAATTCGAGAACTCGAGGGTCACCCAGTCCGCGGTCAGGGGAAGCCTCGGGATGAACATGGGTTCGTAGCCCACGACCTCCATGGATGGAAAGTCCGTCGCGGATCCGGAGCGGTAACGAATCCTGCGGCTCGCGGAGAGCTTGAGCACGTTATCCCTTGGGGCGCCCGGGAGTGCGATCGTTACCGCGGCGCCGCCGCCCGTATCGCCGTCGCCCCATGCCGGGGCCGGTTCATTCGGGTTCACGATCCGATAGGCGAACGTCGGGCGGCCCTCCAATGCCGCCCCGGACAGGAGCCGGTCCTTCCGCAGGAGCCTGTCCCATGTGGAACCGGGTTCCGCGATCGACCACGCGCGAAACCAATGGCCGTCGGATTCGATCGGGATCGCATAGTCGGTAAACAGGCGCGCGCTGACGAGGTTTTCCGCCCAGTGCAGGTCGTCGTGATGGCGTGTCCACTGGGGAATCGCGTTCAGGGCGCCCACGCCGGCGACAATCCCGGCGAGGTTCCCGAGGAACTTCCTCTGCGCAGCCAGGGCCGATTGGATCAGAATCCAGGACGTAAGGAAAAACGGGAAAAAGAAATACCGGGGGCCTCCCCGGAAGGGATGGAGGGCTGCAGGGTCGATGCGCAGGATCGAGGAGGCGACCGCGCCAAGGTACAGATAGGCGAGGATCCAGGCGAACGCGTCGCGCCGGCTTGAGCAAAGGAATACCGCGATCAGCGCCAGAACCAGGATTCCCGCCGGCCAGAGAAGATAGACGCTCTCGGAAATGCCGCCGAAGAGAAACCATCCGCAGAACCGGGGAACCACGTATGTCACGAACGAATGGGCGTTCGGCGAGGCCATGGCGGCGCCGGCAAGAATGAAACGGACCTGGACAGCTGCGACCAGGGACGCCGCGACGGCCACCGCGGTCTCGGTCGCCAATTTCCGGCGCCTGATGGCCCGGTAGTAAAGCACGGGGAGCACGACAAGGATGTAGGGCGACGAAAGGCCGCCGACGGCCACATACAGAAGCCGCAGGAGCGGAGCCGGGCGTTTTTCGTCCCAAAGCGCCACGAGAAGCAGGAGGATGGGGGCCCACCAGAGGGTATAGAGTGGCGGTCCGAATACCTCGGTGTCCGAGGGGACGAGGAACAGCGAAAGCGCGCAGAGAACCCTTCCCTTCAAATGGGTGGGCGAGGCCGCGACAGCCAGCCCGACCAGGGAGGCAAACAGGCAGGCGAGAACCGTGCTGACCATGGGGTAGTAATAAACCGAGAGGAGCAGGGATATTCCCGTGATGAGCCTGGGCACCAGAATCAGGTATCCGTTCACCGGCTGGAACATCACGATCCAGCCATGTTCGATGAAGCTTATAATGAGCCTTCCGTCCTCGGCCCAAACCTGGGGCGAGGTGAGCTGCTGCCACCGTCGGGATGCGACCAGACCGAGGAAAACCAGGAAAAGCAGGATCATCCTGAGCCCCGGCCTGGATGGCGCGTTCCCCGCGACGGATTCCATGGGTGAAGAGTTGCAGCCGACGTCGCGCCCGATGGCCTATCCGGCATTTCCCAGCGCGAATGACAGAAGCAGGAGGATGAGCACGGCGGCCGTGATTGAGACGTAGGCGCGGTCGCGCTCCCGGGCGAAGGCGATCAGCGAAACCCCGACGCGCATCACAGGCGTCGCGATGAGGAGGAGGAGCCCCGCGACGATCACGGCCTGCCCGTCAAGGCGCCTCAGACCCCCGAAGAGCCACGAGGCCGTCCTCGGAAAGGAACCTCCCGAACCGACCAGTCTCGACACCTCCGGCGGCCCTGCGCCGTAGTCTCCCCCGTGCAGAAAGGAGAGAAGCGTCCCCGTTGCTATCAGCAGGAGGCTCGCGGCCACGCCAATCCTGAGGATCGCGCTTATGGCGTCCTCGGCTCCCGCGGGGCGATTCTCGCCGGGCGGCGTCATCGGACCCCCTTCAACAGCATCTGCGCGGCCGAGACGACCAGGACCGCGACAAAGATGACCCGTATGCTGGTGTTCCTCATCCCGCCCATCAGTCGGGCCCCCGTCATCGCGCCAAAGAGAACTCCGACCGCGACGGGGGCCGCGACAAAGGGCAGCACCTCGCCGCGCATCAGGTACACCGCCGCGCTCGCGGCCGCGGTGACCCCGATCATGAAGTTGCTCGTCGCGGTGCACGCCTTGATCGGGATGCCCATGGCGACGTTCATGACGGGGACCTTGAGGACGCCGCCGCCGATGCCGAGGAGCCCGCTCGAGACGCCGGCGATGTAGCTGACCGCGAGTCCCGTCTTCGTCCGCGACACCCTGTACGCCACCTCGCGCCCGAGGGAGCGGTCAAAAAAGGACCCGTGCAGCCTGAGCCGGTCGGCGAGGGAATCGGGGACGGGCTCGGTGGCGGGCCCTTTCGGTCGGACCATCGACCAGGCCGTGTACGCGAGGACAACCGCGAAGATGATGAAGAGCCCGCGTCCCGACACCCATGCGGCGAGGCAGGCCCCGGTGAGGGCCCCGAGGACCGTGGCCACCTCGAGAATCATGCCGAGGCGCATGTTCGCAATCCGCTGGCTCACGTACGTCGCAGCCGCGCCGCTCGACGTGGCAATCACGGAGACGATCGAGGCGGCGATCGCCTTCTGGATGCTGACGCCCATCAGGAGCGTGAGAGCGGGGACGACGATGATCCCTCCCCCGACGCCGACCAGCGACCCCAGGAGGCCCGCGAAATACGAGATCCCGAGGACGGCGAGGGTAAAGCCGAGCGGCGTCACTGGGGCGACGGCCTAGAGAAGCGAGCCCTGGCCGTCCCCTGGGGGCCTGATTCCGACCGCGCCGTAGCCCTTCTCGGTGAGGACGCGCCCCTGCGGCGTCCTCTGGAGGTAGCCCTCCTGGATCAGGAACGGCTCGTGCACCTCCTCGAGGGTCTCGGACTCCTCGCCGACGGCCACCGCGATCGTGCTCATGCCGACCGGGCCGCCGCGGTAGTTCTCGGCCATGGCCCGGAGCATGCGCTTGTCCATCTCGTCGAGGCCCGCGGCGTCGATCTCGAGTAGCTCGAGGCCGGCGGCCGCGACGTCGCGCGTGATCACGCCTCTGGCGCGCTCCTGCGCGAAATCGCGGATGAAGTTGATGAGGTTGTTGGCCACGCGAGGCGTACCCCGGGCGCGCTTGGCGATCTCGACGGCGCCGCCGTCGTCGATCTCGACGTTCAGGAGCCCGCAGGTCCTGCGAACGATCGAGTGGAGCGTCTTCTTGTCGTAGTAGTCCAGCCTCGTCTGGAGCGTGAACCGGGACCGGAGCGGCGCCGTGAGGAGCCCGGAGCGCGTGGTCGCCCCGATGAGCGTGAACCGGGGGAGGGTCAGGCGAACGCTGCGCGCGTTGGGCCCCTGGTCGATCATGATGTCCAGGCGGAAATCCTCCATCGCCGAGTAGAGATACTCCTCCACCGTCTTGGGAATGCGATGAATCTCGTCGATGAACAGGATGTCGCCCTCCTCGAGATTCGTGAGGAGCCCCGCGAGGTCGCCCGCCTTCTCGATGACGGGGCCTGAGGTCACGCGGACATTCCTTCCGAGCTCGTTGCCCAGGATGAACGCGAGGGTGGTCTTCCCGAGCCCGGGCGGCCCGGACAGCAGGATGTGGTTCAGGGGGTCGCCGCGTTTCTTTGCCGCGCCGACCATCACCTGCAGGCGCTCGATCGTCTTGGCCTGGCCCGCGAAGTCCGAGAAGGAGAGCGGGCGCAGGGCGGCCTCGGCCGCCGTCACGGGCGCCGCGAGCGCGGAGGTGACGAAGCCGGTCCCCTTCGCCGGGTCGCCTGGTGGTTTCGGGTCCGTCATTTCCAGTCAAGGTCGGCGCCGAGCGAGCGGAGGTTTTCGACGAAGCGGGGGTGGGCGCGCTTGATGATCTCCGCATTGCGCACGACGCTCCGTCCGGGGATGGACGCCGCCACCATCGTGAGAGCCACCGCGGCCCGGATCACGTAGGGGGAGTCGACGACCGCGGGCCTGAGCGGCCGGTCTCCAAAGACGACGATCCGGTGGGGGTCGCTGACGAGCACGTGGGCCCCGAACTTCGCGAGCTCGGGCATCCACGAGAATCCGTTCTCGTAGACCTTGTTCCAGAAATGGATCGTGCCCTCGCAGCGCGTGGACAGGGCAATCA
>Ga0302325_10034053_pt1 | contig 10423 bp, 12 predicted proteins | sample Palsa_T0_2_FD_201948 | JGI IMG/M metagenome (GOLD analysis project Ga0302325, IMG submission 201948) | Peat permafrost microbial communities from Stordalen Mire near Abisko, Sweden - Palsa_T0_2 | ecosystem: Environmental > Terrestrial > Soil > Palsa > Peat permafrost | place: Sweden: Abisko...
AGGATGGGATGCCGTTGGGAGTAAAAGCCGCAGGGTTAGAATTGTGGTGGATGATGTAAGGAAAGTGATGAAGAATGACGCAGGGGAAACATATTTGGAAGATGGGAAGAAAAAGATGAAAGTGGATGTCATTTCACATGATGAGGCGGGGAATTATGGCTGTGGGTTGATTTTCTATGAGTCTCTCGCTACCAGCCGGAAGAGGAAACTGAAGACAAAAGTGGTGTTCTGCCATGTGCCTAGATGGAAAGAAGCAGAGAGACTTGAGAGAGGCGCTGACTTTGTGTGTTCTGTAATCGGTGCTTTCTGCAGACAGATAAATCTATCCTGCCCAGAGAATGTAATGCGAGTAGAATAGTCCCGTCAATCCATATCCATCCAATCAACTTCCTGCGTTGATCCGTTGCTGAAATCGGGTGCCTCAACGACGAAAGCCGACTTACACAGCTTCTCGGCATTTAGATTGTCCTTCCGAGGCACCTGCCACATCTGGACTTCGATACCGTTGTTTTCCAGAGCCAGAAATACATCGTGCAACTGCCGAAACAAGCTAGCGTTCACGACTGGCAAACCAAGACGATTGGTAAAGTTGCTCCTCTCCCAGGCCCATACTAGTTCGTCCCTAAAAGGAGGAATCAGTATAATTTCGCGATAAATCAGGGGCAATGAAAGTGGGCCTATTGGAGTCGACATGGACTTACATATGCTTGGGTACGAATGTCGAGTCTATTCTGATAACCACCAGCTCAATGTCTGTACCAAGAGAGAACTCTTTCACTGCCTTGACAGCTACGAGAAGAGCGTAGAGTTCGGCAGCCTTTACAATGTTAGCCTTAATGTACCATTATCCTTCGAACATTGAAACCGGAGAATAACAAAATTCGGAGATCGACCTTTCCTCGATGTCCCAGATAATTTGGGATATCGAAAACTGTTCAGGGCTTACCTGATTACCCAATTGGACACCCGCCGGTACGAGTCCGCACTCATTATGTCTCGAGCCATCCCCGAAATACACCCCATAAGCCGCCTTTGCCGCGGAGGTATTAAACATTCTCGCATTGCCATGAACATCGATCAGGAGGTTTCGATCGTCGTCAGAGAGTCTTTGGATACCGCTCGAATCGGTCTTGAATTGGAAGGCCGCGTTGCCGAAGAAGCGGTGGGGGTTGAAAATCCGATTTGGCTGCGACATTGTTCTTGATAGTTCCAGTGGATGTTGTTTGCTAGAGGTGGTTGTTAGAGGGGAAGCTTTGTTTGTAAATTTATAGCAAATCTGAGGTCTAGTGCAAGCGAGCTAAATATTCACTCAGTGGCCTAAAGTGAGTAGCTATAAGCGGGAAACAAAGAATGATTTTGAATGTTTTAGAACCTGCAAGACATTCGAGCCTTGTTACTATGAGCAGCGAGCACGAGCCCCAAGATTCAAAATGACTTCACTCTGAATGTTCCAGAGCTTACTAGACTTCTGAGAGAAGCGAGCAGAAGCATCAAAGTTCGAAACGGCCTCACTCTGAATATTTCAGAACTTGCCGGACATCGAGCGAGGGGCACACAAGAAGCTAGCAGAACACCTAGATTCAACCGCACTTCACACTTTCAACAAAGCAACCTCTCTTAGTGCTATATATCTAGACCCTATCTTAACAATTTTCATACCTCAGTAAATCAGACAATACTCCTACATTTGATCCCTGTCTTTGGGTCCTCGGTTTAATCCGGCCTATTTAACGCCTGCAAACACCATCGGTACACTACTCAATGTCAGCGTCAAATATCCTGCAGTAACCAAATAAACACCACTCACTTAAACCAATGCAGCTTTCGCCAGAGCATCAGCCTGCTGATTCGACTCCCTCGGCACCAAGCAAAAGCTCACATGAATCCCATACTCCTTTTCCAACAGCACAACCTTCTCATGCAAATACTTGAACGCCCGCCCATTAACCACCGGCAACCCTTTCCAATTCAAAAATCCATTCAGAGCCCATTTCCAGATATATTCACTCAATCCCTTGGCCAGATACGCCGAGTCCGTCTTGACAATCACGTGAGTGAGGTCTTCGCCCGCGATGATGAGCTGGTGTATGGTTTCCAGGGCTTGCATAGTAGCGTACAGCTCTGCATATTGGCTCGTTTGTGGCGAAGAAGTTGGGACAATGCCTTTGCTGTTCAGATCGTGCGCAGTGATCGAGAAGAAGACGCCGTATCCAGCTCTTACTGATGCCTGTCCGTTTGAGCGGCAAGCACCATCCACAGCAACGACGATAGATTCCGGGTCGGATTCCAAGCGTCTGAGACCAGAATATTCGTCGTTGATAGCTCTTATCCCATGTCTCTGCTCGTCAAATTTTCGGTTCTTTTTCGGGACGGTGGTGAGTCTGCGTTTCACAACTTTCGTTTGCCGTCGTTTGCCTAATCTTCTGGCCCGAAGGATTTGACCAATGTCCCTTTTCGACGAAACTCTCGTCATTGTTAGGGGTTTCCGGGGATAGGAAATTGATTTCCCTCTCCAATTAAGTGTAAATGGGGGATTGGGAAAATGCTGACGCTTCCAAAGGACGTTAAGAATGTGGGGCAGGAGTCGCATGCAGAAGCGACACGTTTGCAAGCTAGACTAGGAACGGTTTGGATCTCCCGCAACCAAAACAACTATGAATGTTTCAAGCTTGCAAATACGTGATGAATTATGTAGGTCTTTCTAGATCTAGTATCGAATTATTTTATAAGAAATGTACGAGGACAAGCAGGATACAACAATTCCACTGTCAAACTAATACAATAACAATAAGCGATATAAATAGAAATCAGGAAATACAACGTCTGCAGTAACAGCATTAAAAGTTTTAGTATACTTTGCAGTGATAAGATGTATAGGTAGGTAGGTAGGTACTGCGGTCGGTGATGGTCACGTGAACCCGTTCCCCTTTTTCGGAGATGCGTCCGCCCCTGCAACAAAACGGACATAGAACTACCGTAAAGCGAGGCCACCCAAAATCCCATCTTCCATCTCCGAACCTCCCAGCGCATCTCATAATCTCCTTGCAGACTGTAGAAACGCGGCATCACCGCTCCACATCACTCGAACTTGAGTATGGCTTGCCCCTATATCCAGAAAAATTCTTGAAGACCTAGGCAACGTGGATCTTTTCAAGACAGGACAAGCATCGTAGGTAGAAATTATAAAGTCGGGGATTGCCCTCTGCTTCAATTGTCTCTTCAATCCCAATCTTCATTCTTATTTGTAGAAGAAAAGCAATACGCAATGACCAAAACCATCCCAGAGAACGCCGTATAGCTCATCACAAGCTCCCCCTCAAGTCTCGGACAACACCTTAGCAAGCTCCTCGGACAAAGCAACAAGTGGCGCGTCGTCGCAACAACTCGCCGCATTTCCGCGTTCTCCTACCTACCAGATAACTCGCCGAATATCCTTAAACTCGAGCTGGATGTCACCTCCAAAAAATCTGTTGCCGCTGCAGTCGCAGCAACTGTTGAAAAGTTCGGTGGGTGGTTTCGTCGGATTCCCTGGAAGAATTCAGGGAATGTGTGGCGAAGGAGATGTTCCCGAAATGGAACATTAGGTTCATGATTCTTGAGCCTGGTAGAGTGGGGACGAAGTTCAGCACCAGTATGAAGACCGCGAAGAGGCATCCGGCATATCTAGAGCCGAAAGGACCAGCGAATCAGTTTCTCGCTCACATACATACTCCCGGTATAGAAGCCAACTAGAGTGACCCCGACCTTGTGGTGAAAGCTGTAGTAGATGTTGTGGCGTCTAATGATATTCCGTTGAGATTGCCGATGGGAAGTGATGCGTGGGGACTAATGAAAGTGGAGGTTGAGGGCATGAGTATGGAGCTTGATAAATGAAAGACGACCAGTGAAAGTTCTTCGGGTGGAAATCAGATGGAGAGCGTTGAATTTTTGAAGAAATGAGAATACAAAGATGGAAAGAGTACAGACGGAGATCTTTGATGTCATTCTCAAGCAGGCTTTGTAGTTAGACTTTCTTAAGAGACCACTTAGGCATGAATGGGATTGCATTTATTAATGCCTGTGGAAAAGCTCACTCTCTCGATAGACTTCCACGTGGAGCTCAAAATGAAAATAAACACAAATTTCACATTCAGTGTGAACATAAATCATGCCAAACGTCATTCATGCTATTATGCACACGCTTAGACGTTATCATACTCCAAGGCTGTCTTCGCGAATAACACCTCCGAAATTTCGAAAGGTCTTCCAAACAATATTCCGAAGCATTTGAAAAAGTTTAAGGAATGTCAGCTTCCAACACATCTTGAATACCCCATGATGACCCTTACACCAGCCGAAGGACCTGCATGCTTTGCGGCGCGATCATCGTATTGGTGTCTCTCATTTCAGGTCACGCCCTCGTGCTAGCTCTAGGGAACAAGCGAAAATGCACATCGACATGATTTCGCCGAAGATCGACGAGTTTGCAAAGCAACGAGCAGAGCTCAGGATACTTCTTCCGGTTGAAAGTTAAAATTCTTCTTTCCTTTCCAAATTCCACTCTAAACGCGCCTTATACAGTTCATACGTTATATCCTGATATTTGCATACCCACTGCCACATGCTCACTGCCCTCAGAAACTCTGTGTCGGTGGAGCAAATTGTAATGTGGCTAATCTCTTTGAATTTTTGCGTGTTTTCTTTCAACTCGAGGATCGTGTCCAAAGCGAACTTCGCCGCAAGGGCCCCAAACGTAAACGGATTCTTGTTCTTGTGGGGAATAACTCGCGAAGTCCTGTTATGCGGCGAACTCTTTTGGAAGTAGGCGGCTATAACCTGCTTGCTACTGCTTTGACTGTTATCATAGCTCCAAAGAATATATGTCATGATTGATGTTATAGGCGCATTGCTGCCTCGATTTCCTCGGTCCCAGTCCCAGCGCTAGACTTTGTCGTATTCATCCAATACAAAGTGTTGATCAAAATTCGCCTTGCTGAAGAGGCTGTTTTTGTAATGCTCCTGGGTCCGGTGCCGTCTGCGGTAGTGCTACGTTCGGTGGCCGTATTACCACTCGATTTCCAAGATACTGATGAGCCACTATGTCAAATGATACTCCGCTGGGCGGTTGAGACTGTGGTTCTGAGCTTGGTTCAGCGGACCAGTCGAAGGGTTCAAGCTCATCCTCGTCATCGTCCTCGTCGGATGCGGCGACCTGCTGTCTAGACGTTGATTGCGTTGTGGCAGCTTGGGTATAGGTGGCATTGCTGCACAAATACCGCAACTCATCGTTGTTTTGTTCACCAGCAGGTGGACAAGGTGGCGAGGTTTGTGCTGCTCCGCTGGGTGGTTGAGTCGTTGCATTCTGTGGTTGTGCGAAAGACGATACATTGTTAGCGACTTGTTGTCCTGGACTTGGTTGAGTTGTTGCGGTATGTTGTAGCGAGTTATGAGGGCATGGTGGTATCTTGGGCAATGAGCCCTGTGCCGCTTGCTTGTTGGCGGGATAGGATCCAAGCCACACCGGCTCGTCGTCTGACATGGCTTGCGTCCTCTATGGCTGCAAGGAAAGCTGGTATAGATGTTGTGAATGATGAATTTATGTTCTCGCTCGTCGCTCCAAAGACTTCGGTCTGTTTACTTCGCCGTTGACAAAAGTGGAAGGAATGACCTCTACCGAAGGCGCCTTCTATGATGACGAAGTGTGTCTTTTAGCTTTAGATGCCAGTAGTAAGCTTGTTGTTCGTGGTGCGAATTCATGTTAATTTGGAATTGAATGTGGTGTATTTCGGATAAGTTATAACATCAGAAGAGATTTGCTGTCGTGATCAAAGGCCGGTGGTTTCGAGATCTATGATGGTAGAGCACAGCAACACTACCTCCTGAGTTTTTCCATTTGGATTAATCTCAGCATGTCCCTTTTGTACTGCGAGTTATATTGATCAAATTTCTTTGGTTTTAATTCTCTCCTAACTTCAGCGCTCTTTTCTGAAATTTGAAGTTTGGTTGCTAAGCGACACCTCGCTAAACGAGGTACCCCTTTTCTCCTGGCAGAAGCTCTGACTTAGGCTGAAGACTACGCTGGAGAACACGCACAGGAAAGATGCATATGCCGCTCAAGCAGATACAAATCACAAGCTGCGTAACTTAGGGCTCAATAATTGCTCTTCCTGAAGATTTCATATTATATGTTTTGCTATTTACCATGATTTTGCCATGTTTCTCAATTTGGTCATCAAGTCAACGACCATGAACTTCATTACACCTCGCCATCATTAAACACACAACATCAAATACAACATCATTCGCATCATAAACGATTGTGTTCTCCTTGGAATCAGAGGCAAAGACAGCAATGAGAAGAAATCCTCCACTTTCCCCTTCAATTATGCTGTGAAACCAGATTACTATGGATTATTATCATGATCGTGGTCATGATCGTGGTCATGCGGCTTTGGGTATACCGTAACAACCGGGAAGCCCCAGCAGCTGCAAGCGCTGCTGTAGCGGACGGTGCCAGAGCAAGCGGTGGCGTAGACGGGTACCGCGGTGGGGCTGGTGGGCGGATGACTAGAAACGAAGCCAAGTTAGCATACTGTCCTTCAGTGAGAGTTTGGGAAGGGATTTGCTTCTTTGATTGAGGCAGGGGACTTACTGCTTGTGCTCAGTGACTTGCATAAAGCTCTTGCAGTCTGCCTGATGAGTTGCAACTGCAGCAGGCCCATTGCGAGTCCCAGTCACGGCACGCGCACAGTTGTCGGCATTGCAGCCATCGTTCCTGTTTACGATGAGGTTACCGAAGGCAAGGCCGGCGAGAGCGAGGAGAATGAGTGTTGGTCGCATGATGAGTTGTGGTTGGAGAGTGAGTGGCTAGTGTGGATTGTGTGATTTCTTCAATATATTATGATTAGATGAAGTGGGGTTGACCTGAAGATCCTTCAAGTTCTAGGTGGACTGTACTCTTTAAATAGAGGAGGATGGAATGGGCAGAGCTCCTCTGTCCCCCTTCGTGTTTCCCCTCTCTCCTTGTCCTTCTCCGAGGAATACTCCCGTTGTGCGGCGTGTCAACTCGGTGTCTCGGCAGCAGAAGTAGATGACCAAGTTGGGAACGAAAATCAAGTGGGGCATTTCAGCTTCAGGTACTTCTTCGGAGCTTCCTCAGAGAATAAGCTCAGCCTTATGACAGCACCTGGTGTCATGACTTGACATTGTGCGTTGGAAATCACGCTGTTCTGTGCCGGTTGGGCAGTGAGGCTTGGAAAACAGACTATTGATTTTCTGCGGAATGGCAAACCACTCAGCGTCAAGCGATGTAATATGATCTGCAACTTTGAGAGCCATCAGGTCTTTTTTTATCGGCTGTTGCCAATTGAAATATTCTCCTATTTCCAGCCATGGTTGGCTTCATCTTGTGCTGAAAAGATAGAAAAGCTCGATATTTTGCTAAAAATAAAAATAAATAAAATAAAAAGAAAAGACGTCATTCAAAGCACTCAAGGGAAGAAGATACCGCCTCCTTATGTAAACATCTCCAAAAAGGTACCAATAATTCTCGTAGAGCCTCGTCGGAGCCTTCGGATCCTATTTCAGGTGACGGCAACTTAGCAAGCCGTTATCCCGCGTACGAATTCCATTGGATATCGCCAGGACACGATAGTTGTTAAACATTAGCAAAGACACAACTCAGGCCTCGCTTGTAAAGTTGCCGACTACTCTCCACGATGGCTTTACGAGGCAAAGGAAGGGTTTTTGGACGGATTTCCTGGAGGTGGTGTCCAATTTTTAAACTCGTTTAAGAAAGGGCTGAGGCTGGGTCGAATCGGGCGCTGGGGGCGCCTTTCCCCGCTTTTAAGTTGATCATATCAGGTCGAATAAAGGATGAACTGGATTGTTGTTGCATAAAATAGTCAGTCTTCAGTTTGGGCGGGGCTAAAAGAGGAATGCGGGGGCGGGGTTTCTTCAGCCACCAAAACATCAGATGAGGAACGCCACCCAATGGGACCCGATATCACATACACTACTGCTTCAGTACAGCCCCAACGTTGGGACTAGCTCAGGTACTTAGCCTTCTAAGAGGCCGCCTCTATGCGGGTCTGATATTGTCCAAGACCACCGTGGGACATCGTGGGATCCTGATCCGAAGAGAAAGCAAGTCGGAGGATGGCACGGGATGAATTACCAGTATATGTATGGCTAGAGGAAAACACATGATCTGATTAAGGTATGTGAAGTCAGCGTAGTATTTGGCTTGGAAACCTAATCACACAGGTTTTGGTGACAATCGGAAGAAGGGGGTCATATAATGTAGTTTTGATGTGTCAAGGTATTGGGATTGGTTCGTGTGGTAGAACAATCAGAGAAGCGGCTCCGTAAGTGGGCTGACAACTCAGAATCTTTACCCAGATGCCAAATATACCACCGAATATAACACTTTATTGCTTGTTGGAGAATTTCGTGTAGTAATTCCCGCCTCTCAACAAAAGAGCTCGAGGTTAACTGAAGGAGAGATGCGGTTGCTCCAGACCATTCTGGTTGCACCTGGCAGAGGCAACGCACCTGGAGAATACCCCAAAGCTGCTGCACACCCAGAAACAACTTATCAGGTGTTTCGGCTACGAATCAAATCTGTTCAGTATGTCATCATGCAATGCTTCCCACGTTGCACATCTTTGAATGCGCCCTTGATGCCAGTGGGAAGAAGCCGGGGCCTTTCTTGTGTAACATTTGCCACATGACATTGGAATAGCGTCTGGAATGAGGATCCTCTTAGACTTCTTCAATAGTGTGATGCAAGGAATCGGATAATAAATCCTTGACAGCGAATTATATACGTGGTTGCCGCAATGTCCTAAGCAGTGCTGGTTCGTTGTCTCCTTGCTAATGATAGGCTATAATCATAAAGTTATCTTTGAATAGGAGATAATTCCAGTACCATCTGATAGGGGGGAGTGATGAAGTGAACTTAGAAAAGGAAGAGATCGCAGTATTGGCCGGAAATTCGAGCTGAGCAGAGTAAAAATTTTTATCACTTGATCTCAAATCATTTGCATAGCAGAGCGCGAGAGAACATTGTTGAAACTCGGAAGCAGTCATAGCAGTCCAGCCCTCCACCGTATCTAAAGGGTAGGATGGGAGTGGGGTAGAAATTTAGAATTTGTATAGTATGTTTGTCCTGGGTTTGTGGAGCTAGGGCGGAGACTCATGTCCGTCATTGGGACGTCGTTAACGTAGTGGGCGGGGGTACTGGGTTACTGGAAGACAGCCGTCTGGCGCGTGAGTTCCGTTCAGGATGTTGAAGACAGCGGGTCCACCGTCCTGGCCTGGATATCTAGCCTATAGAGTCGCAGAAATGTTGCCGTTTTTGAGAAGCGCAGTATCGTCAAGTTGACCTCCTATTTGGACAACGATGCATGGCTTGCTGAGGGCACTGACCTGCTCGATCAAAGCTAGTTGTGCTGGCCCCATGCTATCGAATATCGATTCATCGCTTCAGCTTCAATTGAGGAATCAATGCCTCCGAAACAGAGAATAATGTCGGAGGCATTGGCTGCTGCGAGTGCTCTCCAAGTCATATCTTCATTAGTTATGTTCTATATGATGGGTCAATTTGCATAGGCCACCTGAAACTCGAATTGTTGGGCGGCGTATACTGGACCATGCAGGTATGGAGGAACTCTACTGTAGACTCTCTGCATTTGATTTCCCGCGTCTGCCCACATCCTAATCATGGCTACTTTTGTACCGTTCTTGGGTGCCAAAGGTAAAGTCACACCATTCTTCAGTAAAACCATTCCCTCAACGGCAGATTGGCGAGCCAGCTTTCCGGTTTCTGGAGTGCTTACGTCGCTCCACGAGAGCGCTTGATATGAATTTGCCGTGGTAAAGTCGAAACAACCCAGTCTCACTTCTTTTATCGACAAGATTTCGAAAAGCTCCGAGCGAAGCTCAAATGACTGCTCCTTGGACCGGGAATAATCTGTCGCAAGCTCCGTTCCTTGGGCATTGCCGCTTCATCGGGGTTCAATCTCGACTTCCGTAGAATCAGCCCGCCGAACAGAATATCGGTCTTGAGAATCAGCAATAAATGGTGCTGTTCTTTCAATGAGATCTCGGGCTCTACTCCCATAACGTTCGGATTGAACTCCAGCTTCAAGTCCCAGGCCCTAATCTTTCTGTCTTTCAAATTGATGAGTGTACTCCATCCCATATGTGATTCACTGCCCCATTTATGTTCAGTCGCCGGGGTATCTGGAAGATGGTTCCATTCTTCGATTTGTCGATTGGGAAGGAGTAGCACGGAGAAGTCACTACTTCCACTCGACTTTCTGATCTTCGTGGCGAAGAGAGGACCGAAGACCTTGATATATGAGCTCCTGGCGCAACTAAACCGTAAGGATTGGAGGTGGCAGGTTTGCAGATCCGTACCAAGAATGCGGAAGCCTTTTGC
>Ga0302325_10034054_pt1 | contig 10422 bp, 12 predicted proteins | sample Palsa_T0_2_FD_201948 | JGI IMG/M metagenome (GOLD analysis project Ga0302325, IMG submission 201948) | Peat permafrost microbial communities from Stordalen Mire near Abisko, Sweden - Palsa_T0_2 | ecosystem: Environmental > Terrestrial > Soil > Palsa > Peat permafrost | place: Sweden: Abisko...
ACGGGTTCGCGCTGATCGAGCACCTCGGGCTCACCAGCTACGCCCTGGGCGGGTACTCGCTAGGCGGCCGGACGACGATCCGGATGCTCGCCCGCGGCGCGGCGCCCAGCCGGGCGGTCGTAGCGGGTATGGGCCTCGACGGGGTGCTCCATGCGTCAGACCGCAACGCCCATTTCCGCCGCATTCTCACCCAGCTGGGCACGTTCGAGCGGCGCTCGCCGGAAGGAAAAGCAGAAGCGTTCCTGAAGAGCACCGGCGCCGACCGGGTCGCGATGCTGCAGTTGCTCGACAGCGGCGTCGACACGCCACCTGAGGCACTGGCGATGATCGGCATGCCCGTGCTCGTTGTGGCAGGCGCTGAGGACGACGACAACGGCCCGGCCGAGGCCCTGGCCGCTGCCCTGCCGCGCGGGCAGGCGGCCCGGGTCCCCGGCAACCACATGAGCGCGGTGGCCCGGCCGGACCTGGGGGCGGTCATCGCCGGCTTCCTCGATGACGGGGCTGAACAGAACGCCCGCTGAAGGCGAGACCTGCGGGTCGGCAAGAGGAGTAGAGCCGGCCGAGAACAGCCAGGGCCTCTTCCGGTCAGGCACCGCGGCCAACATCCTGATGACTTCCGGTTTTACCGGCACCCTGTTCGTCATGTCGCTTTACCTGCAGGACGGCCGCGGCCTGGGCGCCCTGGCCGCCGGGCTCAGCATCTTCCCCGAGGCCGTCGGGGTCGCCGTGCGGTCCGCCGGCACCTTCTCGGCGAGCGTGGCCTGAACCGGGAGCAGTTGTACACCCGCGGCTACTGGAAGCTCGGCGCAGCCGATCACCCGACCACGACACCGGCGAGGATTGACCTGGCCATTCCCGCCTAGGACCATTCCCAGCCACCAGGTATACAAAAAGCGTATACAAAAAGCACGCTATTTCTCTGCTGGCGGCTTCGCATTTCCCGTCCACATAACCGCTGCCAACGGTCCCATTTCACCTTTAAAGGTGAAGAAAGCCGCGGAAACCGAGCTGCGTTCCCGGTATTCTCCGAGCATGGTTCCCTCACCTGCGTTCAGGCTACGGCGCCGGGGCACGTGGGCGCTGTCCGAGCCGTCGGCTGTCTTGCTGTGGCAGCTCGGCATGGCGTGGTCCTCGGTAGCCGCAGTGGTAGACGCTTCGACGGGGCGGCGGATCGTGCTCAGCTGGTTCGTCCTGGCTGGCCCGGTTTGCGTTCTGTTCACCGGCCGCTGGCTGCGGACGGCGGTGGCAGGAGCCTGGGCGACCGGCCTTGTGGTGGTGCTGGGCATCCCGGATGGGATCTGGGGAACTCACCTGGAGGGGTTTCTGATCGGCTTGGCCGTGCTGGTAGCGGTGGGCAGCACCCTCGCCCTCGTTATTACCATCCGTTCCGCCTTGTCGCTCACGGTCACCGCCTTCCTCGCGGCTGGCTGCGGTAGCCCGGCGGCGGCGCCTAGCCGACGCCCGGCGGTGCCATCGGCGCGGCCCGTCTCTTGCCGCCAGCAGTACGAGGCCTGGAAGCGCCGCCCGGCGTCGGCCGAGGACAAAATGCAGGCTGCCGTGGACGCCGTCCAGGCTGCCGAGAAGTCCGGGAATCCGGCGGCCGTGACGTCGACGTTGAAAAGGCTGATGCCAGCTGCCCTGGTCGCGGCGCAGTCCCCGCCGCCGCGCTGCGTGGATCCACGCGGCCTCTACGGCGAGTACGTAACGACGGTTTATCAAGCTGGCTACGACGCGCACTCGGCCCAAGGGATCGGCAACCTGCTGAAGGCAGCGGCACCGCTAAAAGGCCTGGAGACGATTGATTCCCAACTGACCGCGGAGGCAAACCGCGCGCTGGCGAAGAACCTGTGACGGCGGTCCAGTAGCCATCTGCGCCAGCGGTCAGGACTTTCGGCGATGACAAGTCACTCTGCTTATCTTGGTTCGCCTTAGGTAGGCGGCGGGCGCCGCTATAGCGAGCGGGCCGGCAGCAGGTATAGGTCAGCGGTCTCTGGTGATGTCCCAGGCGGAACATAGCCCGCGCACGGGCAGCGCCTCCGCAAGTTCAGCGGATCAAGCCGGACGGTGCAGGCCATTGGCGTGCGGTGAGACGCGGCGGTGTGCGCGCATCGGACGCACATTCCTGCCGCAGGCACCGACATGCAGTGCCATTCCCAGAGCATATTGGTCCCGATGGACAGCCAGAACATGAAATAGGCGAACGCGATCACGAAGCCCACGACCTCGTATTCACCAGCACCTCGCACAGTCGCGACCACAAAAGCGGCGGCGATTATGGCTGGCGTAATGAACCCGGCCGCGCCCCACCTGACCGCGTTGCTCGCCCGCGGCCGGGACGGCTTGCGCGGCAGCCCGGCCCCGGCCAGCTGCGCGGGGATGTCGGCGGTGACCGCGGCCAGTTCCGCGCAGGTACGTGCGGTGAACGTCAGGCCGATGCGCGCGTCGAACTCGTCCTTGGTCAGCCGCCCCTGAACGAACGCGGCCTTGAGCACGTCGATCGCCTGCTCGCGGCCCGCGCGCGACGCCCGCCGGTGGCCGTGGCCCGGCGCCACTGCTGCCTTCTCGTCTCGCGACCCTGTTATCACGGCCCATCCCTCGGAGGAAGCTTTAAGAACAGGGTAACCCGGCTGCCTCCGCCGCCCATCCTCTGCTGGCACCCGCTATGGACTAGCGGACGGCGAAGCTGGGGGCCGCGATCGGCGTCCGGCTGTGCGACAGGTCCGCATCGCCGGCCCCAGCGGACTCCAGGGCGATGTCGCAAAGCTCGAGCACCCGGCCAGCGTCGCCGGGCATACCGTCGCTGAAGATCTCCCGCAGCCACTCCATCCGGGCCCGTTCCAGCCGGGACAGGTTGGTGCGGGACGCGCGGGTCAGCAGTTGCTCGACCAGATCGGCGCGTCCCAGGCCGAACGCGTGCTCCGCGGCGAGCAGCAGCCGGCGGCCGCGCCTGGCCGAATCCGTGGTCAACAACGTCGGCAGCGCCCCGGCCCGGCCGGGCGGATTCCTGTCGATCACCGATGACGACTGGCACGCTTGCCTGACGTTGAACCTGATGGCGGCGGTACGCGCCACCCGCAGCGCGCTGCCCCTCATGCTGACGGCGGGCCGCGGCGTGATCATCAGCATCTGCTCGGCCAACGCGCATCTGCCCGACCCCACCGTCATGGACTACAGCGCCGCCAAGGCCGCCCTGGCCAACTTCTCCAAGGCCCTGTCCAAGGAAGCCGGCCCGCAGGGCATCCGGGCCAACACCGTCAGCCCGGGCCCCGTGGCCACCGACCTGTGGCTCGGCCAGGGCGGAGTCGCAGCGACCGTCAGCGCAGCCACCGGCGCCAAGCCCGACGACGTGGCCAGCCAGGCCGCCCGTCAGATGGTGACCGGCCGGTTCACCAAGCCCAGCGAAGTCGCGGACCTGGTGGTTTTCCGGCCAGCGATCGTGCCGCGAACGTCACCGGGGCCGACTTCGCGATCGACGGCGGCCTCATCTCTACCTGGTAAGCCTGCAGGAGCTTGCCTGGTCAGGATGCGTCGCTGGCGAGCTGGGCATACTGCTGGCGCAGGTGGCGCTTGAGGATCTCGCCGCTCGGGTTCTTCGGCGGGAGGCGGCTGATCGGGTCTGACCTGGGGCGGTGCCTGGGTGTCGGTGCGATCTTTGACTTGGGCGGCAGTGACGGCGCAGATCGCCAGGGCGGGCGAGTCAGGGCAGGCAGTGAGATCCCTGGTGATAGCTGACCGTACGGTGGTGCCCAGCAGCGATCACCACCTGGAGGCATACGGTCATGAGCATTGAGCGAGAGAAGCAGGTCGCCGCGGAAGCGGCTGCGGAGCTGGTCGAGAACGGCATGACCGTCGGGCTCGGCACCGGCTCGACCGTGGCGTACCTGCTCCCGGCCCTGGCCAAGCGATCCCTCGACATCGTCTGCGCGGCCACGTCGCCGCGCACCGAGCACGCCGCGCGCGAACTGGGCCTGAGGATCGAGGATGTCACGAGCATCGACCGGTTCGACATCACCATCGACGGCGCCGACCAGATTGCCCCGGACGGCTGGCTGGTCAAGGGGGGCGGCGGCGCGCACACCCGGGAGAAGATCGTGGCCGGGGCCGCGGATCGTTTCGTCGTTATCGCCGACTCCTCCAAGCCGGTCCCGGCCCTGCACGCCCCGATCCCGCTCGAACTGCTGTCCTTCGGGCTGCACGCCACCATGCGCCGGGTCGACCCAGCCTCGCTGCGCGACGTCCCGCTGAGCCCGGACGGCGGCGTGATCGCCGACTACCACGGGCCGGTCGAGGACCCGGCGGCGCTGGCCGTCCGGCTGTCATCGACGCCTGGGGTCGTCGGGCACGGCTTGTTCCCGCCCCAGATGGTGGCCACGGTCCTAGTCGGCCGCGGCGAGTCGGCCGAACGGATCGACTTTCCATCCGGTGCTTGAGCGGTGCCTGCCTGAAGCCGACACGCCTACCGCGGAGACACGGGAACTTTCATCTGGAAACACGGAAAATAATCAGCGGAATCGCGGAACAGCATCGGTAGAACTTCACCTCGTGGATGTTCGGATTACCGGTCGGCACCGGAGTCGGGCAGAGCGGGCGAGAATATCCAGAGCACCTGGGCGCAGCCAGCTTGCGGGGCCACCCGGAAGGTGTGCTCGGTGCTGGGCGGGAAGGTGAAGGCGTCGCCCTGCTCGAGGGTGACTTGCTCCCCGACGACGGTGATCTGCAGCTGGCCGGCCAGGACGAAGACGAACTCCACGTCCGCCGGCAGCGAGTAGGGCTCATCCCCGCTGCCGCCGCCCGGCTCGATGTCGCTGAGGATGGCTTGCACCCGCTTCTCGCCGGACGGCGTGAGCAGGTACTCCTGAACCCGGCTGCCGCCGAAGTTGATGGGCGGGTAGGCGTCGCGCCGGACCACCTCTCCTCGTGAGGCCTGGAACAGGGAGCCGACGGAGACGTCCAGTGCCTCGCAGAGCCGGATGAGCGAGGCCACCGAGACGTTCGCGAGGTCCCGCTCAAGCTTGGATACGAATCCCTTGGTCAGCCCGCTCTGCTCGGCCACTTCAGCCATGCTTTTGCGGGCGGCGAGCCTGGCCGCCTTCAGCTGCGCGCCGATCCGCGTGCCGTCATGCCCGGCGCCTTGGCTGCTGTTCTCGCTGGCGGACTTCGGCATCAGTCCTCCTCCTCGATCCTGCGGCGCGGAGACCCGGGACCCGCGCCGACTATGAAACTACAGGATTATTTATGAAACAAAGGTTGACCAATAGGAAACACATAGAGATCATAGCTCGTAAGCAGGTCCCATCTAGCAGGGAGGCGGCCATGGCCACACAGTCCCGGGAGCCCACAGTTGAGGCAGAGCTCGAGCGGGGTCTGCTCGGTCAGATCGAGGTGCACTCGATCGACTGGATCCCCGACACCGAGCGGCACGGCAAGACCTGGCAGCAGGCCATGCTGTGGTTCCTGGGGAACTTCCAGTACTTCACCATCCCGATCGGCTTCGTCGGCCCGGCACTGGGCCTGTCGCTGGGCTGGTCCATCCTGGCCGGCGCGCTGGGCATCTGCTTCGGCACGCTGTTCATGGCCTTCCACGCCACCCAGGGCCCGGTCTTCGGCCTGCCGCAGATGATCCAGACCCGGGCCCAGCTCGGCTACCGCGGCGTCGTCGTCGCGCTGTTCGCCGTGCTGTTCACCTACATGGCCTTCAACGTCGCCGACCAGGTGCTGATGAGCACCGGGCTGCACGGCGCATTCGGCTGGAACGCCCGCCTGGTTGCGATCGGCACTGCGGTGCTCGCGGCGCTGCTGGCCATCTTCGGTTACGACTGGGTGCACCGGGTCTTCCGGTTCCTGCTGGTCATATCGTTCCCGTGCTACGCGATCATCTCGATCGCCATCCTCATCGGGCACGCCGGCGGGCACGCACCCGCCCACCAGGCCGGCTTCCTGTTCGCGGCGTTCATGGCCCAGTTCTCGGTGGCTGCCGCCTACAACATCACCTACGCGCCCTACGTCTCGGACTACTCCCGTTACATGCCGCGTAAGACGCCGGCCCGCGGGATCATCACCGCCGTGTTCCTCGGCGCGTCAGGCTCGGCGATCTGGCTGATCGCGCTGGGCGCATGGCTCGCCACCCGCCTGGGCATCAGCGACGGCCTGGTCGGATTGCAAGTCGTCGGGGACAAGGTGGTGGCGCCGCTCGGCTCGATCACGGCGGTCCTGTCAGCGACAGCGCTGCTAGCAACCATGGGCATGAACGCCTACGGGGCCATGCTGACCGTGCTGACCGGGATCGACTCGTTCAAGACGATCAAGACGAGCCGGATGCTGCGCGTCGTGACGGTCATCGCGCTGACCATCGTGTGGTACGTGATCGGGGCCAGCCTTTCCTCAAGCACCAGCGCCGTGTCCGCGGTCCTCAACTCGCTGACGCTGATGCTGTACCTGCTGGTGCCGTGGACCGCGCTCAACCTGGTCGACTACTTCTTCGTCCGCCGCGGGCACTACGCGATCACCGACATCTTCCGCCCGGACGGGGTCTACGGCGCCTGGGGCTGGCGCGGCCTCACGGCCTACTTCGTCGGCTTCGCCGCCGAGATCCCGTTCATGGTGCTCCCGCCCATCGCCGGCCTCTCCTACACGGGCTACTTCCCGGCCCACCTGACCAACGGCGTGGACTACTCCTGGCTGGTCGGCCTGGTCGTTTCCGGCCTGGTATACCTGCTGCTGTCGCGCTCGCTCAACCTGGCCGCTGAGCAGTCCGCCATCGACGCCAGCGAACAGGAACTGCAGGCGATCGATGTCGTCGCTGAATCAGCGGCCATCGCCGAGCACGACCAGCGGGACGCGCGGGCCACCCGGGAAGGCGAGTGACATGACCGATTCTGTTCCGAGGATCATCGCCGGTGACATCGTCGGACCGGTGGACGCCACCGTGGTACCCCGCTACGCCGGGGAGGCCACCTTCGCCCGCCTGCCGCGCATCGACGAGGTATCGCAGACCGACGTCGCCGTCCTGGGCATCCCCTTTGACAGCGGGGTCAGTTACCGGCCAGGTGCCCGTTTCGGGCCGTCCCATATCCGCGAATCATCCCGTCTGCTCCGGCCCTACAACCCGGCCCTGCAGGTACAGGTGTTCGCCCGCCAGCAGGTCGTCGACGCGGGGGATCTGGCCGTCAACCCGTTCAGCATCGACGACGCGATCAGCACCATCGAGCGCGGCGCACGATCCCTGCTGGAACGCGCGCAGTTCGTGCTGACGCTCGGCGGTGACCACACCGTGGCGCTGCCGATGCTCCGCGCGGTGTCGGCGGTGCACGGCCCGGTGGCCGTGGTCCACTTCGACGCGCACCTCGACACCTGGGACACCTACTTCGGCGCCGCCTACACCCACGGCACGCCGTTCCGCCGGGCCTCGGAGGAAGGCCTGCTGGACCGGACCGGATGCCTGCACGTCGGGATCCGCGGCCCGCTGTACACTCATGCCGACCTCAGCCAGGACACCGAACTGGGCTTCCAGGTGATTGCGGCCCCTGACGTCGAACACCTCGGCGTGGCCGGGATGGTGGAGAGCATCCGGCAGCGGGTCGGTGACCGGCCGGTATACGTCTCAGTCGACATCGACGTGCTCGACCCGGCGCACGCGCCCGGCACCGGCACCCCCGAGGCGGGCGGCCTGTCCAGCCGGGAACTGCTCGCCACCCTGCGCTCCTTTGCCGGGCTGAACCTGGTCGGCGCCGACATCGTGGAGGTCGCGCCCGCCTACGATCACGCTCAGATCACCGGCGTCGCCGCCGCGCACGTCGGCTACGAGCTACTGTCCGCGCTCGCGGCTCGGAAGGGCGCCCCGTGAGCGCCGCCGACGAGATCCTCGGAGCCGCACGGCACCTTGTCCAGGTGTTCGGGCGGCACGACACCGCAGCCTACTTCGACTGCTTCGCCCCCGACGCGACCTTCATCTTCCATACCAGCCCGGCCAGGCTGGCATCCCGGGACGAATACCAGCGGCTATGGAGGCAGTGGGAAGACCAGGACGACTTCCGCGTCCGGTCCTGCACTTCCGCGCAGCCCGTCGTCCAAGACCTCGGCGACGCCGCCGTCTTCAGCCACGAGCGGTGGCTATCGCGGTGAGCTGGGTCGCGAAGATGAGCGACATGGGCGAAGGCTACCGGGCCCGACGCCGCCTAGCTCCCTCTGCCGCTACCCTGCGGCGCCGCGTCACCAGATAGCCGAAATCGGTCACATGCGCTCCTCAGGCGGGCGGGTAGCCGACCAGCAGCATGCCGTGGCAGTCCTCGTCGGCCGAGCGGTAGACGTGGGGGCCGTCGCCGCTGTACCTAGCGTAGTCGCCCGGGCCGAGCGTGATCGGGTCGCTGACCGGGCCGACCGTGATCGTGCCTGCGGACACGAACACCCGCTCGACGACGCCGGTGCCGTGTGGCGCGCCGAGGTGGTCGGTCCTGGCGGGCAGGAACATCTCGAAGATCTCGACCAGGCCGCCGCGCTCGATCCGGTCGAGCAGCCGCAGGTCGAGCTGGCCGCCTTGGGTCGACCCGCGCACCCGCACGCCCTGCTGGGCCCGGACGACCGCGGTCGTGGTCTCCCGCCGGTCTTCCAGCAGGTCACTGAAGGCCGCGCCGAGGCCGAGGGCCAGCGACCACAGCGTCTCGATCGTCGGGTTTCCCCGGCCCTGCTCCAGGTTCGCCAGCGTGGCCTTCGCGACATCCGCCCGGGCCGCGAGGGTGGCCAGCGACATCCGGCGGGCGGTGCGGAGCCGTCGCAGGTTGGCCGCGATGACCTCCCCCAGGTCGGCGAAGGCTTGTTCAGAAGCTTCATCCACCATGCCAGTGAACTATACCAACTGGCTAATTAAATGGTACGCTCCGCTCGACCTAGTGATCTTCGACCGAGGAACGAGCGTGCTGCGAACCGGCAGGGATTACATCTCCTCGCTCCGCGACGGCCGGGAGGTGTGGATCGACGGCGAACAGGTCGAGGACGTTACCACGCACCCGGCGTTCGCGCCGATCGTGAACGTGCGCGCGCGCATCTACGACCTGGCCCACGAGGCCGGCCTGGCGGACCTGCTGACCTACATCGACGAGGACACGGGAGATCGGTGCGCCACCACCTCGCGGCCCCCGCACACCCGCGAGGACTGGCGGGCCAGGCGGGCGTCGGTGGACGCGATCCTCGACGACGCCGGCGGCGTGGTCACCCGGGTGGGCGACGAGACGGTCGGCGAAATGTGGTCACTGTTCGACGGCCAGGACGTGCTGAACGAGATCGACCCTGCGTTCTCGGCCAACATCACCCACCACGTCCGGCGTGCGCAGTTGCTGGATCCGTTCCACGTATCGGCCAACACCGACCCCAAGGGCAACCGCGCGCAGCGGCCGCAGAACCAGGACCCCGATGTCCTGCTGCACGTGGTCCGCGAGACCGACAACGGCATCGTGGTCCGCGGCGCGAAGTTCGAGACCGCGGCCGCCTACGCCAATCAGGCGTTCGTCAAGCCGACCATCGGTGAATGGAACAACGAGGTCCTCAGCGATTACGCGGTCGGCTTCCTGGCCGACATGGGCGCGCCGGGCATCAAGCACCTGTGCCGGTCCGCCTTCGCGGACCAGCGCTCGCCCGAGGACTACCCGTTGTCGAGCCGGTACGACGAGATCGACACGATGATCGTCTTCGACGACGTGGAGATCCCCTGGGAGAACGTGTTCTTCTACCGGCACACCAAGGCGGCCGCGTTCATCCGCGCCACCCTGCACCGGTACAGCATTTACCCGTACGTGCAGCGCTACGAGCGCTTCGCCGGGTTCCTGCTCGGCGTCGCCTACGCCAGCGTCCGGTCGACCGGGGTCACCATGCACCAGGGCGTACGGGAGAAGATCGCGCAGATCGCGTGCTACCGCGAGGGCATCAACGCGCACCTGACCGCGGCGATCGAGCTCGCCGAGCCCAGCCCGGCCGGCCTGCTGATGCCGAACCAGTCAATGATGTACGCCGCCCGGGTTTTCGCGTCCACCCAGCTGCCGTCGGTCATGCACCTGGTCCGGGACCTGTGCGGCTGCCAGGCCAGCCTGATCCCCAGCAAGGCCATGTTCGACAGCCCCGGCGCCGGCGACTGGCTGAAGAAGTACTTCACCATCGGGGAGATCCCGGCCGAAGAACGGCGCAAGCTGTTCGCGCTGGCCCGTGACCTGCTGAACTCGGACTACGCCGGGCACCGGCTGACGTTCCAGCTGTTCGCCCAGTCGCCGCCGTTCTCGCACCTGCTCGCCGTCTACAACAACTATGACTTCAGCGGGCCGCTCGACCTGGTGGCCAGGTACTCCGAGGTCGCGGACGCGGTGCGCAAATAATGAGGGACCCGATCACGGTCGGCGGCCACCTGCGGATCCGGCCGTTCAACACCGGCCAGAGCTA
>Ga0302325_10034057_pt1 | contig 10422 bp, 2 predicted proteins | sample Palsa_T0_2_FD_201948 | JGI IMG/M metagenome (GOLD analysis project Ga0302325, IMG submission 201948) | Peat permafrost microbial communities from Stordalen Mire near Abisko, Sweden - Palsa_T0_2 | ecosystem: Environmental > Terrestrial > Soil > Palsa > Peat permafrost | place: Sweden: Abisko...
GGCCACGATCAGATCGAGCGAGCGCTCCAGGCAGACCGGCACCAGCACGTCCGGCCCCACGCCGTGCTTCGTCAAGTGACGGGCCAGCCGGTTCGACCGAGAGTCGAGCTCCGCGTACGTCAGCTCCTGCGCGCCGAAGGCCACCGCCACAGCTCCCGGCCGCGCCGCCACCTGCTCCGCAAAGTGCCCCGCGATGCCCTGCACCGTATAGCTCCGCTGGGTCTGGTTCCAGCCGTGCGTCACCTGCTCCCGCTCCGCCGCCTCCAGCAGCCCCAGATCCCCCGCCCGGCCGCCGGGCGCGCCGACCAGCTCGCGTAGCACCCGCACGTAGTGTCGGGCGACGCGCTCCGCGGTCGCGGCCTCGAAGAGATCGAGATTATATTCGAGCCGGCCGATGATCCCGCCGCCGCTCTCCTCGAGGGCCAGGGTCAGATCGTATTTCGCGGTGGCGGTCTCGACCTCGATCGCCTCCGTCCGCAGGCCCGGCAAGCCCAGCGCGCCGAGCGGGGCGTTTTGCAGCACGAACATCACCTGGAAAATAGGGGCGTGTCGCAGCGTGCGCTCGGGTTCGAGCTCCTGCACCAGCTTCTCGAAGGGCACGTCCTGGTGCGCGAGGGCCTCCAGCGTAACCTCCCGCACGCGGTCGAGGAGCGCGCGGACGGTCGGATCGCCGGCCAGGTCGATCCGCAGCGCGAGCGCGTTGACGAAGAACCCCACCAGCGGCTCGATCTCGCGGCGCGTGCGGTTGGCCACGGGCGTCCCGATGACGAGCTCGCTCCGCCCGCTCAGCCGTTGGAGCAGGACGGCGAAGGCCGCGAGCAGCGTCATGAAGAGCGAGCCTCCGCTGTGCCGGGACAGTTCGCGCAGGGCATCCGTCAATTTGCGGTCGAGCGCAAACCGGTGGGTGCGGCCGAGGACGCCCTGCACCGCCGGGCGCGGACGGTCCGCGGGCAGCGGCAGCGCGCCGGCGGGCGCGCCGGCGAGGCGGCCGCGCCAATGGGCCAGCTGCCGTGCCAGGGCTTCACCCTGAAGCCAGTCGCGCTGCCACGCCGCAAAGTCCGCATATTGGATCTCCAGTTCCGGCAGCGCAGCCACGCCCCCCTGCAGCCACGCGCGATAGTGCGCCGCAAATTCCTCCACCAGGACACCCAGCGACCAGCCGTCGGCGACGATATGGTGCACCGTGAGCTGGAGCACATGGTCTTCCGGCCCCAGACGCCACCACACGGCGCGCAGCAGCGGGCCCAGCGCGAGGTCGAAGGGCCGCCGCGCCTCCGCCGTCAGGCGGTCGGGCAATTCCGCCTCGCCAGCCAGCGTCTCCTCCCGCCAGGCGAGCGGCCGGTCGGCATGGATCACCTCCACCACCTCGCCCTCCTCCAGGGCAAAGGTCGTGCGCAGGGCCTCGTGCCGGGTCACGATCAGCTCCAGCGAGCCGGCGACCGCGGCGGGATCGGCCGGGCCGCGCAGCCGCACCGCGAGCGGGATATGATAGACGGCGCTCCCCGGCTCGAGCCGGTCGAGAAACCAGAGGCGCCGCTGCGCGAAGGACGCGGCGGCGATGGTGATTTCGGAAAGCGCGGGAGTCACGGGGCAATCAGTGGGCGGCGGCCGCGTTGCGGAGGCGGCGGGCGGCCTTCCCGATGGGGGCAGCCTGGGGAGGAGGCGCGCCCGCGGCCGCGCGGGCGGCCACGATGGGTGCAAAGGCCTCGACCGTGGGGGCCTCGAAGAGGTGCCGCAGCGGAAGCTCGACGTCAAAGGCGTCGCGGACGCGAGACATGAGTTGGGTGGCCAGCAGCGAGTGCCCGCCGAGTTCGAAGAAGCTGTCCCGCACGCCCACGCGGTCCCGCCGCAGCACCTCCGCCCAAAGCGCGGCAAGCTTCTCCTCCGCGGGATTGCGCGGCGCGACGTAGTCGCGACCGGCGGCGGCCGCCTGGCCGGCCGGCTCGGGCAGCGCGCGCCGGTCCACCTTGCCGTTGGCCGTCAGCGGGAGCGCGGGCAGCAGGACGAAGGCCGCCGGCACCATGTAGTCGGGCAGCGTCGCGGCCAGGTGCCGGCGCAGCTCCGCAACGGACGGGGTCAGGCCGCTACTGTTAATACCGGCATCAACGACGCTAGCATAGTCTCGAGATATCGCGCCGGTATTAACAGTAGCGGCCTGACCCCTTAGCATAAGATAGGCCACGAGTTCGAGCGCCTCGCCCGCCAGCGGCCGCGCGATGACCTCGACGCCGGCCACCGCCGGATGCTGGAGCAGGCGCGTCTTGATTTCGCCCAGCTCCACCCGGAAGCCGCGAATCTGCACCTGGTCGTCGATGCGGCCGAGATAGATCATGCGGCCGTCGGGCAGGTGCCGCGCCAGGTCGCCGGAGCGGTAGAGGCGCTCCCCGGGGCGGTAGGGATCGTCGATGAAGCGCTCGCGCGTCAGTGCGTCGCGCCGAAGGTAGCCGCGGCCGACGCCCTCGCCCCCGACGCAGATCTCCCCGGGAACCCCGGCGGGGACGAGCCGGAGCTTCCGGTCCAGGAGCACGGTGGTCGTGGTCGGGATCGGCCGGCCGATATTGCTGCGGTTGGCGGCGATGTCGCCCTCGTCCACCTCCGCGACCGTCACGTGCACCGTCGTTTCGGTGATGCCGTACATGTTCACCAGCGCGACGCCCGGGTAGGCGGCCCGGAAGGCGCGCAGGTGCAGCGGCAGGAGCGCCTCGCCGCCGAAGATGACGGTGCGCAGGGCGAGCGGTGCGCCGGTCCGCAGCGCCTCGGCCGCGAAATTATAAAACGAAGTCGGCGTCTGGTTGAGGATGGTCACTCCCTCGCGGACAACGAGCGCCACAAACAGGGCGGGATCGCGGGCGACTTCCTGCGGCACGATCACCAACCGGGCGCCGTAGAGCAGCGCCCCGTACATCTCCCAGACGGAAAAATCGAAGCAGCAGGAGTGAAACAGCGTCCAGACGTCGGTCTCGCCGAAGGTGAACGGCATCCGGTCGTTGCGCATCAGCCGCACGACCTGCCGGTGCTCGAGGAGCGCGCCCTTGGGCTGCCCGGTCGAGCCCGACGTGTAGATGCAATAGGCCAGGTGCTCCGGCCGCACCGCCAGGGCCGGCGCCGCGTCGGGGCGGCCGGCGATGGCGGCCGCGTCGGCGTCCAGCAGGGTCCGCTGCGCGACCGGCTCGGCGATGACGCCGGCGAGCGCCGCAGTGGTGACCAGATGCGCCACCTGCGCGTCGCGCACCGTGAAGGCCAGCCGTTCGCGGGGATAGGAGGGATCGAGCGGAAGATACGCGCCGCCGGCCTTGAGCACGGCGAGCAGCGCCATCACGAGGTCGATCGAGCGATCGAGGCAGACCGCCACGAGCGCCTCCGGACCGACCCCCTGCGCCTGCAGGTGATGGGCGAGGCGATTCGCCCGGGCCTCGAGCGCGGCGTAGGTCACGCCCTCCGCGCCGTGGGAAAGTGCGATGCGGTCCGGCGTGCGGGCGGCCTGGGCGGCGAAGAGCTCGGGCAGCGTCCGCTCCCGCGGCGCGCCCGCGGCGGTGTCGTTCCAGTCGACGAGCTGGCGCCGCTCCTCCGCCGCGTCGAGCAGCGGCAGGTCGTCGATCCCTGCCGTGGGATCGGCCAGCGCCGCACGCAGGAGGCGCCCGAGGTGGCGCATCATCTGGGCCATGAAATCCGCGTCGTGAAGGTCGGCGTTGTAAACCAATGCGCCGGCGAGCCCGCCCCCCCTTTCGGCCTGCAGCGACAGGTTCAGGTCGTACTTGCCGTAGCCCAAATTGGTGTCGATCAGGCGGGCGGTGACGCCCTCGCCCAGGCCGATTTCCGGCGCCGGTTCCTCGTCGTGGCCGAAGAGCACGTCGAAGAGCGCCGTCCGGCTCATGTCCATCTCGGGTCGGAGCGCGAGGACCAGCGGACCGAACGGCATGGCCTGATGCTCGCGCGCCTGCCGCCGCCCGCGGTCGACCTCGGCGAGCACGGCCCGAAAGGAAGGGTTGCCGCCGAGCTGGCTGCGCAGCACGACCAGGTTGGCCACCGGCCCGACCAGCCGGTCGGCGCCCGGCTGATGCCGGCCGGGCTCGCTGGCGCCGACGACGATTTCGTCCTGCCGGGCATACCGGTGCAGCAGCACCTTGAACGCGGCCAGGGTCACCGACTCCGGCTCCGCCCGCTCGCGCGCCGCGAAGTCGCGGAGGGCGCGCCCCAGCCCGGGGTCCCAGGTGAAGGCCAGCCACGCCGCGGTGAAGGTGAGCACGGCCGGGCGGGGCCGCGCGGCGGGCAGCTCAAGCGCAGACAGCCGGCCCCGCAGCTGCCACTTCCAATAGAAAAGCAGGGGCTCGAGCGCCTCGGCGGACAGCGAGCGCTGCCAGTGGGCGAAATCGGCATACTGCAGTTCCGGATCGGACGGCGCCGATCCGCCCATGATCTGGCCGAGCTCTCGGGCCAGGATGCGCAGCGAGGGCCGGTCGGCCACCAGATGATGCAGCGTGATCACGGCCAGGAAGGAGTCCGTCCCGTAGCGCAGCAGCGCCGCGCGCAGGAGCGCGTCCGCCTGCAGCGCAAACGGCCGCGTGGCCTCGGCCACCGCGGCCGCGAGCGCCGCGGCGGCGTCCGCCTTTTCGCCCAGGTCCCGGACAGGGACCGCCACGGCCAGGTAGGGCTCAATCACCTGGACGGGGCCGTCCGTCTCGGCGACGACCCGGGTGCGCAGCGCGGCGTGCCGGCCGGCGAGCAGGCGCAGGGCCTCTCCGAGCTTCTCGGCCGAGATTTTTCCACGGCCGCGCAGAAGGAGCGGGATATTGTGGTAGGTCGGGCTCGAGGAATAGACCTTCCCCGTCTCGAACGAGTCGATGAGCCAGAGGCGCTCCTGATGGAAACTGAGGGGGCATTTCATGGCGCGGATTCAGGAGGGGGTCGCCGCCGCAGGGCGGGCGGCGAGACGCGGCAGCGCCGGCAAAGCCGCGGCCCGGTCCAGGCGCAGCACCGAGAGCGGCCCCGCGGGATTCTCGACCGCGCTTTCCAGGAGGGTCCGCCACCGCAGGGCCAGGCGGGCGACCGTCGGCGCCGCGAACAGGGCGGTGTCGTAGATGAAATAGCCGCGCAGCCCCTCCGGCCCCTCCCAGAGATAGAGGTCGAGGTCCGTGCGCGCGGGGCCTTCGGGGAACTCCAGCGGCTCGACCACGAGGCCGGGCGCGACTGGAGCCGCCGGTGCGGCGTTCTGGTAACTTAGCATCGTCTGGAAGATCACGTGGCGGCCCGGATCCCTCGGCGGCTGCACCGCCTCGACCATCAGTTCGAACGGGAGGGCCTGGTGCTCATAGGCGGCAAGCACCGTCGCGCGCACGCGAGCCAGCAGCGCGGCGAAGGAGGCGGCTCCGCGCAGATCGAGGCGCATCGGCAGCGGGTTGACGAAAAAGCCGATGAGTGGTTCCACCTCGCGCCGGCCGCGGTTGGCGGTCGGGCAGCCCACGGTGACGTCATCCTGCCCCGCGTACCGCCCCAGGAGCGCGCCGTAGGCGGCCAGGACCGTCATGAAGAGCGACGCTCCCAGGCCGCGGCCCAGCTCCTCCAGCCGCCTCGTGAGTGCCGCGTCGATCTCCACGCGGTGCTTCTCGCCGCGAAAGGCCTGGGTGGACGGGCGCGGATGGTCCGTCGGCAGCGCCAGCGCGGCCGGCCGGCCGCCGAGCTGTTCCCGCCAAAAGGCCGCCAGCCGCTCGCGTTCAGACCCGCGCAGCATCGCGCGCTGCCAGACCGCGTAATCGGCGTACTGGACCGGCAGCGGCGGAAGTTCCGGGGCGGTGCCGCGCTGCCGGTTCGCATAGATCGAAACCATTTCGCGGAAAAAGACCGAGGCCGACCAGCCGTCGAAGACGATGTGATGCACCGCCGCGAGCACGACGTGCTGACCGGCTCCACGCCGGACCAAAGCCGCCCGCAGCAGGGGACCCCGCGCCAGATCAAAGGCCTGGGCCACGAGGTCGGCCGCGAGCCGCCGGAGGGACGCCTCCTGCACGGCCGGCGCCTCGGCGGACAGGTCGGTGAGCGGAAGGTCGACCTCCAGCTCCGCCATGATCTCCTGCACCGGCTCGCCGCCGCGCTCCACCAGCCGGGTGCGCAGCGCCTCATGGCGCCGCACCACCTCCGCCAGGCTGCGCCGGAGCAGCGCCGCATCGAGCGGGCCGCGGATCGTCTGTGCTCCCAGTTCGTTCATCTGCGCGCTCCGCCCGTCCATCCGGTCGAGCAGCCAAAGCGCCTGCTGCTGGTAGGAAAGCGGCAGCGGGCCGGTCCGCGGCGCGGGCGCCAACGCGGGCTCCCCCGAGACGGCGCCCGGACGGGTGTCGAGCATCTGGGCCAGCGCGGCCACCGTCGGCGCCGCGAAGAACGCGGGCAGCGCCAGCGAGGCGCCGCCCCGCTCGCGCAGGCGCGCGATCACCTGCGTGGCCAGCAGCGAATGGCCGCCCAGTTCAAAGAAGTCGTCCTGCGCGCCGACCGGCGCCACGCCGAGCAGCTCTTCCCAGATCGCCGCGAGCCCGCGCTCGGTCTCCGTCGCCGGGGCGGCGAACGGCGTCGCGAGTTCCGGACGAGGCGAGCTCGAGGCGGCTGGAGCGGAGAGCGGGGCAGGGGTCAGGCCCTGAATTCTGCAATCGCCGCCGGTTACAGAATTCAGGGCCCGAACCCTTTTCTCCAAGTCATGCGTGGAAACGATGACGTGCGGCACGCCGGCGGCGACGGCCCGGTGAAAGATCTCCACGCCCTCCTCGTCGGTGATCTGGAACGGCCGGCGGGAGGCCGCCCAGGCCGCCAGGCCCGGCGTGCCGGCCAGGCGGGCGGCCATGCCCGTGTCGCCCCAGGCGTCCCAGGCGATCGAGGTCAGCGGCGCGCCCGCGGCGCGGCGGCTTTGCGCGAAGGAATCGAGGAACGCATTGGCCGAGGCGTAGTCGGCCTGGCCGAATTCGCCGAGCTGGGCGCTGAGCGAGGACATGAGCGCGAAGAAATCGAGCGGGGTGTCGCGAAATATCTCCCCGAGCACTCGGGTGCCCGCCACTTTCGGGGCGAGCACCGCCCTCGCCGCTTCCGGCGAGCGCCGGGCCATGGCGCCGGCGCCCGGCAGGCCGGCGGCGTGTATCACGCCGTGAATCTCGCCAAACCGGGCGCGCGCGGCCGTCACGACGTGGCGCATGGCCGCGAGATCCGCCGCGTTGGCGCAGCCGACGAAGACCTCCCCGCCCGCCGCCTCGATGGCCTCGATCCGCCGGAGCCGTGCGCTCGTGGCGTCGCCTTCGGCATGGGCCGCGCGCCAGGCGGCCCATTGGCCGCGCGCCGGCAGCACCGTGCGGCCGGTCAGGATAAGCCGCGCGCCGGCGCGCCGCGCCAGGTCCTGCGCCAGCACGGCGCCGATTCCGCCCAGGCCGCCCGTGATGAGATAGGTGCCGCGCAAGCGCCAGATCGGCGCCGCCCCTTCCAGGCGCGCGGGTTCGGCCGCCTGCACCCAGCGCCGCCGCCCGCGCAGGGCCACCACCGGCTCGGATCCTCCGCGCCGCGCCTCGGCCAGCAGTGGGTCGACGAGCCCGTCGCCCTCGGCCGGCCATGCCACGTCGACCGCCCGGGCATCCAGGCCCGGATTCTCGCGCGGGAGCACCCGGACGGGCCCGAGCAGCAGCGCCTTGTCCGGGCGACTCGCCGTTTCCCCAGGCAGGTGGCAGAGCCCGTCCGCCACCACGATCAGCCGCGCGTCCGGGGCCAGCGGCCCCGCGCCCAGGGCTTCGATCAGCGCAATCAGATCGGCCGGGCCGTCCGCACCGTCGGTCCCGACATTCCCGGCGTGCACGATCCAGCGGGCAGCCGATCCGGCGGCGCGAAGCCTGGCCAGGGCGGCCACATAGTCCCGGCGTCCTTCCACCACGGCGGCGCCGGCCGACCTCAGGCGCGCGGCCAGGCGCGAACCCAGGCCGTCGCCGAAGATGACCCAGGCTCCGTCGGTCAGGGCCGGGAGCGACGCGGGCGCGGGCGAGGTCTTCCAGGCCGGAAGATAGAACCAGTCGGCCAGATCCGGCTTCTTCGGCGGCGCGCTCTCGATCCAATGGCGCTCGCCCTCGAAGGGATAGGTCGGCAGCGGCACGCGCCGGCGCTTCGAACCGGCGTAAAAATCCGCCCAATCCACGGCGGTACCGGCGGCCCAGGACCGGCCAAGATCAAGCAAAGGGGTCAGGCCGCTACTGTTAATCCCGGAACCAACGACGCTGGCAAACTCTCGGGATGTTGCCCCGGGATTAACAGTAGCGGCCTGACCCCTTAGCATTGCGGCCCCTTCGCGGCCGCTCCGCGCCGCAACGAACCGCCGGCACGCGAATTCCCGCCGCCCGACCGCCAGCGTATAGGCGACGTCGGCCAAGTTCCGGTCGGGATGCGCGGCGATATCCTCCGCCAGATTCTCCGCCGCGCGGGCCAGCGCGGTTTCGGTGCGCGCGGAAAGAATGAGGAGCTGCGGGGTACCGTCGTCCGCGACCGGCGCCCGCGCGGGGGCCTCCTCGAGCACGACATGCGCGTTCGTGCCGCCGATGCCGAACGAACTGACGCCCGCGCGCCGCGGCGCGGAGCCCCGCGGCCAGGATTCGAGGGTCGCAGCCACCCGAAAGGGGCCGACCGCAAAGTCGATCGCGGGGTTCGGCGCCGTGAAATGCAGCGAGGGCGGAATCGCGCCGTGCTTCAGCGCCAGGACGGCCTTGATCAGGCCCGCGATGCCGGCGGCCGCGTCGAGGTGCCCAAAATTGGTCTTCACCGAGCCCAGCGCGCAGAACTGGCGCCGATCGGTCCCCCGCTGAAACGCCCGCGTCAGCGCCGCGACCTCGATGGGGTCGCCGAGGCTCGTGGCCGTGCCGTGCGCCTCGACGTAGCCGACGCTCGCCGGCTCCACTCCGGCGACGGCCAGGGCCTCGGCGATGACCGCCTCCTGCCCCACGGCCGAGGGCGCGGTGTAGCCGACCTTGCCGGCGCCGTCGTTGTTGATCGCGCTGCCGCGGATCACCGCGTGGATCGTGTCGCCATCGGCCAGGGCGTCGGCCAGCCGCTTGAGCACGACCGCGCCCACCCCGTTGCCGCCGACCGTGCCGGCCGCGCGGGCGTCGAAGGCGCGGCAATGCCCATCGGGTGAAAGGATCATGCCCTCCTGATGGACGTAGCCGGAGACCTGGGGAAAGCGAATGGACACTCCCCCCGCCACCGCGGCGTCGCATTCGCCGCCGAGCAGGCTCTGCGCCGCGAGGTGCACGGCCACGAGCGAGGTCGAGCAGGCCGTCTGCACGGCCACCGCCGGCCCGCGCAGGTCGAGCTTGTAGGCGACGCGGGTCGGCAGGAAATCCTTGTCGTTGGCGATCATCACCGAGAAGCCGCCGGCCGACTCGACCGCGGCGGTGTTCGGCGCGATCTGCCTCAAGAGATAAGTGTTGAGCCCCGAGCCGGCGAACACGCCCGTCGCGCCCGGCAGCGTCAGGGGGTTCCAGCCGGCGTGCTCCAGGGCCGACCAGGCGCACTCGAGGAACAACCGCTGCTGGGGATCGAGCAGCTCGGCCTCGCGCGGCGCGTAGCCAAAGAACGCCGCGTCGAAGCGGTCGGCGCCCTCGAGCACCGCGTTGACCCGCACGTAATCCGGACGGGCCAGCAGCGCCGCGGGCACGCCGGCCGCGCGCAGCTCCTCCGCGGTGAAGGACCGGATCGATTCGACCCCGGCGCAAAGGTTGCGCCAGAATTCGTCCACGTCGCGCGCGCCGGGAAAGCGGCAGGCCAGGCCGATGATGGCGATGGCGTCGGCGGGGTCGGAACCCGGGCTGGATGCACTCATGGCTTCGGCTCCCGGATTCCCGCACGGGCGCCCTGACGCTTCGCGCGCTGGTCGCGCTGTCCACCCCGGCGCTCCCCGCGGGCCTCCGCCCGCCCGGCGCCGGCGGCGGGCGCCTCGGACGCGCCGTCCAGCCGCGCCGCGAGCGCGCGAATGGTCGGATGCTGGAACAGCTCCACGAGCGCCGGCGGCCGCTGAAACAGGGCCGTGAGGCGGGCGTGGACCTGGCCGAGCCGCAGCGAATGGCCGCCCAGGTCGAAGAAATTGTCGAGCACGCCGACGCGCTCTCGGCCCAGGACCTCGCTCCAGAGCGCGGCGAGCCGGCGCTCCGTCTCCGTGGCCGGCGCGACAAAATCGGCCTCCAGCGCGGGACGGGCGCGGGACGGCGCCGGGAGCGCCCGGCGGTCGACCTTGCCGTTGGGTGAGAGCGGCAGCTGCGGCAGGAGCACAAAATCCGCCGGCACCATGTAGTCGGGCAGAACCTCGCGGAGGGCTCGGCGCAAAACGGAAGGGGTCAGGCCGCTACTGTTAATACCGGCAACATGGGCGATCGCCTCCTCCCTCAATATTGCGCCGGTATTAACAGTAGCGGCCTG
>Ga0302325_10034058_pt1 | contig 10422 bp, 9 predicted proteins | sample Palsa_T0_2_FD_201948 | JGI IMG/M metagenome (GOLD analysis project Ga0302325, IMG submission 201948) | Peat permafrost microbial communities from Stordalen Mire near Abisko, Sweden - Palsa_T0_2 | ecosystem: Environmental > Terrestrial > Soil > Palsa > Peat permafrost | place: Sweden: Abisko...
CAAGTCGTAGGCCAGGTGCATGCCCCCGATGCCGTAATCGACGACCCGCACGCCCGAATTGTCCTGCTGGACTGGGACATGCCGGACCACCTCGGAGCCGAACCCGTCGTCGCCGAGGAAGATGTTGCCGATGCCGGCCACCAGGATGCGCACTGGAATCAGACGGTCCGCCGACGCTACATGTGCCGGATCTTGAGGTACCGCCGGGCGTCTGGAATGGATATCAACCCTATTGTGACTCCGGCCAGCGCGACCAACGCCAAGACGCCGATAAAAACCCATCCTACGATTGCCATATCGAATTCCCTTCTCTAGTAATGGTTTCAAGTGGTTCGACTTCGTCGGGGGAGAAGTACAGGTAGCGGCCGTACCACTCGTGTAGGTCGGCTGCCGGATCGTCCTCGACGACGACACCGACGTGCTGGTTGCCGTCGACGTCCTCGTGCACCGAGGTGACGCGAGCCGTCTTCTCCGCGAAGAACAGGTCTTGTGCGTCGGCTCGGCGTGCCGGATGTAAAAGCACTCGACTGCCCCGCGCGACCCGGACACCGTTCACCAAGACCGCGTCGAGGTCGGGTTGTACCGCGTTGTCGGCCAGCGGATCCCACCAATCGACGCCGTCGGGAATCTCCGGAATCAGACCCGCGGCCTCCCGTGGATCCCGCAGGGCTCCATGCAGGCGCGACATGGCTTCGGGCGACATGGCGTCACAGCGGTCGATGATCTGCGCGGCCAGCGGGTCGGTGGCCCGGGCCTGCGCCTTCTCCTGGTCGGTCATCGTCATCACCCGCAGGGTCAGGATCTCGTCGATCTCGGTGCAGTCATATAACGCGGTTTCGCTCTGTTCGGCGACCTCGGGGTGGTCATAGAGGATGATCGGGGAGATCAGCAGGAGATCCCCGGCGCCGGGCGGTCCGGCCAGCACCGGGAAACAGCGGTGCCGGCTGCATCGGGACACCGCGTCGGCGGCGGGTGGCGGCGGCTCGAGGAGCGAGACGAACTCGCCGCCAATGGCTTCCGCGATGACGTGGGTGCCGATCAGGGATCGCGCGATCGCGTCGTCCTTGTCGGCGGCGGGGGCGCCGGTGTTGGCGACGCGCACCGAAACCCGATGCAGCGCCCCGTCCGGCTCGATGCTCACGGTCAACGCGGCGCTCACCTGCCGCCGACGCCGGACCAGCCGACCGCCCTCGACCGGTTCGATGTCGGTTGCCGCCGGGGCGGTCAGCGACAGCGTCCATGGTTGGCCCGGATCGTCGAGAGCTAGAGGGCCGAAGGACTCCTCATGCTCGACTGCTTCGTCCCATGTGAGCCACGAACCGGTCGGTGTGATCAGTTCGTCCACGAGTTCAAAGCGCCCGCAACCGGTGTCGCGCTCGGCGTGGCGGTGCTGCAGGTGCAGGAAGCGCACCATCAGGGTGATTGCCCGCGCTCCGTCGACGAGAAACTGCGCCGCGATCGTGTCGTCCTCGCCGATTCCGGCGTCGGCCGCGCCGGCAGGGCCTACGACGCCCCACTGCCAACGTGATTGGTTTCTGCTCGAGGTCGCGCGGTACGGGTAGAGCAGGTAGCCCTCGTACAGGACGGCGTCGGCGACAGTGCGGGCCCGGTCCCAGTCCGCGGTCATCGCGCCTCCTGGCACGCGGCGCCCAGCAGCGCGCTGACCGCGTCCTCGGTGCTCAACAGGCCGCGCGCCGACTTGTAGGCGGCCAGCGCGGCGACCGTGTCGTGAGACAGCCGAACCCATCCGGTATTCGGGTAGTGCTGGCGGATCAGCTCCCGCCACACCGCCACCGGCATGTCGTAGCGGTCCTCGCAGTCCCACGACACCTGCTGAACGGAAAAGCCCCGCTGACCCGCCGTGAATACGGTTCCACTGAACAGGAATTGCAGTGGTACGGCACCGTCGCGCAACGCGTGCAGGTACTTGGCGGCGGCGACCTCGAAGTCGTAGGTGCAGTCCAGGGACAGCGTCATCTCGGTGTCGTCGACGAACCCCTGCACCATCGCCGTGCAGTGCTGCCACAGGAATGTGCGCTGGGTGGTCGCCCAGCGTTCCCGCGGTCCGAACAAATCAGTCAGTCCCACCGCTTCCTCATCGGAGTAGCCGCGTCGCAACGGTTCGATGCGGACCTGGCAGCGCAGAGCGATCGCGTGCACCGGTTCGTCGTCCGGCGCCGAAACACTCACCCGCGCGCTCAGTACCGGGGCCGCCGCGTAGGGCTCGGGGACCACGTCGAGGACGGTGAACGCCACGCCGGTCGCCTGGCCGGTGGGCCCGGTCATCTGCGCTGCTCCGTACTCCGGGCGGCCAGCTGCTCGAAGAAGGCGTCGATGAACTCGCGGGCCTCTTGTCCACCGTCGAAACCGCGCCACAACATCCGCAGGCCGCCGATGAACTCATAGCACGCGTCGATGGGGACCAGATAGCAATCGGGTTGTTCGGCTTCGGGTTCATCGCGCAGGCGCACCAGCAGCGCCTCGACGTCGTCGGCGAGCAGGCCCACCCGGGGGTCGGCCGAGTTGATCGCGGTCCAAGCCTCGAGGTCGAGGTCTGATTCGGTTGCCCCCGCCGGTCCCGGGTAGAACGCGACGGTGCGATCCAGCGCCGAGTTGCGGAAGAAGAACGCCAGGCCGACCGGGATCTGCAGCGCTTCCCACGTGCGGCGATCAAGCGCGAAGTCGGGAAATGACAGGTAACGGTCCGGAACCGAGCGATAGCGCAGCTGCGCGTGGCTGTCGGTGAACAGCAGATAGCAGCCGCGGCATACGCACAATAGTTGTCGCCCAGCCACATTCACCACATGCTGGTGTTCGTCGGCGATGGACTCCGAGCACATTTCACACCGCTCCCCGGCTGGCTGCTGTGCCCGCCGGTTGCTAGTGATTCGGCTCAGGACGTCATAGGGGGTCGTCATGCCGGGGCGCCCATCGGCTCGGCCGGCACAGCGATGGACAGCACGCCGTCGCGCAGCAGTAGGGGAATGGGATCGAGGTGTCGCGCGGCGCCACCGGCTGGCTCGTCAAGGCTCGCCCCGGCGTGCACGACGTCGAAATGCGCGTGGCAGCGCGGACATCGCAACACCGGCTCGGCGGTGCTGGCCCGTCGGTGCAGCGCCGCGCCGGCCAAGGAGCCGTCGCAGGCCGGGCAGTGGTCACGGTAGGCGTACAACTGGTCGCCAACCCGGCAGGCCAGCACCACGTCGCCGGCAACCGAGAAGCCGCCGACTTCGCCGGGAGCCAGGTCGGCCAGGTCGGGCACCGGATGCCAAGCCGCCGAGCTGCCGCCATTGGTGTGGGCCCTGGCATGGACCTGCGCCAGCAGCGATTCCGCCGGAATCACCGCCATTGGCTCGGCCGCCGCGGCTTCGGGGGCCACCACCTCGATCGACGAAACCTCCGGTGCGGCAGCGCGAATCGCGTCCTCGACCGCCAGCTCCAGCGTCACTGCCGACGACGGGCAACTCTTACAGCTACCGGCGAACTGAAGATGCACGGTATCGCCGTCGATGTCGAGCAGGTGCACATCGCCGCCGTGCGAGCCCAGGTACGGCCGGACCCGGTCGAGTGCGTCGGACACCCGGCGCCGCACGTCGTGCGGGTGCAGGCCGTGGACGAGCAGCAAGCTGGCCACCAAGTCGTCGGCGACCAGGCGGTTCAGCATGCCCGGGTCCGCACGATCGCCGACTGCCGCCATGATCCGTGCGACGCCCGCGCCGTAGAGATCGACTACCTCGCGAACCAACTGCTCGGCGCGCTCACGCGCAACCGCCCCGCCGGCCGACGTCGCATCCAACAGCGTCTGGATCCGATCGCCCGCCGAGCGCCACTGCGCGTCCCCCTCCGACTCCTCGGGGCGATCAGCCATGCATCACTCCCCGGTCGCTGCTTGCGTCGGTGAGTGCAACCGCTCCAGTGTCTTGCCGTTGCCGAGGTACATGTGCACACCACATGGCAGGCAGGGGTCGAAGCTGCGCACCGTGCGCATGATGTCGATGCCCTTGAAGTGTTCCCGGTCGTTCTCCTCGAAGATCGGTTGGCCTTGCACCGCGTCCTCGTAGGGTCCCGGCGTACCAAAGCTGTCGCGCGGGTTGGCATTCCACGGGGTGGGCGGGTACGGGTGATAGTTGGCGATCTTGCCGTCCCGGATCACCATGTGGTGGCTCAGAACTCCGCGAACCGCCTCGGTGAAGCCGCAACCGATGCCGTCCTTGGGCACCTCGAACTTCTCCCACGTCTTGGTTCGACCGGCCCGGATTTCGGCGAGTGCCTTTTCGGCGAAGTGCAGCGCGCACGCCGCGGCATAGGCCTGGAAGTAGGTCCGCGCCCGGTCGCGCTCGATCGTGTTGGACCCGTGGTGGGGGATCTTCCATTCGAACTCGACCGGTCCCTTGAGCGCGGTCTTCGGCAGGTTGATCTGGACCGAATGTCCGGTGGATTTGACGTAGCCGACGTCGACCAGACCGGCCAGCGCCGTCGACCACAGCCGGGCCAGTGGGCCGCCGCCGGTGTCGAGAGCCAGGTGGTCCTTGCCGTCGAACCAGCGGGGCGACATCACCCAGCTGTAGTTGCCGCCGTCCATGTCCCGTTTCTGCGGATGCGGGTTGGTGTGTTGGTTCCACGGGTGGCGTCGGTCCACCGGATTGCCCAACGGGTCGGTCTTGACGAACATCTCCTGTTCGTTCCAGTCGTCGTAATACGAACTGCCCAAAAGGATCCGGATACCCAGATTGATGTCGACCAGTGAGTGTGTCACCAGCTTGCCGTCGACCACCACGCCGGGCGTGACGAACATGGCGTTGCCCCAGCGCTCCATGTCCTTGTACTCGAAGTTGCACACGTCGGGGTCCTGGAAGGAGCCCCAGCAGCCCAGCAGCGTGCGCCGCAGTCCGACCTTCTCGTAACCCGGTAGTGCCTCATAGAAGAAGTCGAACAGGTCGTCGTGCATGGGCACGACCTTCTTCATGAACTCCACGTAGCGCATCAGCCGGCTCATGTAGTCGGTCATCAATTGGATGGTGGCCACCGTGCCGACGCCACCGGGGTAGAGCGTGGACGGGTGTACGTGGCGCCCCTCCATGAGGCAGAACATCTCCCGCGTGTAGCGGGACACCTGCAGCGCCTCGCGGTAGAACTCGCCGCTGAACGGGTTGAGCGAGCGCATGATGTCAGCGATCGTCTTGTACCCATGTGCGTCGGCATGCGGCGCCGCGGTGTTCTCTGCTTTGGCCAGCACACCCGGATTGGTCTCGGAGACCATCTTTTCGCAGAAGTCCACGCCGACCAGGTTCTCCTGGAAGATGTTGTGGTCGAACATGTATTCCGCGGCCTCGCCGAGGTTGACGATCCACTCGCCCAGGGGCGGCGGCTTGACGCCGTAGGCCATGTTCTGGGCGTAGCAGGAACAGGTGGCGTGGTTGTCACCACAGATGCCGCAGATGCGACTGGTGATGAAATGGGCGTCGCGAGGGTCCTTGCCTTTCATGAAAATCGAGTAGCCGCGGAAGATCGACGACGTGCTGTGGCACTCGACGACTTCGCGGTTTTCGAAGTCGATCTTGGTGTAAATGCCGAGGCTGCCTACGATCCGAGTGATCGGATCCCAGGCCATCTCGACGAGTTGGCCGGGCTCGCGCTTCGCGTGGGACGGCTCGGGGATGATCGTTGTCATCGGACTTTGCTCCCTACTTTCAAGCTGAGATCGTGCGCACTACCACGTGCGATGTGCGCCGGTCGTGAGTTTGTCGCCCTTGTGTCGCCAGCGTGGTTCCTTGTCGAGGGTGCGGTTGGTGATGCCCCGCAGGCTGCGAATCACCGAGCCGTACAGGCCCGACGCGGTGGTGGATACCTTGCCGCCCGGCGGCTCATCCATGAACGGCATGAACTTGTCCGGGAACCCGGGCATGGTGCATCCGATGCAGATTCCGCCGACGTTCGGGCATCCGCCGATGCCGTTGATCCAGCCTCGCTTGGGCACGTTGCATTTGACGACCGGACCCCAGCAGCCAAGCTTCACAATGCATTTCGGTGATCCATATTCGGTGGCGAAGTCGCCCTGCTCGTAGTAGCCGGCTCGGTCGCAGCCCTCGTGCACGGTGTTGCCGAACAGCCACTTGGGCCGCAGCGCATCATCAAGCGGGATCATCGGTGCCTGCCCGGTGGCCATGTAGAGCAGGTAGGTCAGCGTCTCCGACAAGTTGTCCGGGTGGATCGGGCAGCCCGGCACGCAGACGATCGGGATTCCGGCCTTGCTCTTCCACTCCCAGCCCAGATAGTCGGGTACGCCCATCGCCCCGGTCGGGTTGCCGGCCATCGCGTGGATGCCGCCATAGGTGGCGCAGGTCCCCACCGCAACCACGGCGGTTGCCTTGGGTGTCAATCGGTCGAGCCACTCACTGGTGGTCATCGGCTGCCCGGTGGCCGGGTCGTTGCCGAAGCCACACCAGTACCCCTCGTCTTTGATCGCCTCATTCGGAATCGAACCTTCCACGACGAGCACGAACGGTTCGAGCTCACCGCGGTCGGCTTTGAAGAACCACTCCAGGAAATCGTCCGCGCCGCCGGTCGGGCCGCACTCGAAATCGATCAGTGGCCAGTGCACGGCGATCTGGGGCAGTCCGGGGAGCGCGCCCAGCGCGATCTCCTCGATACTGGGTTGGGTGGCGGCAGTCAGCGCCACCGAATCGCCGTCACAACTCAGACCCGCGTTGATCCATAGCACGTGAATCAATGTTTGTTCCGCTTTGACTGCTGCTTCCGTTGGCATAACGCAGCTTTCCGGGGCCCGGGCTAAGGTCCCTGGCACCGCGGGAGTCGACTGTCGGCCCGCTTACGCGGCACTGTTTTCTGGGTCTACTCTCGCCGAACTACCTTTGTCAACGATGTTCTGGGATGTTCTGGCAAATTCGGAAACCTTGTACGGGAATCCGGATTCTTGCCCTGATTTCGTCAGCGGCGGCGTATTCTCAACTCTCGATCGCCGTCGGGGTGCGTGCAGATCAGCAACACGGTGACCGTCTTGCGAATTAGTTGCATGTGTTGGTGTTCAAGCGATTACCGCCTGACGTCCAGCCGCGATCTCGCGATGGCACCAGGGTGCACTCAGGTGGCTGATCCGGCCATGAACTCTCGCAGCCAGCCGAACCAATCGGCCATGCCGACGCCGGTGCGGGCGCTGACTGGCAAAATCGTCGCCGTCGCATTGACCTCGCGGACGCGGGCGATATACGAGTCGACGTCGACGTCCAAATACGGCACCAGATCAATCTTGTTGAGAAGCACTACGTCGACGGCGCGGAACATCACCGGGTATTTCAGTGGTTTGTCGTCACCCTCGGTGACCGAATAAACCATCGCCTTGGCGTGTTCGCCGACGTCAAATTCGGCTGGGCAGACTAGATTTCCGACGTTTTCGATGATCACCAGGTCCAGCCGGGCCAGATCCAGTCCTTGCACCGCGCGGTTGACCATCGGCGCGTCGAGGTGGCATTCGCCGCCGAATCCGTTGCCGGTGTTCAACAGGGATATCTGGGCGCCCCGCCCGCCGAGTTTGGCGGCGTCAAGGTCGGTGGCGATGTCACCCTCGATCACCCCGACGGCGATGTCGCCGGCGAGTTCATCGAGGGTGGCTTGCAGCACGGTCGTCTTTCCGGAACCGGGGGAGCTCATCAGGTTGATGGCGCGAACTCTGTTGTGCTCAAAAGCTTGTCGATTGAGGTCGGCTCGGACGTCGTTCTCGGCGAAGATCGCTTCCAGCACGTCGATCCGCTGGGAGCCGGTGTGGTAGCCGCTGTGATCGCCGTGGTCGCGGGGATGGGCGTGCGGGTGATCGTCGTGCTCGTGGGTATGCACGGTTCCGTCGTCGTGCCGATGAAATCTACCCATCGCCAATACCTTTCACGAGACCTCCAACGACGTCACCAAGAACTCGTCGCCGCGCAGCACCTCGACGTCAGCACTCTCGCAATGCGGGCATAGCAATGACCACTGCGACGTGATCGCCGACTGGTTGCCGCAGGAGCGACAGCTCACCTCAGCGGTGACGAACTCGAGTTCCAATTCGGCGTCGGGCATGTCCTCGTAGTCACGGAGCAGCGTCCAGCAAAACGACAGCGACTCGGGAACCACCTGACGAAGCGCGCCGATCCTGACGCGCACGACGTCCACGTGGCGACCGTCGATGTACGGTTTGACCACGCCGGCGATCGCCTCGCACAGCGACAGCTCATGCACAGCTAATCGCCGCCATGTCCGGGAGCACTGCGCCTGACAGGCCCATGAGGACCGTTCTACACCCCAGGCGCCACGGGAACAGGCGAAAACCCATCTCACATTGAGGCATCCTGGAGAGCAGAATCGACTTCGTCCGGATTTCGCACGACGGGGACACGACAGGGACACGACAAGGGGACGACAGTGACAACCGATCAGCACGGTCATGACGCAGCGCATAGCCACGAACACCACCACGACGACCTCACGCATGCGCATCCACACACCAGCCACGAGCATGACCATCTCGAGCACGAACACTCGCACTCCCACGCTGAAGGAACCGAACACACGCACCCGCACGTGCACCAAGTCGACCTGCAAGAAGAGCACAGCCACTCGCACAGCTAGTGGCGAACGAGCGCAGGCGTGGGTCTTAGCCAACAAACTGTGACCAATCTCAACCGCCGAATGTGACGGAAGCCATTGCCGTCCGCGGCCGCAACAACCGACCCTGATACCCCAAATCGGCATTGTGGTACAGGAGCACCGGAATGAGTATTGAGCCTGGTCATGTGGCGTTCGCATACGACCTAACCCTTGATGAGGCGCGCCGGCGGGCCGCCATTCTCGAGGCGATTGAGGAGAACTGGAACCCGCTGGAAGTGCTGGCCGAGGAGGACCGCGCCTACGCGATGCTCTACTCCAACTTGGACGACGAACAGCAGCGAACCTACGACGACCTGGTGGCTGCAGGTGTGCTGCCGGATCGGGTGGCCGGCCGTGTTCCCGATTGATCCGACCGCTGACCGGGGACGCCGCGCCTGGTTTGGCTGCCCCCAGTGCAACCATGGCGTCGGCTGCGCGGAGTGCCAAAGCAGTCGCAATTGCCGTGTCCACTGGCAGTTCCTGCTGAGCAACCAGGCATGGCTACTGCACCTGCAATGCCCCGAGTGTGGTCATCTCTGGTCGGTCGACAGCAACCCTCGCCGTCGTTCGTCACGCAACGCCGCCTGACCGCGGCCGCCGATGGGTCAGTCCGACAATCCCAGCAGAGCGTTCTCGACGACCTCCGACAGCGCCGGGTGAATCCAGTACTGGCCGCGCGCCATCTTCTGCACGGTCAGGCCGAAGGTCATCGCCTGGATCAACGGTTGGATGATCGACGAGGCCTGCGGTCCCATGATGTGCGCACCGAGCAACCGATCGGTGGCAGAGTCCGAGATGAGTTTCACGATGCCGGTGGTGTCTTCGGTGGCCCAGCCGTAGGCGACATCGCCGTAGTCCTGAACCTTGCAGGACACGTCAAAACCCTTTGCTACAGCCTCGTTCTCGGTTAGTCCGATGTAGGCGACCTGCGGATCGGTGAACACCGCAGCGGGAACGTAGCGGTGGTCGGTGGCGACCATCGATTCGGTGTCTTCCCAGTCGAAGAGCAGGTTGTGCTGCACGACACGCGCTTCGTGGTTGGCGACATGCTTGAGCTCGTACGGCGACGACACGTCGCCGAGCGCGAAGACGTTACGGGCAGAGGTCCGTTGGTATTCGTCGACGACGACTCGGCGGTCATCGAGGTTGATGCCGGCTTTTTCGGCGTCCAACTGATCGCCGTTGGAGCGTCGGCCGGTGGCCACCAGCACGGCGTCGGCCTGCAGCTCCGAGCCGTCATCGAGTTCGAGCACGATGCCTGCGCGGTTCTCGTGTGAGCCGAGAATGTTGCGGTGGCTGCGCAGTTCCCACTTGCTCGATGCGATGCGGGTGAATCGCTGCGACAGAGTGTCGTCTAGATGCCGTAGCAATGAGCCACCGCGGATCACCACGGTGATCCGAACGCCGAGCGCGGAGAAGATGTGCGCGAATTCGCACGCCACGAAGCCGCCGCCGACGATCACCAAATGTTTCGGCAGTTCCGCGATTCGCATCACGTCGTTGCTGGTGTAGTAGTGCACTCCGCAGTCGAGGATGGCCGGCGGAATCACCGCCCGCGCGCCCGCGGCGATCACCACCTGATCAGCGGTGAACTCCTGACCGTCGTCGGTGCGCAGCAGGTAGCGACCGTCGTCCTGTACCGCGGCGAAACGGGTGTGTCGGTCGTAGACGTCGACGTTGGGTTGGGCCCGCCGGTAGTCTTCACCGCCGATCGCGATCGGGTCGATGCGGCCGAACACGCGCGAGACGATGTCGTCCCAACGCACCCGGTCGATGTGCGCG
>Ga0302325_10034060_pt1 | contig 10422 bp, 7 predicted proteins | sample Palsa_T0_2_FD_201948 | JGI IMG/M metagenome (GOLD analysis project Ga0302325, IMG submission 201948) | Peat permafrost microbial communities from Stordalen Mire near Abisko, Sweden - Palsa_T0_2 | ecosystem: Environmental > Terrestrial > Soil > Palsa > Peat permafrost | place: Sweden: Abisko...
CGGCGATGACAGGCCCGATCCCCTCCACCGCGGCGAGCTCGGCCGTCTCGGCCGCCATGACGGCGTCGAGTGACCCATAGGCGCGGGCCAGGGCGCGGCCTCCGGTGGGACCGAGGTGCCGGATGCCCAAGCCGACGAGGAGACGGCTCAAGGGCCGGGCCTTGGAGGCCTCGATGGCGCCGAGCAGGTTGTCGACCGAGAGGTCGCCGAAACGCTCGAGCGCGACGAGAGGCGCGCCGTTGAGCGCGTAGATGTCGCCGGGGTCCGACAACAAGCCGGCGTCGACGAGTTGGACGACGCGCTTTTCACCGAGGCCCTCGATGTCCAGTGCGCCGCGCGAGGCGAAGTGGACGATGCGCTGGACCCGCTGGGCGGGGCATTCGATGTTGGTGCAGAAGGTGTCGCTCTCACCCGGGAGCCGCACCAGCGGGCTGGCACAGCTGGGGCACTTCTTCGGGAAGTGCCACGGCCGCGACCGCTTGGTCCGGGCGCTGAGCACGGGCCCGACGACCTCGGGTATGACGTCGCCGGCCTTGCGCACCACGACCGTGTCAGCGGGGCGGACGTCTTTGAGGCGGACCTGGTCCTCGTTGTGCAGTGTGGCGAGCCCGACGGTCGATCCCCCGACGAACACGGGCTCGAGCACCGCGAAGGGCGTGGCCCGCCCGGTGCGGCCGATCGAGACCATGATGCGCAGGAGCTTGGTGGTGCGCTCCTCGGGTGGGAACTTGAAGGCGATGGCCCAGCGCGGGGCGCGCGAGGTGGACCCGAGCCGACGTTGCAAGTCGAGGTCGTCCAGCTTGACCACGACACCGTCGATCTCGTAGTCGAGGTCATGACGGTGCTCCTCCCAGTGCAGACAGAAGGCCTCGGTCTTGGCCGTGCCCTTGACCACCTCGACGTGCGGGTCGACGGGCAGGCCGCAGTGGCGCAGGAGGTCGAGCCCGTCGCTGTGGCTGGCGACGGTCGGACCACCCTCCATGGCCCCGAGCTGATAGGCCCAGAACGACAACTCGCGAGAGGCGGTGACCTTCGAGTCCTTCTGCCGCAGCGAGCCCGCGGCGGAGTTGCGAGGGTTGGCGAAGGTCTTGAGCCCGGCGTCGAGTTGGCGCTGGTTGAGCTGTTCGAACGAGGACACCGGCATGTAGACCTCGCCCCGCACCTCGAGCAGCTGGGGGAGCGACCCCCGTTTCTTGGGCCAGGTGAGCCGGTCGGGCACGGCCGCGATGGTGGCCACGTTGGCGGTGACGTCGTCTCCGGTGATGCCGTCGCCGCGGGTGGCCGCCTGGGCCAGGCGTCCGTCCTCGTAGACGAGCGACATCGCCAGCCCGTCGATCTTGAGCTCGCACACGAATGCGGCGGTGGCCGTCTCGGGCGCGATACGGGCCATGCGGTCGAACCAGGCGTGCAGATCGTCGAGGCCGAAGGCGTCGTCGAGGCTCATCATGGGGGAGCGGTGTTGGACCGGGGAGAACAGCACCGACGGAGCCCCACCGACGCGGCGGGTGGGTGAGTCCTCGCGGACGAGCTCGGGATGGGCGTCCTCCAGCAGACGCAACTCCCCGATCAGCGCGTCGTAGTCGGCGTCGCTGATCTCGGGCGAGTCGAGTTGGTAGTAACGCTCGTCGTGATAGGCGATCAGCCGGCGGAGCTCCTCGACCCGACGCGCCGCCGCCGGTGCGTCACTGGAGGACGGGTCACTCGCCGGCGCAGAGCTCCGAATGTCGGCCATGGGCGGGAGAGTACCGGGGAGCTATGTCGCCGCCGTTGCGACGGCGCCACCCATGACCGCGTCGGCGTCGGCGGCGTCGTAGAGGGCGACGGTCTGCCCCGGTGCGACGAGAGGCTGGGGCTCGTCGAAGACGACGGCATCACCTTCCCACCGGCACGCCGCGGCGGCACCGTGGGCGCTCGTCTGGGCATAGGCACGATCACCGCGCGCCAGGGCGGGCCCCACCCAGCTGGCGCGGTCGACGACCACACGGAGAGCGACAGCCGCGTCGGAGGACCCTACGGTGATGCGTCGCGCCCGGACATCGACGGTGAGGGCATAGCGTCGGTGACCGTCGCCGCCCACCCCGAGCCCGCGTCGCTGTCCCACCGTGACGAGCTCACCGGCGGGAACGGTGCCGACGACCTCACCGCTCGAGGCGTCGACCAACTCCGCCGCGTGCAGGTCCATGCGCTCGGTCAGAAACCCCCGCCGGCCGCGCCCCGAGTGGATGAAGCAGACGTCCTGGCTGTCGGGCTTGTGCGCCGTGCGCAACCCGAGCTCGCCCGCGCGCGCCCGCACCTCGGCCTTGGTGAGCTCCCCCACGGGAAAGATGACGCGACCGAGCTCACGGGCGCTGAGCATCGACAAGACGTAGGACTGGTCCTTGTTGTTGTCCGCGCCGCGCCGCAACCGCCCGTCGACGACCCGGGCATGGTGCCCGGTGGCGAGCGCGTCGAAGCCCAGGCGCGAGGCCCGCTCGAGGAGCAGGCCGAACTTGATGGTGCGGTTGCACTCGATGCACGGGTTGGGGGTGCGCCCCGCGACGTGATCCGAGACATACGGGGTGACCACAGACTGCTCGAAGGCGTCGGTGAAGTTGAAGACGTGGTGGTCGAGGCCGAGCTGTTGGGCCACGCGCCGGGCGTCCTCGACGTCGGCCACCGAGCAGCAGCCGCTGTCCGAGGCGCCGCCCCAGAGCTTGAGGGTGGCGCCGACGACGTCGTGACCCGACTCGGCGAGGATGGCGGCGGCGACCGAGGAGTCGACCCCGCCCGACATGGCGACGAGCACGCGCATGGTCATGCCCGCAGACGCTCGACGACCTTGGGCATGACGTCGAGGACGTGATCGATCTCGGCCTCGGTGGTGCTGTGGCCGAGCGAGAAGCGGACCGCGGACTTGGCTTCGTCCGCGCTGAAGCCCATGGCCAGAAGGACGTGGCTGGGCTCGACGGCCCCGCTGGCGCAGGCCGCGCCCGCCGACGCGCTGACGCCTTCGTCGTCGAGCAGCACGAGCAACTCTTCCTGATCGACACCGGCGACGCGGAGATGGCAACTGGAGGCGACCTTTTCGGGCTGGTGGGGCACGTCCGTCGCGCCGGCGTGCGCCGCGGTCTGCTCCAGGCCGGTGATCGAGGCGCTGAGCCCCTCGGCCAGGCGGTCGCGCCGGGCGCCGACGAGCCGCACGGTCTCGGGGCGGCGGTCGGTGGCGACGCGCAGGGCCGCCGCGGTGCCCGCGGCGCCGGCGACATCGTGGGTGCCCGGGCGCCGGCCGCGCTCCTGGGGCCCGCCGTGGAGCACCGGCGCCAGGCGCGCCTGGCCCCGCACGACGAGCGCGCCCATGCCCTTGGGACCTCCGAACTTGTGCGCGCTGACCGAGACGAGGTCCGCCACCGCAGCCCGGTCGGCCACGTCCAGCCAGCCCACCGCGGCGACGGCATCGGTGTGGAGCAGGGCCCGGGGCGCGAACCGGCGCACCAGCGCCGCGACCTGGGCGAGAGGCTGGACGGTGCCCACCTCGTTGTTGACGAGCATGACCGAGACGAGCCTGACGTGAGGGCCGAGCGCGTCGGCCAGCGCGTCGAGGTCGACGACACCGGAGCTGTCCACCCGAACCGTGGTGCCGCCGCGCGCCGCGCAGGCGTTGAGCACGGCGTGGTGCTCCACCGCGCTGCAGAGCACCGCTCCGGGCCCTGAACCGGGCGCCCCGAGAACCGCCAGATTGTCGGACTCGGTGCCGCCCGAGGTGAAGACGACCTCGCCGGGCTGACACCCGAGGCAGCGCGCCACCTCGTCCCGGGCTTCGTCGATGGCCGTCCGGGCCCGGCGAGCCGGCGCGTGCGAGCCCGACGGGTTGCCGAAGTGCTCGGTCAGAAAGGGCAGCATGGCCGCCAACGACTCGGGGCGCAGGGGCGTGGTGGCCGCGTGGTCGAGGTAGGCCTGCATCGTCCCAGGGTAGGTCAGGGCTTGCCCACCATGACCACGGTGGCCGTGAGGAACAGCACCGCCAACACCGCCGCGGCCGCCGCCACCCGGCGGCAGTCGCGCTGCAGGGCCGGGGCGGTGTCGGTGTCGGCATCACCCCAGTGACCAGTCAACTCGACCTGGATCCTGCGCTCGCCCGGCCACACGACGACCTCGGCCAGCAGCGCGGCCACGAGCCATACCATGAGGCCCACCACCACGAAGCCGTCGCCGGAGTCGAAAGCCCCGTCGCTCGACGCGATCAGGGCGAAGCCGAACACCGGCACCCCGTAGAGCGCCCGGCCCGCCCAGTTGACCCCGGGCCGGAAGTACCGCCGGACGCCGTCCGCGCCGGGGGCCGAGGGGCCCCGCCGGGCCCGGGCGGCCTGGGCCCCGGTGGCCACCATGGTCCCGAAGCCGACCACGGCGCACAGGACGTGGAGCATGAGCAGGATCGTGTAGACCGCACCGGTGGGCACACTGCGGGCCACCCCGTCGAGCACGCTCCCTGGGTCTCCGACCAGCACCGTCACGGGCGCCATCGTCGCCGCCCGCACCACCGGGGCGCCAGGAGGCCCGGCCGTCGCTGTGCGTGTGGTCCCGGGCGGCCGCCGCCACGGGCTGTGCTCGGCGGCACAACTCCGAGCCAACACCCAGGTGAACGGGTTCTCGCCCGCCTCTGCGGCGCCGAGAACACAACAAGTGGACATCAAACAGGTGCTTGCTGTAGCCAGGTAGCGTAAAGGTGAGCACGCGCGTACGGATGGTGACCAAGCACGAGTTCCTGGAAGTCCCGGTAAGTTACTAATGGGTCATCAAGGCGTTCCAAGGCTGGGCCAGTGCACGAAAACGGAGACGAAGGCACAAGGGGGGGAGGGCACGGGATGAACCAACTTCGCCTCGACCCCCTGACCGGCCGGTGGGTCGTCGTGAGCACCGACCGGTCGCATCGCCCCTTCTCCTTCGCCCCTCCCGCCGCGGTCCAGGCCGACACGTCCCGCCCGTGCCCGTTCTGCCCCGGCAACGAGGAGTCCACTCCCCCCGCCCTCGAGACCTACGGCTCGAGCGGACACTGGCTGGTGCGGGTGGTCCCGAACCTCTACCCCGCCTTCGAAGGCGATCACCCGTTCGTGGTGGAGAACCGTGGCCCGGTGTTCACACAAGCCACCGCGGGAGGGATCCACGAGGTTCTGGTGCTGTCGCCCGAACACGACAACGGCTGGGAGCACATCTCCGACGAGCAGGCTGTGCTCGTCATGGCCGCCATCAGAGACCGCATCGAAGAGCACTCGTCGGTTCCGGGCCTGCGCTACAGCCAGGCCATCGTCAACGCCGGACGTGAGGCGGGCGCGTCGATCGAGCACCCCCACGGCCAGCTGCTCGGGATGTCGTTCGTGCCCCGTGAGCTCGCCGAGGAGCAGGCCGGCTTCGCCCGGTTCGCAGGCCGGTGCCTGTTGTGCACGACCGTCGACGCCGAGGAGGACTCCGGGCACCGCGTGGTCTACGCCAACGAGCGCGTGCTCGTGGTGTGCCCGTTCTGGAGCGGCAACCCCTACGAGATGCTGATCATCCCCCGCACGCACGGCCCGCACCTGCACCGCGCCAGCCCGTCGGACCTCTCGGCCGTGGGAAAGTCGTTGCGCACCGTCCTGGGCTCACTGGTCGAACGGCTGGGCGACATCTCCTACAACATCGTCTTCCACTCAGCGCCCTATCGGGCGCCCGAGCCCTACCACTGGCACGTCCACGTATGGCCGAAACTCACCACGGCGGCCGGTTTCGAGGCCGGCACGGGGGTCCTCATCAACATCGTGCCCCCCGAGCAGGCCACCGAAGAGCTCCGGGTGGCCGTCCCCGCCTGAACCGGTTCCAACCGGATGCAGTTCCCGCCTGAACCGGTTCCAACCGGATCCGGGCCTCAGCCCAGGAACACGCCGGCGACGTCGCGGTAGAGCTCGAGGTCGACGGTCTTCGACCGGGCCACGGCCTCCGCGATGGGGACGCGCACGATGTCTCCGGCCTTGAGGGCGACCATCATCCCGAAGGCCCCGTCGTGCACCGCGGCGACCGCGGCGACACCGAAGCGCGTGGCGAGGACGCGGTCGAAGGCCGAGGGGGTGCCCCCGCGCTGGACATGGCCGAGGATCGTGGTGCGGGCTTCGAAACCGGTGCGCCGCTCGAGCTCCTCGGCGAGCCACATGCCGATGCCACCGAGGCGGGCGTGTCCGAACTGATCGGGTGGGGCTCCCGAGAGGGCGAGGCGCGCCGACTCGGCGTCGGGGCCCTCGACGGGGACCGCGCCCTCGGCGATGACGACGATGGACGAGAATTGTCCGCCGCTGTGGCGCCGCTGGAGCCGTTCGCACACCTCGTCGACGTCGAAGGGGACTTCGGGCACGATGATCTCGGCCGCACCTCCGGCGATGCCGGCGTGCGTGGCGATCCATCCCACGCTGCGGCCCATGACCTCACAGACGATGACGCGGTGGTGGGACTCCGCCGTGGTGCGGAGGCGGTCGATGGCGTCGGTGGCGATCTGCACCGCGGTGTCGAACCCGAAGGTCACCTCGGTTCCCGACAGGTCGTTGTCGATGGTCTTGGGGACACCGACGGTATGGACACCGTGGTCCCCGAGGCGCTGGGCGACGCCGAGGGTGTCCTCGCCGCCCACCGCCACCAGTGCGTCGACACTGCGTGCGGCCAGGTTGGCGAGGACCCGGTCCGCACCGCCCTCGATGGTGAAGGGGTTGGTGCGCGACGTCCCGAGAATGGTCCCCCCGAGCGCCAGGATGTCGCGGCACCGGGGGACGTCGAGGCGCACGTACTGGTCGTCGAGGACACCCTTCCAGCCGTCGAGATAGCCGACCACCTCGTCGTGGTGACGAAGCTCCCCGGTGAGCACGACGGCTCGGATGACGGCGTTGAGGCCGGGGCAGTCGCCCCCACCGGTGAGGATCCCGATGCGCATCCGGGCCGGGGTCAGGACGCGCTGGGCCCGGCTTGGTGCACGGCGCGCCGGACGAGCTCGAATGATTCGGTGAGGACGCGCAGGGCCTCGCGCCCGGGGGGGACGAGGCCGCTGATGCCCGGGACTCCGAGATAGCCGGCGAGAAATGCCCGGCGGTTGCGCGCCACCCATGCGTCGGCCAGCTCGCTGAGCCCGTCGCGGCCCGACGGGTCACGCTCATCGGCGGCGTTGGTCGCCACGTCCTCGAGGGACCACAACATGTCGGCCACGTCGGCCAACGGGGAGCGGTAGACGGGCCCGTCGTCGTCGGGACCCGTCACCGCACCGGCCATCGACGTGGGGCGTCCACCGCGGGCGAAGTCGACGACGTACCAACCCTGTTCGGTCCGACACGTCCGGCCCAGATGGAAGTCCCCGTGGGTGCGGATCGCCTGGGCGGGGACCTGCAACGTGCGCAGCTGGCCCAGCAGCTCCTCGACCTCGGGCCGTTCAAGCACGTGGGGGGAGAGAGGACGCAGCGACTCCTCGACACTGAGCGCCCAGTGACCGACGTCGCCGGGGCGACGACCGAAGGCCTTGTCCAGGCCGAGGTGCATGCGCGCCGTCATGGTGCCGAGCCGGTGTGCTTCGGCTCCGAAGTCACCGCCGGCGAGCTCGGGGGGGCCACCCGAGGCGTAGAGGTCGCGCACCGAGGTGAGGGCCAGCGCGTAGCCCGACGAGGCGCCGGCGAGGTACTCCTGGGCTACGCCGAGGTCCCGCCCGGCCCTGCGCCACACCGCCAACGGCGCGGCCAGATGGTTGAAGCCGACTTCGTCGAGGGCCAGGAAGAGCTCGAGGTCAGGACGCGGCCCGTCGACCACCTCGTTGAACACCGTGAAGGCGATCCGGTCGTCCATGGCCAGTGTGACCGACCCCTTGTCGTCGCGCAGGTGCCGGACCAACGAGGCTTGGACCACCTCGCCCGACACGCGCTCGAGGAGCATGGCGGCCACCACCGCGTCCCGGGTGGCGTCGAAGACCACGGCGGGCCCTTCGTCGTCGACGAGCGAGCCGAGCACCGCATCGTCACCGTCGGGGATGAACCGGGTCTCCTCCCCCGCGGCGCGCAAGCCGAAGGGGACGTGGACGAAGCGGTCACCGAACTCCGCCACTACGTCGACGATGCCGGGACGACCCGGCCCGAGGACCTCGGCGTCGAAGACCCGCACCGCGCCACCTTGGTCGTCCCATCCGGGCCGACGGGCCGCATAGGTCGACACCAGATCGGCCAGCGCGGCGCGCGCCGAGTCCGACACGTCGACCACGCCGGTCTCGGGGGGGGTCATGTGCGGTCCCTGTCACTTGGGAGGTCCGATGCCGGGCTGAGGTCGCCGGTGAGCTCGAACCAGTAGAAGCCGTAGGGGCCGAGGGTCACGCTGTAGGTCCCGCTCCCCACGGGCGGGAACGGTATCCGCCCGAGGAGCTCGACGGGATTGCGGTTGGCCCACCGGGCGAGATCCAGCTCCGCAGGCTGGGCGAATCGACTCAGGTTGTGCACACACAGGACGGGGTTGTCGCTCCCGGAGTCACGGCTGCCCGCCCCTCGGCGGCCGCGCCCGGCCCGGCGGGGCCGCGCCGCGGGGTCCGACTGGGGCTGGGGGCTGCGCACATAGGCGAGGATCGACGGGTTGGCACACGGCACCAGGTCGAAGGCGCCGGTCCCGAACACCGGGAACTGCTTGCGGGTCTGGAGGATGTTGCGGAGCCAGTGGAGGTGCGAGCTGGGGTTGCGCCGGTGCGCTTCGACGTTGACGGCCTCGAAGCCGTAGACCGGGTCCATGAGCGGCGGCAGGTAGAGCTGGGCGAAGTCGGCGCGACTGAACCCGCCGTTGCGGTCGGGACTCCACTGCATGGGCGTGCGAACCGAGTCCCGGTCGCCCAGGTAGACGTTGTCACCCATGAGGATCTCGTCGCCGTAGTAGATGACGGGGCTGCCCGGCAGCGAGAAGAGCACGGCGTGCAACAACTCGGCCAGTCTCCGGTCCCCGTCGAGCAGCGGGGCGAGGCGCCGTCCGATGCCCATGTGCCGGCGCATGCGGGGGTCCTTGACGTACTCGGCCACCATGTAGTCGCGCTCCTCCTCGGTCACCTTCTCGAGCGTGAGCTCGTCGTGGTTGCGGAGGAAGATGGCCCACTGGCAGTTGTCGGGGATCTCCGGCGTCTGGGCCAGGATCTCGGTGACGGGGAACCGCTGCTCGCGGCGCACCGCCATGAACAGGCGCGGCATCAAGGGGAAGTGGAAGCACATGTGGCACTCGTCACCGGTGCCGAAGTAGTCGACCAGGTCCGCCGGCCACTGGTTGGCCTCGGCCAGCAGCACCCGGTTGGGATGCGCCGCGTCGACCTCCTTGCGCAGGTGGCGGAGAAGGGCGTGGGTCTCGGGCAGGTTCTCACCCGTCGTGCCGTCGCGCTGGAACAGATAGGGGACGGCGTCGAGGCGAAAACCGTCGAGCCCGAGGTCGAGCCAGAAGCGCACCACGCCGAACATGGCCTCGACCACCTCGGGGTTCTCGTAGTTGAGGTCGGGCTGATGCGAGTAGAAGCGGTGCCAGTAGTACTGCTGGCGGGTCTGGTCCCAGGTCCAGTTGGAGGTCTCGACGTCCACGAAGACGACGCGGGCCTCGGGCCAGCGTTGGTCGTCGTCGTTCCAGACATACCAGTCCGCCTTGGGATTGTCGCGTGACGCCCGCGACTCGACGAACCAGGGATGTTGGTCGCTGGTGTGGTTCATGACGAGGTCCGCGATCACCCTGATGCCGCGCCGATGGGCGTCGTCGAGGAATTCGACCAGGTCGTCGAGGAACCCGAGCTCGGCGTGGACGGTGAAGAAGTCGCTGATGTCATACCCACCGTCGCGCATGGGCGAGGGGTAGAACGGCAGGAGCCACAGGCAATCAACGCCCAGCCACTCGAGGTAGTCGAGTTTGGCCCGCAGCCCGGCGAGGTCGCCGATGCCGTCGTCGTTGGAGTCGAAGAACCCGCGCGTGAGCACCTCGTAGAAGACGCCCCGGCGGTACCAGTCGGCTCCGCCTTTGGCGGGCAGCGCGGTGGGACGGATCCCGGGCAGGCGCGTCCCACCGGCCCGGCGCATCGCGGGGGGCGCGCCGGTGGCGGCGCGGACGCGCGGTGACTTGGCGGGACGGGACGCGGCCACGACTCGGACCGATCCTCAGCGCCCGACGAACCGGGCCCGGCCGGGCCCGTGCTCGAGGAACGACGTGACACCGAGCTGCGCGTCCTCGGTGTGTGACACCGACACGAACGCCGTCACTTCGGTGGCCAGCGCGGCGGCCAAGGGTTGGTCGATCCCCTCGTCGATGACACGTTTGGCGGCGGCCAGCGCGACCAGGGGGCCCGCCGCCAACCCGGACGCCAGCGCCATGGCCTCGTCCAACACAGCGTCGCGGGGAACGACGCGGTCGGCCAACCCGATGCGTACTGCTTCCTCCGCGCCGACC
>Ga0302325_10034064_pt1 | contig 10421 bp, 7 predicted proteins | sample Palsa_T0_2_FD_201948 | JGI IMG/M metagenome (GOLD analysis project Ga0302325, IMG submission 201948) | Peat permafrost microbial communities from Stordalen Mire near Abisko, Sweden - Palsa_T0_2 | ecosystem: Environmental > Terrestrial > Soil > Palsa > Peat permafrost | place: Sweden: Abisko...
ACCGTTCCGTTGCGGCGTGCCATGCGGGTCGCCCTGGCCCGCGGAGCGCACCCGGCATGATCCGAAGAAGAGAGAAGCCGCCCCGAAGGGGGCCCAGCACGAAAGAGGGACTGCGGTGATCGGACTTCTGCGCGGCAATGTCATCATGCGCTCCGGTGACGGGGAGGTGATCATCGACGTCGCCGGTGTGGGGTACCGCGTGGCGGTGACCCCGGCCACCGCGGTCGCCCTCATGACGAACCGCACGGCCGAGGCCACCCTGTTCATCCACACCCATGTGCGAGAGGACGCCATCGTCCTCTACGGCTTCCTGCACGATGACGAGCGGCGCTGCTTCGAGGTGCTCCTTGGTTCGCACGGGGTGGGGCCGGCGCTGGCGCTGGGCATCATGGCCGTCCTTTCCCCGGCCTCCCTTTCCACGGCCGTGCTGGAGGACGACCTGGACACGCTGTGCACGGTGCCCGGCGTGGGCCGTAAGACGGCGGCACGCCTGCTCATCGAGCTCAAGAGCCGGCTGGACCTGCCCGACCTCTCGCTGGAGCGGAACGGCGCATCGGCAGGCGGCGGCGCCACCAGCCGCACCTCACGGTCCGAGGCGCGGGCCGCCCTCGCCGAGCTCGGCTACGCCCCCGAGGAGATCCGTGGTGCGCTCGACGGCCTGCGCGACGATGTGGGGGTGGAAGAGATGTTGCGACTGGCGTTGCGCGAGTTGGCGAGTCGGTGAGCCCCAGGGCTCGCCGCGAGGTTCTGGCCACGGCGGGCGAGGACGCCGGAAACGATCCCGACGCCAGGCTGGTGGCTCCCGTGGTGGCCAGCGGCGGGGAAGAGGTCGAAGAGGCCGGTCTCCGGCCGCGCTCGCTCGCCGAGTTCCTCGGGCAGGCGCAGCTCGTCGAGCATCTGGGCATCGTGCTCCAGGCGGCGCGCCAGCGACACCAGGCGGTGGACCATCTCCTCTTTGCCGGGCCCCCGGGGCTGGGCAAGACCTCCCTGGCCGGGATCGTGGCCACGGAGATGGGAGCCGGGCTGCGCATCACCTCGGGCCCCGTACTGACCCGGGCCGGTGACCTGGCTGCCCTACTCACGGACCTCCAGGACGGCGATGTCCTTTTCATCGACGAGATCCATCGCCTGCACCGCTCGGTCGAGGAGATGCTCTACTCGGCCATGGAGGACGCCAAGCTCGACATCTTGATCGGCAAGGGGCCAACGGCGCGCTCCATCCGTCTCGACCTCCCCCGCTTCACGTTGGTCGGCGCCACCACCCGCACCGGTCTGGTGTCGGGCCCTTTACGCGACCGTTTCGGCTTCGTGGGCCGGCTCGACCTCTACGCACCGGTCGACCTGCAGGCCATCGTCGAGCGGTCGGCCCGGATACTCGATGTGGAGATCGACGCCGAAGGGTCGACGCGGATTTCAGAACGGTCGCGCGGGACGCCCCGCGTAGCCAACCGTCTCCTGCGCCGCGTGCGCGACTTCGCCGAAGTGAGGGGCGACGGCTCTATCAACGGCTCCACGGCGGCCGAGGGACTCGACCTCTTCGGGGTGGACGAGCTCGGCCTCGACAAGGTCGACCGGGCGATCCTCGAGACGCTGTGCAGCCGCTTCGGGGGCCAGCCGATCGGGCTCACCACCTTGGCCCAGTGCGTGGGCGAGGAGACCGACACCATCGAGGACGCCTACGAGCCCTTCCTCCTGCAGTGCGGCCTGATCCTGCGTACGGCCCGGGGTCGGGTGCCGACCGCTCGGGCCTGGGCCCACCTCGGTCAGACCCCGCCAGCCGGGTCAGCCCTACCGGGGACGCCGACGCTCTTCGAGCCCTGAGACCGGGAATTGCTGAGAACCGGGAATCAGGGTCGGCCGGCGCCGGCGAAGCTCTCCCCGTAGCCCCCCAGGCGAAGGGGCGTGATGTGCACGACCTCGCCAGTTTCGGGGGCCTCGATCATCATGCCGCCACCGACGTACATGGCCACGTGATCGCTCCCGCTAGGACCGTAGAAGAGGAGGTCGCCCGGCTCCAGATCGGCGATGCTCACCGGAGTGGTGGCGGCAAACTGTCCTCCCGAGGTGCGGGGCAGGCTCACGCCGGCTTGCCGCCAGGCCCACTGCACCAGTCCCGAACAGTCGAAGCCGACGCCGGGCGACTCGCCTCCCCAGACATAGTTGACGCCGAGCTGGGTCTCCGCGGCCGCCACGGCTCCGACCCCACCCGGGGCCACGGGTAAGGGAACGTAGGGAGTGGGAGCGCTGCTGCTTCCACCGCCGTTGCTCCTTCCGCTTCCACCGCCGCCGCCATTGGTGGAGCTGGCACCGGTCGAGCTGGTCGGTGGCGCGGCGGCCACGGCTTTCTGGGCGGCTATGCGCGTGGCCTGCGCGGCTGCGGCGGCCGCTATCTGGGCCTGGGCTGCTCGCGCCGCCGCGGCGGCTTGGGCCTGTTGTTGCTGCACCACCAGGGTGGCGATCTCGCCGTTCTCTTGAGCCAGCGCAGCGCTCTGTTGTTGTTCGACCAGTTGATTGGCTGCCATGGCGACCTGTTCCGACGTGACCGCTCCCTGGGCTTGCTTTTCTTGCACCGTGAGCTGTGCCTGTTGCGCTGACAGCTTGTTCTTTGCCGTATCCAGATTGGCGACCGCCTCCTCGAGGTCGCCCGAGGCAATCTGGCTGTAGACGTTCGCGGCACCCTGTTTCTTTTCGTTCGAGGAGAACAGTGGGTTGTCCGCGACGGCCGAGCCGTCGGACACGTAGGCGGTGACAGCCGCGTTGACCAACACTGCTTTGTCATGGCCCACCTGCCGCTGTTTCTGCGCCACCGCAGCCTTGGTGGCCGCGATGTCGCTCTCGACCTGACCGAGCTGATCTCGGGCGGCGTCGTACTGCTGGCCCAGGGCGGACATCTTGTTCTGGGCCGCCGCCAGGCTGGCGGCGATGGCCGCTGCCTTTGCCCGCGCGCTGGCCACGCTGTCCGCTCCGACAGTCGGGGAAGTGACGACAATGGTCGCCCCCACCGTCACCAGGCTCATCACGCACAGCAGCGCCCGAGAGAGCGGACGAAGGCGTGGTTGGGAACGACGGAGGTGCCCTGCAGCGTCATTCACGGGCGGCCATTCTTATCGCTCGAGAAGCGGCGCCACCACTCCCTGCTTGGTGCCGGTCACGCCGGAGTCGACTGCGCCATCAGGGTGGAGTCGGCGGGTGCACGGAGGGGGAGGAAGACACGGAAGGTCGTGGACCAGCCCGGTGTGTCCACAATGTCGACGAAGCCGTCGTGCGCCTCGGCCACGGACTTGGCGATGGCCAGTCCGAGGCCGGTGCCGGGTACACCCATCTCCATGGCCGCCGCCAGGCGGTAGAAGCGCTCGAAGAGCTGGGAGCGGTCGGATTCGGGGATGCCGGGGCCCTCGTCCTGCACGAGAATGCGGGCGAAGTCCTCGAGTATGTCGACCACCACCTGGACCCGGCCGTCCCGGGGCGAGAACTTGATGGCGTTGGACAGCAGGTTCCCCAAGAGCTGGTGCAGCCGGGTCGAGTCGCCGAAGACGGGCACGTAGGGGCCGGGTTTCAAAGAGACCGTGACCCCCGCGGTGGTGGCGGAGGTCTGGCAGGCGTGGACCGACTCTTCGGCCAACTGGTGCAGGTCGAGCTCGCTGAAGGCGACCCGCAGCCCGTGGCCACCGCCCGGATCGGACAGCAGGTCCTCGGCGACCCGCTGGAGCTGGGCCGAGTTGCGGTCGATGGTACGCAGCATCCGCATCTGGTCCTCGCTGAGCTCGGGCACCCCGTCGAGGAGAAGCTCGACGAAGCCGCGGATCGAGGTGATCGGCGTGCGCAGCTCGTGGGAGACCGTGGCCACGACGTCATCTTTCATCTGGGTGAGCTCGCGCAGGCGGTTGTTCTGCTCAACCAGCGACTGCGTCACCTCCCGTTGCACGGAATAGAGGCGTTCGCGCTCGGCCGCCAGCTCCTCACGTTCGGTCACGTCGATGGCCACGACCACGTAGCCCCCGCCGGCCGCCGCCCCACCCGGTACGTCCGCCCCGCCCGCGGCGGGCAGCGTGCGCACCCGCACCACGCACCGCCGCTGTTCGCCGTTCTTGCGGCGGGCGGTCCAGGGGACTTCGGCCACCGTCTCGGGATCGACCTGGTCGAGTGCCTTGCGCATGGCGTCGATGCGTGAGCGACGTTCGTCGATCTGGGCCGGGTCGATGAAGTCGGCGATGGAGCGGATGCCCACCACCTCGGCGGCGCTGTAGCCGAGCATCAGCTCGGCGCCGGCGGAGAAGAAGGTGACCGTTCCGGCCGGGTCGACGCCCATGATGGCGCTCCCGGTGGCCGCCCGCAGCAGGGTCTCGAGGCGGTCGCGGGCGTTGTCGGCGTCGTCCGCGTTGCGCTTGGCCAGCAGGGACTGCCGGGCCAGATCGCTGACGTAGATGCGGTCCCGGTGGACCATGGTCGAGATGGTGGAGGCCACCAGGGTGGTCACCACCACGAGGATGATGATCTGGCGCCAGGTCGACAGCGGGTAGTTGGGGGACCCGATGAGCAAGACGGGCACCATGAGGGCCAGGTCCATGCAGAAGAGGCCGACGAGCAGGTGGAGCCGCTTCCCGTAGAGGGAGATCCAGACGATCGGCAACAGGTAGACGATCACCAAGGCGGAGTCGCCCCGGCCTTGGGCGTCCCGGATCAGGGCGATCACGGTCATGTAGCCGATCGGGATGATCAGCCAGGCTCCGCTGGGCATGCGTTCCCAGGGCAGCACGAACGCGGTCGTCAGGAGGAGGAAGAACAAGAGGAGCGCGATGATGATTTCGGGACGGGACCCACTCGGGAACGGGATGACCCCGATGAGGACGGTGCCCAGCGCGACGAGGGCGAAGAGCGGGAGTCGCACCCGCGTGGGACCCGAGAAGCCGGGAATCCCTGAGCCGCCCTGTTCCCCCTGCGCGCCGTGCTGACCGGGCGCAGCCAGCTCGGCGCGCTCGCCGGTGGTCGGTCGAGGGGGCGAGCTCATGACCGAACTGCGCTCACCTGGCCCGCGCACGGTAGCGGTAGCCAAAACCGCGCACCGTCTCGATCGGACCGTCGTCCTGATCGCCCCAGCCGAGCTTGCGCCGCAGGCGCAAGACGGCGTACTTCACGCGTGAAGGTGCCAATCCACTGGGGTCGTCCCAGGCCAACTCGATGAGTTGGTCCGAGGAGAGCACCTGGCCCTGGTGGCGGACCAAGGTGGCCAAGAGCCTGTACTCGGTCGGGGTCAGGACGACGGGCACCCCGTCCAGCGTGACCTGCGATTCGGAGAAGTCGACCCTGATGGCGCCGTCCTCGAACGAGACGATCGGTTCGTTGCGCTGGACCTGGCGACGGCTGATGGCTTGGATCCGGGCCAACAGCTCGACCCGGCTGAACGGCTTGGTGAGGTAGTCGTCCGCTCCGGCGTTGAGGCCGCGAACCTTGTCGCGCTCGGTGGACAGCGCGGTCAGCATGAGCACCGGCACATCGCTCATGTCCCGGATGCGCTCGAGCACCTGCCACCCGTCGAGGTCGGGCATGCCCACGTCGAGGATGACCAGGTTGGGTTGCTTCTGGTGGAAGAGGCGGACCCCGTCCCGGCCCAGCATGGCCTCGGTGACGGAGAATCCCTCGCGCTCGAGCATCGTCCGTAGGAGCTGCCGGATGTCCGCTTCGTCCTCGATGACGAGGACTGAAATAGTCCCATTACGCATGCAGCAGCCAACTGTACTGGGAACACCGGGTGATTTAGTGGTTCCTCGCCAGTAGGGTCCGCGGGCGCGGCGAGACAGGCGCCGCCGGGGCGCCACCATCGGTTCCCTCTCGGATGACTCCGACCGATGGTGGCCCCTGCCTGAGCGGCGTTGTGTTGTAGCCATACCCCTCCCGAAGTCCCCCCCACAAGAGGGCCCATGTACCGCTACCTGGCCCCTCTTGCCCTGGTCGCCCCCCTCCGGGCGACCTGCATCGGGCGGTCATGACTTCGTGCTGCTGCGAGGTCAATGGTGGTGGAGGGATGGTGCAAAAGCGGGGCTTTCGCGTTGCTGTCCGGTTGCGCGGCGGAATTTCCCGCCGGAGTGCACCCCGGGGCGAGTAGTCCCTGGCAAGAGGCGATGGGGGGCGCCAGGGGGAGGAAAACTCTCGAACCGTCACGAAAACCTGAGAAGCAGGCGATAGGGTTACCCCTTCGCATGCCCAACCGGCTGAAGGACCTCATATGACGCATTTTCCCGCCCTGCTGAACGTGGTCGCGGCGACCAGTTCGAAAAAGTCAGGGAGCCCAGCTTTCCTCATCATCCTGGTCGTGATCGCCGTGGCCGGCTACTTCTTCTTCCTCCGGCCCCAGCAGGCCAAGGCCCGGGCAGCCCGGGCCAACGTGGGCTCGGGCTACGCCGTCGGGGACGAGGTGCAGACCATCGGGGGCGTGGTGGGGACGATTCTCGAGATCCATGGCGACCGCTACACGCTGCTCACCGGGAGCGTAGGCAACGACGGCAATCTCGACGGCGCCCAGCCCACCCGGATCGTCTTCGTACGCCAGGCGATCGCGCGAAAACTCGAGCCGGTCGTGACCGTGGAGCCCGACCCTGACATCGACGATGCGGGCTCCTACCACCACGACGACGTTGAGATCGACGGTCATGACGGGGAGGCTGAAGAGGCGTGAGCCCGGCGTCGTCTCGAGCCCAGACACGGCAGAGGCGCAACCTTCTCATCAGCGTGGTGGCGGTCGTGGTCATCTGCCTTGGTTCATTTGCCGCCGTGTTCTCGGCCAAATGGTCACCCAAGCTCGGCCTCGACCTGGCCGGGGGGTTGTCCGTCGTCTACCAGACATCCAAGTCCGTCCCACAGTCCGAGCTGCAGGAGACGGTGAACATCCTCAACAACCGCGTCAACGGGCTCGGCGTGTCGGGCGCGCAGGTGAGCACCACGGGGAACAACGAGATCTCGGTGTCGATCCCCGGCGTGAAGGACGCCGCCACCGTGCTGGCCGACATCGGTAACACGGCGCAGCTCTTCTTCCGGCCGGTCTTGTGCACCGCCTACCCCCTGACGCTCGAGAAAGCCACCAAGGCGACCAAGACGACCAAGGCCCAGCCGGCCCAGAAAGCGATCTCCGGCGACGGCACGCTGCCCGCCTGCGGCTCGACCTATGAGACCAATCTCGCCAATCTCGACGTCACGCCCAACAGCTCGGTGCAGGGGTATTCGTCCAACACCCCCCAGCCCGACCCGGGGTTCGCGCAGTACACCAGCACGAGCGTGAACAAGCCCAACTACGAGCGCAGCACCGTTCTCCTGCCGAGCCTGCCCGGGAACGGCACCACCTTGAACACCTCGCTGCGCTACGTGCTCGGCCCGGCGCAGATGACCGGCAACTCCATCGGGTCGGCCCAGGCCCAGCAGAGTCAGACCGGCGCCTGGGAGGTCAACTACACGCTGAAGGGCGCGGCCGGGTCAGCGCTGTGGGACAAGGTGGCTGAGGAGAACTTCCACCTGCTGCTCGGGATCGAACTCGACGGGGTGGTGCAGTCGGCCCCGCTGATCCAGCCCACTCAGGAAACGTTCACCTCCTTCGACGGCCAGGGCACCATCAACGGCGGGAACATGACCGAAGCCGACGCCAAGTCGCTGGCCCTGGCCATGCAGTTCGGCTCCCTGCCCGTGCGCCTCAAGGAGCTGACCACCCAGACGGTCTCGCCCACCCTCGGCAAGTCCGCCCTCAAGGCCGGGCTGGGTGCGGGCATCGCCGGGCTGATCCTGGTACTGCTCTATGTGGTGTTGTACTACCGGGCCCTCGGGATCGTGGTGGTCTCCGGACTGGCGCTGACGGCCGCACTGCTGTGGGCCATCATCTCTGCGCTGGGCCATACCACGTTCAGCCCCAGTTTCGATCTGGCGGGCATCACGGGCCTCATCGTGTCCATCGGCATCACCGTGGACTCCTACATCGTCTATTTCGAGCGATTAAAAGACGAGACTCGGGCCGGGCGCTCCCTGCGGACCTCGGTCGACCGCGGCTTCAAGAGCGCCTGGCGCACCGTGTGGGCGGCCGACTTCGTGTCCCTCCTGGCTGCCATCGTCCTGTACGTCGTGGCCGTGGGCGACGTCAAGGGCTTCGCCTTCTTCTTGGGCCTCTCGACGATTTTGGACATGGCGATGACCTGGTTCTACACCCGCCCCCTGGTGATCCTGCTCGGACGCAGTGAGCGCCTCACCAGGACGGGACGGTTCAGCATCGCCCGTGGTCTGGGTTCCGACGGCCGCGGCACGGGGTCCGACGATGCCGGGCCCGGCGGATCGAGCTCGTCCAATGGGAAGGGAGCGGCCAAGCCCAAGCCCGGTGGCCTCATCCGACCCGGTGGGGTGCCGGCGCAATGAGCGATGACAGGGACGATGGCTCGGTGGACGGCTTCGACGGTGGCGAAGAGGATCGTCTCGATGAGGTGGACGGGCTCGACGGGGACGGCGGGGACGCGGCTGACGTCGAGCCCGATGACGAGGTAGGCGACGACGACTTCGACGACGACTTGTTGGACGACGACGAGCTCGATGAGGACGACGGGGACGACGGTGAGGTCGACACGGCGGACGACGCCGTCCGCAGACTCATCCGGGGGAGAGATCGCAAGGCGGCGAAGGAGCCCGGGGCCCACGGGGCCGTGGCTCGCCTCTACCGCGGCGAGACCCGTTTCGACTTCGTCGGCCGCCGCAGGCTGTGGTTCACCATCTCCACCGTCATCATCGTGGCGGGGATCATCTCCATCATCCTGCGCGGCGGCTTGAACCTCGGCATCGAGTTCAAGGGCGGCACCGAGTGGACCGTGAAGGCGCCCCATGTGACGCAGACGCAGGCCACCGATGCCATGCAGGCGGCAGGGCTCACGTCGCCCATCGTGCAGCTGCTCGGTCAGGGAGGTAATCAACAGCTCAACGTCCAGGCCGACCTCAACAGACTCTCGCCGGCGGCACAAAAGGCGGAAACGCTCAAAGTGGAGCAGGCCATCGCCAAGTTGGTCGACACCTCGGTGGAGAACGTGCAGAACGGCGTCCAGACCGTGGGCCCGACGTGGGGCTCGTCCATCACCAACAAGGCGATCGAGGCGCTCATCGTCTTCTTCATCGTGGTGGGTATCTACATCAGCATCCGGTTCGAACCGAAGATGGCCCTGGCTGCCTTCATCGCCATGGTCCACGACGTGCTGGTGGCCGTCGGCGTGTACTCCTTGTTCAACTTCCAGGTGACGCCGGACACCGTGGTGGCCATCCTGACCATTCTGGGGTATTCGCTCTACGACACCGTGGTGGTGTTCGACCGCGTCCGGGACAACACGAAGAACATCGGGTCGAGCGGGCGTATGACCTACGCCCAACTGATCAACCTGTCCATGAACCAGACATTGGCCCGCTCCATCAACACCTCGGCCGTGGCCATCATCCCCGTGTTGGCGGTGCTGCTGGTCGGCGCCGAGTTCCTGGGCGCGTCGACGCTGCAGGAATACGGGCTGGCCCTCTTCGTCGGGCTCTTGAGCGGTGCCTACTCCTCGATCTTCATTGCGGCGCCGATCCTGTGCATGCTCAAGGAAAAGGAGCCGCGCTGGGTCGCCATCGAGAATCGGCTGGCCGCGCGCGGTGACCGGACCGGTTCCTACTCCGCCACCGATGCGGCCCGGCTGTCCACCGATCTGGCCATCGCCGCCGGGGGCCAACCCCACCGGTCCAGCTCGGCCAAGGCGACCGGCCCCGCCAAGCGGACCGGCCCCATCCGCCCGGGCTCGGGCACGGGGAACGGCAGCGGCCCCGCTCCGGGTACCGGCACCGCGGTCATGGACCGCCCCCCGTCTAGCGGGGGCAGCTCCTCCCAGGCCCCCCGGCCCCGCAAGGGGAAGGGCAAGCGCAAACGCTGACGCGGCCCGACCGAGGGCCGACCGAGGCCGCCGCTGGGGTCGTGCTCGTTGGGCCGGACACCGGTCGGCGAGCGCCGGCGTGCGCCGAGGGGGAGTGCCTGGGCGGGTAGCGTAGAGGGATGGTGACCCTGGCTCGGGTGACTCCCGTCACAGAAGAGGGGGAGCGCGCGTTCGAGGACATGGTCGCTCCCTTGCTGGCCGAGTTCTCCGGCCACCGGCCCGAGGACGAGACAACCACCATCGAGGCAGCGGCCCGGGTGGCGATGTCGGCCCACGACGGGCAGTTCCGCCGCTCCGGTGAGCCGTACATCACACACCCGATCGCCGTGGCGACGATCGTGGCCGAGCTCGGTCTCGACGCCCAGACAGTGGCCGCCGCCCTCCTGCACGACGCCGTGGAGGACACCGGCCTGACGCTCGAGTCGATCAGCGAGACGTTCGGGCCCGGCGTGGCCAAGGTCGTCGACGGCGTCACCAAGCTCGACCGGCTCCAGTTCGACTCCAAGG
>Ga0302325_10034065_pt1 | contig 10421 bp, 8 predicted proteins | sample Palsa_T0_2_FD_201948 | JGI IMG/M metagenome (GOLD analysis project Ga0302325, IMG submission 201948) | Peat permafrost microbial communities from Stordalen Mire near Abisko, Sweden - Palsa_T0_2 | ecosystem: Environmental > Terrestrial > Soil > Palsa > Peat permafrost | place: Sweden: Abisko...
CCAAGAGTCTCCCCGGCGCTCGAATTCGGTGGATAGAGCATATGCACAATTCAGACCACAATCGGTCCCAAGATCCGCAGCTGAGGAAAGAATGAGAGCAATAGATATAAATCGAAATCCAAGGAGGACGCAAAAACAACCGCTCAGGCCAAGGTCTCCTTCAAAAGAGAACAGCAGTGAACTTCCTGCGAGTCCTAGTTCCAAAAGAAGGATGCAAAAACAACTGCAAGAGCCAGAGACCATGACTCGGGAGACTTCCTATATGAGTGCGTCAGCTGAGCCACGTATCAAAGGACAGATCTTACCCCTTCCAGCACCCCAAATCGGAATGGCAGAGAGCAGCCGTGAGGTAGACAAGGATCAGTTCCTGAGCAAGAGAAAACGAGAGCCACTGTTACAAATGATGGATCGCGATCTTTCAGGTATCAGTGCCGCCGCTGAGGCTGGGAGCAGACCACCATCGCCTCCTCCAATAATTCCAGGGAGATCGGAGAGACGCAGAATTACACGACGAGAAGCAAGAAAAAGAAGAGAAGGGGTCGGAAATAATACGGTTGGAGGTACAGATGCAGAGGGTTCTGCTGCTGAAAACGAGAGACAAGGCATCAAGAAAACTGGTTGGCAGGCGACCGGATCAGCAAGAGTGTCAGGGCAGGCAGGGAGGCAGGACCGCGACTCGTCACTTCCACTTTCTTCCCGCAGAGAAAACATTCCACCTGACCAGCACATGGCAGCCACACCTTCTGCTTTAGGACCTAAACAAAATCAGATATTGGGGCAAGAGCTTCGCGAAGGGAAAGAACAAGTGTTGACGCCTCCTGATTCTGACTCCCCCTGAGTTGTTGCAAACTTTTAATCTTAGATAAAATGTGTATAGTTCTGATCGAATCGTCAACATAAATAGCTTGTTGATAGTTGGAATACAAATAATCAGAGCAAACTGGAGAGTACCTTCTGGTGTCATGATGACTCAAGAATCAGGTTTGGGGTGATTGTTCGGGAGGCTGCAGCACTGTGTTTTCGATCGCTGGAAACAAAATCTCGTGTTTGTGATACAAGTTAAATTCAAGTGGACCGACGGATGGTGATGAGATTAATTTAGAAGGGTTCGGGTTTGTGAAGTAGCTTAGATGGGAAAGCATGGCCGGTTCAGCTATACCCATATTTGAGAGTGACGGCTACACTTCCTCTTCTTCTTTTCAAACAACTGAGAAGCAGACCCTGCGGCGGTAACAAATAGTCCATCAAATATTCCTTCAGAACTACAGCCAACTGAAGTACTGCAATACACATGTCGAGCTGCCGTGGAACAGGGTGCGAAATAAATGGCTGCACAAGTGATGATTCCTGATTGAACTTATTTTATGGGTCCGAGTAGTAGGCACTATGTTGAGTATACGACGAAAACTATGATAGAAGGTGGTTACGTCTTAACAGTTCAAAATTTAGATTCGACGATAATTGTGAAGGAAAGCGATTACGTCGCAACAAGTCAAAGTAAAAGCGACGAGACTGTAAAAAAGTGGTTATGTCGTAACAGTTCAGGGTATAGATTCGACGATAATTGTGAAAGAACGCGATCACGTCCCAAAACTTTTTGTCGACGAGACTGTGGGTTATGTCGTAACAGTTCAACGTGTAGATTCGACGAGAATTGTGAGAGGGGTTGATTATGTCCAACAACTCAAGGTGCATACAGAGTATTTGAAAGCCCTTGGGTTGTTCAAGTCACGGGTGAGTATGAGCTTAGCATGTGCATTCAGGGATATTCAGTAGGTTTGGTTTTCCGGGCTAGCACATAGAGGAGAGAAGGGTTCTTCCATTCTCATTAACCAATATACTCATCTATCGCCGCCCTCTTGGAAATACCAGCTCGACTGCAAAACGCTCTTCTCCTCACTATTTCACACCCCACTCCCGATTCATGCAAGCAAAGTTAGACAGCAGAATAACCCGAATTCCCTCCACGCCAACCGAACCGCCAAGTTTCCCAACACCTGGGAATTCATTATCACTAACAATTCCCAGACTCCGACAGAACTTATTTGAATCCTTAAACTTTCCAGGCCGCAGAATAAAGACGTCATACGGGAAGGTAAGGGAAACAGTAAAATCGACACCAAACAAAACAGAAAAGATGCGACAAAGCCCCCTCAGAGCGAGGCGAGCGAAATTAACCGTCCGGGGTTTCTCATTTGAATATGGAGTCCTCGAGGACTCCTTGAGTTTTGCTGATCCGTTTCTCTGCCAACTTCTAGCAGGCCTAGCTCATCAGGTGTATTCCTCTGTAGGGGGGGGTTTTTTTTTGGCTAAGCGTAATAGCAAAAATATATTATACTTCACGAGAAGGGTCGAGGTGCTAAATTTTCACACTTTTCAATAACCGAGTTTGGCTTGACTTGATGGCACAGTTTGCAGCTGAGAACGTTTGTTTCCAAGTTTGCATATTAAGATTTTGTGAAGTGTTGGAGCAGCAACGTCACTTTGCTAGTTTGACAAATTCCCGTTTGCAAGCTTTAAGCACTTAAATATTCTGATAGACTATGGCTATGTCTCGTGAAGCCCTTCAAGGTCTCAATAATTGCCAAGATGAATGGGCAGAACTATTATCCTTCCGCAGCTCCGACGGCTCCAGCAGGACAGTATTTCAGCCCTCCACCTGTCTATGCACCAGCCACCACAACATCTTTACCTTATTATAACTACTATCCGAACGGTGGATTAAGTACGAGTACGACTACAGTACCAACCACGACGAGTACTGTTGATGGAGCCGTTGAAACCTGGAGTAATGGCGCAGTTTGTACCAAAAGAGATCAAGCAGCTATTATATCTCTCGGCGTGATCTGCGGCCTTTTGGCAATCGGTATTGCTATTCTACTTTTCTTGTTATTTCGGCGCCGTCGAGAGCAGGGCAACATGGAAGGAGAGCTTGTGATCTCCCCTGGTTATGGAAAACACAAACATCGTCGTGATCGAACCGTGTACAGCAGAGGAGCAACCGACGATATGACCGACTACCTCTACACCTCTCGAAAACACCGAGGCCACAGAAGGTCACAACCTGTCACAAGTCAAGAGTTCGCCGGGGTCCAGAGACCTGCAATGGCTGCTCAGTGGGGAAATGCTGGTTCACCTGCTGCATACGCTCACCTTGCCAATGGTGGAGCACCCCTATATTTTCAAGCTGGTCAAGGGGGTGGTCAGGCTGTCCCTGTTGTCCCAATGCCAGCTCCGGCTCCTCAGCCACGAGAAGTTGATATTCTGTCGGGCACTGAGCAGTCGGACGTGAGCAGCAGGAGCGATTCCAAAGTGCCTCGTCGTTCATCGGTCAGAAGGAATCAGTCGAGGACTTCGAGCTCTCAAGGGACAAGATCAGGGCGGAGATGATGGCTTTTGCAGCGAATGAGCTATGATCTAGGGTGCCATGCTATGGGAGGTCGTTTCCTGCTCCCCCTACCATTTAATCAATATCCTTAAAGCAATAACTTCAACCATCTTGCTCGTTTGTCCAAAGAATTGTACTTCAAACAAGAAAATATACACCTTATATGGCCTTGACACCATCGTAGAGATGTTTGCAATTGACAGGAAAGACGCAGATGGACAAAGGGATGCAGAGTAAGCAACAACGGCAAGATAACATTTAGCTAGAAAGACAAAACTGAAAGTTTGCCTGCTATTACAACCGTACTGAGGACTGCCCCTAGAGGATGCTTGCTGGCAGCATGAAGCGAAATACATGAAGTGAAGCGCGAAATAGAACATTGTAAGGCAGGCACAATAACCCCTGCTAGCCACTTACGTCAGCAGGCGCCATGACGAATTGAGGTGAGGCTCCCGCTTAGAACGTCCACCTGAGAGCAATACCATCTTCGAATGAGTCTGCTTAGGACATTATTCGTGACGCCAACTTGCAACAAGCTTTGTTTGCTTTGGAAAGCTCCAGACAGAGCTGACTCCCGTCCATGATGTGGAACGACGAAGACAATAATCCTTACGGGACCAGCTTTGAGCGTCGCGACTCAACAGCTTCATCTGCCGCCAACCCCAACTCCCCAGGCTCTCGTAAGTTTCTTTGCACTCTTGCTTTTGCTAGACCACAAGATGATGGAATCTATCTGTTTAGATGATGAGTCAGACACTGACCCTGATTGGGACCTCATAGAACACGGCTACACTGGTCCCCGAACTCCTTCCACCATCAGCGACCACCAACCAGAACCCGAAACCGATCCCCGCCCTCAGCAGTATGATACTAGTGATGCGGGTAGTGATGAGGATTATGGAGGACCAGTTGGAGCTCCGAAGAGGAAGAAGGGCGGTTATGACAGCAGGATCGAGCAGATACTTTACGAGAATCCCGATCTCCCCATTTTGATCGTGGATGCCGGTAAGAGCCTGGAAAGTGGAGGCAAATACATAGTCTATACTATCCGGACGGGAGTATGTGTTATATATCCAATTTGAGCACATGCGCTAACTTTTGGAAGGATCTAGAGGTTCGTCGGCGGTACTCCGAATTTGCGTCTCTCAGAGATGCTCTTGCCCGGCTCCATCCTACTTTGATCATCCCGCCGATACCAGAGAAGCATACTATGGCAGATTATGCAGCCAATCCGACAAAAGCAAAGCAAGACCAACAAATCATTGATCTACGGAAACGCATGTTAGCTGTATTCCTCAATCGATGTCGGCGCATGGATGAGGTTCGGAACGATGGAGTTTGGTGGAGATTCCTTGATCCAAATTCAAGCTGGGTATGTAGGATATACAATATCTGCTGGATGTATGCTAACTTACCGAAAGAACGAAGTATTGCATTCGCATCCAATTGCTTCCATCCCAAAATCTGTTATGAAAGCCCCGCCTCTTGACCCCGCCAACCCCTCACCTGCCCATGCTTGGCTCCCTATTCCTGCATCTTCTGCCAAGCTTAAGGCAGCTTCAACTACAACTATTAACGCCCAAGGCATGCCAAATCAACAGCCTACCGAATATGCTGCTAGCCCTTCGACGGCCGCTCATACTATACCAGGCCCGCAGGTCTTTGGTCGATTTCCTCCTGATTCGGCACATATGAGCGAGCAAGATCTCGATCCCTACTTTATAAATTTCGAAGCGGCCACCAAAGACCTCGAACTATTACTTACAGGACCTATTGAGAAGGTCAACCGCCGTACCTTGACCCATCTTTCTACGCTATCTTCCGACCTCGCAGAGCTCGGTGCTAGATTTAATGGTTTCTCGCTGTCTGAACCTTCTCCATCGCTTGCAGCTGCTATTGAACGGGTTGGCCAAGCTGTTGATTCATCATATCTTGCAACAGAGGAGTTGTCAGGATCCTTAGGCGCAAGCTTTGCTGAGCCGATGCGAGAAAGCGCCCAGTTTGCTGGTGTTGTCCGAGGCGTCCTTCGATACAGAGTTCTCAAACGAGTGCAGCAAGAGATGACCAATGACGAATTAGCCAAGAAACGGGCACTTCTCGAATCTTTGGAGAGAAGTGAATCTGAGGCCAAGAGAATCGAGCAGTACCTGAGTAGCAGTGGCACGGGAAGCATACCACGACGTTCGACTTCATCAGCTAGAGATCCTCCGCTCCAGAGACGAGAGAACAGCCAGGAAGATACCGCATCGATAGATTCGGACTTTCCTCCAACCCATGGGGATACACCCTCTGCCGCGCAGGGCGCACCACAGATTGAGGACCAATCACCCAACCACAAAAAGAGCTCCAGCGGTAACTTTATCACGAACAGAATCTTTGGACGAATAAACCATGCAATACATGGAGTTGTAGATGTTGATCCAGAGCGTACGAGAAGAGATCTCATCGGCAAGACGAAAGAATCGATTGCACAGCTCGAGCAAGCACAACAAGCATCCGAGAAAGATGTTCGAGATGCGAGTGCTGGCATACTGAAGGACTTGAAGCGCTTCCAGGCAGAGAAGGAAGATGATTTGAAACGGTACATGGTAAGCTACTTGATCACCATTCTATATGTAACTCCTAACGTTTCTAGCTTGCATATGCCAAGAGTCAAATCGAGTGGGCGAAGAAGAATAAGGAGACTTGGGAGGAGGCCAAAGCGGAGATCAATAAGATAGATGAGGATTGAGTGACGACTGATGAATTAAGACGCAAAGATCATGGTTTGGGCGGTAATACTCAAGATCTGGGGCTGGTCGATGAGCATGGACAGGAGTCAGGAGCTGTTGGTATAATTTTTTGACTGCAGGGAGCAGTATTAGATCCTGAGCCTACTTGATCGATCTTATATTCGACGATGATTTGGCTCTTAAGCAACTCTTCGTGGCATCTCGTCCGAACCCTTCACATGTCAGAAAGATGTGGCGGTGCGGGAAGCTCTGTCAAGCCACACAAAAATCCGGGGTAATGACGTCGGTCAACCGAGGAAACGCGAACTCCACCTTTTTACCGCATTCGACCGCCTTCCTTTAAGAACCGTTCCCTTCTCCAGATAAAACTTCGTGAGCTACCTTAGTAATTGCTGCATCTATTATTTCAGATCACAAAGACTGAGAACATTGCCAGACTTCTGCAGCAATATGGCAAATATCTACAACAGCCAGCTCGATGCCTTCGACCTCTACCACAAGAACCAGGAATCCTCCTCTCCAAGCATCGGTCCCGCTCTCCCAGCTCTTGGCCATGCTCTTGCAGGTTCTGTAGGAACTGCCATCTCGAATCTTGCTATATATCCGCTGGACTTGATAATAACTCGACTTAAAGTCCAGCGCTCGTTACGCAAATCGTCTTCAATTCCAAACGAAGGCGAATACAAAGGCGTCCTAGATGCTTTCGAACAAATTTATAATAAGGAAGGAGGCATCGCGGCCTTTTATACGGGAGTTCTGCAAGACACGGGGAAATCCATTGCCGACTCCTTTCTTTTCTTTCTTTTCTACAACTACCTTCGCTCCAGACGACTTCAGAAGAATGGATCCAAGTCTACAACATTGCCAGTATTGGATGAATTAGCCGTCGGCGCTCTCGCTGGAGCATGTTCAAAGTTCTTCACAACCCCGATTTCTAACATCGTCACTCGTAAGCAAACGTCCTCGATGATCTCCGCTCGCTCTTCCCTCGCCTCTACCTCTCCTTCGGTATCCGACATTGCCCAAACGATCCGTTCCGAAAAGGGTCTGCAAGGTTTTTGGTCAGGCTACTCAGCCTCTCTTGTTCTTACTCTCAATCCGAGTATCACATTCTTTCTCTACGAGTTCTTCAAACGAGCGTTCCTTCCTCGTGCGCAACGCGATGATCCTGGCGCGAGAGTTACATTCTTGATGGCTGCAATAAGCAAATCTATCGCATCAACAATCACATACCCATTCTCTCTCGCTAAAGCCCGAGCCCAAGCTTCATCCTTGCCACCAGTCGACCCCGAATCCGCTGAGAAAGTCAAGGAAGAAGTCGAGAACGCACGGAACAAGTCTGAAGGAGTGAAGGCTGGCAAGGATGTGAAGAATGTTGCCAAGAGAAGCACTGTTTTCAACACAATCCTCAAAATTTATAGGACAGAAGGAGCTGCTGCTCTGTACGAAGGAGTTTGGGGCGAGATATTGAAAGGCTTCTTTAGTCATGGAATCACGATGATCGTTAAGGAGAGTATCCACAAATTGATCATCCAGACCTATTACGTTATTCTCAGGGCACTAAACAAATATCCAAGTCCATCAGAATTGGCCAGCCAGGCAGGTGCTGCAATTCAGGATGCGGGGGGTAAGGCTGGGGAGATAGTTAAAGATGGTTATGAGACTGCTGCTGACAAATTGGGAGGCATGGTTGAGAGCGGGAAGGATGCCATTGGAGTAGGAGCTGAAAAAGCGAGCGTCATGGTTGAGAGTGGGAAGAAGGCAATGGGTGTGGGAGCGGAGAGAGCTGGAGTGGTTGGAAGCAATGCGACGGAAGTTGCGAAGAATGCGGAGGACTTGGCAAGCAAGGAGGCCGGGCATCTGCTCGGCAATGCTCAAGATATGCTTGGTAATAAGATTGAGGAAGTCGGGAAGGGTATCAAGACCGACGAGTGAGTATTGGGGGCAAAATTTGGAACAGGATTGAGGTGGACAATCGATGGATACCGACATATGAGATGAACTGAAATACGTGGACTTGAATTCGTTTTTGTACAAATTTGGGGTGTATATATATGGGAGTTAAACCTGCATGTTTGGTGTATGCGTTGGAGGTGCGGAAATGTTGAGTATGAGGGGTATAGCAGTACACGAATTATCCGTTCTTTAGTTTTGTCTTCTGTTTATGTACAAACCTCCCATCTAATGCATTGTGGATCCCAAGCGAAAAGCGTGAAAAGAGATTGCAAGACACGCCCAGCCATTTACGTTAATGGAGCTTCGAGATATCACGCAAATCTGCCTAAAGGGGAGTCAGATCCCAGCCTCGGCCCCTCCAAAACACCGTCTCGCTTAATACCGCCGACGACCACCCTTAATAACCCAAAATAAGTGAATTCACAGCACAATTAGAGACGATTCCTTAACGGACGGTAAGTTAGAACGCTCCGAATCCCGACAGCCTGGCACTGTGCGGGAATTCAGTGTTCTAACGAAGAACGTCCAGCAGTTAAGATGTGTATGCTCTGCCACAGCAAACCAAGCCCGTTTAGAAAGGCTGAGTTTCTGGTCCTCACGGATTCTTTTGCTTCCTTAACCTATCTAACCTATATCTGAAATATATATATATTTTTTGAGGTTTCATTCTTTAAGGGGAGATTTACGCTCCTTTTTTGGTGGGGGGGGAGTGGTGGTACGGGCCGCTAAGCGAGAGCCCCCCTTTTACCAAGGCGATTTTCATTTTATGTCAACTGGTCAACCAGCGACGTGCGTCTTGACCTGAATTCAATGACATTAAGAAACTTTGTAGATTGGATAAATTCTAAGCGGATACAGAAAGTTAGTTATAGTACAATCAACAAGCAATCCCCACCGACTCGGAGTCGAATCAGGGACGGTCACTGATCTGTATTTTCATTCCCTAGACTTTCTCAAGCATATCAAATTATGAATGCCTGCTTTCCTGGGTGTCTCAATTCCGACAATCTCATTTCCCACCTTCTTTCATCTCTCAAATCTCAGTCCAAGCTACTTTTTATTACCTGGCCAAGATTGGTCCCACAATCTTCGCTACAGCCTCAGCGGTCGTGAACAATATTCCTGGGTTTCGATTATTAATCCCATCTCACAAAGATTCAAACAATTAGGAGACAAATAGGACTCAGAACTCACCACCGCTAAAAACCGTTCTACTCAACCTCATGACTGTACCCTTCCAAAACCCCCGCACCCCATCCTCCACCAGCACACTTCTAATAGCCTGCATTGTCGTCGTAGCCTTCGCACTCTGGCTTCTCGTTTTCACGGTATCAAATGGTTGACTCAACAACGTAGTGACAATCCCCGCCACCGCTCCATTCGCGAAATTAACCACAGTATTCTGCTCCACCCCTCTCCTTTCCTCAGCATCTTTGATAATATTGTAACTTCCCATCCTGACACTCGTTGCGCTCGCCTGCTTCAACGTGGTTCCTACCAGGCCGCGATAGAGGCCTTTAAGTCCGTCTTCGGCGATAATAGTACGGATGCAGTGAATATTAGATGCATATCTCTTTGCGTGTCTGGCATCGTCGATAAGAGCGGTTTTAATGCGTTCAGTTGGTGTCACGGCACACACTGAGGCCACAACTCCCGCCGTCATACCAGCCAACATATTCCGTCCTGGCGTCAACGCTCCGGTCTCCGGATCCTTAAATGCATTCTTCACGGTATCGAAACTCAGAAACCTCACTGCATCCTTCCCTACAGACCCAATGACTAGAGCGGAGCAGCCTTTGTAGAGGGCTCGGAGACCTTCGGAGCGGTAGATGTGGGGAACTATTAGGAATGGATTTTTGGGGATTTGAGAGGAGGGGGCGGAGGCGAGGGAGCCTGGTAGACGGCCGAGTTGGACGCGGGTTTTGGCGAATTCGAACGGGTATGTTAGAAAACCTTCAACGCCGCCAGCTACCCCACCGGAAATCAGGGAGACGAGGGGTGGGGTGTCTTTGTGGTTCTTTTGTTTTTCTTTGAAAGACATTTGGGTTATGGGTAACGACTGGAGAAGAGGAAAGTATTGAAAAGAAATCACGTTATTGTATTCGTTAGTGAAGTTCGGAAGAAAGGGTCGAAGCAGGGATAAAGTTCCAATGACGTTGGCGGGAATGTGGAAATAGGGGCTGGCAATTACCGAGGTTCGAACGCTTGGGAACGAAAAATACAGGGCCTCGGTCGCTAAGCTTTAGCGAAGCCCCTTTCAAGGGTTGTGGCATGAGCACTGGAATGATAGGAGAGTTTAGTAAACAGAAGAAGTGTCGAAAGGACTTCCAATTTTGCTACCATCT
>Ga0302325_10034069_pt1 | contig 10420 bp, 12 predicted proteins | sample Palsa_T0_2_FD_201948 | JGI IMG/M metagenome (GOLD analysis project Ga0302325, IMG submission 201948) | Peat permafrost microbial communities from Stordalen Mire near Abisko, Sweden - Palsa_T0_2 | ecosystem: Environmental > Terrestrial > Soil > Palsa > Peat permafrost | place: Sweden: Abisko...
GTCGTTTGAAGTAAGTCGCTGGCGTGACGGGCGCGGTGATCTACCTATGGGATTTCAATCGGCGGGAGGATACGTTCGTTGGTTGTTGATTCGACGCGGTGAACGAATCGTGCTGCACGGAGGGCGATTTCTGGGAAGGCGAGGCTGAGGCGGTATTTGCAAATGCGCCTTTGCGTGGTTCGTGGCTGCAGCCAGTGCACACTCCGGCATTGCGTGCGCGAACACGACAGCGTTGTGGTTGGGGGCTGTGAGTCTGTCATGAGCTGTCAACGCTGCACCTCCTTGGCTGGGACGGCGCCAGGTTCGGCTGGAAGTAAAGCTGAGCGCAGGTGAGCCGCTCGACGACGAACATGATGCCGGAGCATGCTGGACAGCGCAGGCCAGGCGGGTCGGGCGTATCGATGCAGGCCGTTGAGCCGAGCAGAGCGCGGCAACGTTGGAGCGCATCACCTCGTCTGCGGTTAGCGAAGAGTCCGAAGTGTCGGATGCGAACCAGGCCGCCGGGCAGGACATGAAGCAGGAAGCGGCGCAGGAACTCATGAGCGGAAACGGTCATGACCTTCTTCTTGCCGCCGTGAGCATAGTCCCGCCAGCGGAAGGAGACGCGATTGTTTTCGGAGGCAACGAGCCGATGGTTGGAAATGGCGACGCGATGGGTGTAGCGGGCCAGGTAGCTGAGAACATGCTCGGCGCCGCCGAAGGGTGGCTTGGCGTAGACCACCCAGTCCTTCAGGCTGAGTTGCCAGAGTAAGTGGCTGAATGCGGCAGATGCGGCAAGTTGTTCGACTGAGCCATGGAACTGCAGTCTGTTCTGCTGAAACAGTTCACGCAGCTGCTCGCAGAACTTGCCGCGGAAGACTTCGCTGAGCGCTCTGACAGGCAGAAAGAAGCGTGGCGAGGAATCGATCCATCTGGAACCGTCGAGAGCCAGGCCGCCGGCGGGAACGATGTAGTGGATATGGGGATGATGCTCGAGGTTCTGCCCCCATGTATGGAGCACGCCGAGGAATCCGATGTCGGCTCCCAGGTGCCTGGGATCGCGAGCCAGCTCGAGCATCGCGGCAGCGCTGGTGCGGTAGAGCAGATCGTAAAGCAGCTGCTTGTTCTGCAGGACAAGAGCGGAAAGTTCATGCGGCAGCGTGAAGACGACGTGGAAGTACGAAACGGGCAACAGTTCAGCCGAGCGCGCGGCCAGCCACTTGGCACGCGCGTTCCCCTGGCACTTCGGGCAGTGCCGGTTGCGGCATGAGTTGAACGAGATGGCCTGACGGCCGCAGCGGACGCACTGATCGCGATGGCCGCCCAGAGCCGCGGTGCGGCAGCGGACGATGGCATCGAGTACCTTGCGATGCGGCCACGCAAGATGCGACTGCTGCTGTTGCCAGAAACTTTTGCCCGTTCTACGGACGATGTCGGCCACCTCGAGGGTGGGCCGGGTCATCGCTTCATGCGTCTCCTGGAGCGTTTTATCTCATCGGGACGTGACACTTCGATGGCTTCGAGCGGACTGGGAATCGCTTGCAGGTGGCGTCGTGACAGGTGTAGATAGACGGTCGAGTGTTCGAGCTTGGAGTGTCCGAGAAGCACCTGGATGGTGCGCAGATCGGCGCCGGCTTCCAGCATGTGAGTGGCGAAACTGTGCCTACAGGCATCGTCGTAATACTCATGATTTGCATTCCGCGAAAATCTGCTATCCCCTACATCCGCACTTCGGAGTTGAAGTAGAGGTCGTCCGGAATTTGCGAAAGCTGTTTTCCGAGATCCTGATCGTCAGACTGCCTATGGGTACGCAGATCGGAATACCCCGATGGATGCTGGTCCCCGACTTGTGTGATCGGCTGAGCTATGAAGAGAAGCCGCGCATCGGGCTGGAGGCGCTAGTCGACCTTCGCCGTCTCGTTGACTCACAGTGCGTGACGGATGGAGGTTGTGCAGAATCTGCATCAGGAGGTCAAGATGCAGAACAACAGGAAGGATCGCATCGTGTCGCAGCGGAAGCTGCGGTTCGAAGAAGAGGAGATTTGGGCCGAACTACCGGAGCCGACCCGGGAGAACTGCCGCGCACTCTTGCGTCAACTGATGAAATGCGTCCTCGGGGGCGCAGACAGGAGTTCCAATGAACGAGAAGATTAAGGGACATCAGTTGGAGCGAGGAGCCTACGTTTACGTACGTCAGTCGACGCCTTATCAGGTGCGCAATCATCTGGAAAGTAAGGAACGGCAGTATGCTTTGGCACAGCGCGCGTCCGAGCTAGGTTTTCAAAAGGTCATCGTTATCGATGAGGACCTTGGGCGCTCAGGATCTGGAATCCAGGAGCGGCCGGGTTTTGGCCGTTTGCTGGCTTCGGTTTGCCAGGGTCTGGCGGGAGCGGTGTTAGCACTCGAGGCCTCGCGGCTGGCGCGCAACAACCGCGATTGGCATCATCTTGTGGATCTGTGCGCACTGACGGAAACGTTGCTTATCGACAGCGACGGGATCTACGACCCACGCCAGCTGAATGATCGGCTTGTTCTCGGGCTGAAGGGAACGATGTCGGAGTTCGAGCTTGGCCTGTTGAGACAACGTGCTCGCGAGTCTTTTGAGCAGAAGGCACGTCGCGGCTTTGCGATGTGGGAGCTGCCGGTGGGGTTTATCCGCAGCGATGAAGGAGGTATCGAGAAGACGCCTGATCGTCAGGTGCAACAGGCGATTGAGAGCGTATTCAAAAAGTTCCGTCAGCTGGGAAGTGCACGCCAAGCTGCGATCTGGTTCCGGGAAGAGAAAATACCGGTGCCCAAGGTGCAGCCCGGGACTGCCGGACAAGAAATCGTCTGGGCGTTACCGAGCAGCGGAAGAATCCGTCAGATGTTGAATAATCCCTGCTATGCCGGAGCGTTTGCGTACGGTAAGACCGCTCCGCGCACTGTAATCGATCAGGGACGAGCCCGGCAGATCTCGCGTTACCAGAAACCGCAGCAGGAATGGAAAGTGTTGCTTATGGACCATCACCCGGGGTACATCAGTTGGAAGGAGTATCAGGAGAACCAACAACAACTGGAGGCCAACGTGGCATGGTCCGGTAGTGAAAGCAGCGGTGCGGTAAAACGCGGTGCAGCTCTGTTATCGGGCTTGCTGCGTTGTGGCCGATGCGGCCGAAAAATGCAAGTTGTCTACAGCGGCAGAGATGGTCGTGTTCCTCGATATGTGTGTCACGGCGATCGGGGAAACCGGGGATCAGGCCACTGTTCTACGGTGGGTAGGCTGCGTATAGATCGAGCAGTCGTCCAGAGTTTACTCACCGCCATCCAGCCCGCCGGCATCGAGGCTGCAATCCAGTTGGCGGCATGTGCCAAGGTCGAAGGCGATGAAAAGAGAAATGCGCTGGAACTCGCACTGGAACGTGCTCGTTATGAGGAAAAGCGTGCCCGTCGCCAGTTCGATGCGGTTGAGCCTGAGAATCGTCTGGTCGCCAGTGAATTAGAAGCTCGATGGAATAGTGCGCTCGCCAACGTCGCGGAAGCCGAGGCGCGCCTAGCGTCAGAGAAGACGGCCGAGCCTCTCAGTGAGGAGCAGAAGCACAAACTGATTATGTTGAGTGAAGATCTGGCGGCGTTGTGGAATCAACCCCGGGCACCGATAGAACTGAAGAAGCGTATTCTGCGGACGGTGTTGACGGACATTATCGTCTCTAACCAGGACGATTCCACTGTTCATCACTTACATCTTCACTGGGTTGGCGGAGTGCATTCGGAAGTACGAGTTGAGCGAAACAGGCCAGGACATCATGGTCAAAGCGTAGATCGACCAGTAATCGACCTGGTGCGTGACTTATCGAAGATATGCCAGGACAAGGCTATCGCGGGTATCCTGAATCGTCTCGGTTACAAGACCGGTCAAGAGAAAACGTGGAATGCATCTCGTGTTGCTGGACTGCGAAACTACCACCAAATCGCACCATTTCAAAAGCAAGACCGCTGGGTCACGCAAGATGGTGCCGCACGAGAACTCGGAGTCAGCAACACACTCGTGAAGCGGCTTATCCAAGACGGTACTCTACCCGCTACACAAGTAGTGAAATGCGCACCGTGGATCATCGACAAGAAGGACCTGCTGCTGACCCAGGTACAGCGAGAGGTGCAAGCCGCCCGGCGTGGCGCCCATAGACTTCCACAAATTCCGCTTGGCCAAGGCCTATTGCCTTTAGAATAAGCGACCTATGAAAGGTGGTGTAGTATGCCCAAGCGTGTCTGAGCGTATGGGGAGATACGTGCTTCTTGATGCCGGCCTGCTTGGCTGCATGGGCAACAGCGTCCCAGACGATCTTCTCGGTGATGGGCACATCTGCCCGCCAGTTGTTCACCATACCTGGGAACAGATAGGTCTTCGGCTTCATCCAGCGCCAGTACTCTCGCAGAGTCTCCAGAAGCTTCGAGGTCAACAGAACATCGCGATCGCGGCTGCCCTTGCCTTGATGGACATGAATGACCATGCGTTCACTGTCGATGTCGGTGACCTTCAAGTGACACAACTCCGCTCTTCGCAGCCCGGTCGCATAAAGCGTCATCAGCATCGCGCGATGCATCAGGTTCCGAGCCGAATCAATCAGACGCGCTACCTCTTCCGGGCTGAGTACGGTCGGCAGCTTCCTGGGCCGCTTGGGAAAAGGAATCTCATCGAGCAGGTACGGGCGCCGAAGAGTCTTGACAAAGAGAAACCGCAGAGCAGCACAACGGCTCTGGATCGTGCCAGCCGACAACTTCCGATCGCGAAACAGATGCACCTGGTACTCGCGAATATGTCTTGGACCTAGGCGCTCGGGCGAGCGGTGGAAGTGCTTCGAAAAATCCTCCACCGCGTGGATGTAGCAGCGGACAGTGCTGGGGGAGTAGTTGCGACGCTGGAGTTCATCCAGCATCAACTGCCGAAGATGGGTCACAGTGAACCTCCTTGTGACCCACACCCTATACCGGCAAGAAGACCACTCGGAGGCCTACGCCGCAGCGCCCGTCGCGCCAGCGACTTAGTTCAAACGCCGAAGGGTGCGATAGACCGAGACGGCGATCAGGATCATGCTTTTTGTCACGGCGAATGGAGGCCGAACTGATGGCGAAAAGCAAGACAAACCGCAAACGGACACCGAAGCATGTTCTGAAGCTCCCAGACCTTGAGCAATCGAAATCAGCCGTCTTAAACAGTCTGACGTCTCAAAGCTCACAACGGACTTACGATCATGCAATCCGAGAGTTCATCGAATGGTATTGCTCGGAACCCAGGCTTGCTTTCAACAAGACAGTGGTTACCCGGTACCGAATATCTCTGGAACAGCGGCACTATGCTTCAACTACCATCAACCTGCGGCTGGCTGCGGTCCGGAGGTTGGCCTACGAGGCTGCCGATTGCGGTCTGCTTAGTGCGGACCTGGCTGCGGGCATTCGCAGGGTAAAGGGCGCAAAGCGGTTGGGGGTTCCTGTTGGCAATTGGCTGACTGCGGAACAGGGCAAATGCCTTTTGTCGACGGCAGACAGCGCGAGTCTTCGAGGCAAGCGCGACTATGCTACGTTGGCAATTCTTCTGGGTTGCGGGCTACGTCGGGCTGAACTCACTGCATTACGCGTATGAAGACATACAGCAGAGGGAAGAACACTGGGTCATTGCCGATCTTGTCGGCAAGAGCGGGCACATACGAACCATTCCAGTTCCGGATTGGGTGAAGGTCGGGATTGATGCCTGGAGGGTGACCGCTGGAATCACCACCGGCACTCTCCTTCGCTCAATCAACAAGGCTGGAAGAGTCTGGGGAAACGGCTTCAGCCCCAAGGTCGTTTGGGGTGTCGTGAAGCAGAAGGCAAGGGCCTGTGGAATCCCTTGTCTGGCCCCGCACGACCTCAGGCGTACATGCGCCCGTTTGTGCCATCAGGCTGGCGGGGAGCTGGAACAAATTCAGTTTTTGTTGGGACACGTTTCCGTGCAGACCACTGAACGCTACTTAGGGTGCAAACAGCGATTCCGCAACGCCGTCAACGATCGGATTGGCCTGGAACCGAATATCGTGGAAGCTCAGCAGACTTGAACTTGAACCAGCTGATCTTCGCGACTCAATCCGGGGATGGGGCTGTAGACTGATTCCGAACGAGTCCACCAAGGGATCAGAGCATAAAAGTACTTGACTCTTCGCCCAGTACGACCCTCGAGAACGAGCGCAGCGAACCGGCACGGCTAAACTACGGCGGCTCGACCGAAACGGTTGAAGCGAAAAACCAATTAGGAGAAATAGATTGAGCGAATCGGAACTGAAGGCGGAGTTGGAACGACTGCGAGCTGAGAATGCGCAGCTCAAGAGCAAGGGCACTGGCGGGTTGAGCCTCAAGGTCAGCGAGAAGGGCGCCGTTTCTCTTTATGGAATGGGGCGTTTCCCGGTCACTCTTTACAAGGAACAGTGGCTTCGAATTCTTGCCAGTGCCTCGGATATCGAAACGTTCATCCGAGAAAATGACAGCAAACTGAAAACGAAGGAATAGCAGCCTCGACCATAACAGGAGCATTGTCCAACCATCATGCCCAGGAAACGAACTGCCTCTGCCTCAGTATCTCCGCAGCGATGCTTTGTCAAAGAGCTTGTAGGTGAGACGCCGCCATCTTTCCAGGCCATGGAGCGCCTATATAGATTGGCCTCGGACCTCTATGGTCTGCGCCCGTGGCGAGTCCTCGACGAGGGCAATCTCATTGTGGTTCGCGACAGTGTCAGCGGCGAACTCTGCTACTGCTCTGTCATGGGCGCGCTCGGCGAAGTTCTTTCCATGCACGCCTACATCGGTGCGGAGGGACTTCGCCAGTTTCGCAAGATGGAAGCTGAAGAGATCGCCGATCCCGGCGAATTCTTCGCAACCACGCATTGCGCCTATGTAGAGTTCGTGCCCAGATCTGAGTTGCAGCGGCAGGATCGAGAATTGCTTGTCGCACTGGGACATCCGCAGGGCAAAGGCTTGGCCTCGCCCATCTTCCGCACCATGCGCCCCGGCTTTCTCCCCTGGTTTGTCACTGAGGATGAGGCCCGAACGCTGGCCGAATGCATTCGCGGTGTGATTGTAATCTGCGCCGCTGTTGCGAGCCAGGAGAGCATGAAGTTTTGGGGGCGGGCCGACACTTATCCGATGACCACCCGCGTTGAGGGTCCAGACCCTCGATACCACATAGAAATGTTCCAGCCCATCCTTCCCCCTGAGCCACCTGTTGCGCCGGCGCGCCTGACTGAAGAGACTCTGTTGGCCGTACGCGGCCAAGATTATGCCGTGCGCGGAGTGATGGAGCTTGACCTCACCTACAGCGGCGCAGCCATTGGAAAGAAGGGCGAACGCAATTCCTGCGCTGCGATTGCGATGGCTGTGGATGCGGAGAGTGGAATGGTCCTGGCGCCGGAAGTGGCCGATTCCAGCATCGCGGCCGGAGACACGGTTGCAAAGGTGTTTCTCAAAGCGATTCAAGCGAGTCGCACATTGCCCAGGGAAGTCAGAGTGCGCAGCCCGAAGCTCAAGGACTCCCTCACCCCACTCATGAAATCTCTCGGCGTGTCGGTTCGTGTTGCCGGTAAACTTCCTGCTTCCGACGAAGCTCGATCCCATTTGCTCGGGTTCTTTCGTGGAGAATTTGACAGAAGGTAGAGCATCCACGTCGTGACCCGAAGCGTGCGATAACAGACAGCCGAGACCTTGAGCGGAAAGGAGAATGAATGCCCGTATACTTATGTCGCTGGCCTCATGGAGATGTGTCACTTGCCTCCGGGGAGTCCGAGGTTGAAGTTGCCGATGTTCTGGATGAAGTCGGCAATCCCGATGCCGCGGAGCTAATGCAGCTAGACCACCCGATTGCTGTCCACTTCAAGCTTGGCACGAGGCCCGGTGAAGAAGGAACGCTGCCTCTGCATTTCGAAGATATGAGTGAGCAGCTGGAGTCCTCGATCTACGAGCGAGCATACCCGGTATACAACGAGGTTTGCACAAAGTCGGACCCGACGGTCAAGGAGCTGACCGAAGCGCTGAAACACGAGAAGAACCCGATCTACCGAAAGGCGCCGGAGCCCTCTTCCAACCCCACGGTTGCCGGCCTTCAAGATCGATTGCAAATGCCCCGAGTTGTACTCGAACATCTGGCTGGGGATGCGGCGGCAACCGCAGGGATTCCCGAGGAGATGCCGACCGAAGACATCAGGAAGATGGTGTGCAATCCCGTTTACTGCTTGGACCGGGTTGCTCCCTGGATCGCTGAACCACCCGGACCGATGATTTCCGTCGAGGAATGGGTTGCGGCCGGCGCCAAGCTAATCGAGGAAATAGGCGCCGAGTCCTACCTACGCCTGCTCATCGAGAACATCAGAGGAGAATAGCCGGAAATAGATGCGGGCTTGCGAAGCTAGTAGGGTCCATGGAGATTGCATTTCAAACCAAGCTCGAAGAGCGCGTCTATCGCGCAGCAGAGGCCGCCCTGGTCAGCCAGCACTACGTCTGCTTAATCGACGTGTTGTGTGGGATGAGACTCTTTGCATCCTCTGCGGTCGATTCTTGGCGCAAGGGCCGCATCAATTTTCTGGAGTCGGAGATTCAGGGAAGCCCAAACAAGATCTCTTCGTCCATAGCGATCTTTCTGCGTTGGGCGCAAGAAAAGGGCCTCAAGCCAAGTGAAACCGACTACGTGCGACTTACCCAGTCGGGAAACGTGCCTTTGCAGTTTTTCCGCAGCGGCGACCCCCAGATCGAGAAGATCTTCCGTACGTACTACGTGTCGCCGGAACTCTCGGAGCGTAAGCGACAGAAGCTTCAGGGGAAGCTTGAAAAGACTCAACAGCCGGTCGTGTTTCAGAACCTGCGCGACGCGGAATGCGGAGCGGATATTGCGCAGGGTTCCATGCTCTTGTTGGAAGGGGACCAGGCGCTTTGCCTTCACTGTGCGCGCCTGGACGACCTGGAGTTTCTTCCGGCTGGCGACACAGCTCTGACGCGACGGGCCACCAAGTTCAGCAAGCGAGCCGCCGTTGTCGTGCACTTCAACCGGGCTAGTAAGCGCTACGAGCGGCAAGGCATTCTGGTGGAACAGGCCGCGCTGGAGAAGGCCGAGCAGGAATGCGTGGAGGACGCCGACGAGCGGGCGGCAGCGCGGGCACGGGCTGCAGTGCAGCGTCGCCAACAGGACCGCAAACTGGTTGCGCAAATGATCAAGCTGATTGCGGAGCTATTCCCAGGCTGTCCGGCGACTGAAGTTGCAGCCATTGCCGAACACACCGCTGTCCGGGGCAGCGGCCGCGTTGGCCGTTCGGAGGCAGGTCGAAATCTTGATGAAAAGGCTCTGACCTTGGCGGTTGCCGCCGCAGTTCGCCACAACCACACCCCGTACGATGAGCTGTTGGCAAGCGGTGTAGACCGCGCTGACGCACGTCAGCAGATCGCGGGCAGAGTAGAAGAGATGCTGGGGAAGTGGCGCAAGTAAGGCATGCCGACAATAATCCAGAAGAACGGGGAAATGTCCGCGAACGCGCCGACGAGTGCACGGGATGTTTGCCCCAATCCGAGGGAAATACGTCTTTGAGGCCTTTTTGTTAGCCCCATGCCGACATTTCGGTACTAATTCCGGTGTCGATGTGCATCGGCTATTTCGCAACGACTGAAAATGTGATAGCACGTCTTCCGGTCAACACTGTCAAAATTCCACCTTCGCCCTGAAACCGAAAACAACCGCGCGCTGCACGCGTCCGCCCATATTCGCGTAGTACTGAATGACCGGCTGTAGAAGGAGCATCGGCAAGGGGTCCAGACGTGTGTTGAACTCAACGTCGTGTTCCGCTTTCCAAGTAGGCGCGCCAAGCGGGAGGAACTGCGGGCTCAAAGCTATTTCGCGTTGGTCATCGAGGCGCTTGCCGGCAAAGTTGGCATTCGCAGCGGCTTTCTTCAGGGTCGCGAACGCCGCGATCATCTCGCGCGGGATCAAATTCTGCCCTATGTTGAAATGCTCCAGCGGACGTTGCGTTTGCGCTCCCCACATCTTGTCGCTCGGCACATCGACCTCACCGAGGCTGTCGGTTCCTTCCGAATATCTTGTTTGTCCAACAGACTGATTGCATTCATGGTTCTCTCCTATAGCAAATTCCTTTTCGTTGATGGGGGGTTCCAATTGTTATCGCTGTCCTGCGGACTGTGTACGGCAGTCCGCAGGACCTTGTAGGCCGCGCTAATCAGAAATGGTCGACATCAATGATGGCCTGGGCAAAGGCCTGCGGGGCTTCCTGCGGAATGTTGTGGCCTACGCCGCCGGTGATGAGACGGTAGTCATACTTGCCGGAGAACTTGTTGCGATAGGCTGTGCTGGGCGCGTGGATTGCCCCGTTGGAGTCGCCTTCCATGGTGATGGCCGGCACGGTGACGACGGGAAGCGCGGCCAGCCGCTTTTCGAGGT
>Ga0302325_10034072_pt1 | contig 10419 bp, 12 predicted proteins | sample Palsa_T0_2_FD_201948 | JGI IMG/M metagenome (GOLD analysis project Ga0302325, IMG submission 201948) | Peat permafrost microbial communities from Stordalen Mire near Abisko, Sweden - Palsa_T0_2 | ecosystem: Environmental > Terrestrial > Soil > Palsa > Peat permafrost | place: Sweden: Abisko...
GGCGGCGACGGTCTGCTGACCATCAATTTCCCGAACGTCGGGCAGAAGATGGTTATGCTGAAGTACGCCCCGCTCGAGAAGGTCTAGCTCTGGCCGAGACCGCCCGGGCGGCGCGCTTGCGCGTTGCCGTGGCGGGCGCCCTCGGACGCATGGGCCGGATTGCATGCAGCGCGATCGATTCGGCGCTTGACCTGGAATTGGTCGGGGCCTTTGCGCGTACGCATGTCGGCGAGCCGCTGCAGTCCATCCTCGGTCTCGGGCGCCCGTCGGGCTCGGTGTACGGAGAGCTCGACACGCTGATCGATGCGGCCGAACCACAGGTCATCGTCGACTTCACCCTCTATCCGGCGACCGTCGCGGTTGCGCGGCGAGCGGTCGGTCAGGGTATCTCACCGGTCGTCGGTGCGACGGGGTGGACCGAAGACGACGAACGTGGCCTCGCCGAACATTGCCGTGCGCGCGGCGTCGGCGCGGCGCTGATCCCGAATTTTGCGGTGGGAGCGGTCCTGATGATGCGGTTCGCCGAGGAAGCGGCGCGCTATTTCCCCACGGCCGAGATCATCGAACTTCACCACGACCAAAAACGTGACGCGCCAAGCGGCACCGCGAAGCTCACGGCGCGCCGGATAGAAGCCGCTTCGCGTCGAAGCAACGTGCCTATCCACAGCGTGCGCTTGCGCGGACTGGTTGCCCACCAGGAAGTGCTATTCGGCGGCGACGGCGAGTTGCTCACGATCCGGCACGATTCGCTCGCGCGCGAGTCGTTCGCAGCAGGCATCCTGCTCGCGGTTCGCGCGGTTCGGAATCACAAAGAGCTCGTCGTGGGTCTGGACGCTTTGATGAAAGAGGATGGTTCGTGAAGGTAGCGGTGGTCGGGGTAACGGGCGTCGTCGGCGAAACGATCTTACGCATCCTCGAAACGCGCGCGATCGCGATCGACCAACTCGACGCGTTCGCCTCGCGTCCGCGTCCCGATCCGATCGTCTTCCGCGGCGAAGGCCGGCCCATCCTCGCCGCGACGTCGCAAGCGCTGCGCGAGGGTGCCTACGACGCGGTCTTCTTCGCGTCGAGCGACGACGCGAGCGCCGAATTGACGCAGCCATGTATCGATGGCGGTGCGGTCGTCATCGACAACAGCGCGACGTTCCGGATGAGCGAGGGCGTTCCGCTCATCGTGCCGGAAGTCAACGGCGATTCCGTGCGTGACATCCATCGCATCTTTCCGGTCGCCAATTGCACGGCGATCGTTCTCACGATGGGCGTCGCGCCGATCGAGCGGACCAGCGGCTTGCGCAGCGTCCGGGTCGCGACCTATCAAGCGGTCAGCGGCGCGGGGCGCGCCGGGCTCGAAGCGCTCGAGTACGAAGAATTCTCGGGGATCGCGCAGGCCGAGAGCAGCGTGGATACGCCCTTCGTGGCTCCGATCTTCCGGAACGTCATCCCGCAAGTCGGGTCGTTCGACGCGAACGGCGATAGCAGCGAAGAGCGCAAAGTCGTCGAGGAAACCCGCAAGATCCTCGGGCTCGCCGACCTGCACGTCGCGGCGACGACCGTGCGCGTTCCGGTACGCTTCGCGCACAGCGAGGCGGTCTTCGTCGAAACCGAACGCGAGACCGATGTTGCGGAACTGAGCGCGGCCTTCGAACGGGCGTCCGGAGTTGCTTTTCACGGTCAGGGGATCGTAACGCCGCGCGAGGTCGAAGGCGAGGATCGCGTTCACGTGGCCCGTTTGCGCGCCGAAGGCGATTCTGGCCGTCACTTCCAGCTCTGGGTCGTCGGCGATCAGACGCGCAAGGGCGCGGCGACCAATGGCGTGCAGATCCTCGAACTGCTGGTGCAGCGCGGCCTCGCTGGCCACCGTCCCGCGTTACGCGCCCAAGCGTCCTAGGACAGCGCGTGAGGGTTCACCATTAAAACGATCGTTCAGAAATTCGGCGGTTCGTCGCTGGCCTCCGCAGAGTTGCGCGAAATTGCGGCCTCGCGCGTCCTCGAAGCGCGCGCGCGCGGTGCGTCGCCGGTCGTGATTTGTTCGGCGCTCGGGCGCGCTCCCGAACCGTACGCGACCGACAGCCTTTTGGGATTACTCGGACCGAGCCGCGGCGGCCCGAACCGCGATCTCTTGCTCTCGTGCGGCGAATCGATCGCCTGCGCAATTTTCGCGGAGCTGTTGACCTCGTGGGGTGCCGACGCGCAGGCGATGACCGGCGCGCAAGCCGGGATCCTTACCGACGACGCATTCGGCGATGCCAAAATTCTCCACGTCGATCCGGCCAACGTGCGCGATGTGCTCGAACGCGGGATCATCCCGGTGATCGCGGGATTTCAGGGCGTGACGGCTGACGGCGCGGTGACGACGCTGGGTCGCGGCGGCAGCGACCTGAGCGCGATCGCACTGGGTGACGCGCTGGGGTCGGAAGCGGTCGAAATCTTTACCGACGTCAGCGGCGTGATGACGGGCGACCCACGGCGAATCGCCGGCGCGCACACCGTCGATCGCGTCAACTATGCTGAGATGGTCGAGCTCGCCGCGGATGGCGCCAAAGTGATGCACGCGAACGCGGCGGAACTGGCGCGCGTCACGCACACGCCGTACGTGGTCAAGGGGTTGCGCAGCAACTTCGGGACGACGATCGACGAAGGGGCGCGGCCCGATTCGCTGCGTCCGGTCAGCGGCGTCACGGCGCTGCGCGACGTGACGTTCGTGCGCGTCATCCAGGGCGACATCGACGACGCCGAGGCCCGCAGCGCGCTGGAGCTCGAGGCGTTTCGCCGTTTGGCCGAACGCGACGTCTCGGTCGACATGATCAACGTCAACAACGCCGGGATCTTTTTCATCTGCGATAGCGAGAAGGTCGAGATCGTCCGGCGCGAGCTGGGCGATTTGAACTTGGCGGTGCGCGTGCGCATGCACTGCGGCAAGATCTCGATCGTCGGCGCTGGAATGCGCGGAACGCCGGGCGTCATGTACCGCGTGGTGCACGCGCTCAACGACGCCGGCATCGAAATCATTCATTCCACCGACTCGAACATCACGATCTCCGTGCTCGTGGCCGAGGAAGACGTCGCTCGCGCGGAGCAAGCCGTACACGATTCGTTCCGGCTCGGCCGGGGCAGCGTCCCGGCGCCGGAGCTTTCTGCGGGAGGCAGCCGATGAGTATTTCCCGAGCGCCGCGCGTCGGCCGATTGCTGACGGCGATGGTGACGCCCTTCGACGCCAGAGATCACGTCGATCTGAGCGAGGCCGCGCGGCTCGCGCGTTTTCTCATCGCGCAGGGCAACGACGGCTTGGTCGTAAGCGGGACAACGGGCGAATCGCCGGCGCTCGAAGACGAGGAAAAGCTCGACCTCTTCAGGGCTTGTAAAGAGGCGCTCGGGACGAGCGGCTCGGTCGTCGCGGGGACCGGCGGCAACAACACGCGCCACTCCGTCGAATTTAGCAAAGCTGCCGAAGCGTGTGGGGCCGACGCGATCCTTGCCGTCGTGCCCTACTACAATAAGCCGACGCAGGACGGCATGCTGCGTCACTTCGGTGCTATCGCGGAAGCGACGTCCTTGCCGGTCATCGTCTACAACGTCCCGGGACGCACGAGCGCGAACATGTTGCCCGTGACGCTGATCGAGCTGGCGAAGCGTCACGAAAATATCGCGGGGGTCAAAGAGTCGAGCGGCGACTTCGCACAGTTTTCAGCGATCTTGCGAGACCGGCCGGAGGGCTTCGGCTTCTGGTGCGGCGACGACAACCTGTTTCTTCCCTCGCTTGCCGTCGGCGGCGATGGTCTCGTCGGCGTTGCCTCGCATCTCTGTGCGCGCGAACTACGCGAAATGCTCGAGGCCTACGCTTCGGGCAACGTGACGCGGGCCGCGGCGATTCATCTCGAACTCTCCGAGCTGTTCGCCACGCTCTTTGCAACGACCAGTCCGATTCCGGTCAAGTGGGCGCTCAACCAACTCGGCTTCGCCTGCGGAGGTTGCCGTTCGCCGCTCGGCGCGATGCCGGCGGCGCTCGAAGAACGTTTGCGACCATTGCTCGCGCCGTACCGTGAGCGCGCTCGCGCCGCGGGCTTAGCGGCGGTTTCGTAGGCGTGGACCACGCGACGATCCTGGGTTGCCGCGTGGATGCGGTCGATACGGACGACGCCGTCGCTCGAATCGTCGCGCTCGCGCGCGGCAGCGAATCGTCGCTGGTCGTCACGCTCGGGACCGAAATGATCGTGTGCGCGCAAAGCGACCAGCAATTTCGCGAGGCCGTCAACGCCAGCGCGCTCTCGCTCTGCGACACGGTCGGCGTTTTGCTGGCGGCGCGCTTGCAGGGCACGCCGCTTCCGGGAAGAGTCGCCGGTGTCGAGTTGCTCGAGCCGCTGTGCGCGGCGCTCGCAAGCGAAGGGCTACGGGTCTATTTTTTGGGCGCGAAGGGTGACACGGCGGCGCGCGCCGCAGCCGCGCTCGCAGCTCGCCATCCGGGCTTGCGTGTAGCAGGCGCGCGGGACGGATACTTTGGCCCGAGCGACGACGCGCGGGTTGCGCAAGCGATCCGCGATAGCGGCGCGCGCGTGCTGTTGGCCGGCCTCGGCTCGCCGCGTCAAGAGCTGTGGCTCTCGCGCTGGTTGGCGCAGAGCGGCTGCGGCGTCGGCATGGGCGTCGGCGGTTCGTTCGACGTCATTGCCGGCAACGTTGCGCGGGCACCGCGGGTTTGGCGGCGACTCAACTTGGAGTGGCTCTACCGGCTCGTGCGCGAGCCGTCGCGTTGGCGTCGCCAACTGGCGTTGCCGAAGTTCGTCGTGTTAGCGCTTTTCGAACGCGCGACCGGAAGGCCGGGCTCGACCGCGTGAAGGGCATGATCCTCGCAGGGGGCCTCTCGACGCGCCTCTATCCGCTGACCAAAGAGATTCCGAAGCCGCTCGTGCCGATCGCGGGCGAGCCGAACACCGCGCACGTCATCCGGTATTTGCGCTCGTTCGGGATCGACGAGATCGCCATCAACGTGCACTATCTCGGTGAGGCGATCGAAGCGCGCTTCGGCGACGGCTCCGAGTACGGCGTTCACCTGCACTACCTGCGCGAACCCGAACTGTTGGGAAGCGCCGGCGCGGTCAAGCAGCTCGAGCCGTTCTTCGACGATACCTTCGTCGTCGTGGGTTGCGACGACCTGACCGATCTCGATCTGGCGGCGGTTCTCGCCTTTCACGCCGAACGCGACGCGCTCGCCACGCTTGCGCTCGTTCCGGGCAACGACGTTTCGCAGTACGGGGTCGTCGTGCTCGGTGCAAACGGCCGGATCACGGGCTTCCAAGAGAAGCCGGCCGCCGGGACGGAAAAGTCGAAATTGATCAACACGGGGATCTACGTCTTCGAACCGGGGATTTTCGCACACATTCCCGCCGCGACGTTCTGGGATTTCGGGAAGAACGTCTTTCCGGGTTTGCAGCGCGAGGGCGCGCCGTTCTACGGGTTAGAGATGCCCGGCGCGTACTGGTGCGACATCGGCACGCCCGGCGAGTACCGGCGGGCGACTCGCGACGTTCTCGAGGGACGCGTGCGCTTAGCCGGCGGTGCGACGGGGCGCGGCATTGCAACCGACGCGATCGTAGGCGACGGCGTCCGCATCAGCGGTGCGGTGCACGTCGGGCGCCGCGTGCGCCTCGGCGACGGCGTGCAGATCACCGGCCCGAGCGTCGTCGGCGACGACGTCACGCTCGGCAATGGCGTGCGCGTCGAGCGCTCGATTCTGTGGGACGGCGTGATCGCCGGAAGCGCCGCCCGCATCACCGATAGCATCGTCGGCAACAACTATGCGATCGCAGCCGGCGCGCAACTCGATGGAGCGATCGTCGCGAACGAACCCGAGCCGGCGCCCGCCGCCTAGCGACGCCGCATGCGAATCGTCAACGTCGCAGACGTAGGCTGGGAGCATCAGGCCTCGCCGAATGGCACGTTTGGGCGAGCGGAACGAAAAATTTCCGAGGCGCTTGGCCGGGATCGGCGTTCGACCGATCTGCTCAAGCGGCACCCCTTCGACGTCGAGATCGTCCGCGTTCCGCCCGGTCAGGCTTCGTCCCCGTATCACTCGCACAGCGCACAGTGGGAATTCTTTCACGTCCTCTCCGGCAGCGGCGCGGTTCGTCACAGCGAAGGAACGACGCCGATTTCGGCCGGGGATGCCTTCATCTTCAAGCCGGGTGAGCCGCATCAGCTCATCAATGACGGCGAGCAGGATCTCGTCGCGTACGTCGTCGCGGATAACCCGCTCGGCGAATCGTGTTATTACCCGGACAGCGAGAAGTGGGCGATCAAATCGCCCGAGTACCGGCTCGTACGCGGCGAGCCGCTCGATTATTACGACGGCGAGGAATAGAAGCTCAAGGACGGACGAAACGTAGCGAGCTTGCTGCGAGGTGCAACGGTCACAGTAGTGCGCTGTGATCGAGCGCGTGCTGACGTTTCTCTATCCGGCGGCTTGCGCCGGCTGCAAGCGAGCCGAAGGTGCGCTCTGTGCGGGCTGCCGTCCCGGGCCGATCGCGACTCGCCGCTTTGTGGCCGGAGGCGTCCCGGCCGTTGCGCTCGGCCCGTACGAGGGCCGGCTGCGCCGTGCCGTGCTGGCGCTGAAGAGCGGACGGCGCGACCTTGCCCCGGAGTTTGCGAACCTGCTCGCGGGAGCCGCCGCCGAGCTGCTCGTTCCGGGACGCGTGCTCGTTGGCGTTCCCACAACGCGCCGCCGACGCTCGGCCCGCGGGTTCGATCAGGGGCGCACGCTTGCCGCAGAGCTGGAACGCTGCTCGGGTTTGCCTTCGCTTTCGCTCTTGAGCGCGGCCGGTAAAGCGCAGCAAGGACGCTCGCGCGGCGCCCGGTTGCAGGCGCGCGAGCGTTTTGCGTGCGAAAGTGCATCGCTCGCCAAGGGTCTTGAGGTTCTGCTCGTGGACGACGTCGTCACGACCGGCGCGACCCTCCGCGACTGTACCGCCGTGCTCGAACGGGCCGGCGCTCGGGTCGAGGGGGCGCTCGCAATCGCACGGGCCGAACGCGTCGACCATCCCTGGGAGCAACATGAAAGCCATTTGGAACGGAACGGTCCTCGCCGAAAGTAACGATACCGAAGTCGTCGAGGGGAACCACTATTTTCCGGCGAGTTCGATCAAGCGCGAATACTTTAAACCGAGCCCAACGCACAGCTTCTGTCCGTGGAAGGGTACTGCGAGCTACTACACGATCGATGCCGGCGGCGCCGAGAATGCCGACGCGGCTTGGTACTATCCCGATCCAAAGGACGCGGCGAAGCAGATCAAAGATCGCATTGCGTTCTGGAAGGGCGTCAAGGTCACACCGTAATCGACGCGACCGATCGGATCTATCTGGCGCGAGCCTGCGAGCTCGCCACGCGCGGGAAGGGCAGCACGTCGCCGAATCCAAGCGTCGGCGCTATCCTGGTGCGCGACGGAGTAACCATCGGTGAAGGTTTTCATCGCAAACACGGTGCGGCGCACGCCGAGGCCGAAGCTCTGGCCGCAGCCGAAGCTGCACGCGATGCAACGCTCTATGTCACGCTGGAGCCATGCGATCATCAGGGCTTGACGCCGCCCTGTTCGCAAGCGCTCGTCGAGGCGGGAATCACACGCGTCGTGATCGGCGCGCTCGATCCGCATCCTCGAACGGCCGGAAAAGGCGTCGGGCGCTTGCGCGCGGCGGGCGTCACGGTCGAAGTTGCGGACGATCCGTGGGCGCTCGACCTCATCGAAGATTTCTCGGTATCGAGCCGGGACGATCGTCCGTACCTGCGGCTCAAGCTCGCTGCCTCTCTCGACGGATACGTCGCCCCTGCGCCCGGTTCATACTGGTTGACCGGCGAGGCTGCGCGCGCGTACGTGCGGGAACTGCGCGCGACGCACGATGCCGTGCTGGTCGGCGCGGGAACCGTGCGCATCGACGATCCCCAATTGACGGTGCGTCCGCCCCACGCGCGCCGGCTGCCCTACCGCCGCGTCATCGCGTGCGAAGTTGCGCCGGTCGAACCGTCGCGCAAGATTTTCGCGGACGTCGAGGGCTACGGTCCAACGATCGTCCTTGCTCCCGCCGGTCTCCGTAAGAGTTTTACCGCTCTCGACGGCATCGCCGAACTCGTCTTCGTCGGCGACGATGACGCGCAGGCGCTCGATCTCGCCGCCGCGCTGCGGGCCTTACGGCGGCTCGGCATCACGAGCGTCGTGTGTGAAGGTGGCCCGACGCTGGCCGCGCGATTGCTGGAGCGCTCGCTCGTCGATCGGGTCGACTGGCTCGTGGCGCCGCAACTGCTCGCCAACCCGCGCGCGGTTCCCGCGCTCGCCGGAAACGTCGCCGGGGGTGACGCGTTGCATCTCGATCGCTTCGAGCGGCTCGGGGACGATCTGCTCGTCTCGTTGCGAGCCACGGAGGAGCATTGATGTTCGGTGGTTTGATCTCGCATCTGGCGCGAGTCGTGGCGCTCCAATCCGATCCGCGCGGCGGCGCACGTCTAGTTGTCGAAGCGCCCGAAGCGATCGCCGAAGGCGTCGCGGAGAAGGACTCGATCGCAATCAATGGCGTCTGCCTCACCGTCACGGCGCTCGATGCGCGCTCGTGCGCGTTCGACGTCGTGCCGGAGACTTTGGCTCGTTCCACGCTCGGAACGTTGCGCGCCGGTGCTTCGGTCAACGTGGAACTTTCGCTGCGTTTGGGAGACCGGATCGGCGGACACTTCGTGTACGGGCACGTCGACGCAACCGCCCCGGTGCTGCGCAAAACGCCGGAGGGCCAGGCTTTCCGTCTCACCCTCGGCCTCGCACCGGAGCTCGAGCCGTTTGTGGTGGAGAAAGGCTACGTCGCGCTCGACGGCGTGAGCTTGACCGTCGCGGCGGTTCGGTCCGGACGTTTCGAAGTCGCCCTTATTCCCGAGACGCTCGCGCGCACGACGTTCGGGACCAGAGCGACCGGAGAGCGCGTCAACCTCGAGATCGATCCGATCGCACGCTACGCCTGCGCTGCCGCCTCCTATTACGCGCGCGGGCACCACGGCGCTGACGACGAACTCTCGTGGGCGTATGAAATCTAGCGCGAACGGCGCGAACCTGCCGCGCAGGTGATGCGCGCCGCATATCTCATCGCTCCGGGTGAGGTCGAGCTGCGCGACGAGCGCGTTCCCGTCGCCGAACCGGGCGGCGCGGTCGTGCGCGTGCGCGTCGCGCTGACCGACGGCACGGATCTTAAAGCGTTCCGGCGCGGACACCCGCAGATGCCGTTGCCCACCCGGTTCGGACACGAGTTTTCGGGTGACGTGGCCGCGATCGGTGCCGGGGTGACGGCGTTCGCGGTGGACGATCCAATCCTCAGCGTGCACTCCGCGCCCTGTGGAGCTTGTTATTGGTGCGGGCAGCAAGAAGAAGAACTGTGCGAAGAGGTGATGGCGACGAAGATCCTCGGTGCGTACGCCGAGTTCGTCGCTATTCCGCCGCACATCTTGAACCGGAACGCGTTCCACAAGCCGCCCGGCGTCAGTTATGAGAGCGGTGCATTCCTCGAGCCGCTGGCCTGCGTGGTGCACTCGCTGCGTTTGCTCGACCTCGCACCGGATGCGACGCTCGGCATCGTCGGCGACGGGGGCTTCGGGATTTTGCATGCCCTGGTTGCACGCGCGTTCGGAATCGCTCAACCCATCCTGATAGGGCGGCGCAGCGAGCGGCTCGCGCTCGCCCGGACGCTCGGCATCGGGCGCACGATCGACGCACGCGAAAGCGATACGCGCGCGGCTGTCGCCACGTTCACCGAAGGGCGCGGACTGGATGCGGTTGTGGAAAGTACCGGCACGCAAGCCGTGTGGGAAAGCGCGCCGGATCTCGTCCGGCGCGGCGGCACCGTCTCGCTCTTCGGCGGGTTGCCGGGCGGAACGCGCGTCTCGTTCGACGCCGCACGCTTGCACTACGACGAAGTGCGCCTCGTCAGCCCGTTCCATTTCACGCCGCGCGCCGTGCGCGAGGCGTTCGAGCTCTTAGCGGCAGGCTCGATCGAGGTCGAACCGCTGATCTCCGAAAGATTCACGCTCGAGCGCGTCGGCGACGCGTTCGCGTCGCTGGATGCGGGACACGGCTTGAAGTACGCGATCGTCCCGTGACTTTACCGCACAGCATGCGCGCTGCCGTGATGTACGACGTCGACGACATCCGCATCGAAGAGCGTCCGCTTCCCTTGACCGGTCCGGGCGACGTTCTGGTCCGCTCGGCGGCCAGCGGCGTGTGCAGCGGCGATCTGATGCCGTGGTACGTGCGGCGCAAAGCGCCGTTCGTCTTCGGACACGAACCGGCGGGCACGGTCGTCGCGGTCGGTACGGACGCGCCGCGGGGACGCGATGGCCGCGCGTTTGAAGTCGGCGACCGGCTCTTCGCACACCATCATGCGCCGTGCTTTGCGTGCGATTTC
>Ga0302325_10034074_pt1 | contig 10418 bp, 8 predicted proteins | sample Palsa_T0_2_FD_201948 | JGI IMG/M metagenome (GOLD analysis project Ga0302325, IMG submission 201948) | Peat permafrost microbial communities from Stordalen Mire near Abisko, Sweden - Palsa_T0_2 | ecosystem: Environmental > Terrestrial > Soil > Palsa > Peat permafrost | place: Sweden: Abisko...
AGCGCGACCGAAACGGCGGCTACGAATATGACGAACTCTTCGACTATGCGTGCTACCCCTGGACGTTCGGCTTTGACCGCCGCGGAAAATTAACGGCTCAGTAACGGCTTTGACGAGGTCGCTGGATCGCGGGCGTGGTGCTCGTCGGCGCGTTCAGCGGCGCGTTAAACGCGCCGGTCATCGAACCCGTTGCGGTTCGGTCGTACGACTGGCCGTCGAAGTGGCTGCTCATGAACGTCGCCTGATTCGACGTGACGGTGATCGCGTAGGTCGACGGATCCATCGTCAAGGTGAGCTGGCCGCCGACGTGTCCGACGCCGGGCGGTAAGCCAAAATTGAGCGAGGGCGAAAGGATCGCGTTTCCGCAAAGTGCGCCCGAGTCGTCGTCGCTGCACGTTCCGGTGTCCAGTGAATTGAACGCCGCCACAGGACAGAAAACGTTACCTGGTTCCCCTTGAGCCCCGGCCCTCGCATTGTTGCAGGGCGACGGTTGTCCCCCATACGCTCCAAGCGCGAACGTTCCGTTCTGCGCACCCTGCGTGGTCGGCGGCGCCGGAGGCATCGGCGCTGCGTTCTGCGCAAGCGCGAAGGTCGCGTGGTACATCGTGGGCGGGGGAGTTCCCTCATCGACCGTCGTGAACGTGCCGTTGAAAGCCGTCACGGTCGCGCTCGAGTTGCCCTCAGGCTCGGTGAACGTGAAATTCTGCGGCACCGCGGACGCGTCGATCTGCGGGACCGTCGGATGGACGTCGTCGCGGATAGTGAGGTTGTAGGTCACTTGTAACGTGCCGGTGCCGCTGCCTTCGTCGCCGCCGAGATCCGGGATCTGATCGGTTTCGTTGTAGACTAGCTGGCCACTCCACTGTGTGAGCGGTACAGGGTTGCCCGCAACCGCGGTCGCGGCGTTGAACGTCGATAACACCTGCACGAGCCCAGCCGAACCGTTGCCACTCGCCGGTAGGGTGACCGTGATCTCTGTCGGACTCCACGCGGTCGGGGCGAGCGGATACGTACCGGAGCTGTCGGTGATTTGAACTCCGCCCGAAGCTGCGGGGAAACTGCCGTAAATCACGAGCGCTCCGTTCGCCTGGCTCTCGGTCACGTACATTCCCGCGATCGACGGCAAGCCATACAGCAGCGTCGGATTTGCTACGTTCTCGCCGCCGAAGTCGCTGATGACCAGCCGCGCCAGCGTTCCGTCGCCGATCGGCGGGGCCATCGCGTTGATGGAAAAGTGTTTGTCCGATTGCGTATAGGGCTCGGACTGCGGCGTTTGGATTGGACTGTTGCGAGTCTCGGTGGCAATCACCGTGTCGATGTCGTCGAGCGGAAACGGCCGCTGCGGCGGCATGTGCTGATTCGCGTAGGCTGCGAGCCCGGTAGGAATCGATTGTCCGCTCGCGGTGCGGTCGAACTCGCCGAGCATGCGGTCGAGGATGAACCCATCGGTCTCGTCGGAGTCGTTGCCGTCGACTTCTTTTGTCCACCCGAAGTAGCGCCCGACGCCGGCCGCTTGCATGGTGGCCTGCACGTTTGCAGCGATCAATGGATTCTGTCCAAAGCACGACCCATTGTCGAAGATCGCCCCGGGATTGAATTTCGTGTACTCGGTCAAGAACGTCGGCGTGAAGGCGAACTGATCCGCTGTGACCGTCTGTTTGTTCACCGTGAGATAGATCGCGTTGACGAGGTTCCCCGCTTTGATGTCGGACTGGAACTTAGCGATGGTCGCCGGGTCGTTCGCCGGCGTGTCTGAGAGCCACGCGTAGTAAATGCCCGTCGCGAGCGTCGGATTATCCGGATCGCTGCCGATTATTCCGTGCGTGTCCATCGCGAGAAAGTCGAACGGGTGCCCGATACCGAGTGAGGCGATGTTGGCGAGCGTCACGCTGACCGCGTCGACGCCGTACCCCGTCGACGCTCCGAACCCGCTCTGCGTAAACGCGTTTCCATACGCAAACTGACGCGTCGGCGTGAACGCGCCGGTCGTGTCGGTCTCGTTTACGAGGAACGCGATCTCGTGCGGATTTGCTGCGCTCAGCGGTAGGTCGAGGCGACCACGCGCGGATGAGGCGCGCTGCAGTTCGGATGCGGTTGCCCCGCCGAGCTCTTCACCGCGGTCGGCAAAGATGAGGACCGGCGTTCCGTCGGGCAGCTTCGCCGAGATTCCGCCAGGATTGACCACGGCAGAGCGGTACGCCCCGGACGAGACCATCTGGGTTGCCAGCGTTTGCAGATCGGTGACCAGGCTCGCGTGCGGCAAGTTCTGATAGCTCGTTTCGACGTTCTGCAGAGCCGCCGCGACTTGCGCGGGCGTCAACGTCACCGTGGCGTTCGGCGTCGCGGTCGGCGTCGCCGAGGCGGAGTGCGAACCCACCGGCCGCGGGCTCACGCGCGGCACCACCACCGTCGTGCCGGAACCACATCCGGCCGCTACCGCCACAGCCCCTAGCACAAGCAAAACGCGCCCGTGTGTATTCACAAACGATCCTCCGCCCGATGCTAAGCATACGCGGCGAAGGACGTTTACGTATAGAAGTAAAGGCGTAAAGCCAGCCAGGCTCGGTTAAGTTTGCGTCAACATCGGGCGCGCGGTCCGCGTACTGCACGCGGACCGCGCATCCCGTTCGCCTTTAGCGGCGCCAGCCGCCGCGATACCCGCCGCGATATCCGCCGTAATATCCGCCGTGATACCGGCCGTAAAAATACGGGCGATAGTACGGATGCCAGTACGGGCGGTATCCCCAATACGGGTGGTAGTAAACGGCCGGCTGGACCCAGTACGGCGCTCCGACCGGCGGGGCGTAGCCATAGTAGCCGACGCCGGCGACGAATCCGGGGCTGCCGAAGCCGAAGCCGAAGCGGACCCACGAGTGACGGTAGCCGTCCCACCGCCAGCGCGGATAGCGCGGGCCGCCGACGCCGACGCCGACGAAGACCGCGGCATCGGCCGCTTGCGGTACCGCATTAAACGGCGTTGCCGGCGTCGAGCCGGCCTGCGCCGCGCCGCCGATGACGACCGCGGCCGTCGTGGAAGCGGCGAACGCGAGCGCCGCAATGAGCCGAGGAAGGGTGCGTGCGAGTGACTTCAAGGAAGACGACCTCCAGGTGCTTTTATGAGTGATTCTTGCACACAAAACGTCCCCGCTCCATCCGAGGTTATAAAAGCCGGGTGAGAATACCCTGAATAGCCGCCAGAATAGCATTTCGCTCCAGCGTAACCCCCAGCGCCCCCTCGACAAGCTCGCGCTTGTCATCCTGAGCGGAGCGCCGCAGGCGCGCAGTCGAAGGACCGCCGCGCCTGTCATCCTGAGCGGAGCGCCGCAGGCGCGCAGTCGAAGGACCGCCGCGCCTGTCATCCTGAGCGGAGCGCCGCAGGCGCGCAGTCGAAGGACCACCGCGCTTGTCATCCTGAGCGGAGCGCCGCAGGCGCGCAGTCGAAGGACCGCCGCGCCTGTCATCCTGAGCGGAGCGCCGCAGGCGCGCAGTCGAAGGACCGCCGCAGCGTAACCCCCGGCGGCCCGCAGCGTAACCCCCGGCGGCCCCTCGACAAGCTCGGGATGACAACGCGAGCTTTCGTGACAAACTCGAGGTGACACGCGACCTCTCGCGACAAGCTCCGTGTAACACACGGGGGGAGTGGACAGCGGCGGGAGTCCGCCGCGACGGAAGCTTACCTTCGGCCCTTTGCCAGCAGTTCGATGCCGAGGGGGGCGAAGCCGGATGTTGTCGGGGAGACGACGGTCTCGGCGGCGTGCATCGTCGTGAGGACGACGCGGCGGTTGCGGCGATCGACGTAGCGCACGGAGACCTCGATCGCTTCGCCGATTTCGTACTGGGCCGGGTCGGCGTCGCTCTCGCGCACGCTGCCGACGAGGCCGGGGGCGATCTCGACCTGCAGGCGCGGGTCCTTGGCGACGACCTTGCCTTCGATGACGGTGCCCGGACGCAGCAGCGCGGCATGATCCCGTAACGGATCGGGCAGCGCGTTCTTGCGCGACAATCCGATCTTGCGCCCGCCTTCTTCGATCCGAAGGATCGTGACGGGGACGCGGTCGCCGAGCTTCAGTACGTCCTCGACCCGCTCGACGCGGTCGAACGCGAGCTCGCTCATCGGGATGAGCCCTTCGATGCCGCTGCCGATGTCGACGAACGCGCCGAACGGAGCGAGCCGCACGACGACTCCGTCGTGCGGTTGACCGACCTTGAGCGAGCGCAGTAGTTCGGTTCGCTTTGCGCGGCGCACGTCGTCGAGCGCGCGACGTTGCGATACGACGACGCGCCGCCGCTTCTCATCGACGTCGATCACGCGCAGCGGCACCTTCGTCTTCACCATGCTCTCGAGCGTGGTTCCCGGCTCGAGGCGCGTTTGTGAAGCCGGCAAGAATCCCCGTACCCCGCCGATGTCGACGAGGAGGCCGCCTTTGACGGCAGTTGTTACGCTACCGTACAGCGTCTCGCCGCTCTCGCGCGATGCAGCGACGTGCTGCCAGTGCTGCACGGCGCGCTGCTTGCGTTCCTCGACCGAGGGATCGAAGCCGACCATGCGCGGTCCGCCAACCTTCGGCTGCGACACCGCGGCGGGTTCTTCTGCTGCGGGTTCTTCCGCTGCGGGCTCTTCCGCTGCAAGCTGCGACGCTGGGGGCTGGTCCGCTGCGGGTTCAGCGGCTGCGGGTTCCTGTGAAGCGGGTTCCTCGGTCGCGACGGGCGGCGAGTACGGTTTGCGTTGCGGCTCCGGTAGTGCGAGTGCGTGCGCGTGCTCCGGAATTGCCAGCGCATGCGTCTGTTCGGAGACGGCATCCTCGGACGCGGCCGCCGCTGAAACCTCGTTTCCGGTCACCGAGGGAGGCTACGCCGGGTCGATGTGCACTCCCCCTAATCTTATGCGATTGTTTTGACGACGCCACCGTCGACGCGCACCGACGCACCGGTCGTCGCCGAAGCAGCCGGCGAGGCGAGGTAGACGATCATGTTCGCGACCTCATCGACCGTAGCGAACCGTTTGATCAGCGAAGTCGGGCGAATGCTCTTGAAAAACATCTTTTCGACTTCTTCTTCGCTCGAGTTGCGCGCCGTCGCCATCTGGCTCACAAAAGCGCCGACGCCCTCGGATTTTGTCGGGCCGGGAAGCACGCTGTTCACCGTGACGTTCGTTCCGGCGACGGTTTCCGCGATGCCGCGCGCGACGGCAAGCTGCGCGGCTTTGGTCATGCCGTAGTGAACCATCTCCGCCGGGATGTGCAGGCCCGATTCGCTCGAGACGAACAAGATGCGGCCCCAATTCTGCGCGAGCATGTGCCCCAGGTACGCACGGCTCAGGCGGACGCCGCTCATCACGTTGGTTTCGAAGAAGCGAAACCAATCCGCATCGGGGATCTCGAGAAACGGTTTGGGTTCGAAGATGCCGACGTTGTTGACGAGGACGTCGACGGCCGGATGTGCGAAGACGATCGACGCGGCGCCGTCCGCCGTCGAAAGATCGAAAGCGGCGCCGGTAACGCGCGCGCCGGGCACCGCCTCGCGAATCGCGGCGCACGCAACATCGACGCGGGCACTCGTGCGACCGTTGACGATGACGCGCGCGCCGGCTTCCGCGAGCCCCCTGGCCGCCGCGAATCCGATGCCGGCGGTCGAGCCGGAGACGAGGGCGGTGCGCCCGCTCAGATCGAGATCCATGTTGCGGTTATTCCCCGCAGGATGGTATTTGCCTTACGACGCAGGTACCGTATCCGGAGGGTTTGTCCTTGACCAAAGCTCCCAAGCGGAACCGCTTCGTCTTCGCTGCCGCGCTCGTCGCCGCGCTTTTTGCCGGGTCGTTTGCGCCGTCATATGCGTTCCTCGACAAGACGCGCTTCGTTGCCCATTTGGGCATTGCGTACTTTGCTTTTCATCATTTCGTTTGGAGGCCGTACCAGGCCGGTTCGTTCAATAACGGCGCGCCGCACCGCGTTTCAGCGATCGTGAAAGCAGGCGTGGCGCTGCTGTTCGCGGTTCACGAGGTGAAGGTCGCCGATAAGATCGCCAAGACCTCGAACGACCCGTTGTTGCAGAAACTCGACGGCGCGTTGACCGGGCTTACGACGCAGTTCGGCACGATCGGTTCAAAACTCAAGAGCGGAAATTTCGATCCGAAGGACATCGAGGGACTCAACACCGCGACAAACGGCGTCAGCACCGCAGCCGCCGCAGACGGCGCCACGATCAAAGACGTTCCGGTAGCAATCCCCGGATCGTAAGCGTTTTGTCACGCTGAGCTTGTCGAAGCGCCGACGGGATGTGGCCTTGCACCGTCGGCCCTTCGACTTCGCGCCTTCGGCGCTTCGCTCAGGATGACACGTTTTTTTTTCCGTGGCACGTTTCTCGGTGACACGGTTTTTGGTGACGCTAGGTGCTGGTGCCGGCCTCGACTGGGGAGCCGTTTTGGGCGGCGCTGGATTCGGGGGTGGGGGGCGCGGCTTCTTTGGGCTTTGCGGATCCGGGGGGGCCCTTTGCGTTGTCGCGTCTGAGTTCGCCGGGGAGGTTGCGTTGCGCGAGCGCGGAGAGGAGACGCGGGGCGGCGGGGCCGAGCGTGCGGGTGATGACGTCGAGCTGAATCGCTTCGCGGCCGATGAGGACGCGGTCGCGGCGTTCGACGATGCCGCGCACGATCGTCTTGGCCGCCTTCTCGGGTGTTTGGGTGAGCATCGTATCTTCGAAGACTTGCGCGCGTTTGCGCGAGTATTCTTCGTTCGCCGCCGCGGCGACCCGCGACGTGCGCGCGATGTTCGTCTTGATGCCGCCGGGATGGACGGTGATCACGTGGACGCCCGTGCCGCGCAACTCCTCGCGGAGTGACTCGGTGAATCCGCGAACGGCGAATTTGCTCGCGGCGTAAGCGGAATTGCCGGGCGGTGCGAAGATACCGAAGACGCTTGAAACGTTGACGATCGTGCCGTCGCCCGCACGTTGCAGCGCCGGGAGGAACGCCTTGACGCCGTAAACGGTGCCCCAAAAGTTGATGTCCATCAGCCACGCCATCTCTTCGACCGAGAGTTCCGAGACGTCGCCGATGAGCGCGACGCCGGCGTTGTTGATGACGACGTCGACGCGATGATGCTCGCGCAGCACGCCGTCGGCGAATGCATCGACTTCAGCTTTCTTCGCGACGTCCACGACGTGCGTCGTAACCTTCGTGCGGTCTTCAACGAGTTTCGCCGTCTCGGCGAGTCCTTGTTCGTCGCGGTCGGCAAGCGCGAGGGCGTAACCGAGGCCGGCGAGTTCGATCGCGAGTGCGCGGCCGATCCCCGAACCCGCGCCGGTCACGGCCGCGACCGGCCGCACGCCAAGCGCGGCGGCCGTCGCGCGGATCCCGGCGGTGAGCGCACGCCGCGCCTCAGGCAGGACGCCGGCCAGATTCACAAACGCGTGCGGCAAGGTGGGACGCAAATCGTAGGTGACCGCCACGCCGGCGTCGCGCAGGCGCTCGTAGTAGGCTCGGCCTTCGTCGACGAGCGGATCGTACTGTGCGGCTAAGATGTACGCGGGTGGATGGCGCTCGGGGTGCGGTGCGTCGAGCGGGACGAACAGCGGGTCGTTCTTATCTTCGGGCGTGCTCGTCGCGCGTTCGGCGAACCACGCGATCGTTGCGGGCGTCAGCGGGAGATTACCGGTGTACTCGTTACGGGAGGGGAACCGTCCAGTTCCGTCCGTTCCGGGATAGATGAGGAACGCGAACGCGGGACGCGCGAGGCCGCGCGACTCGGCGTAGACCGACAAAGCCGCGGATATGTTGCCGCCCGCGCTATCGCCGCCGACGGCGATATGATCGGCCGAAAGCCCGAGGCTCTCTGCGTTTTTTTGCAGCCAGCCCAGTGCCGCAAACGCGTCGTCGAAACTGCGTGGAAAGCGATTTTCCGGCCCTAAACGATAATCGACCGAGAGGACCGCGATGCGCCCTTCGCGCGCGAAAAAACGCGTAAGGCCGTCGTAGCTGTCGACGTCGCCGATAACGAAACCGCCGCCGTGGAAGTACAGCAGCACGGGCAGCAGGCCGTCACTTGCCGCGTGCGGCTGGTACAGCCGCGCGCCGATCATCGTGCCGTCGCCGGCGGGGATCTCGAGCTCCCGCGCGTCGACGCCGCCCCGCTCCTTCAACCCGAACTGCTTGTTCATTCGCACGTAGCCGTCGCGCATCGCGGCGACGCTCAGGTCCGGGCGGAAGCTGCGGCCCGTGTTGGCGGCAAACCACATGAGGAACTTCACGCGCGAGTCGAGCGCCATCTGGGAGATCTCCTTAGAGAAGCGGAGGACGTGGGGTCTCGCATGTTTTCACGCGAGCCACCGCCCGCCTGTCGCCGGGTGGCCAAGGGGGGAGTGGCCGCACATCGAACATGCGTTCGTAGTGGAACACTCGGCGGAATTCCGGGCCCTGCGCGACGCGATCCTCAACGATCTCGCCGACGACGATCGGCGCCGGCTCGCCGCGCTGCTCGGCTGCATGACCGATCCGCAAGCCGAACTCTCGCCCTCGCTCGTCGCGGTCCTCGGGGAGATCGCGCACCTCTCGGTCATCGACCGGGCGCGGCTCTCACGCTGGTGCGCGCGCTACCTCTCCCGCTGGGGCCAGGTGCCGGTCGCTGCGAGCCGGCGGGTGACGCCGAAAGCGCGGTATTGAGAGCGGCGCGGGCAGGCAGTTTTTGGCGAGGTTGCGGGTACGAGCACAAGACTCCGATGTGCGGCTCCCTCTGATGGCCTCGGCCTCGCTTTCTCGCCCCGGCTCCGCACGGCCGGCAGCGGCTTCGGGCGCGGGGCCGCCGGCGGGTTCGGTTGTCGAAACCGGTTCGCGACGGCTCGCCGTCGTCGCCGGCGTCATGCTCGCCGCATTACTGCAGACGCTCGATGCGACGATTACCAACGTTGCGTTGCCGAACATCCAAGGCAATCTCGGCGCGAGCATCGACGAAGGCACCTGGGTCATCAACGGCTACATCATTGCGGTCGTCATCGTGATCCCGATGATTCCATGGCTGCAAACGACCTTTGGGCGCAAGCGCTACTTCCTCGCCTGCGTCGCCGGATTCACGCTCGCCTCGTTTGCCTGCGGGATCTCGGAGTCGATCACCGAGCTGATTACGTTCCGGATCGTCCAAGGGATATTCGGTGCGGGATTGCTTGCGACGGCGCAGACGATCTTGCGCGATACGTTTCCACCCGAGCAGCTGGGGGTCAGTCAAGGCATCTTCGCGCTCGGCGCGATCATGGGCCCGGCGCTCGGGCCGCCGCTCGGGGGCGTGCTTGTCGACAATTTTACCTGGAACTGGGTCTTCGACATCAACATCGTCCCCGGCGTCGCCTCATTTCTGATCCTGGCGGCCGTACTTCGCGATCCGGCCAAGCCCCAGCGCCAGCCGCTCGATCTGCCGGGACTTGTGTGCCTCGTCGTCGGGATCGGCTCTTTGCAATACGTGCTCAGCGAGGGCGAGCGCTGGGACTGGTTCGCGGACGAGAACAACCGCATCGACGGCATCCTCGCGATCGTCTTCATCACCGGACTCGTCTGGTGGGAACTGAGGACGGCTCGGCCGCTGGTCGACCTGCGCACGTTCCGTCACCGCGCGGTCGCGGCCGGCTTCATCGCCGCGCTCGCCATCGGCGGGTTGATCTTCGGGTCGACGTACACGATCCCGCAGTTCGTTCAGAATTCGCTCGGCTTTACTGCGACGCTCAGCGGGCTGTTGATCCTGATGCGCGCGATCCCAATTGGTCTCGCCACGCCGTTCGTCGCCCGCTACGTCCAGCGGCTCGACGCACGCTGGCTGCTCGCGATCGGCTTCGCGTTCATGGGCCTGGGCAACATCTTGCAGGCGTTCGCAACGTCACCCGAGTCGGTGTTCGCGTCCTTCGTCATTCCGCTGATGTGCACGGGCGTCGGCGCGGCACTGCTGTTCGTGCCGCTGTCGACGGCCGTCCTGGGCGGAACGCCGCCGCAAGAGGGCGCGAAGGCGGCTGCCTACATCAATCTCGGAACGCAACTCGGCGGCTCGATCGCGATCGCCGTCCTCGCGACGTTACTCGATCGGCGTATCGCGTTACACCTTTCCGTCCTAGCTGCCTCGGTGACGCAAAGCTCGCCCGCGGTCCAACTTTATCCGCAGCTCTTGCAACACCCAGCGACGCTCGACCGGATCGTGCTCGGCCAAGCGACGATTCTCGCCTACGAGGATGTCTCGCTCGCGCTCGGCCTGCTTGCTTTCGTGGCGATTCCGTTCGCGTTCATCATGCCCCGCCCGAAAGCGGCACCTGCCGCACAAGTGCCGAGTCACTAGTTCGCACGGCGAGCACCTCGCCCGGCGCAAGCACGACCGCGTTCGTTTCGGGCGCGTGCTCGCTGACCGCATCGACGAAGGTTCGCGGCAGGCGGTCTTGCGGTTCGAAATACT
>Ga0302325_10034076_pt1 | contig 10418 bp, 10 predicted proteins | sample Palsa_T0_2_FD_201948 | JGI IMG/M metagenome (GOLD analysis project Ga0302325, IMG submission 201948) | Peat permafrost microbial communities from Stordalen Mire near Abisko, Sweden - Palsa_T0_2 | ecosystem: Environmental > Terrestrial > Soil > Palsa > Peat permafrost | place: Sweden: Abisko...
GCCGACACGACCTTGCCGTCCAGCACGATGGCGAACTGGTCGAGCACCGAGGTGGGTTCGCTGGTCGAGGAGTCGTAGTACTTGCTGAACATCATCGCGGTCAGGTCGCCGAACGCCTTGGTGCCCTGGCCGTTGAGGTTGAAGTTGACCACCCAGGAGCCGCTGGTCGAATCCAGGCCCGCGCTCGCCTTGGTGAGCATCGTGCCGGTGACATGGGCCTTGTCCAGGGCGTACTTGGTGCCGGAACTGTCGCAGGCCACGACCTGGGCGTTCGGATTGTCCCATCGGTTGGGGTCGTTGCCGTATATCTTCGCCTGCCAGTTCTTGTCATGGCAGTTCAGCTCGTTGAACTCCTTCTGCACCGCCTTGCTGACCAGGCTCGCGTCGCCGGACGCATCAGCAGTTGTCGGCAGCTTCGTCGTCACCGTCGGCGTCGGGCTGGCGGTCGGGGCCGCCGACGCCGTGCCGGAACCCGAGCTGGCTGGCGTCGGCGACGCGGAACTAGTTGGCTTGGCCTTGCGCGCGCCCGAGGGGGTACCGGCAATCCGCTTCGCGCTGGCTGCCTGGCCCTGGCCGTTGGAGCTCGCCGACGCCTTCGGGCTGGCTGATGCCGTCGGGCTGGCCGTGGATGATGCGCCGGCCGAGGCGCTGGCCGACGGTGACGCCGAGGCGCCCGCCGACGGAGACGCAGTGGGCGACGCGGTGGGTGACGGCGTTGCAGTGGGCGTGGGAGTGGTGGTGGCGACTGGATAGCCGGTCGCCTCCAGCAGGACCTGGCGGAAGCGGAGCAGGGCGGTGGTGCCGACCAGCTGGGCCACTTTCTGCGCACCCTGGCCGGGCACCGACACCACGATGTACTGGCTGCCCTGCTGCTGGACCTCGGCACCGGTGAAGCCCGCGCCGTTGACCCGGCTCAGCATGATCGAGGCAGCCTCTTTCATGGCCTGCTGCGAGGGCGGGACGCCCTTGGTGGCGCTCACCGCCTTCAGCGTCACCGTGGTGCCGCTGGACAGGTCAAGGCCGAGGCCCACCTTGAAGCCCTTGTGCCAGCTGCCTGGCTCGAACGCGTTCTTCCCGATGACCGATGCCAGCAGGACGACCAGCAGGACGACCAGGACCGCCAGGATGCGGCCCGGCCTGGACGCCTGACTGCTTGGGGGAGCCATTTGGTGCCTGTCCTTAGCTCAGGAGCCATAGCCCTCTCGGGCGGCTGCGACGCTAGATGTTGCGCGTGTCCCAGTCATCCTTGCTGTCCCAGTCATCAGCTGGGGTGTCCTGGCTGCCGGGCTCCGGGGCGTCCGGCACGACGCCAGATCCGTCGTCCTCGGGAATCACTTCCATGATGGCCCGGCGCAGCATCGTGATGTGGACACCCGGTGCGACCTCCAGCACGACGTCCCGGTCATCGGCGGACACGATAGTGCCGTAGATCCCCGCGGTGGTGCGGACTCGCTGGCCGGGGTTGGCCGTGTTCTGCGTCTGCATGGACGCGCGCTGCCTGGCCCGCTGCGGGCGCAGGATCAGCATGTAGAAGAGTCCGAACAGCACGATGATGATCAGGAACGGCAGCAGCGAGCTCGACTTAGTGGTCGTCGTAGTGGCCGCGAGATACATAGTCCCCATCACGGGGCATCCTTCCGGTTGCTTGCCGCCTCGGCCGCGAAAGCGGCCCCGGCACCGACCGGCGGAACCGGTACCGGCACCAGGCGGCTGTCTGGAACCAACTGCCGAAGTGTAGCGGCGCGTGGGCGACGCACCAACAGGCTACGGCGTCTGGGGAGCGATCGTGACCTGGCCGCGACGAGCCGTGACGCCGGTGGACAGGCGCGCTGCCCGGTGCCGAGCCAGACATTGATCAGCCAAACAGGGTCGCCGCGCCGTCTGTCCCGCCGCCTGGGCCGCTGCCCGGGCCGCTACCTGGCGCGGGCGCGGCCAGGCCCAGATGCTCCCAGGCGGCGGGCGTGGCCACCCGGCCGCGCGGGGTGCGCACGATCAGGCCGCACCTGACCAGGAACGGCTCGGCCACGACCTCGACGGTCTCGGCCTCCTCCCCCACCGCGACCGCCAGGGTGGACAGGCCCACCGGGCCGCCGCCGAACCGGCGGGTCAGCGCGGTGAGGACGGCGCGGTCGAGCCGGTCCAGGCCGCTGTCGTCCACCTCGTACAGCTCGAGCGCCGCACGGGCCGCCGCGCGGGTGATCACGCCGTCACCGCGGACCTCGGCGAAGTCGCGCACCCGGCGCAGCAGCCGGTTGGCGATCCGCGGGGTACCTCGGGACCGGCCGGCGATCTCGTCGGCGCCGTCATCGCGCAGCTCCACCCCGAGCAGCCCGGCTGACCGGCGCACGATCACCCCCAGCTCGGCTGGCTCGTAGAAGTCGAGGTAGGCGGTAAAGCCGAACCGGTCCCGCAGCGGAGCTGGCAGCAGGCCTGCCCTGGTCGTGGCCCCGACCAGGGTGAACGGCGCGATGTCCAGCGGGATCGCGGTCGCGCCAGGTCCCTTGCCGACCACCACGTCGACCCGGAAGTCCTCCATGGCCAGGTACAGCATCTCCTCGGCCGGACGGGCGACGCGGTGGATCTCGTCGATGAACACGACCTCGCCCTCGCTGAGGGTCGACAGCACGGCGGCGAGATCCCCGGCCCGCTCGATCGCCGGGCCGCTGGTGATCCGCAGCGGCTTGCCGAGCTCGGCTGCGATGATCATGGCGACGGTGGTCTTGCCGAGCCCGGGCGGGCCGGACAGCAGGACGTGATCGGGGACCCGGCCGCGGCCCAGCGCCCCGGCCAGGACCAGCGAGAGCTGCTCGCGGACCCGGTCCTGGCCGATGAACTCGCTCAGCCGCTTGGGCCGCAGCGCGCCCTCGATGATCCGGTCGTCCGCGTCGGCCAGCGGGGAGACGAGCCGGTCAAGCTCGGTGTCGCCACGGGCGGTGTCGCCACGGGCAGTGTCGTCGCGGGCAGCGTCGCTGCTGGTGACCTCGCCGCCGGTCATGTCCGTCCCAGCACCCGCAGCGCGGCGCGCAGCGCCACGGCGACGTCCACGCCCGCGGTGCCGGTGGCGCCCGCGGGACGGCCGTCCCCGTCCTGGCCGTCCCCGCCCTGGCCGCCGAGCAGTTCCGGCTCGATCGCCGAGATCGCCTGGTCAGCGTCCCTGGCCGGCCAGCCCAGGTTGACCAGGCCGGCCCGCACCTGCTCCCGCCAGGGGTCAGTGCGGCTCCCGGCGCCGGACCCGGCCGCAGCGCCGCCTGCCGCGCTGCCGGGCACCCCGTCACCGGGCAGGCCGAGCCGCCCGGCCAGCTCCAGGACGATCCGCTGGGCGCCCTTGCGGCCGATGCCCGGCACGGTCATGAGCGCGGCCAGGTCCTCGGCCGCCACCGCGCGGCGCAACGCATCGGGGGTGAGGACGGCCAGCGTGGCCAGGGCGAGGCGGGGACCGACGCCGCTGGCGGTCTGAAGCAGCTCGAAGGTATTTCGCTCGTCGTCGTCGGCGAAGCCGAAAAGGGTGAGCGCGTCCTCGCGGACCACCAGCGAGGTGGCCACTTTGGCCCGCTCGCCGGTCCGGAGCCTGGCCAGGGTGCCCGGGGCGCACTGGACCAGCAGGCCGACGCCGCCGACCTCGATCACGGCGCCGTCGGGCGCGACTGAGCTGACAATCCCGTCCAGATGAGCGATCATCGCCGTCCCTTCCCGTACCCGCCGCTGCCGTTCCCACTGGCAGCCTGCTCGGCCGCCAGCCATACCGACCCGGCCGATCCGGTGCGCGCGGCCGCGGCGGCCGCCGCCAGCCTGACCCGCGCGCCACCGCGCCACAGATGGCAGATCGCCAGCGCCAGCGCATCGGCCGAATCAGCCGGGCGGGGCGGGGCGGCCATCCGCAGCAGCCGCGTCACCATCATCGTGACCTGGGCCTTGTCCGCCCGGCCGTTGCCGGTCACCGCCGCCTTGACCTCGCTGGGCGTGTGCAGCGCGACCGGCAGGCCGCGCCGGGCAGCACAGACGATCGCTACCGCTCCAGCCTGCGCCGTGCCCATGACCGTCCGGACATTGTGCTGGCTGAAGACACGCTCGACGGCCACCGCATCCGGCTGGTGCATCGTCAGCCAGCGCTCGATGTGCTCCTCCAGGCCCAGCAGCCGGGCGCCGATCTCGGCACCGGCCGGGGTGCCCACCACCTCGGTGCCGACCAGCACCAGGGTCCGGCCCGGCTCGCCGTCGATCACGCCGAGGCCGCACCGGGTGAGGCCGGGATCCACGCCAAGCACGCGCATGCGGCTTCACCATCCGGTCTGAGCGAACAAGTGTTCGGTTGCGACCCTACCGGGTCCGGGCCGGCTCGCGCGCTCGCCCGGCCGGCGTGTCGGCCACCGGCAGTCGGTCAGAAGTAGTCCGCCATGAACGCCTCGGCCGCGAACGCGCAGTCGAGCGCCGCGTCTGCTGCCGGGTCGCCGCCTGCTGCCAGTCCCGAGCGGCGCAGCACTGACATCGGGACGCCCGCGTAGAGCGCGGCAAGCCCGCGCGCCCCCAGGGTGACCGGGCTTGCTGGTGGCAGTCGGCTGCGGCGTCCCGTTTCGAATGGGGTCAATGAACCCCGGCCGCCACTGACGTGCAGGCTCCACAGGCCGCAGTTGCCGGGCTGGGCCTTGTCATCCACCTGGAGGGCAACGGCCAGCCGCGCACCGGCCGGGAAGCCGCGGGCCGTGATCGCCGCAGGCGCGTCCAGCAGGCGCAGCATCCACCGTCTGCGGCGGGCGAGATCGGCGTCCGCCTCCCTGGTCAGCCAGCTCAGCGGGTCGCTGGGAGCAAGGTAGGCGCGGACCGTGCGGGCCATCGAGGCGTGCGACGCCACAATCCCCCAGATTTCCCGCGCCGTCGGCTCGGATGCGGCCACTGCCCGGTTGACGAGGATCCCGTCATGACCGTCGGCCCAGCGGTAGGCCAGGAACCCGTCGGCCGCCAGGTAGGAGAAATGGCGCGGGTCAGCCAGCCAGCGGCGGACTACCTCCAGGTCGCGGGTGACCGGCCCGCAGTCGCGCAGCGCCGCGTGCACCGCGCCGAGCACCGCGATCACCTCGGCGGCGTCATCGGGAACTGCCCGGCGCAGCGCGCCGGCGGCCTGCTGCGCCGGGAAGTCGCCGCTGATCAGCGAGCCGAGCGAGCGGGCCGGCAGCACCGTTTCGTACCGCGCGCCGGCCAGCTCGAAGCCCAGCGACCGGTAGAGCGAGACGGTGGCCGGGTACAGCACCGACACCGGGTAGCGGCGCCGGGCGAGTTCGGCCAGCAGCGCCGTCATCAGGGCCGTGCCGATGCCCTGCCCGCGGCACTCGGGCGCTACCTTGACGCCCGCTACGGCGGCCACCGGCAGCGACCGCCCGTGCCACCACTGGCGCATGTCGTGGAACCTGGCCGATCCGATCAGGACAGAGCCGTCGAACGCGCCGAAGAGCCTGCCGTCGGCGACGGCCAGGGCGAGGCCGTCGATCCACCCGGCCCGCTGCGACGGCTCGATCGGCCCGAATGCCCGGTCCCGCAGGTCGAGTTCCGCACCCAGATCGTCGCCGCTGGTCAGCTGCCGGATCTGCAGGCCGGCCCGGATCACGCCGGCAGCGCGCGGGCCTTCACCCGAGCTTCTCCATGACCTCATCGGGGACCGAGTAGTTGGCGTAGACATCCTGCACGTCGTCGGACTCCTCGATGGCGTCGATCAGCCGGAAGACCTTCCTGGCGCTCTCCTCGTCCAGCGCAACCTCGACCGAGGGCAGGAACGCCGCCTCGGCCGACTCATAGTCGATGCCGGCCTGCTGCAGCGCCGTGCGGACCGCGACCAGGTCGGTCGCCTCGCTCACCACCTCGAACGACTCGCCGAGGTCGTCGATCTCCTCTGCACCCGCGTCGAGCACGGCGGCCAGGACGTCGTCCTCGGTCACGCCGCCTGCTTTGGGGACGATCACCACCCCCTTGCGGTTGAACAGGTAGGAGACCGAGCCGGCGTCGGCCATCGTGCCGCCGTTGCGGGTCAGCGCGGTCCGCACCTCGGCTGCTGCCCGGTTCCTGTTGTCGGTCAGGCATTCCACCAGCACGGCGACCCCGCCGGGCGCGTAGCCCTCGTAGGTGACCGACTCGTAGGCGGCGCCGCCCGCCTCCAGGCCGGCTCCGCGGCGCACGGCCCGGTCGATGTTGTCGCTGGGCACCGAGCTGCGCTTGGCCTTCTGCACGGCGTCGTACAGCGTGGGGTTGCCCGTCGGATCCGGGCCGCCGCTGCGCGCGGCCACCTCGACGTTCTTGATCAGTTTGGCGAACAGCTTGCCCCGCCTGGCGTCGACGGTGGCCTTCTTGTGCTTGGTGGTCGCCCACTTGGAGTGGCCGCTCATGACCGATTCCTCACCATGTCAACGAAGAGCTTGTGGATACGCAGGTCCGGCGTGAGCTCGGGGTGGAAAGCGGTCGCGAGCGCCGGACCCTGGCGAACCGCGACGATCCTACCGGTGCGGCCCTCGGTGGCGAGAACCTCGACGCCTCCGCCCGCCTCCTCGACCCACGGCGCGCGGATGAAGACCGCGTGAAACGGCGGCCCCGGTATCCCGTGCAGCGTGACGTCACTCTCGAAGGAGTCCGACTGACGGCCGAACGCGTTGCGCCGCACGGTCATGTCGATCGCGCCGAGAGTCGCCTGGTCGCTGGCGCGCTCCACCAGCCGGGCCGCCAGCATGATCATGCCGGCACACGAGCCGAAGACCGGCATGCCGCCGCTGATCCGCTTGCGCAGCGGGTCGAGCAGCTCGAAGATGACGGCCAGCTTCCATATCGTGGTCGACTCGCCGCCGGGTATGACCAGGCCGTCGACGTCGTCCAGCTCGCCGGGCCTGCGGACCTGGGCCGCCCTGGCGCCCGCGGCCCGCAGCGCCCGCAGATGCTCGGCCACATCTCCCTGCAGCGCGAGAACGCCGATCGCCGGGGATTTGCCGGTCTGGGTGGCCGGGGTGGCCTGGCTGGCCGGGGTGGCCTGGGTGGCCCGGGTGGCCTTTGTGGCCTGGCTGGCCTGGCTGCTGGCTGGCACATGCTCCCCCAGCCTTTTGCTACCAGCCCCGGCCGGCGTAGCGCTGCTCGGGCGGGAGGGTGTCCAGGTTGATGCCGACCATCGCCTCGCCCAGGCCGCGGGACACCTTGGCGATCACGTCCGGGTCGTCGTAGAAGGTGGTGGCCTTCACGATCGCGGCGGCGCGGGCGGCCGGGTCACCGGACTTGAAGATGCCCGAACCCACGAAAACGCCGTCGGCGCCGAGCTGCATCATCATCGCGGCGTCCGCGGGGGTAGCCAGGCCGCCGGCGGTGAACAGGACGACCGGGAGCTTCCCGGCCGCGGCCACCTCGGCGACCAGATCATAGGGCGCCTGGAGGTCCTTGGCCGCGGTGTAGAGCTCGTCCGCCGGCAGCGTCGACAGCCGCCGGATCTCGTCGCGGATGCCGCGCATGTGCCGGGTGGCCTCGACCACGTTGCCGGTGCCCGCCTCGCCCTTGGACCTGATCATCGCGGCGCCCTCGGCGATCCGGCGCAGCGCCTCGCCCAGATTGGTGGCGCCGCAGACGAACGGGACGGTGAAGTCCCACTTGGTCACGTGATGCGCCTCGTCGGCCGGGGTGAGCACCTCGGACTCGTCGATGTAGTCGACGCCGATCGCCTGGAGCACCTGGGCCTCGGCGAAGTGGCCGATCCGGCACTTGGCCATCACCGGGATCGAGACGGCCGCGATGATCCCGTCGATCATGTCGGGGTCGCTCATCCTGGCCACGCCGCCCTGTGCCCGGATATCGGCCGGCACTCGCTCCAGCGCCATGACGGCCACCGCGCCTGCGTCCTCGGCGATCTTCGCCTGCTCCGGGGTGACGACGTCCATGATCACGCCGCCCTTGAGCATGTCGGCCATGCCCCGCTTGACCCGCAGTGTGCCCGTCCCGGTCACCGGGCGGCGCTCTGGCGCCGAGGCGGTAGCCCCTGCTGCGGCGGTGGCGCCGGACGCGGCGGTCGCGCCGGACGCGGCAGTGGCGCCGGAAGAGGCGGCGGTGCTGGCGGTGCTGGCGGTGCTGGCGGGAAAACTGGGGACTGACACAGAGAACCTCACTTGATCGCTGCCTTGCCTGATGCTGCCTTGCCTGACGCGGTGGCAGCCTCCATGGTAGGCGGTACGCCGCAGGGTGAGCGCGGGCCCGGCAGCGAGCGCGGCCCGGCAGCGAGCACTGCTCCCGGCCGACGGTCGCGAGGGCGGCTCAGCCGGTCAGGTGCGGCATGTCGGCTGCCTGCCCGTTCTCGCCCGCCGAGACCAGGGAGTCGTCGATCTCGAAGAACTCAGGCAGCTCGGCGTTGCCCGCCAGCCGCAGTACCCTGGCCAGCCAGCGCGAGCGGGCGGCCCGGGTGGCGGCAACAGCGCCGTTGTAGAACTTGCGGGCCAGGAAGACCTGATGCGCGGCGCCCTCGAGCTCGGCGAGCAGTTCCTCGGCCCCTTCCTGCCCGGCCAGCAGCGCCCGGAAATCGGGCTGGCCGAACGCGGCTCGCAGGGCCCGGGTCAGATCGCTCTCCGGCAGCTCCCTGGAATCCTGCGCTGAGCGGGCATCGTGGGCCGCCCCGGCGAGCAGGACGCTGGTCGCGGGGTCCAGCAGGCCCGAGGAGGCGAACTCCAGCGCCACCGAGCTGCGCCGCACCAGCGCGGCGTCAAGGGCCGCACGGGCGGTCTCAAGCCGCGCGTGCAGCCGGTCCAGCCTGCCTGCGCGCCAGGACACGTACACGCCGAAGAACGCAATGACCGCGATACCGATCACCAGGACGATCACGGTGTTCACCGGCACCTCACAGGGCCACGGCGACGCGCCCGGCAGTGGGCACGACTGCCTCGTAGACCTGGACCACGTCCTTGGCCACGACCGGCCAGTCGTAGTCGCGCACCGCTGCCGCCGCGGCAGCCGACAGCCTGGCGCGGCGGGCCGGCTCATCCAGCAGCCGTCCTGCGGCCGCCGCCAGATCCTCTGCGCTGCCGGTCTCGAAGAGCTCGCCGGCCCGGCCGCCGCGCAGCACGCGGCGGAACGCGTCGAGGTCACTGGCGACGATCGGAGCGCCCGCGGCCATTGCCTCGGCCAGGACGATGCCGAAGCTCTCACCGCCGAGGTTCGGCGCGCAGAACACGTCGACCGAATGCAGAACCCGTGCCTTGTCCTCATCACTGACCTGGCCGAGCAGCACCACCCGCGGCCGCAGCGCCTCGGGCACCCGGGCGAGTATCTCCGGCAGGTCGCCGCGACCGGCGATCAGCAGGCGCAGCCCAGGGCGGCTGGCCGCCATGATCTCGAATGCGCGCAGCAGCACCGGCAGGCCCTTGCGCGGCTCGTCGAGCCGGCCGAGGAACCCCAGCGTCCCGCCCTCCCCCGGCCAGCCGGGCAGCGGGTCGGCCTGCTCGAACTGGCGCACCGCTACCCCGTTCGGGATCAGGACGGCGTCGCCGCCCAGATGCTCGACCAGCGTGGTGCGGGCAGCCTCCGACACGGCGATTCTGCCGCTGATCTTCTCCAGGGCGGAGGCCAGGATCGGCTGTGCGGCGTGCAGGGCACGCGAGCGCGGTATCGCCGTGTGCACCGTGGCGACGATCGGCCCGTCAGCGACCCAGCAGGCCAGCAGCGACAAGCTCGGCGCGGTGGGCTCGTGCACGTGCAGGACGTCGAAGTCGCCTTCCTTGACCCACCGGCGCACCCGGCTCGCCGAAAGGAACCCGAACGCCAGGCGCGCGACGGAGCCGTTGTAGGGGACGGGCACCGCGCGGCCCGCCGGCACGACGTAGGCCGGCAGCGCTGCGTCGTCGTCGGCAGGCGAGATGACGCTGACCTCATGCCCGAGGTCGGCAAGGGCCTCCGCGAGCCCGCGGATGTGCTGCTGGACGCCGCCGGGCACATCCCAGCTGTACGGGCAGACCAGGCCGACTTTCATGACTCGCCCGCCGGGGCAGTGGCGGCTCCGTTGGCCTGGGCGGCCCCGCCGGCCTGGGCGGCCCCGTTGGCCGCAGCGGCGGCTGCTGCCCGGGCCGCCGCTGCCTGCGCTGCGGCCAGCCGATCGGGGTCGAGGTCAGCGACGAAGACGCGCTGCAGCATGTGCCAGTCCGCCGGATGGGCCCTGATGCCGTCCTCGAAGGCCCTCGCGACCTGCTGCATCATCGCGGCTGTCTTTTGCTTCTTGTCCCCCTCAGCGGGCACCGGGATCTCGTCGTGAATGCGCACGCCCCAGCCGTCGCCCTCGAACCACAGCGTGGCCGGCATCAGGGCCGCGCCGGTCTGCACGGCCAGCGCGGCCGGGCCGCTCATCATCCGCGCCTTCTCGCCGAAGAACTCGACCTCGATTCCCGCGCCGGTGACATCCCGGTCGCAGGGCAGGCAGACGA
>Ga0302325_10034078_pt1 | contig 10418 bp, 9 predicted proteins | sample Palsa_T0_2_FD_201948 | JGI IMG/M metagenome (GOLD analysis project Ga0302325, IMG submission 201948) | Peat permafrost microbial communities from Stordalen Mire near Abisko, Sweden - Palsa_T0_2 | ecosystem: Environmental > Terrestrial > Soil > Palsa > Peat permafrost | place: Sweden: Abisko...
CATCTTCCCGCCCGAGCGCGCGGCGCCGCTGGTCAGCGTGCTCGACGGTCACCCGCACACCCTCGCGTTTCTGTCCGGGGTGCGCAGACAGCCGATCACCACGCTCGGTGTCGACGGCTTCGGCCAGTCGGGCGACATCGAGGATCTCTACGGCTGGTTTGGCATCGACAGCGATACGATCGTCGGCGCGGCGCTCGATCTCGTCGAATGAGCCCCCGGATGAGCGCGGTGACGATGCCCAGCCTGATCGATTCGATGAGCGACGGGGTGATCAGTCGCTGGCTCAAGCGCGAGGGCGAGCGCGTCGAGCGAGACGACGAGCTCGTCGAGATCGAGACCGACAAGGTGACGATGGCCTACCCGGCCCCTGAGAGCGGCTACCTCGAGATCGTCGCCTCCGAGGGCGCGACGGTGTCGGTGGGCGAGCTCATCGCTCGCCTCTCGAGCACCCCTCCGGTTCGCGCCGGCGGCGAGGCCGGAGGCCAATCGCCGCACGAGTACGAGCTCGAGCCTGAGCGCGAGCCGGAGCTGGTGCCAGAACGGGAGCCGGACGCGGAACGGCTCCCAGGGGGCCCGGGCGTGGGCGGCCCGGTCAAGGGCGGCGAGACGGGAGGCGAGGTACGCGCGACGCCGCTTGCGCGTCAGCTCGCAGACCGCCACGGCCTCCGGCTCACCTCGGTCGACGGATCGGGCCCGCGGGGTCGCGTGACCAGAAGCGACGTCTCCTCGAGCCTGGGTCTTGCGCCCGCCGAAGCGGGCGACCCGGGCGACGCGGCGGGTGGCGACGCGGCGCAGGAGCTGTCGCGCCTCCAGCAGACGGTCGCCCGCCGCATGAGCGAGGCGCACGCGACCGTTCCCGACTTCCAGGTCGAGACGGAGGTCGTGATGGACGCTGCCCTCGCCCTACGGGAGGAGTTCAAGCTGCTCGGCGGCGAGGAGCCGGTCCCCTCGTTGAACGACTTCGTGATCCGAGCGAGCGCGCTCGCCCTGCGTGCGCATCCGCGCGTCAACGGCTCCTTCGAGGAGGGCCGCTACGTCCTGTTTGGGCGGGTAAACGTCGGCTTCGCGGTCGCGTCCGCCGACGCGCTGCTCGTCCCGACGATCGCGGACGCCGATGCCCGCTCCCTGTGGGATATCGCGGCGGAGTCCCGCCGGCTCGCCGAGCGCGTCCGCCTCGGCGCGATCACGCCGTCGGAGCTCGCCTCGGCGACGTTCACGATCTCGAACCTGGGCATGTTCGGGATGACGGCGATCACCCCGATCATCGACGCCCCCCAGGCGGCGATTCTCGGCGTCGGCTCGCTCCGAGACACACTTGCGCTCGAAGACGGCTCCGTGCGTGTGCGCCGGCTGATAACGCTGCGGTTGAGCTGCGACCATCGCATCCTCTACGGGGCGGATGCGGCGCGCTTCCTCTCGAACGTCCGAGAGCTCCTCGAGCAGCCGCTCCGACTCCTCCGCTGAGGGCGCCGAGACGCCTCCGGAGGTATGGCGCTCCCCTCGCCGGCAAGGCAGGGGTCATCGCGCCGGAGGCTGACGGGCCTCTGCGGCTCCCCGCAGCGGTGGGACTCACTGACGAAGCGGCCGCAGGCGGGCGGCGTCCGGCACCGTTCGTCGGGCCGAGCGTCGCCGCGCAGCCCGCTCACGGCATCGGATCCTCGCCGCGTGTGTCGGCCATCTTGAGCGGGTTCTCGGGGCGCGGATGCCCGATCTTGTAGGTGAGCACGAGGAACAGTCCGAGCGCGAGCGCGATGAAGGGAAGGCCGAAGAGATCGCCGCGGCGCGACTCCGAGAGTTGCGCCCAGCCGCAGCTGGCATCCCTGCTCGCCGCGAGATCGTGGCCCGCGCCGCTCCTCGCGCAGGTTGCGAACCCTGTCTGGCGTCGATGGATCTGCGCCTCGATGCGAGATCGATTCGTGACAACGAAATACGCAGCGGCCGCCATGAGGATGACCGAGAGGAGTGAGGCGATTCGGACGGAGATCCCGGGATAATAGGATCGCCGGCTCGCGGGCCCCGCGACTGCCTTTCCACCCTCGAGCGAGAAATCGCCGCAGCCAGCGGGGGCGAGCGGGCGCTCATCGCGCTGCTCGCCCGGCGGTGGCCGCACGAGCTGCTCGTTCACGCGAGTTCCCGGGCGTGGCGAGGTGAGCGCCCCCGTTGGGCCGGCTCACCGCGGGCTCGGTTTGCGCGGCGAGCGTCCGCATCGCTAGAAACCGTGCGCCGTCTGTGCGCCGTCCCTGCACCGTCCGGCCCCTGCGTGTCGCCGCCCGCGGGCAGAATGCGCCGATCCTTCTCCGGCGTCCCCTCAGCGAGCCCCGTTTCCCCTCTCGTGGATCCTCCGCCGTCGCGCTCCCCGTCGCGGCATGAAGGACGGCGGGCTCGTTCGCGGCGCCCGGCAGCAGACCCGGGCCGGGTCGGGAAGGCCCGTCTGAGCGCCTCTGTCGGGGCGCCGCTCCCTGCCCGGCCCCGCGAGACGACCGCCGCCGCGGCGGGAGCGGGAGGGCTGAACGACGTCGTCGTCGCCTTCGAGCAGGTGAGCCTGTGGCGCTCCTCCGCCGGTGTTCGGCGTACCCTGCTCGACCGTATCGACTGGACGGTGCGCGCGGGGCAGCACTGGGGGATCGTCGGGCCCAACGGTGCCGGCAAGACGACGCTGCTGCGGATCGCCTCGGCGCAGATGCGACCGAGCGACGGCATCGCCGAGGTGCTCGGGGAGCGGCTCGGGAGGGTTCCCTTGCAGGAGCTTCGGCGCCGGATCGGTCTGGTCGAGCCGGCGCTCGGACGTCGCTTCTACCCGGATCAGCGCGCGATCGACGTCGTCCTCTCCGGCATCTCCGGATCGATCCTGCTCGTCGGCGAGCCGGGTGAATCCGAGGTCGGGCGGGCCCGGGCGGCGCTCGCGGCGGTCGGAGTTCCCGATCTCGGCGCCCGAAGGTTCGTGAGCTGCTCGGAGGGCGAGCGGGCGCGGATCATGCTCGCGCGCGCCCTCGTCACCGAGGCGCCGCTGCTCGCGCTCGACGAGCCAGCCGGAGGACTCGACCTCGGCGGCCGCGAGCTCCTGCTCGAGGCCTTCGAGCACGCCGTGGGGGAGCGGCCGGGTCTGACCACGCTCACGGTCACCCACCACATCGAGGAGCTGGCACCGAGCACCTCGCATGCGCTGCTTCTCAGGGAGGGTCGCGTCATCTCTGCGGGGCCGCTCGCAGACGCGCTGACCGATGGAAGCCTCAGCGAGTGTTTCGGACTTCCGCTCCGCCTCGAGCGGAGCGGCGGGAGGCTCTTCCCAACCCGCGCTCCTAGGACGTGACAAGCTCCACGATCGCCGCGATCCCGACCGTCACGATGAGCGCGCGGAGGGCGGCCGGGGGCAGCCGACGCCCGATCCGCGCCCCGAGCTGACCTCCCAGGGCCGAGCCGACCGCGAGCAGGAGCGCGACCGTCCAGTTGACGTGTGCGGCGGCGACGAAGACGAGGCCGGCGACGAGGTTCGTGAGCCCTGCGAGCACGTTCTTGAGGCCGTTGAGCCGCTGGAGGGTCTCCGACAGGCCGAGACCGAGCGTCGCGAGGATCAGGATCCCCTGCGCGGCGCCGAAGTAGCCGCCATAGACCCCGGTCGCGAAGAGTCCCGCCGTGACCCATCGTCCGCCGTGCGCCGAGGGTATGCGGCGCGCTTCGAGCAGTCTGGCCAGTCGAGGCTGGACGATCACCAGCACGAGTGCGACGGCGATGAACACCGGCACGATCGCCCTGAAGGCCGAGGCGGGCAGCACGAGCAGGACGACAGCGCCCGTCAGCCCCCCGAGCGTCGAGGCCGTGCCGAGGACAAGCGCGCGCCTTCCCTGGCCTGCGAGCTCGGCACGGTAGCCGTAGGCGCCCGACATCGACCCGGGGACGAGCCCGACGGTGTTCGACACGTTCGCCACGACCGGCGGGTACCCGAAGGCGAGGAGGGTCGGAAACGTGAGGAGCGTCCCGCTTCCGACCACTGTGTTGATCGTTCCCGCCCCGACCCCGACCGACACGATCGCGATCGCTTCGGGGATGCTCATCGCGGGATTGCGTTCATCGTGGGAGGCGTGTGCCCGGCCGGCCGGGATCGAGCATGCGCGATCGTAGATCCACCGCCGCCGGGTCGAGCGATGGAACGGTCGGCCTCCTTGCTGACGACGGGCTGCCACCTGCCCTCGGAGATCGTCCGTTGAGAACGGTCCGCTGAGAACGGTCCGCTGAGAATGGTGTCGAGTTGCTGGATCAGCCGGGGCGTCGGCTACCGTCCTCGCTGTTGCACCGGCTCACGATCCTCGTTGCCGCCGCCGCCCTCGTGTCGGTCGGCGTCGGCTCGGCCGCGACCGGAACGAAGCTCGAGCAGTGGGTCGCCTTCCGCGCGAGCAGCCCGGCTCCCGGCGTCCACGTGCTCCTGCGCGCCCGCGGGTCGTGCGTCGCGCCGTCGCTCGCCGATCCACGCTCGGATGCCTGGCGCTGCATTGCGTCGCGCGAGGTCGAGGATCCCTGCTTCTCTGACGTTCGCGGCGGCCCCTTCGTGCTCTGCCCGGACGGGACGCCGGACTCGCGCGATGCGATCCGGCTGATGCTGACCAGGCCGCTCCCCGCGCGGCATGCGGGCAGCCCCCGGACGGCGACGGAGGGAGACCCGTGGGTGATCGAGACTGGCGCCCGCTACTGCTACCGCGTCACGGCCGCCGCGATGGTTCTGGCGAGCCGTCGACTCACCTACGAGTGTGCGGGCGCCGCGGCGCTCGCGGGCCGCCCGCACCGCACGGCGGAAGCGTGGACGATCCTTCTCCTGCCGGCGAACTCGAGCCACTTCACGAGCGTCGCCATCAGCTCGGCGTGGTGGTGAGCCAGCGCCAGCCCCTCCTCTCGACCCTGCCTGCGAGGATGCCGGTGGCGGGAGCGGCCGCTCAGGTGGGAGTGCGGGCCGTGGCCTGACCTCGCGCGCGCGGACCTAACGCGCTCGCGGCGCGAGCGGCGCACAATGGTCGGGCGTTGCCTCGCCGCGTCATTCCGGGGCCCGGCGTTCGAGCAGGCGCCGGGCGCCCGGCCGAGCCGCGCGCCGCCGGCCGGCCGATTCGGCCTAGTCTTGGCGTCGTGTCTCTGCGTGCGCTGCTCTTCGATTTCGACGGACTGATCCTCGACACCGAGACGCCCGAGATCGTCTCCTGGCAGGAGGTTTGGGCAGAGCACGGCCAGCGCTTTCCGGTCGAGCGTTTCGTCGCCGAGATCGGCACGGTCGGCGGCTACGGTGCCTTCTCCGCACTCGAGGAGCTGACCGGCCCGCTCGATCGTGCCGCGCTCGCCGCTCGGCGCTCGGCGCGCAAGCTCGCGCTGATCGAGATCGAGGAGCTCCGGCCCGGCGTGCTCGACTACCTCGAGCAGGCTCGCGGGCGGGGGATCGCGACCGCGATCGTGTCGAGCTCCTCGCGTGCCTGGATCGACGCCCACCTCGCCCGCCTCGAGCGCGCCGAGCAGTTCGACGTGATCCTGACCGGCGACCATGACAGGGAGCGTGGCAAGCCCCGGCCGACGCTATACCTGGAGGCGCTCGACGCGCTCGGGGTCGGCGCCGACGAGGCGGTCGCCTTCGAGGACTCGCCGAATGGCATCAGGGCGGCGACCGCGGCGGGAATCTTCTGCATTGCGGTGCCGAACGGCATCACCGCCTCGCTCGCCCTCGACGAGGCCGACCTCATCCTCGACTCGCTCGCCGAGCTGCCCTTCGAGCGGCTGCTCGATCGGTTCGGCGGAGCCGGATGAGCCGACGAGCGAGCGGTCAGCCGGCCCGCGTGAACGGCGGGAGCTCCGCGGGGCGCTCCGGTCGACTCTCGCGGCCGTCTCGCGGCGGGAGTCGGTGCCTGGCCGGTCGTGTTTGCTCGAGGGCCGAGCGGGTGATCACAGCACGATTCGCCTCGGCCTCCGAGACGCCGCTCGCGAAGCCGAGGGGCCGCGAGCACGGTTGAGGGTGCGCGCGACGTCCTCGCAGCGCCCCGCCCGGGGACGCCGCGCGCGTCCGGGTCAGCGCGGGCTCTCTTCGAGCTCGACGATCTGCTCGGGGCGGACCGGCGCGCGGGCAAGCTCACGCCCGGTTGCGTCGCGAAGCGCCGCGACGATGCATGCGCTCGATACGACCGTCGGGGGCTCACCGACGCCCTTGACCCCGTAGGGGGCCGTGGGCTCGGCGTCCTCGATGATGACCGTCTCGACCGGGGGCATGTCGAGCGCCGTCGGGATCAGGTAGTCGGTGAAGCTCGCATTCAGGATCAGCCCCTCGCGCGTCTGGATCTCCTCCATCAGCGCGAGCCCGATTCCCTGGGCGATCCCGCCCTCGATCTGGCCCTCGACCGCCTGGGGATTGATCGCCCTCCCGACCTCCTGGGCGATGCCGACCCAGACCACGCGCGTGAGGCCGAGCTCGATATCGACCTCGACGACCGCCCGCATCGCCGCGACGGCGAATGAGACGTGGGCACGCTCTCCCATGACCTGCCCGTTCTCGGGATCCAGCGGGCTTGTCGGCGGGTGGCGGTAGACGCGCTCGACGTCGACCTCGCCGCCCGCGCCGGCCGCGTGCTCGGCGAGCGCGGCGCGGCATGCGTCCCGGACGGCGCCGCAGACCATCCAGGTCTGCCGTGAGGCCGAGGTCGAGCCAGCCGACCCGACGGTCGCGGTCGAGCCGCGCGCGAGCCGGACGTCGTCGCGCCCGAGTTCGGCGCGCGCGACCTGGAGGATCACGTCGCTCACCCCCTGCCCGAGCTCGGCGGCGGCGCAGTGCACCTCGGCCGATCCGTCGGCGAGCAGGCGCACGCGGGCGGCGCAGGAGTCGTCGAATCCCTCCGAGAAGCAGATGTTCTTGAAGCCGACCGCGAAGCCGGTGCCGCGCCGGATGCCCTCGCCGCGGGTCGTGTTCCCGGCGCCTCCGGGCAGCCGCAGTGGATCGCGCGGCAGCTCCTCGGCCGCAGGGGGCACGAGTGCGGCGGCCCGCCGGATCACCTCTGCGGTCGGCAGCGAGCCCTCGATCCGCTGGCCGGTCGGGAGCCTGTCGCCGGGCGCGAGTGCGTTTGCGAGTCGCAGCTCGACCGGATCGACGCCGAGCGCGGCCGCGAGCCTGTCCATCTGGGCCTCGGCGGCAAAGCAGGTTTGGACAGCGCCAAAACCGCGCATCGCGCCGCAGGGCGGATTGTTGGTGTAGAGCGCGCTCGCCTCGAGCAGGGCGTGAGGCACCGCGTAGGGACCACAGGCGAAGGCCGCGGCGTTCGAGCAGACGGCGCTCGAGCTCGAGGCGTAGGCGCCGCCATCGAGCAGGATCCGCATGTGGACGCTGACCAGGCGGCCCGCGCGCGTCGCCGTGTGCCGCGCCCAGATCCGCGAGGGATGGCGGTGGACGTGGCCGGTGAAGGACTCCTCGCGGTTGTAGACCATCTTCACCGGTCGCGAGGTGTGCAAGGCGAGGAGCGCGGCGTGGATCTGCATCGAGATGTCCTCGCGCCCGCCGAAGGCCCCGCCGACCCCCGCCAGGTGGACGCGAACCTGCTCGGGCGGGAGCGCGAGACAGGGGGCGATCTGGGCGCGGTCGATGTGGAGCCACTGCGTCGCGACGTGGATGTCGATGCCGCCCACGCCATCGGGGATGGCGAGTCCCGACTCGGGCCCGAGGAACGCCTGGTCCTGGGTGCCCGTCTCGTAGCGGCCCTCGACCGAGACCTCGCCCTCAGCCTCGGGATCCCCGTGGCGTACGACGACGGTGCGGATCACGTTCGGGCGCGGATCGACGCGGTAGCCGTGGCCATCCGTCGGCCGCCCGGGGTGGAGCGCCGGCTGTGTGGTCGCCCGCTCGAGCTCGGTCACCGGCTCGAGCGGCACGTAGCTCACGCGCACCTTCTCCGCCGCCCGCCGCGCCTGCTCGGGATGGTCGGCCGCGACGATCGCGACCGGTTCCCCGTAGTAGCGCACCCGCTCGATCGCGAGCACCGGCTGGTCTGCGAACTCGAGCCCGAAGTGCTTGGCGCCCGGAACGTCCGCGTGGGTGAGCACCGCGTGCACGCCGCTCATCGCGAGCGCCTCGGCGGGGTCGATCCCGACGACGCGGGCGTGGGCGTGCGGGCTCCGCAGCGTGTGTCCGTAGAGCATCCCCGGCGCCTGCAGGTCGCTCGAGTACGCAAACGCGCCGCGCACCTTTGCGGCACCGTCGCTACGGGGGAGCGGTTCGCCGATCTGCCCGAGTTCGAGCGCGCTCGGTGAGGAGACCGTCGTCACCCGCGCCTCGTCGCGCGGCGATCTTGGTGTCACGCGGGGCCCCCCGCGGCAGCCAGCCTGACGGCGTCGAAGATCTTCGCGTAGCCGGTGCAGCGGCACAGGTTCCCCGAGAGCGCCTCGCGGATCTCGTCGTCGGAGGGGTGGGGGGAGTGGGCGAGCAGGTCGGCGGTCGCGACGATCAGCCCCGGGGTGCAGAAGCCGCACTGCACCGCGCCCGAGTGCAGGAACGCCTCCTGGACCGGATGGAGGAGCGCGCCGTGGGCGAGGCCCTCGACCGTCGTCACCTCGTGACCCTCAGCCTGCGCAGCGAGGACGAGGCAGGCGCAGACGAGGGTGCCGTCCAGCAGGATCGAGCACGACCCGCATTCCCCCTGCTCGCACGCGTTCTTCGAGCCCGGGTAGCCGAGCTTTTCGCGCAGCGCGAAGAGGAGTGACTCGCCCTCCCAGCAATCCGCATGCTCCTCGAGCCCGTTGACCCGCAGCGACACCCTCATGCGAGCGTCCGTGCGAGCGCGCGCTCGGTCAGAACGCGCAGCGCGTGGCGGCGATAGGCAGCGCTCCCGCGGAGATCGTCTATCGGCGAGGCGGCGGCGGCGACCTGCTCGGCGAAGCTCGCGGCCTCCGCCCGCGGTGCGGTCACGAGCAACGGCCGCGGCCCGGCCGAGCCGAAGGAGGCGCGGAGCTCCTCGCCGGCCGAGAGGGCCAGTGAGACGACCGCGATCACCATCGCGTTTCGTGGCCCGACCTTCATGAACGTCTGGCGCGCGCGTGTCGGGGTCACCCAGACCGCGGTGATCAGCTCGTCGGCGGCGAGGACGTTGCGCTTCACGCCGCTGACGAAGTTCGCGAGCGAGACCCGCCGGCTGCCGTTGAGCGAGGCGCACTCGACCTCGGCGTCCTCGATCATGAGCGGCGGTAGCGCGTCGCCTGCAGGCGAGGACGTCCCGAGGTTGCCGCCGATCGTGCCGCGGTTTCGGATCTGGGGCGACCCGACGCTGCGTGAGGCCTCGGCAAGGGCGGGCATGAGCGAGGCGAGCTCGCCCCGCATCGCCTCCGCGTAGGTCAGGCCCGCGCCGAGCCGCAGCCGCTCGCCGTGCGCCGACCAGCCGGCGAGCTCGGAGACCTCGTTCAGGTTGAGCACGCTGGTCGGGCGTGAGCGGTCGAAGTTGAGCGCGACCATCACGTCGGTGCCGCCCTGGATCGGGAGCGCCCCGGGGTATTCGGTCCTGAGCGCCAGGGCCTCGCTGAGCGAGCGGGGGCTGAGGATGTCCACTGCCGCGAACTGTACGGTTCGGCGAATGCTCACGGCGCTTGCCCACCCCGGGCCTGGACGCTCCGCGACGGAGGCGCCGTGATCCTGGAGAACTGCTGGATCGTCACGATGGATGACGCCGGCAGCGAGTTCGAGCAGGGCTTCGTGCGGATCGAGGACGGGCTGATCGCCGAGCTCGGCCCCGGCGGGCCGCCGAGCCCCGGCGAGGATCTCGCGGGAGCGGTCGTCACTCCCGGCCTCGTCAACAGCCATCACCACCTCTACCAGACGCTCACGCGTGCCCGCGCCCAGGACGCCGACCTCTTCAGCTGGCTGCGAACGCTCTACCCGGTCTGGGCGCGGATCGACGAGGAGATGATGTACGCCGCCGCACGCACCGGGCTCGCCGAGCTCGCGCTCGCCGGCTGCTCGACGGTCTTCGACCACCACTACGTCTTCCCGCGCGGCGTCTCCGGGCTGATCGAGGCCGAGCTCCGTGCCGCCGGCGAGCTCGGGCTGCGGATCGTCGCCTCGCGCGGCTCGATGGACCTCGGCTTCTCCGACGGCGGGCTTCCCCCCGACAGCCTCGTCGAGGAGATCGACGCCGTCCTCGCCGACACCGAGCGGCTCGCGGCGCTCGCCGACGGCGCGCTCGTCCAGATCGTCGCCGCGCCCTGCTCGCCCTTCTCGGTCACCCGAACGCTGATGGAGGAGTCGGCGGCGCTCGCCCGCCAGCTGGGTCTCTCCCTCCACACCCACCTGGCAGAAACGGTGGAAGAGGAGGCCTACTGCCGCGAGCTGTACGGCTGCTCTCCGGTCGAGTACCTCGACCGTCTCGGCTGGCTTGCCGGCGACGTGTGGTGCGCCCACTGCGTCCACGTCTCGGAGGACG
>Ga0302325_10034079_pt1 | contig 10418 bp, 6 predicted proteins | sample Palsa_T0_2_FD_201948 | JGI IMG/M metagenome (GOLD analysis project Ga0302325, IMG submission 201948) | Peat permafrost microbial communities from Stordalen Mire near Abisko, Sweden - Palsa_T0_2 | ecosystem: Environmental > Terrestrial > Soil > Palsa > Peat permafrost | place: Sweden: Abisko...
GGCCGAGCTTCAACCGCAAGCTATTCACGATGCCTCGCGAGATGTCGTCCTGGATGGCCACTACATCGGTCAACTCCCGGTCAAATCGGCCTGACCACAACGAAAAATCGTCGCGGGCGCGAACCAGTTGGGCGATGATCCGCAACTTCTGCCCGGTGCGCAGGACGGAGCCCTCCAGTATGTATTCAGCTTGTAGCTGCTCCCCCGCTTCTCGCACATTCCGCGGCTTGCCCTTGAAGACGAAAGATGAGGTGTGGGAGCGCACGGCCAGTCCATCGATGATGGATAGGTCTCGGATAATCTCATCGGTAAGACCGTCCGCGAAGTAAGCGTTCGAGGGGTCCGGGCTCAAATCGGTCAAGGGTAGAACCGCGATGGTGATTGGCGCCCGCCTGTGTTGAACCCACCACCAGCCGGCGGCCGCCACAGCCAGCGCAAGAACAGCAGTGGCGCCGCAAAGCCACGCCTGGCGGCGCCAGGTCCTGTCCTTTTCGATCGCCGCAGACAGGCGAAACGCAGGGATATAGCCGCCCTTCGGGAGCTCAATAATCACTCGATCCTTGATGCCGTCTCCTGCGTAATATTCGGCCAGCCGAGCGCGTAGGCGTCCCGCCTCGGTACGGACCGTGGAGTCCTGTTTAGGATCAAACCCAGGCTGTCGGCCAAAGACCTCGATGCCTATGACGGATTCCTTGAGGTCGCCATCCCGGCCCTCCAGATGGCGCTCGACGATCACCCGCAGAAACCGCGAGAGGCGCTCATTACGGGCGAACCCAGGGCTCGCCAGTACGCCTTCCAGATGCTTCCGCACGGCTTCGGCTGAGCATCCCGAGGGCGTCATCGGGCTTCAGTATAGCGCCTGTTTTCAGGATGGTGCAAATGTATAACACTCATTTACAACCCTTCCCGACTGGCTTTGCTGCAGGATATGTTTGTGCGACTCTTTATACCGACCAGGGCGCCACTCCTGCTGCTCACGGCGTCCGGCCGGGCCGGAGGCCGGAGCTTCGAGCGGCGTCCCCTTTCACCGGCACGGGCAATATGACGACCGATCGCGATGGGCACACGGCAACTCTGCTCAACAACGGCGACGTACTGATCGTGGGGGGCAATTCCTATTCCGGGCCAGACCCGTTTGGAGGCTTCGAGGAAGCCCGCACGGCTTCGGCGAAACTCTACCATCCCTCGGCCGCGACCCCAGCACCAGCCTTGTTCTCGCTGGCCGGAGCCGGAACGGGCCAGGGCACTGTGTGGCATGCGTGCCTCGCCGCAGAACCCGGCAGTGGCCGGCGAGACTCGCCTGACGTGTCTGTTCCGTTCGAGCAACAGCACGACCATCGCGGCGCAGTGATTTGGAAGATCTGAGTTGCGATGGCGTATGCCCCTAGCGGTTAGGTATAGGTACAAAGAATTTCATCCATACGAAACCAGAACCGGAGGCAATATGATGCATTTTCGATTTACGACCTGGGCTGGGTTGCCCGGCAAGTTCCACTCGAGGGATGCCCTGCGCTTGGCTTCATTAGTCCTGCTCGCGACGGCCGCATTCGGCCAGACTTACAATGCCTCTGTTTTCGCGGGTGTTTGGCTGCCGGAGAACCTCCCGGGCGCCTCCGTCAGCCTGAACGGCATCGGCGGGGTTGCCGTAGATGCGGCCGGCAATGTGTTCCTGTCGCTGCCCGAGTACGCGGCAGTCATGCGACTCGACGCCACCACCGGAATTCTGACGCGCGTGGCCGGAAATGCAACCGACGGATTCAGCGGAGACAACGGCCCTGCCGTCAATGCTCAACTCTACGGGCCAAGCGGTCTAGCCCTGGATTCCGCCGGCAACCTCTATATCGCGGATACCAACAATAGACGCATCCGTAAAGTCTCGAACGGCATCATCACCACCGTCGCCGGAAATGGCGTAGACGGCGCCACCGGCGATGGCGGCCCCGCCACCAGCGCTGAGCTTTCATGCACATACACTGAGCTTCCCTGCCCATACTCAATCGCCATCGACGCCGCGGGCAATCTCTATATCTCGGATGGCTCCGGCGGCATCCGCAAAGTGACAAACGGGGTCATCGCCAGCGTAGCCGGCGCGCAAGGTTATTTCGCCGGCATCGCCGTCGACACCGCGGGCAACCTCTACCTTCTGGATGCCCTAACTCCCCGCGTCCTCAAGGTGTCGAATGGCGTAGCCACCACGATCGCCGGTAACGGAACCTACGGCTTCAGCGGCGACAACGGTCCGGCTACAGCCGCCCAGTTTGGCGGAGACCCCGATGATGGCGGACCCTCCGGCATCGCCGTCGATTCCACCGGCAACGTCTACATCGCCGACACGTATAACAGCTGCATCCGCAAGGTCTCGAACGGTGTCATCACCACGGTGGCCGGCGGTTCCACCGGAATCCAGCTGACCGATCCCGCCTTGATCGCCGTGGACTCCGTAGGGGCTCTCTACATCTCCGACGGAGACGGCGTCCGAAAAGTAGCCAACGGCGTCGTCACTACCCTTGCCGGAAATGGCTACACTAGCTTCAGCGGCGACAATGGACCGGCCGCCAACGCGCAGTTCTATCAGCCCGGCGGCGTGGCCATCGATTCCGCCGGCAGGATGTACATCGCCGACACCCAGAACAACCGTGTCCGCATGATCGCCAATGGAGTCGTCACCACCGTCGCTGGAACCGGAGCAGTAGGCTCCAGCGGCGATGGAGGCCCGGCGACCAGTGCCCGGTTGGCGACTCCGGTCGCCGTCGCTGTGGATCCCGCCGGCAATCTCTACATCGCCGACGTCAATAACTACCGCATCCGCAAAGTCTCGAACGGCATAATCACTACCGTCGCCGGTACCCTCGGCTATACTCCATGCGGCGTGGCCGCGGACTCGGCCGGTAACGTGTACCTGTCCGATTGCGTGCAGTCTCGCCTGTTCAAGGTCTCGAACGGAAACGCCACAACCCTGCCGGCATACGGCGCCGGCTTGGCCGTCGACTCCGCGGGAAACCTCTACATGACAAACTCCGGCGCCATCCTCGAGCTCTCGAACGGCGTCGTCACTACTATCGGGGGCGGGACCGGCGTGGCGTTCGACGCCGCCGGCAACCGCTATATCGCCGACGGGCATCTCGGTCTCGTCCGCAAACTCTCGAATGGAACCATCACCACATCCCCCATGAGCCCGCCCCTGGCTTTCCCCGGCGACCCGATCAGAGTCGACTCCTCCGGCAACATCTACGACGCAGATAACAGCGTTGCCGGCATTGTTTCACCCGCCGGGATCGCCATCGACTCTTCCGGCAACATCTACACTTCCGATGGCATTCACATCCTGGTTCTGAAGCCGGCCGGCGCGATTGCTCCGCCCACTTCCGCATCCGTCGACTTCATCAACAATGCAGCCAGCAATCAGTTTTTGGGAATCGCCCCCGGCGAGATCGTGACTCTGAAGGGATCGGGTCTCGGCCCCGCGCAACTCGTCTCCGCCCACGCTGGCAGCGACGGATTGTACCCGACCCAACTGAGCGGCACTGCGGTTCAGTTCAACGGGGTTGCCGCGCCGCTGCTCTATACTTCGGCGACTCAAGTGGCCGCGGTCGCGCCTTACGGAGTTACCGGTCCCAGCGTTCAAGTTACCTTGACCTACGAGGGTCAAACCTCCGTACCGGCGACGATTCAAGTCTTCGCGGCGGCTCCAGGGCTATTCACGGCGAATGGCACGGGCGCCGGGCAAGCAGCCGCGATCAACCAGGACGGCACCATCAATAGCGCTTCCAACCCGGCCCCGATTGGCAGCGTTGTTTCGCTTTACGCGACCGGCGGAGGCCAGACTTCGCCGGCCGGGGTGGATGGCCAGGTGTCTACATCGCCGCTCGCCACGCAGTCCCTGCCGGTCTGGGCATACATCGGACTACAACCTGTTCTCTCCACGGCGCAATTGCAATACGCCGGCCCCGCGCCTGGTGAAATCGCGGGCTTGATGCAAATCAACGTGCCGCTTCCCCTCGGCCTCAAACCCGGGAGCGCAGTGCCGGTCGCCATCTTTGTAGGGACTGAGTTGTCGAGCAGCCAGTCCAACGTCACAATCGCCGTACGGTAATTCAGGCGTCGAGCCACAAAGGTGAGAGCGGACCGGTCCCCAGGGCTGTCTATGAGTTGTGCGTCACCCATGTCGAGCTGCCCCTGGGCTGGCGTGCCAGATGTACGATATTGATTGGAATTGGAGTCGTCAAATGAGCAGCGTACAAATCGACCAGAAGAGCTATGAGATGCCCCCGAGAGAGGGGATCAGCATCGCACATTTTCTCACCGTCGTCGACATCGAGCGATCGGCTCGCTACTACGAAAAGGTCTTCGGCGCTCGCATTCTGAGCTTGGGCGACGGCAACGCGCCTGGGTACCTTCAGCTTGCGAATATCTGGATGATTCTGAACGTTGGAGGCGGGCCGACCCCGGATAAGCCGACGGTAACGCTCAGCGTCCCCGACCCGGACCACATCAACAGCTTTATGAATTTCCGCGTTGCGGATATTCAAGCGTGCTATGAATTATGGAAAAGTCGAGGAGCGAATTTCATCACGGAGCCGATCCCCAAATACGGTGAGACGCGCTGCTACATCCGCGATCCTGACGGATATATTATCGAGGTCGGACAGAGCACCGACCTCACGTACGGCTGACCCTCGGCCCGGAAAAAGCGTTCTCACGGTCCCCCAGCGAGTCGCCAGCGTAGCGCAGCAGTCGGCGCTAGGCCCAACTTGCAGATTCCCGCACCCCCGGCGGGATGGCCCACGCTGCGATCTTCGACGACTCCGGATAGGGGTGGGCTACCAAACTACCGCCGGCAGTTGTGGAACAAATACCCACGGCGAATCCTGTAGTCTCGTAACATGCTTATGGACTTCAGGCCGTCACTTTGGCGGCCTCCACGCGAAAAGTTGGTCGTGTTCGCAAACCAATACGTTTCTGGAGCGCCAATCTCAGCGGCAGGCTGATCATCGCCGTGGTGAAGCCGTTTATGCTGAATTCAAAACAGGGCGCCGCGGTGTCCCTGTATCTGGCGGCCTCTCCCGAGGTGGCGCATGTCTTCGGAGAATACTTCGTCAAGTCCAAGCCCGCCATTCAATCCTCTTTCGCGGGATCCGAAGTTGATGGCGGAAGTCTGGATGTGGACCGAAAAGATGACCAGCCTGCCTTGGCATGACGCACGTCATCGCTGGTGGTCAAGACCTCGATGACGGCGCATCCGGAAGTTATCCGTCATATTCAGCCTTTACGACCCTGGCGGGAAACCGCCAGACCTCCAGTTAAGTATCCTTATCGGCAGCGGTGTGCTGCATCAATCAGTGATCCGGCCCGCGAGGGAACGTGCCTCATTCATTTTTTCGAGGCGGCGCGACGGTTTTGGCTCGGTGTTATCGAGCATTGTCTCGCGCAACTCGCGCGGAATCTTGTCATTTTGTGCGCTGGTTTCACCACGGGAAAGGGGTGGTTTCGACCAGCGAACGAGGTAGGCATGAACCGAACGTTCGCCCGGGTCCTGCGCTTTTGGCGCGCGCCGGTCATCACGTAGCCGTTGCTGAGAGGCGATGGAGCGGCTGTTGAAGCTGGCGCAAACGGGTGGTACGCTGTTCCCAGGTCATTTTTCCACCGGGAATTACGAGAGGAATTGTGATGAAAAGATATTGTGCAGTGAAGGTGATTTCCTTCTGGACTATTGGAGTTGCGATCATAGGCGTCCTACCGTCGTGCGACGCACAGTCTTTCACGACGCTGCAAAGCTTCGTCACATCGCAGGACGGAGAAGAACCCTATGCAGGGCTCGTCCAGGCCACGAATGGAAACTTGTACGGAGCGACGTGGCTTGGCGGTAAGAACTCGAGGGGCACGGTCTTCCAAATCACCCCGAGCGGCACGCTGACCACGCTTTACAACTTCTGCTCCCAAGCCAACTGTGCAGACGGCTCCTTATCTTACGGAGGGTTGATCCAGGGCTCCGACGGGAATCTCTACGGGACAACGTCGGCTGGTGGGAGGGACGTCTCCTGCAACGGACAGTTGGGCTGCGGCACGGTATTTAGGATTACGCCTGGCGGCACGCTGACGACACTGTATGCGTTTTGTCCGACTAGCCCTTGTACAGACGGCGAGGCTCCCTACGGCGGGCTGGTCCAGGGCACCGACGGGAATTTCTATGGGACCACCTATGCAGGCGGCTTACCGCTTGGCGGAGGCACGGTTTTTAAGGTCACCCCAAGTGGCACGCTTACGACGCTTTATCAGTTTTGTTTTCAAACCGGCTGCACGGATGGCTCCGCACCCTACGCAGCGTTGGTCCAGGGAGCTGACGGGAATTTTTACGGGACCACAGAAGGTGGTGGAAGCAACAATAATAATGGCACGGTCTTCAAAATCACCCCGAGCGGCACGCTAACCACGCTGCACAACTTTGTTGGGACGGACGGCGCTCACCCCTACGCAGCGCTGGTCCAGGGCGCCGACGGGAACTTCTACGGGACGACCACCGCTGGCGGGGCTAAAGGCAGCTGCACTGCGACGAATTTGTGTGGCACGGTCTTCAAAATCACCCCAGGTGGCACGTTCACGTCGTTTTACAGCTTTTGCACCAGGAGCGGCTGTCCGGACGGCGTTTATCCCTACGCAGGGTTGATCCAAGGCTCCGATGGGAACTTCTACGGGACCACGGAGGGCGGAGGTTCAGGGTCGGGGCTTGGCAATGGCACAGCATTCAAGATCACTTCCGGTGGCACGCTGACCACACTTTATACGTTTTGCGCCCAGAGCGGTTGTACAGACGGCGCGGAGCCCTACGGCGGGCTTGTCGAGAACATAAACGGCGCCTTTTACGGGACGACCTACGAAGGAGGGGTGAGCAACGACGGCACTCTCTTCAGCCTTTCCGTGCTTCCGCCGACCTTTTTCGCGAATCAGGCTTTCTTGGGTTCGAACGTTTATTACATGGCATTCCCAGGTGGCAGCTTGTTTGGATACTATGGCTTCACGCAGGGCTCGGCCACCACGCCGGGCGCGTGGTTGTACCATTTCGACCTGGGATATGAATACAGTATTCCGGGAGGCGCCGCGGGCAGTATTTACTTTTACGACCTTGCGAGCGGCCACTGGTGGTACAGTAGCTCGTCGCTATTCCCGTACCTTTACGACTTCACGTTGAATGCCTGGGTCTACTACTATCCTGCGCCGAACAACCCAGGCCACTACACGACCAATCCGCGTTACTTCGTGAACCTGACGACGAACCAGATCTTCACGATGTGAAGTGGTGGACGCCCCGAGTTCTACCCGAGCCGCCCGTCAGCGACGCGGTATTTGCCACTGGCCGCAAAGCCAGCCTTGAGCCGCAATAGCCGAGGCGGGTTCCGATCTCGATAGTTTCGAGACGAGCTTGAGGCGCTACTCGCGGAATGGCATCCACGGCCTTCGAGAAAGAATCACTCGACCTCCGTGCGCCTCCGGCTCATCCATCGACGATCCGCTTCACTCCACCCTAGGCTTTTGAAAGTTGATGATCAGAGCAAGCCTGAGTTGCGAAGCCTTCAGATTGTTGATGCATTTGGCTACACACTCGTTTGGAGATCCGGTCCACGCACTTGAACTCCGCCAGGAGCCGCTTCTCAATTAACAAATCGGCTACGTACTCACCACGCAATGCCCTTGATGATCGACGGGGTCGCCGATTTGCGACTCCGCCGCCAGCCCGCGCGCCGCCAATTCCCGACTCAGTGCCCGCTCGTACGCCTTCTCCAAAAACCCCGCTCCTAATACATTAGAAACCTCATAGGCTGCCCCAACCACAACGACCCCTCCACCAAAACGTTCAGGCGTTGAATTACGCTTTTTGGGCGGGCTGATAGCCAGCCACAACCAGCCTCATGGTAGCCATCCACAGCGGCGCCCGGCCGAGAGAGATAAGCCCCCTGCCCGCGTTTCGTATTAAAGTTATTGGTGTGCCAGCTTGAGAATGGGGAATTGGAGATGAACACATTCAATCGCACGCATCGCTTCGCCACTTCGGGAATGATGGCTTTACTTGTTTTCTTCGCGGGCCGCGCCCTCGCGCAGCCGGTACCGGGTTGGGATTCGCGCTGGCCCCCCGTTACCAGGGTGCTGGCGGGATGCGATCCGCAACAGGTCCGTGAATTTCAGCTGCAAAGCGCGGCCCTTGCCAAGAACCCGAATGACGAGGATGCTCTGGTAAACCGTGCAGTCTCCGCTCACAGGCTTGCCAGGACGAGCCGCTTAGATCTGTACCTGGACTGGCTGGCGGCAAAGGACCTGGAGAAGGCGGTCAAGCTGGATCCGAAAGATTTTGCCGCATGGCACAACTACGGCGATCTGAACTACGCCTCGGGCGACAATTGGATCATGCACGACCATTCGAATATGGACCGCGCGGTGTGGGCGTTCAACCACGCGATTGCGCTCAATCCAAAATCGGCGCGAAGCTATTTGGGGCGCGGGTGGGCTTACGCCGAGTTGAACGACCAGCCGCACGCCAATGCGGACTTTCAAAAGGCGCTGCAACTCGATCCGTCGTTGCGGGCGAATATGCAGAAGGAACTTGCGAACATCCGGGAACGGCATCGGCAGGAGGATGCCGCACGCGGAACAATGGCCCAAATGTCGCGATATTTTGTTCTGAAAACCGCGCGCAATCAATCGGAATGTGCCGAGGGCAAGGGAGCGTGGGTCAACGGAGAGTGCCACGTCTCCATGGCGCTCTATCCCGGACCCACGCAGTCCTGGGAAGGCCATTGAGAGATTGGTTGTCTCGATCCGTTCGTCGCGAAGGAATGCGATCAGCGCAGAAGCATCGATCACGGTCCCTCACTAGTGCTCCAGTCCCAAGAAATGGCGACGCGATCAACTCGTCGCCGCGGCAATCTTTCAGCGCTTCCCGTCATTACAGCCCGCTCATCGGCAGGTCGCATGCTCCCACCTCCCTCATCTCTTCGCCAAAAGCGTTCGCCCTTCGAGCCTTCCTCCCCAACCGTCCCATTCAAACTCCATAGCCGCGCGCTCGGTCGCGGTTTAGTTCACCGCGCGGTCTCATCACTTTCGCTTGCCTGCTCTCGTCCGTTCTCCGGCATTTCTAGGCCGCGAAACTGATGAGACCTTTTTCAATTCACAGCACTTCCCAAAATAATTCGCCCCATTCCTTTCATGGCGATACCGCCATCCCGCCCGTTTCCACCGCAACTCCTCATGCTTAAGTAGTAGCGCGGCCCCATGGGCTGCGTTCCGGAGCCAACATGACATCCATCGCGCAATTAGAAGCCAACCTCGCAAACGCCCTGAAAAGCACCGGTCCCAGGACCGAACAAGGCAAGCATCGCACCCGTCTCAACGCCTACCGCCACGGACTCACCGGCCAGATCCACCTCCTCACCGCCGACGAGCACCGGGCCTTCGATAATCACTGCAAAGGCATCCGCGAGGCTCTCAACCCCGTCGGCGCCCTCGAACTCGATCTCGCCCAATCCGTCGCCGAAGATCGCTGGCGCCTGAAACGCGCGCGCGCCATCGAAACCTCCATCTTCGCTCTCGGCCAACAGGGGGAAGTCGGCCAACTGGCCCGGCCCGCCAGACACGACCCCGACCAGCTTCCCATCGATGAAGCGCTCTCCCAAGCCCGCACCTGGCTCGCCGCGAGCGGGAACATCCAGCTTCTGGCTCTTTATGAGCAGCGCATCCAGCGCTCCATCGAGAAGAGTATGGCCGAGCTCCGTACCCTGCGGGCGGAACGCCAGGCCGCCCGCCAACAAGCTCTCGAAGAGGCCCAACTGCTTGCCCAGCTTGCAACTAGCAAGGGCGAAAAGTACGATCCCGCAAGCGATTTCCCGCCAGAGCTTCTGGGAATTGGGTCCGATTTTTCGCCTGCCGAAATCCGCCGCCTGATCGACCGGAATCAGCGCCTCCAAGTAGCGCGCGCGCAGATCCTGCGAACCGCCGCCTAGCAGTCTGCGAAAATGAAAACAACAGTCGTTCCTTCTGTCTTATCGGCGTTCATCGGTGGCCAATTGTCTTTTTCCGCCGCCAGCAAGACTCACCTGTGATAACATCCCCGCATGCAACACCGTTTTTTGTTACCTTTCGCCGTCTTTCTCGCGCTGGCGCCGCTTTCCCCCGCCGCCGACGCCCCGCACGCCCTCACCATCTCGGACATGGTTGCCTGGAAGCGCATTCAGACTCCCTCTGTCTCGGCCAATGGCGAGTGGTTCGCTTATCGCCTCGCGCCCGCTGAGGGCAACGCTGAGGTGGTGATCCGCAACCTCAAATCCGGCAAGGAGCTTCGATTCCCCATCGGCGATCCCTCGGCCGCCGCCCCCGCCGGAGCCGCGGCGCCCGCGCCCGCTGCGCCCGTGGCCGCCGGCGGCGCCGACCCC
>Ga0302325_10034080_pt1 | contig 10418 bp, 11 predicted proteins | sample Palsa_T0_2_FD_201948 | JGI IMG/M metagenome (GOLD analysis project Ga0302325, IMG submission 201948) | Peat permafrost microbial communities from Stordalen Mire near Abisko, Sweden - Palsa_T0_2 | ecosystem: Environmental > Terrestrial > Soil > Palsa > Peat permafrost | place: Sweden: Abisko...
TGTAGAACAACGAGTCGCAAGCGACCGGGCTAAATGGGCTCCGCAAAAAACCGCCATAATGATTGCGCCGGGTTTCCTTTGCGCTGATTCCTCCCGCGCCTATAATCACCGCGGCCCCAAGGAGAGGTGGAATTACGATGGGTAAATTGCAGACAGAACCTCATTCCCATATGACCGACGATCTCGATGACTTCCAGCTGCCAGCACCGAAGGGGGCTGTGGATCAAGCGCGGATCGAGAAGGCGGTGCGGGAGATTCTTTTGGCCGTGGGCGAAGACCCAAGCCGCGAGGGGCTCGTCAAGACGCCGAGCCGGGTGGCGCGGTCTTATGCGGAGTTGATGTCGGGGCTGAGCGTCGATCCGCGGCGGCATCTCAAGACGGTCTTTCACGAGCGATATGACGAGGTTGTGCTGCTGCGGGACATCGCGTTCCATTCGCTCTGCGAGCATCATCTGCTGCCGTTCACGGGGCGGGCGCACGTGGCGTATCTGCCGGCGGGCAAGGTCGTGGGGCTCAGCAAACTGGCCCGGCTGGTGGAGGATTACGCCCGTCGGCCGCAGGTGCAGGAACGGCTCACGATGCAGATTGCCGATGCACTGATGGACGAACTGAACCCGATCGGGGCGGCGTGCGTGGTCGAGGCGACCCACACGTGCATGACCATTCGCGGCGTGAAGAAGCCGGGCAGCACGATGGTGACCAGCGCCCTGCGCGGCATCTTCAAGGACAACGCCGCCAGCCGATCGGAAGTGCTGTCGCTGATCTATTCCCAAGATGGGAAGTCCATCTGAGAGAGTTTGGAGAGGGAAGGAACCAGAGCAGAATCACTTGGGCGAATTCTGTCTCATCCCCTCTCCTGGTACTCCGGGAGAGGGTTAGGTTGAGGGCTGTCTTCAATTCCAGATCACAACGTACCCCGACGGAAGACCCTCACCCCCAGCCCTCTCCCGGAGTACCAGGAGAGGGGGAAATTCCAACTGATTCTGCCCCGGGAAGGGACTGCGATTGGGCTCGCTGCTGCAATGGGAACTGGGGGCGATCGCGGCCATCGGCTGCGCTGTGCCGGTAATCCGCCGACAACTGAATCAACTCTATGAACGGCTGCGGACTCCTTCGCCGACGGCGGCACGCTGGACGGCGATTGCCCTCAGCGGCATCTCCAGCATCTATTTCGTGCTGGCGGCTTATTTCCAGGCGTGGGACCTGATCCTCCGATTTCAAGACGAGTACAGCTATGCGCTGCAGATCCAAATGCTGGCCCACGGCCGGCTGTGGATGCCGGCGCTGTCGCCGCAGGTCGCGGACTTCTTCAACTCGCTGAACATCTTCACGTCTCCGACTTACGGCTCGATGTATTTTCCGGGCACGGCCCTGCTGTTCGTGCCGACGGTCTGGCTGCACCTGCCCTGGTGGGTGATGCCGGTGATGGCGGGCGGGGCGTGCATCGGGCTGACATATCTGGCGCTGCTCGAGTTGACCGATGGCGTGCTCGCGCTGCTGGGGGCGGTGATGCTGGCGAGCCTGCCGGTCTATCGGGCGGCATCGCTGATGCTGCTGTCGCAGATGCCGATGCTGCTGTTCGGGCTGTCGATGATGCTGGCATGGCTGCGCTGGCGGCGAAAGCCGACGGCGTGGCGATGCGTGTTGATCGGAGTGTTCGCCGGATGGGCGGCGATCACGCGGCCGCTGGATGCGCTCTGTTTCGCGCTGCCGATTGGCGTCGGGATTCTGCTCGATCTCCGGTCGCGCCCATGGCGGAGAGACTTTCCCCCTCTCCCGGTACGCCGGGAGAGGGCTTGGGTGAGGGTCTTCGACCGGGCTGAATCGCATTCGCAATTAGAAGACCGCCCTCACCCTAACCCTCTCCCGGAGTACCGGGAGAGGGGATCAGATTGGCGCGTGCTGATCAAATCGGCGGTGTGCCTCCTGCTCGGCGCTGTTCCGTTCCTCGCTTTGCAAGCGGTGCAGAACAAGGGAATGACCGGGAGATGGACGCAGTTTCCCATCGACCTGTTTCATGCCCGCACTTACCCGGCTCCGGTGCTGGGCTTCTATGACGTGGACTGGGCGCACGCTCCGCTTCCGGCACTGGCGGAGGATCGGGAGTTGGTGCAGACCAGCGCGTGGCCGTTGTTTCGAGATCATACGATCGGCAACATCCCGCGGGAATTGTGGACCGAGCGTCTGCCGCGAACTCTGCGGACGACGCTGCCGTGGCTGGGGCTGGCGATTCTGTTGCCGGTGGGATTGCTGGGGCTGATCAAGCAGAGTTGGGCATCATGTAGGGTGGGCGTACTCGCCCACCATTCGCCGTCTGCTCCGGCCATCCAACGGTGGGCGAGTACGCCCACCCTACCTGAAGCACGCCATAATCTTCCGCGGGTGGTCTTCGCGATGGTGCCGGTGCTGTTCGTCGTCTTCTACATCCCGTACATCTTCTATCAGCCGCATTACATCATCGTCGCGGCTCCGGGCGTGATCCTGCTGGTGCTGCTTGGGATTCAGGTGATTCGAGACGCGCCGCCAGGGGCGCGAGCGTGGCTGGAGCCGCTGCTGGTGATGGTGCCGCTGGGGCTGGCGATCGGTTCGTTCGCATTTGTGGATGAAACGACTTGGGCGTCGTGGCAGGACCTGAGCCGCATCGAGGGGCGCCTCGCCGAGCTGCCGAACCAGCCGGCTCTCGTGCTGTTTCGGTATCATCCCTACCATCCGGAGTGGAACATCTGCTTTCATGAGCCGGTGTACAACACGCAAACCGCGTCGTTGGATGATGCGACGATTCTCCGCGCCCATGACCTGGGCCCGGAGAACGGCAGGCTTTTCAGCTACTATGCCCAGCGGCAGCCGGGGCGCGTGGTCTATTTGTACGACCGGGCCGACGACTCGATGACCCGCCTCGGCACGGCAGGGGAACTGGCGGCGACGTATAATCGGTCAACCAGGAGCAGCGATCATGGCGGATAGCGCAAGTCGAATCGAACAGTTCAAAAAAATGGCGACCGATGATCCCAACAACGAGCTTGGGCACTTCTCCCTCGGCCGGGCGTACCTCGACGCGGGGAACAATGCCGAGTCGGCCGCCAGCCTGCAGCGCTGCCTGGCGATCAATCCCCGGCTCAGCAAGGCGTATCAACTGCTCGCCGCGGCATTGTTGAAACTGGGCCAGAAGGATCAGGCTATCGAGCAGCTCACCGCCGGCGTGAAGATCGCCCACGAGCGCGGCGACGTGATGCCCAAGAACGAAATGCTTCGCCAACTTGCCGATCTCGGGGCGCCGGTTCCCGAGCTCAAGTCGGCCGAATCGCAGACGCCCATCGGCGCGGGGCAGGTGCATTGCTCGCGGTGCGGGCGGGTGAATCGCAAGCTGCCGTCGCCGCCGTTCTCCAACGCCCAGGGGCAGCTGATCTTCGCCAAGGTATGTGCCGATTGCTGGCGCGAGTGGATCGGGATGGGGACCAAGGTGATCAACGAACTGCGTTTGCCGTTGAATGATCCCAAGGCCCAGAAAATCTTCGACCAGCAGATGACGGAGTTTTTGAATCTGCGATGAGGAACGTGGTCACTGAAGTGACCACCCCGGGGCAGGCGGGGAGCTTTTTAGACCGATGGGTTCGCTTCGACAAACATCTCTTTCCGCTGTTCGCACGCTGGTGGTGAAGCTCGGCTCGCAGTTGCTGACCGACCCCGCGGGGCAGCTCGATGCGGCGTTCATCGGCGGCATCGCCGAGCAGATCGCGGCCCTGCGCGCCCGCGGGCTGGCGATTACCATCGTCAGCTCCGGGGCGATCGCGGCGGGATTGCGCGAACTGAAATTGCCCGCGCGGCCCAGCGATCTGGGCAAATTGCAGGCGGTGGCCGCGGTGGGTCAGCGCCGGCTCATGGACGTCTGGGCGGGCGCGTTCGCCAAGTTCAATCTGCCGGTGGCGCAGGTGCTGCTGACCCGCGAGGACATCGACGACCGCACGCGGTTTCTGAACCTTCGCAACACCATTCACGGCGCCCACGACCTGGGTGCCGTGCCGATCATCAACGAGAACGACACCATCAGCACCGACGAGCTGGTGAAGATCAGCTTCGGCGACAACGACATTCTCGCCGCACTGGTCACCCACGCGCTGCGGGCGGAGCTGCTGGTTCTTCTTTCCGTGGTCGATGGTTTGCTCGATGCGACCGGCACGCCGTTGCGGCTCGTCGAGCAGTTGGCGCAGACACACGCACTGGTGCGGGCGGAAAAGTCCGCATTGGGCAAGGGGGGATTCAGCTCGAAGCTCGAGGCGGCCCGCATGGTCAGCGAATCCGGCGAAGCGATGGTGATCGCCGACGGGCGGATGCCCAACGTTTTGCCGCGACTGCTGGATGGCGAGGAGATCGGAACGCTGTTTCTTCCCAGCGGCCCCAAGCTCTCCAGCCGGACCCGATGGATCGGCAGCGTCCGCCCGGCGGGCGTGATCGTCGTGGACGATGGGGCTGCGCACGCGGTCGGCGAGCAGAACCGCAGCCTCCTGCCGGCTGGGATCGTGCGAGTCGAGGGTTCATTCCAGCCCGGTGATGTAGTGGCGATTCAAACATCTGCCGGCACATTGGTTGGTCGCGGGCTATGCAATTACTCGGCCGAGCAGGTCGAGCGGATTCGCGGGAAACGAACGCAAGCGGTCCGCGAGTTGCTCGCCGAAGCCGCTTATGACGAGGTGGTGCATCGGGATAATCTTGTGGTGGAGAAGAAGCCGGGGGCTTAGAAAGACTCGCAGAGATTCGAACGGCCCTCCGCGGACTTCCGTCCGCGGCTATTAAATACGAGCCGATCGCGAGTTAGCTCTCTTTCATAGCCGCGGACGGCAGTCCGCGGAGAGGGCGGCTTGCAAGCGCCGATACCTCTAACCTTACGCCGTGCCCGGTGTCTTTCATGGGGTAAGAAGGAGTTGATTATGAAATACACATGGCTTGCTGGTGCTTTGCTTGGAACTGTGCCCGCGGTTGCGTTTGCGGGGCATAATTCGTTTCGGTTCGGATTCGGGTTTCCCCTTCCGATTCCGTTCTTCGCCCCGGCTCCCGTGGTTGTGGCTCCCGCTCCGGTTTATGTCGCCCCGCCGACATATTACACAGCGCCTCCGGTAAGTTACTCGTACTCCTATGCGCCTGCGGCGACGTACTCGTACTCAGACTCCTATGCCCCGCCGGTGGCGTGCGCGCCTCCTGTGGTCTATTCCGCGCCGCCTGTTGTCGTCGCCCCGCCGGTGTATTATGCGCCGGCACCGGTCTTCTCCTTCAGCTACGGATACTACGGCGGTGGCTACGGCCGCGGATGGTATGGGTATCGCGGCGGAAGCCATTATCGGTATGGCCGATAGCGAAGCAGCGAGTATGCTGGCGGCATGCGCATCATTCGATTTCTCTCCGCCGGCACGGTGCATCTTGGCCAGGTCATCGACGCACAAACAGCGCGGGTGATCGAGGGTGACCTCTTCGCCCCGCATCGGGTCACTGATCGCGTGGCCCGCATTGAGAAGCTGCTGGCGCCGCTGGTTCCTCTGGACATTCTCTGCATTGGCCTGAATTATCGGGAACATGCCGCCGAAGGCGGGTCGAGCATTCCGATCAACCCGCTGCTGTTTATCAAGGCGGGCAACACGCTCAATAATCCCTTTGATCCGATTCCATTGCCTCGGCGCAGCCAAGAGATCGACTTTGAAGCCGAGCTGGCCGTGGTGATCGGCAAGACCGCGAAGTACGTGAGCCGGGCGAACGCGCTGGAATATGTGCTGGGATATACCTGCGCCAACGACGTCACCGCCCGCGACTGGCAGCGAGAGAAGGCCCTGGGCGGCGGACAATTCGCCCGCGGCAAAAGTTTCGACGGCTTCTGCCCCCTTGGCCCCGCGATCGTCACCAAAGACGAAATCCCCAATCCCAACGCCTTGGCCATCCGCTGCTTCGTCAACGGCAAGACCATGCAGGACGGCACGACCGCCGACATGATTTTTGATGTGCCGACGCTGATCGAGAGTCTCAGCAGCACCATGACGCTTCGCCCCGGCGCGGTCATTCTCACCGGCACGCCCAGCGGCGTGGGCTTTGCCAGAACTCCCCCCGTCTGGATGAAAGACGGCGATCAGGTTGTGGTCGAACTGGATGTCATCGGAAGGCTGGAGAATCCGGTGCGCGCAGAGCCATAGCCCGGTCGAAACGAAAATGAATCACCGCACATTCCCTGGATTTTTCTGCGTTCGATTCTCATCTCGCGTATGATCCAAGTTTGGGGTTCCGCGAACGCATTGGGCCAGGCAAAACGATGTACATCAAAGTAGGTTATGAGCTGACATACGACTGCCCGCAGCCGACACCGACGCTGTTGATGCTGAACATCCATTACAGTCATGCCAACGAGATTGTGACGCCCGATGTTTTGAGCGTGAATCCGGCAGCGGGGGTTTCAAGCTACCGGGATGGGTTTGGCAACTGGTGCAGCCGGTTGGAGATGCCGGCGGGACGCACGACGATCAGCACCTCGGCCGTGGTTCGGGCCACCGGATTGGCGGAGCCGGCGCCGGTGCTGGGGGCGCGGCAGCATCTGATCGGCGAGTTGCCGGAGGACGCGCTGGTCTATCTTCTGGCCAGCCGATATTGCGAGACCGAGCTGCTGGCGGACATCGCCTGGAAGCATTTTGCGAACACGCCGCTGGGCTGGGGCCGGGTGCAGGCGATCTGTGATTTTGTGCACAACCACATCAAATTCGACTACATGCAGGCCCGGGCGACGCGCACGGCGTTTCAGGCGTACAACGAGCGCACCGGCGTCTGCCGCGACTTCGCCCATCTGGCGATCGCACTGTGCCGGTGCATGAACATCCCCGCTCGCTATTGCACGGGGTATCTGGGCGACATCGGCATGCCGCCGCCGTATGGCCCGATGGATTTCGCCGGGTGGTTCGAGGCGTATCTGGGCGGGCAGTGGCACGTGTTCGATCCGCGCAATAACATGCCGCGCATCGGCCGGGTGCTCATCGCCCGCGGACGCGATGCGGTGGACGTGGCGATCAGCACGACCTTCGGCCCCAACACGCTGTCGAGCTTCAAGGTAATTTGCGACGAAGTGCCGAACCCCAACTGATCGAAGGCGACGAAAATCTCTGTTCGCGCCGTCGATAAAAACAGTTTGCCCCCCATCCTTTGGCCGCTAAACTTGTCTGGATGTGCGGGGTGGACTTGCGCGGAGTGCCCACATGAAACGCCTGCTGCCGTTGCTGCTGGTCGGCTTCCTGGCGCGCAGCGCCCTTGCCGACATCATTCACCTGAAAGACGGCACGCAAGTCGAGGGGGTAATCCATCGCGGGGACGATGGGTACACCGTCACCACCGCCGGCGGCAGCGTCACCGCTGTCCCGCTGGAGAATGTGGACTCCATCGAGATCAAGCCCGCATCGACTCCGGAGGCGTCGATGCAGCGGCTGGGGTCCCTGCGGAGGGCGGTGGAGAACCTTTCCGACATTGATCTGATCATCCAGCGCTATGAAAGCTTCCTGACTCAAAACGCCGGCTCGCCCGCGGCCACGGCCGCGCAGAAGGACCTGGACCAGTGGCAGGATCGTCAGGCCAAGGGGCTGGTGAAGGTGGGCACCAGATGGGTGACCCCGCAGGAGCAGGCGGAGATTCAGCAGCGCGCCGGCGGCGTGGCCGATGAGCTGCGCCAGACGATGAAGCAGGGCCGGCTCAAGGAAGCCGCCGCCGTGCTCGATCAGGCATTGGCGGATAGCCCGACGAACATCTCGCTGCTGTATCTGCGCGGGGTGCTGATGTATCGGGAGGAACAACTGCCGCCGGCGCGCAAGGCGTTTGAAGCGGTGTTCGCCCAGGCGGCGGATCATGCTCCGACGATCAACAATCTGGCGGTGATTTTGTGGCGGCAGAATGCGTTCATCGCCGCGCTCAACGATTACGACGCGGCGATGCTGGCGGCGCCTGTGAGCCGGGAGATTCTCGACAATGTCGCCGAGGCGCTCAATGCGCTACCGGCAAATGAGCGCAAGGGGCCGGTGGTCGCGAAAGTCATTCGGCACTTCACCGAGCAGGATGAGGAGCTGCAGAAGAAGATGGCTGTACGCGGGCTCACGCGCTGGGGCGCGACCTGGGTCACCGCGGCAGAGGCCGACAGGCTCGCGGCGCAGGAGAAAGAGATCCAAACCCAACTCGACCAGATGTCGCACCAGTTCGACGCGCTCCAGGCGCGCATCAATGCCATCGATCAAACCATCTCGCAGGACCAGTTGGAGATTCAGCAAATTCAATCCACCTCATACGCCCGCAGCAGCACGGGGCAAGTCGTGCAGCTTCCCTTGCCGCAGCGTTATTACGATCTGGGTAACGAGATTACGTCGCTCCAGGCGGAGCGACCGACACGGGTGGCGCAGCAGGATCAGTTGCGCCGCGATGCCAAGGTGGAGCAGCAGAAACTCCCGGTCGCCAAATACACCGGCATTCAGAAGATCATCGACGTCGATGGAATGCCGGTCATGGGCCCGCCGCCTCCCCCGCCAACGACCGACCCGACCTCGCAGCCGGCCGTTCAGTGAATCGAGCCGTGCGACAGCCCGGCTCCGGCCGGCTCCATGACCTCGATCTCAATCGCCTCCTGAATGCAGGAGGCATCCAGTCCGATGCGGGCCTCATCGCGATGTGTCTCAATCATGAGCTGCAGGGAGTCCCGCAAATTGTGCCGGCATGCCTCCAGCGACCGCGCCTGGCAGATCGTCCCGGGCACCTCCTCCACCCAGCCAACGAACCACCCATTGGGCTCCACCTTGATAATTGTGTGGTATCGCTGTTTCATGCCCGATCATTTTGCCCAACTTGACTCGGCCGCGTCAAGAAAATCCCGGGGGGAGATTTCACCACAGAGACACGGAGGACACAGAGAAAGCGATAAATGGCGGTTCGTAAGACCGATTCTCGCCATGATATTTGCCATCCGAGCATTTTCTCTGTGGTCTCTGTGGCTCTGTGGTGACATCTGCCGAGTTCTGACGGAATCGGAGCAAAACAGCCGATTCAACCATACTGGACCGGCGCCCCCAGAGGCTATACGATTTCTCTAGCGAAATCGGTCCTGAAAGGATTTATGTCAATCACTCTTGCGCAAAACCTGCGAGCCAATCGTGTCGGCAACATGCGTTTGCGGGAAATCTGCCGGGTGGGGCTGGTCACGTCCATTCAGGACGTCGTGCAGGCCATGGTGCGGAGCCGGGCCGGGTGCGCCCTCATACTGGACGGCAACGCTCTGGTCGGTATTTTCACCGAGCACGATTTTCTCAAGCGGGTCGTCGCCCGCTCGGTTGACCCCACCCGCCCGGTGCATGAGGTGATGACCACCGACCCGAAAACCATCGATCAGCAGGCCACCGTATTGGCCGCCATCGAGATGATGGAATCCGGCGGCTATCGCCATCTCCCCGTCATCGGCGAAGGCTCCAAGCCGATCGGTGTCGTCTCCGCCGGCGATATCGTCCGCTATCTGGTGGATTTACTCCCCGCCCGGAAACAGGACCTCCCCCTTGCCGCCCAGCCCGAGCTGGCACGCAACCGGGCGTAGCAGAAATGAAATCAGCCAGATGAGCCTTATCACAGAAGATGCATTGAATCCGTCCGCCACCGGTGCCCAATCGACCAAGCCGCAGCACGCCCTCGCCTCGGCCACGATTCGCTTCGCCGGTGACAGCGGCGACGGCATGCAGCTGGCCGGAACCCAGTTCACCGACACCTCCGCGCTGGTCGGCAATGACATCAGCACGCTCCCCGATTTTCCCGCCGAAATCCGCGCGCCCGCCGGCACGCTGGCCGGGGTCAGCGGCTACCAGATCCATTTCTCCAGCACCGAGATCTTCACCCCCGGCGACGAGGTCGATGCCCTGGTGGCGATGAACCCCGCCGCACTCCGCACCAACCTCGTCTTCGTCCGCGACGGCGGGATCGTCATCGTCAACGAAGACGCGTTCGACGCCGTCCATCTGAAAAAAGCCGGCTACGCCGCCAATCCGCTCGAAGACGGCTCGCTCAAAAAATATCGGCTGATTCGCGTCCCCATCGACAAGCTCAACGCCGCCGCGACCAAAGAGACGGGCCTGGGAAACAAGGACATCGATCGCTGCAAGAACATGTTCGCGCTCGGCCTGGTCTACTGGCTCTACGGCCGGCCGATCGAACCCACGCTTCGCCACATCGACGAAAAATTCGGCAAGAAGCCGATCGTCGCCCAGGCCAACGCCCTGACGCTCAAGGCCGGCTACCACTTCGGTGAAACCACCGAGCTGTTCGTCGAGCAGTACAACGTCCCCAAGGCCAAGCTTCACCCCGGCGTCTATCGCAAGATCACCGGCAACGAAGCCACGGCGATCGGCATGATCACCGCGGCTCAGTTGGCCCGCAAA
>Ga0302325_10034082_pt1 | contig 10417 bp, 5 predicted proteins | sample Palsa_T0_2_FD_201948 | JGI IMG/M metagenome (GOLD analysis project Ga0302325, IMG submission 201948) | Peat permafrost microbial communities from Stordalen Mire near Abisko, Sweden - Palsa_T0_2 | ecosystem: Environmental > Terrestrial > Soil > Palsa > Peat permafrost | place: Sweden: Abisko...
AAGTTGCCGTTGTCGAGACTCCACCAGGGGTTGCCATCGATATTGTTAGTGCACCAGAAGTCCGCGTTGGCAGTTCCCGCAGGAGCACTGAAGTTGACCATGTTGTTCTCCCAGGTACTTATCCCGGAAATGGCCGGAAAGGTCGTGGGTGGCGTCGCCGTAAAGGACGCAGTCGGCAAAACCGTAAAATTGTAGGTCAGGGATACCGGACTGCCGGCGTTTTGTCCGTTCAGTTGTCCCTGGAAGCCGGCAGCAACCTGGTAGTGTCCGGGGACGGCATGAGAATTAGCCCTTAGTCGCAGTGCTGTGTTGGTGCTGTAGATCGCTCCGTTGGAACACGCTTCTGTCGACAGGTCGTAGTCGCCGTCCCAACCTTGAGGCGGGGGGTTGGAAGGAGCGTCAAGACCGCAAAGATACTGGTCCGTAATGCTATTATTCGTGACAATCCGGCCGGTATCCAAATTCGTGACTACAACATTTTCCATGCCCACCACCGCGTCCGGCGATCCGCTCAACAGATTGGGCTGCGTAGCAACATAGAGATCGTTGCACTCGCGCGAACTCTTCGAGGTGGGAGTGCAGGCGGGCGACTGGGTGGGATCGCCTTGATAGACGTTCTGGCCTCCGACTGGCCACAGGCTGAAGACAAGCGCTCCGCTGGAATTCGTGGGCTCGGTTGGCAGGTTGAAGGTGAGATAGTAACCGCCGCAACCTGGCGACGGAGGAGAGCCGCAAGTAGCGGTCGCCGGGCCGGGATAAGTCGCCCACTGACGTGCATCTCCCACGAAACTGGCTACATAGTAACCCCACAGGGCATATTTGCCATACGCGGGAAAATGATCCACCACTACAACATGGTTGGTTGTATAGTCGTCCCGCACAACTTGACGGAACGGAGAGTTGTTGTCGGCTTGGTAATCGAGGTCGTTTTCGATAACTACGATCGAGTTACCTGGGTCGACCGTAGTCCACCGGAAGGTTACTGAGACACCATTCACAGGATCGATGGTCGTGCCGACGGTGGCCGAAACGCTGGTCGGAATAACCTCGCCACGATAAACCGTGGCGGACAACGGCATCGCGATCAGGACCCATAAGATCAGACATACCAGCGGGAGCGTCAGCTTGCGCCGCTGGGACACTGCGGTACATAGCCAGGGAAGGATGGCGGCTATCATCTTCTAAAATCTCCTTCTACTACGCCGGGATTCCATCTTGCCCCAGCATCTTGGTGGTGCAGCATGCAGCAATACCGGGCGCACCGTCCCCCACAGGTTACCGCTCAAGGCTCGATCCGCATCTCGTTCCCGAGAATGGGAATTAGATGGGCCTTGCCGGCCAGTTGCACATCTAAAGTACATGGGATCAGACGCTGGCGGTGATTGAATCTTATGGGTTAAGCCGGGATTTCCGTTTGTCATCCCAGGCTCCAACTAATATACATCCAATCCCCGACGCTCGTGCCTTTTTTCGTTATTTTACCTGGGATTTCATTTTGTCGTAGCCGTGAGCGATTATGCCTCCGTTCACCTTGTGAAACAATCTAATTTCCTTTCGCGAGTGTGACCCTCGACGGCGTGGCGCCAGCGGGAATTGTAGCGTCTTCAATCTTCTCTATGGAGATCAGGGCGATCCACTCATTGTTGCGATTCAGGGAATTTGCCGTTCTGCCGCCCAGAATGTCCGCAGCGCGCTGCGGCGGCAAATCCTCGTGGTAGTCGAAGAAGCGCACCTGGAGCGGCTTTCCGAAGGCAAGGCCTTCGAGGAGCGGGTGCGGTGGCTCCCACTTGGTGCTGAACAAGTAAGCAACGTCGAACTCCCCGGTGGCCTGCGAGGCCCGCTCAATCTCGAGCGGGGAGAAGTTCTCGATGCGCACCACATTGAGCGGCTGCTTCACATATCCCAGGAATGGACGAGTGAGTTCGTCGGAAGCGGGCCATGCGGTGAGCACGCGCGCGTGGGGATATTTGGCGGACAGCTCATCGGCGGCGAGCTTGTGAAGGACCACATAATCGCGATACAGCAGCGTGTCCTCAGGAGCGATGCGATACGGCGGAGGCACGAAGAGCTGGACCACGAAGGCAGCGCAAGTGACGGCAATCCACCAGGTCCAGCGCCGGATACGACGCCGCATGGTGGAGACACACACCAAAATCACCAGCGGCACAACCGGCAGCATGTAGCGGGCGAGAACGGCGCCCCCTAACGCGGATTCGACCAGGATGTTCGCGGCAAGAACTGCGGCAAAGACAAGCTGCGCGTTGCTCGCGATGCGCGGACGGAGTGTCCCGTCAGACTCGTGCAGCGGGGACTGCGTCATGGCAAACAACGCGCCTAGCGTGAGCAGGAAGAGATTCAGATAGCCGAAGACGTGCCACAGCCGGATCAGCAAGGCGAGCAGAACGCGCAGAGGATTGAGCGTTGCCTGGAGATTGTAGCGAAGGTATTCCGGATTTCCCAGATAGAAGCCGGTGCGGTGATGATGATAGCCAAACCAGAGTAGTAACGGTACCAGACAAAGAAGAAACGATAGCGCATGACGCTTGCTGCGATAGAGGCACAGAGGTTCTGACAGGAGTTCCCGGCTGATCATGGGACAAAGCAGCTCCCACACGAGCAGCGCCAGGGGAGTGACAACTGCCGTCTCCTTGGCCAAGGGTGCGAGCGTGAAGAACACAATCGTCGCGGCTGGCCTGCGCTCCATATACATCGCCAGCCCCCAAAGCGAGAAGGCGGCCGCCATCATGTCGAGATGGGTCATTGAGCTTTGGGTGAAGAACACCGGATAGAGCGCGGTACAGAGCACGGTAGCTACGGCAACTGCTTCGTTGGCGACATCGCGCGACAAGCGCCACAAACCGAGCAACGCAAAAGCCGCTACCATCAGCATCGCCGTTCGTGTCACCGCCGGCGTGAAGGCGCTGAACCTCCACCAGAACGCCAGCCAGAGCATCACCAGCGGAGGGTGGGCGTTGGAGAGCGTGGTATGCGGAATGAGCGATCCCGTCAGCAGCAGGTCGCGCGCAGCGGGGATGTAATATCCGGCCTCGTCCCAGAAGTACGGCAGGCGAAGCAGCGGAGCGTGAGTGACGAACAGGAAGGTAAACAGGAGGGCGTAGGCAGATAGATCTTCGCGCAGGCTCGTTCCCCGCTCAGGAATATTCGCTTTGAGGGGGCGTCCCTGCGCCGAGTCCACGACCGAATTCCCTCAGGGGCTGAAGCCCATATTCCTGCGCCGCATGCGGCACAGCTAAAGCTGTGCCCTTTCGAAGACAGACCCGGTCGAGAACTTAGTGCACTGGCCCATTACCAGCGCCGATCCGCGGATCTAGCTTGATCTCGCCGAAAGTGTTTTCGTAGTTCACCAGATTTTGCTGCAGGATGGTATGCAGTGCTTTGGCCTGCTGCGGGCTGAGATAGATGCCCTGAAAGTTGCGCACGTCCACGCGCGTCTCGTCCTGCTGCTGGAGTGTGCCAAAGACCAGGAAAAAGTCCCATACATTTACCCGCACCTGAACGCTGTTGGCATAGTTCTCGCGATAGTCGGGAGTATTGGTCAGCTGAATTGCCGGTTGCGTAGGATTCGTCATCATTACCTCAGGAACCAGTTGCCAGTTGTCAGTTGCCAGATGAAGCCCGGCTTGAAGTGTATCAAAAGCGGCGAGGCAGTTGTGAGTTGCCAGTAGTCAGTAGCCAGTTCGCGGCCAAAAGGTTTCCATGAGGACCTGGGCCACAGCGGACTCGGGCGACAAAAAAGGCGGCCCCGAAGGACCGCCGAGGTGAAACAAGATTGGAATCGCCTAGAACACGAGCTTACCCTGCAACTGGATAACGCGGTTTGCAGGAAGACCGTTAGCGAACGATCCAAAGGGACCGGTTGGCGGAGCTGTCTGTTCCGAGATGACGCCGAAGGTACCAGACCCGAAGGCGTTACCGGGCTCCGCAAAGTTCGGATGATTGAACACGTTGTACATGTTCGCACCGACGCCGAACGCGAACCGCTCGGTCAGCTTGAAGTTCTTATTGATACTGAAGTCCGAGTCAAAGAACCCGGGCCCGCGATACTGGTTACGCATCTGGTTGGGGAAAGCCGTCAATCCAGAAACGGAGACGAACGCGTTTTGGTTGAAGCAGTTGGTCGTGCCGCTGCTGCAGCCTAGTTGTCCAGCACCAACCACCTGCGCCGGAATGAGATCGCCGTTGTTGTTGGTGATGCCCGTAGTACCGTCGAGAATCGTCAGAGGCAGCCCCGAACGGACGAAGAAGTTCTCCGATAATGTCCAGCCGCCAAAAGCTCCGTTGACGAACTTGTTGCCGAACTTGAACGGAGTGTTCCAAACGTACTGGGCGTTAAAGGAGTTGCGGATATCGTAGTCCGCATTTCCGTAGTTGGAACGCAGGTTGTTCAGGTTGTACTGATATACGTTGCTGGTCGAGCTGTACCCCAGGAATCCACCGTTGGAAATCTCGTCCAAGGCGTGGGCCCAGGAATAGCTAGCCATGATGGTGAAGCCGTAGGTCAAGCGACGCTGGTAGCTTGCGGTTAACTGGCTGTCGTTGGATACGGCACCCGAGTAGACCTCGGTGACCGTGGCATAGTTGGGGCTAAACGGGGAAGCCGGAATACCGGCAGCGCCAAGAGCCTGATTGGGGAAGTTGGTAACCGGCTCGTGGATGCCGTGGTTGCCGATATAAGCCAACGTCATCGAGCTCTTGCTGTCCAGTTGCTGCTCAATCTGGAGGCTCCACTCCTGGTAACGCGGGGTGTGGAATGTCCCCATCGCGTTGCCGAAGCTGGGTGGGGTGAACAGCGGGTTGGCTGCGGTCAACGAAGCGTTGGATGCGCCGGCGGCGAATCCGGTGCGAATCTGGTTCGCCGTGTTTTCACCGATGATCCATGGGCTGGCTGCGGTGGTTTGATCAGCCCAAGGCACGGGGGTGCCGGTGGGAGATAAGACCCCTTGAAGCAGCGGTATAACCGTAGGCACGTTGTTCATGAAAGTATCGGCCAGGAAAGCGGGGAAGGCATCAAAGAAGATACCGAAGCCGCCGCGAACCACGGTCTTGTCGCTGCCGCCGGGTGACCAGGCAAAGCCAAAGCGGGGAGCCCAGTTGATGGAGTCCGTGCTGCGGAAAATCTGATGCAGGTTGGCATCGATCATCTGGTTATAGGGGGTACTGGTGCTGGTGCTCTCCGAGTTGAACGACCCGGTTAACTGCGAAGCGCAATTCAGCTGGCAAACGGGATTGGAGTTGTGCTCTGCGCGCAGCGCCAACGTGACCTTCAGGCTCTTGCTGACCCGCCACTCGTCCTGCGCATACACACCCAAGCCCCAGAGGGCCACGGGATAATTCGCCCGGTTTGGATAGTTCGACTGGAAGTAATCCCCTTGGCCATTGTAAAGGTCGGTCAGCGCGAAGGGGAGCATGAGCGGACCAGATTGAGAGTCAGGACTAAATTCGCTAAATGAATAGTCGGTGATGTCGTAGCGACGGTAGTTGCCACCGAACTTCAGATTGTGGGCACCCTTGGTAACCGAGAAATCGTCCACAAACTGATACTGGGTAACATTTCGTCCTTGCGGGAAGACAGACTCGATGTGGGCCATGTCGGTATAGCCGAGAACGGCACCCATATCGACCCAGGCCGGGAAAGTGCCGGCGGCATCGTTTTGCGTGAAGATCGCCCGGTAGTAGCTGCCGGCGTAGACGAACTGGTTGGTGGCGTTGCTGCCAAAGGTGTGCGTCCACTGGCCCTGGCCGTTGTACTGGGGCTGATAGCTGGCGGCACTGAATGCCGGGTTGATAGGATCGGCATAGGTGGCCTGGGTGCCATGGTCAAAGCTGACACTCCAGAACAAGTGGTTCTTGTCGTTCATGTTGTAGTCCACGCGTCCGGTCAGGAGCCATTCCTTAGCCGGTTCGGCGGGGCTGGCCACAAACTGCTGGAAGCAAGGATTGCCGACACCAAACGGTACACCGCTCGGACTAGGAGCTCCAGCCAGGTCCAAGCATCCGCCAGGGCTGGTATTGACTATTTGGTTCGATGGGCCGTACCCCGGCGCGCCTTGGTACAAGCTGAACATCTTGGAATAAAGTGGAACCGAAGCCGGGCTTAGGGTTGCCAGATTCTCCAAGGTCTGAGTTGCGAATCCTGGGGTCGGCACGTAAATGGTTGTGGTGGTAGGAACGATGTATCTGATTCCTTCCCAGTCAGCGAAGAAGAACAACTTGTCCTTCTTGATTGGACCACCGACCGAGGCCGCCCATGCGTTGTTGTTGTTAAAGGGCTTCGGCAGGGTCGGATTTGAGTAACCGTTGAACCAGCTATTGGCGTCCATGCTGCTACCGGTCCACCAGTAATTAGCGTTACCGTGATAGGCGTTGGTGCCGGACTTGCTGACGTAGCTTACCTGCACGCCGGCCTGCTGGCCATACTGCGCGCCGTAAGCGTTCGTAGTGACGGTCGCTTCCTGCACGGCGTTCTTGCCGAGCATCAGGTTGGTCGCACCCGAGTTGTTCAGGTTCAGGTACGGATCCATCTGGTTCTCGCCATTCATGGTGAACACGTTAGAAGTGGCGGGCAGACCGGCAGTATTGAAGTTGCCGTAACCCATGCCGGTGTTCATGTTCACACCGGGAGCGGTCTGAGCAATGTAGGTCAGGTCATTACCGCCGTTGGGCGCATTGGCAACCACGTTCTGATCGAAGTTGGTAGAGAGGTCGGCGTTATCCGCCTGCACCAGAGGTGCGGCGGAGGTGACTTCCACGGTCTGCGAGCTGCTGCCCACCGCCAGTTTTACATTGGCGAGGGTGGCTTGGCCAACATTGACCGTAGTCATTTCTTCCGCCTTGCTAAAGCCCGCCGCGGTTGCGCTTACCGTATAGGAACCAGGCGGTAAAAGCGAGAAGCGGTAGGCGCCGCTTGAGGTGGTAGTGGTGGTGTGCGACGCGCCGGTGGCACTGTTCTTCAATGTGACCGTGGCGTTGGGCACGACTGCACCGCTAGGATCGGTGACTGTACCGGCGACATCGCCCGAAACCAGCGATTGCGCCATAAGCGATGGCGCGATCAGCAGGGCGATCACCAGCAAAGCCAACATTCCAGTGATCAAACTCTTCAATTTCATATCTCTCCCCTCGAGATGTGCATCTTAAAAATCTTTTGCTTCATCGCCAGACCGGGGGTCTGGACAATAACCGGAGTGTGCAACAGAACTAGGTATAAGGACGGGTCCCACACAAAAACCCGGCCTTCGGGAGTACTTATCGCACGGGAATGGCCAAAGCCGACCCTGAAAAAGGGGCTCCCAAGAGTCTGCACTTTGCACGCATCATGTTGATTCTTAAGCATATATCTTGGAGCAGTTGCGGCCCCTCTAGTACCGGGCCTCCCAGTTTCCACATATCCCCAAGGGTAATATTCCAAGTTTGGAAGGTAACCAGGAGGAGCGCCGGCTGGAAGGCCTTAAAAACAGAGGGCAAAAAGGGCTTAGGACGCCTTCGAAATCCGCCGTTCTGAGCCCGGATGTAGCAGGATCAGATTCGCCTGGCATTCGCTACTTGGAAGGCATGGTGTAGTAGCCGCTGCGATGACGGACGACCAGTTCTGCCGGGGCGGGATAGTCCTTGGTGGCGGGATTGATCTTGATGTCGATGCGGCGGTAATCGGAGTCCGAAATTCGTTTGCTGGGGTAGTAGGCGATCAGATACTGCGTGCGCAACTCGTCGCTGATCTGGCGGAAAGCGGCGTCCAACTGCTCCATTCCGCTGGCGTAAAAATACTTTCCTCCGGTGTCGCGCGAAAGCTGGATCAGCGCGTGCTCGCCACCGATATCGCGGCCGGCGCTGTTCTCGATGGGGACGATGATGATGCTGTAGAGGATGACCTCCGCCTGCTGCGCCTCGCGAATCGCTTCCTGATAGGTGGTCTTGCTGACCGTGTCCCCGCCATCGGTGATTACCACCATCACCTTACGGCCGCGCCGCTCCAGTAGTGCATCGGAGCCCAGGTACAGAGTGTCGTAAAGAGCGGTTGCCGCACCCGAATGAACGTGGTTGATGGCCCGGTCGATGACGCGCATGTCGGCGGTGAAGGGCGTCAGTTGATCGACGATTTCGCTGAACTGGAAGAGCGAGAGGCCGTCGATGGGACGCAAGATGGCATGAGCGAAGCGGCGCGCCGATTCCACTTCCAGCTTCTGATCGCCGCGCGTGCTGAGGCTGGTGTCGATGGCCACGACGATGGAAAGCGGTAGCTCCGATTCGCGATGAAACACCGCGATCTGCTGCGGGTCGCCGTCCTCAAATATCCGGAAATCATCCTGCTTGAGCGCGGAAACCGGCGCTCCACCGGCGTTAGTCACGGTGGCGAAGACGTTCACCAGCTTTACATTCACCTTGAAGGTTGTGTTGGGGTGATCGTCCGCGTTTGCGGGCTGCTGTTTGGACGCGCCGGGAGGATGAGCGACTCCGGCCGCAGGCGGCTGCGTGAGCGAAGCCGGCGGACGCGGCACGGTACTCTGGGTTGACTGGCCTTGGCAAAACAAGGGAAGGCCCCCGAACACAAATGTCCAAACGCACGCCCAGACAAGCGGACGTATCTTGACACTTACTCGAGTGGAAAGCTGAAAGCCAGGAAGCATTCGTTAAGGTAAACACCAGTCCAACTGCTTTGACGCGTTTTAGCCGGCCCGAGGGATTTCCGGCGGAAAGGGCTCGCCGTCCGCCCATACCGCGCCATCCTGAAAATGTTCCTTCTTCCAGATGGGGACCGTCGTCTTCAGAGTATCGATCAGCCAGCGGCAAGCGTCGAAGGCCGCGGCCCGATGCGCCGCCGCTACCGCAATATAGACGCTGCTTTCGCCGATCTGTAAGCGCCCCAGGCGATGCACGATGCGCACATCGCGAATGGCGAAGCGGCCTAGTGCCTGGGTGGCAAGCTGCTCCATCTGGCGGAACGCCATTGCCTCATAGGCGGTGTAGTCGAGATACAGCGTGCGACGGCCGTGGGAGTTGTCGCGCACAATGCCATCGAAGACAGCCACTGCGCCGTTTTCCGGCCGCTTGATTGCCGCCAGGATTGGCGCTGTCTGGATCGTCTCCGCCACAATCTGCGCGTGCTCGGAAATCAGCGGCAACGCGGTTTCGGCGGGCGATGCCTCATCCGTTGTCGCTCCGCCGCTCACCGGCGGAATCAAAGCCACTTCATCATTGTCGCGCAAGACCGCGGCGCCGTTGGAATATTCGTGATTCACTGCCAGCGCAATGGAGCCGCGAAACGAATCCAGCTTGGGAAAGCGCTGCTGGAGCTGGGCGAACAAGTCGCCGACGCAGGAGCCGTCACCAAGCTCGACGACTTCCTGGTCGCGGTCGGCGATCTCTTTCATCATGCCGAAGTAACGCACTTTCACCTGCACGTGTTAAGCATAACCTACGCTGCCTTTGTAAGCCGGGCCGTGGAATCGAGCGAGATCCCCTAACCAAAGAAGATGAGTTCCGTCATATCCTACGGCGAGAGCGGTTCCAAAGTTGGTGTAGCCTTGCTTTGAAGGGGCACGCCTTTACAGGCCGCTGAAAAGTCGCTTTTGGAGTGCCTTGTAACAGGGCACGACTTTAGTCGTGCCGACAAGCCGTTTATTTTTGTGATCCCGAGCGGCCGTCAGGCCGCGAGAGATCTGCTGTTCCGACTCTTTCAGCAACCTGTTCAGGCGTGCCGTCGGTCGTCCAGAAGCTCCGGCTTCAGCCGCTGAGGGAGCGAGCCCTCAGGGCCTAAAGGCCAATCTATTTGGGACGGTCCGGCACGGCTGAAGCCGTGCCCCTTCAAACTACCGGATACATTACCATTGGCAACGCGCAAGCGCATGGGGGTGGAGATGCAAGACTTGAGCTATGACAACGCCGCTTCACGGTTGAGAATCCTGTTGCGACTCTCGGCAAGAACGCCATACTTTTTGGCCGCGCTGCTGTTGTTCTGTCTCGCACTGCCGGCTGTCGCCCAGGTCGATCTTAAAGTGTACCCAGCGCCCGACTTCGGCGAGGGCGTTGTCTGGCTGGATGAAGGCGCAGCGGCTCCGCATCACATCGCCGACTATCGCGGCAAGGTCGTGCTCGTCGATTTCTGGGAATACACCTGCATCAACTGCATTCGCGACTTCGGCGTGGTCAAGCGCTGGTACACCAAGTATCACCCGTACGGCTTTGAAGTGATCGGCGTTCACTATGGCGAATTCAATATCGGCTTCGACGTGAACAATGTGAAGGAGGCGGCGCAGCGCTTCAAGCTGCCGTGGCCGGTGGTCGCCGATCAAAAAGGAACGACGTGGAAGGCGTACCAGGCCGATGGCTGGCCCGAGCGATTCCTCATCGACCCAAAAGGGCAGATCGTGATGAAGGTATTCGGCGAAGGCAACAACCT
>Ga0302325_10034083_pt1 | contig 10417 bp, 10 predicted proteins | sample Palsa_T0_2_FD_201948 | JGI IMG/M metagenome (GOLD analysis project Ga0302325, IMG submission 201948) | Peat permafrost microbial communities from Stordalen Mire near Abisko, Sweden - Palsa_T0_2 | ecosystem: Environmental > Terrestrial > Soil > Palsa > Peat permafrost | place: Sweden: Abisko...
CTTCGTTAGCGAAGGCGAGCACCGTCAGCCGCCGCGGCCAGGGCCCGCCGCCGGCGGCCGGCGGCCCAGTGCCCGGCCCCCACCGCAGCCTGGGTGACGACGGGGCCGACTGGCGACACCCATCCGCCCCGCTGTCATCACCAGCCATCCCCGCATTGTCGCCCACGCGGCGCGAATGTGCCAAGCTCCCGGGCTGCCGCAACCCACCGGCGACCACTGTGCGGGAGATGATGAGCGGATGGACGTACGGGTGGCCGAGGCGCTCGAGGACGACCGGACCGTCATCCGGCGGCTGCTTCAGCTGTACCACTACGATTTCTCCGAGTTCGACGGCAGTGACGTCAATCCGCACGGGGAGTACCTGCACCGGTACTTCGACGAGTACTGGACCGACTCGGACCGCACGGCGTTCCTGTTCCGGGTCGAGGGCGCGCTGGCCGGCTTCGGGCCGCCACGGCGTTCTGGCGCAAGGCGATCCGCCGCCCATTTCAGGAGCATGAGCGGGGCACGGAGATCGTGCAGTCGTTCACCGTGGCCATGGACGGATGAGAGTCGCCCCGGACCGTTCGATACGACGGTCTTGAATTTGCTCGTCTTATTCAAGCAGTGGGAACCGTCCGGAATGCAGCAGCGCCGCGATCGTGTCGATCTTCGCCCGCGGGGCGGCGTAGTCCGGGTGCGCCCGCATCACGGCGGCCGCGTCGTGCAGGCGGTGCAGCTGGGCCGCCGCCTCGGCGACGCTGCGGCCGGACGGGGTGACCGGGTGGGCGGTGAGGGCCGGCCGGCGCTGATCGATCCGCCCGGTGGCGAGCGCCTTCGGGACCCGGCGGGCGCAGCGGCAGAACGCGTCGGGGTTGACCAGGCCGCAGGTGGAGTTCATGAACGCGCCGATGCGGCGCCGCGCCCGTTCCAGCCGCTTGCGGTACGCGGCCGGGGTGACCTCCAGAATCCACGCCGCCTCGGCCGAGGAGAGCTCGAAGATGTCGCTGAGCACGAACGCGATCCGCTCGCCGCGTTCCAGGCACTGCAGCATCGCCTGGGTGCAGGACAGCCGCACCTCCTCGGCGAGCATGGTCGCCTCGGGCCCCCGGTAGTCGGCGTCGGCCAGACCGTCGGCCAGGCTGGCGCCGAATTCGTCCAGGCTGAGCTGCTGCGCCTCCTGCGGGGTCTTGCGCCGAAGGTTGAGCAGGTAGTTGACGCCGATCCGGTACGCCCAGGTCAGGAGCCTCGCCTCACCGCGCCAGGACGCCAGCCTGGTCACCACCCAGATCAGGATTTCCTGGGTCGCGTCCTCGGCGTCGGCCGGCCGCCACGACATTCGCAGCGCCAGCCGGTAGAGGGGATCGGAGAGGAGGCGGATCACCTCCTCCAGGGCCGCCTTGTCGCCGTCGACCGCCCGCGCTACCAGGCCGGCCTCGTCTAGCCCGGCTGGCTCGGCTGGCTCGGCTGGCTCCGTGCTCACCAGGCCATTGTCGCTCTCCCGGCCGCCGCCGCTCACGAGGCCACCGCTGATCGCGCGTTCAGCGCGTGCCGGCGCAGCCAGCGAGTGACGGCGGCCCCGATCGCGTCGGGCTGGTCCTCCGGCGTGTGGTGACCGCCCGGCCCGACCGACTCCACCTCGGCCGCCGCGAAGGTCTCCGCCGCCCAGGCGATCATCTGCGGCGATCCCAGGCCCGCCCCGTTGTCCACCGCCATGAGCAGCTTCGGCACCTCAGGGGTCTCCGCCATCCAGCGGTCGTAGCGGAGCACCACCTCAACGACGTCGGCAGGCTCGCCGTCGAGCGGGAACTCGCGCGCCCACGCCAGCATCGGCTTGCGCGAGGCGGGCTCGAGGAACGGGGCGCGGTAGACGTCGTGGTCGGACTCGGCCATCTCGGTCAGCATCCCCCTGGTCAAGTTGACCTCGATGAACATGTTCTTCTCAAGGACCAGTTCCTCGCCCCTGGGCGAGCGGTACCCGCGGAACAGCTCGGCCGCCTGCGGCGGCATTTCCGCCCAGCGCATGGGCCGCAGGAACGTCTCCAGCACCGCGATCCCGCGCACCCGCCCCGGATGCCTGACCGCCCAGTCCATCCCGAGCGTGCCGCCCCAGTCGTGGCCGACGATGACGACCTCGGCCAAGCCCATCGCGTCGAACCAGGCGTCGAGGTAGCGGGCATGGTCGGCCAGCCGGTAGGCGATCTCGGGCTTGCCGGACTGGCCCATCCCGATCAGGTCCGGCGCGAGGCACCGGGTCTGGTCCGCCACGTGCGGAATCACGTTCCGCCAGAGGTAGGAGGAGGTGGGGTTGCCGTGCAGGAACACCACCGGGACTTCGCCGGTCCCGGCTTCGGTGTAGCTCATGAACGAGTCGAGTACTTCGATGGTGGGCATGACGCCGGTCCTTCCGCGGGAAGATCTGGTCTCACTCGGTTGGACACGCGCTTGCGTTGGCTGTGACCGCGCTGACGCGGAAACTTTCCCGCTCACGGGTCAGCGCACGTGGTCGAGGACGATGTCGGCGACCCGCCCGACCGGGATCGTGGTGACCACCTCGAGCGTGGCCGAGGCGCGCAGCAGCGGTTCCACCGTCCGCTGGTACGCGAGGGTCTCGGCGAGCTCGTCCGGGTCCTTCCCGTAGGGGTTGCCGGTCCTGCTCGCCAGCCGTGCGGCCAGGACCTCGGGCGGCGAGCTCGTCGAGCAGCGAGCTCTTGCCTGCCCCGGACATCCCGGTGATCAGCACGCGCTTCACGGTCCGTGCCCTCCTGACGGATCAACTCAGCCGGTTTCTATTGGCTGGCGTCGGCACATTTGCCCCACTAGCCTGTGCCGATGACCAGCGACACTCGCGAGCCGCTGCGGCTTCGGCCGCTCCGCGACGACGATGAGGCGGCGTACCGGAGCGCTCTTCAGGTTATGGCGGCGGAGGGTAACGTCTTCGGCTTCGCGCTGGAACCGGGGGTGGAATGGGGCGCCTATCTGGAGATGCTCGATGAGCGGCGTCGCGGGGTGAACCTGTCCCCCGATCAGGTCCCCGCCACGTTCCTGGTGGCGGATGTCGGCGGGGCCATCGTCGGGCGGGCCCAGATCCGCCATCACCTGAACGACTTCCTCGAACGCGAGGGCGGGCACATCGGCTACTGCGTCCTGCCCGACTACCGGCGGCGCGGCTACGCGACGGAGATCCTGCGCCAGAGCCTGACCGTCATCCGCGCCATCGGGGTTGACCGGGTCCTCGTCTGCTGCGATGACGACAACGCGGGCTCGATCGCGGTCATTGAGAGCTGCGGCGGTGAGCTGGATTCGGTGACCAGTTCCGGCCCGTCGGACCCGCTAACGCGCCGCTACTGGATCAGCTGAGGCCGTCAGCGGCGCTCTGGAGCCGAGCCCCGTTCGCCCAGGGCCGCGGGCCAGTGCTCAGCTGGCCGGCTTGATAAGCGGCGCGTCCCGCGAGAGCTCGCGGAACCCGAGGCCGTAGTAGAGCGCACGCGGCCCTGGACGCCCCGGCGCGCCCTGGCAGACCACCGTCGCGTGGGTCGCCCCGGCCGCCCGCGCCCGCTGCATCCCGTGCAGCATCATCGCCCTGGCCAGCCCCAGACGCCGGTAGCCCGGATGCGTCCCGACCGGCTCGAACTCGGCGCTCGAGTTCGCTTCGTCGAACCACATAATCGTCGAGGCGGCCATCGCCGCGTCCGGCGCCTCCACCAGGATGTGCAGGTCGCCGCGGTAGGCCGCCGTTTGCCTGACGCTCTCATAGCTCTCGATCGTGTAGCTCGAGGGCCCCAGGCGTCCACATGGGCCTGGACCACCGCCTGCGGCCCGACCTCGTCGGCGGTCCGGAACCGGAACCCGTCCGGCAGCGCCGGCTGTTCGACGTCGATCAGGTCCCGCTCGTTGAGCTGGGTCCAGTCGCCGTCGTCGGCGAGCGCGGCCAGGTCGCTCTGATAGCCGTACGCCGTCCATCGCTTGAGGGCGAACTCGTCGCCTGCGCACGGGATCGCCGTGCGCTCGAGGCCGGCCGCCACCTCGTCGTACCAGTCGATGACCTCGTCCACCAGCCCGGCGTGATCGGGATGGACCTGATAGGTCAGTTCGGCGCCGGTGACGTCGATCACCGACCCGTCGCTCCGCCTCACCTGGCGCGGGAGAAACGCCCAGGCCCACGCCACCAGGTCCCCGCCGCAGGACCAGAGCCGACGCGGCCAGGTCGCCCGGTAGGCAGCCTGCCCCTGGCCCCAGATCCAGGCCAGCTCCCCATACGACGCGCCGGCGCTGATCAGGTCCGGGCGGATGGCGGTGACACGCTGCGCCAGACCCTGCATGAGCTCCACGTCGGCGGCGGTCATCAGCTCGAAGTTCGCCATAATGCGCCACTGTGCCAGGACTCCCCCGAGAGGTCGAGCCGTTTTCCCCGCCGCCGCCCTCGCTAACGGGGCGCCCCCAGGTCCGCCATGTCCTCGGCCGTCAGGTTGATCCGGCTCGCCGCCATGTTCTCCTCAAGATGCTCGATGGAACCGGTTCCAGGGATCGCGAGCATCACCGGTGACCGCGCGAGCAGATAGGCCAGCGCGACCTGCAGGACGGTCGCCTCGTGCCGCTTGGCGACCGGCTCCAGACGCGCAGCGTCAAGCGGGTCGGTGCCGCCTCCGAGCGGGAAGAACGGAGCGAACCCGATCCCATTCGCCTCACAGTCGTTCAGCAGCCCGGGATCCTGCTGCCGATGCACGTGGAAGTGGTTCTGGACGGCCGCGACCGGCGCGATCGCACGCGCCTCGGCGAGCTGCGCCCGGTCCACGTTACTCACCCCGAGGTGCCTGATCAGGCCCTCCTCGCGGAGCCGGGCCAGCGCCTCGAAGCGCTCGCCGACCGATTCGCCTGACGCTTCGCTCCTGCCACCGATCCGCAGATAGACGAGGTCGAGCCGGTCCAGGCCGAGGCTCGTCAGGTTCTGCTCCACCAGTTCGCGCAGGCCGCTCGCGTCCGACTGCGACTCCGGGCGGCCGCTCGGGCCGAGCAGCGGGCCCACCTTCGTGGCGATGACCAGGTTGGCCGGGTAGGGCGACAGGGCCTCGCGGATGAGGTCGTTGGCCGCGACATCGCCGGCCCGGTAGAACCAGGCGGTGTCGAGGTGGTTGACCCCGAGCTCGACCGCCCTCCGGAGTACCGCGATGCCTTCCGCGCGGTCCCTGGCAGGTCCTTGGAAGCCACCGCGGGCCAACCGCATCGCCCCGAACCCCAGCCGGTTAATCGTCAGGTCCTCGCCCAGAAGGAACTCTCCGCCGGGCCGCGCCGTGTCGTCTGCTGTCATGCCACTCAGCCAACCGCACCCGCCACACCGGTGGAGCCGCCTGGCAGGAAGCTGCCAGGCGGATCGCGCAGGCGATACTAGAGACATGGAAGCAGACCAGGTCATCGTCCTGCACGGCGATCACGAGTTCGCGGCCAGGACGGGCCATCTGTTCGCCGCCACCCGGGCGACGTTCGCCTGCGTCGTCAGGGACCCGGGGACCTGGGCGCGGACCGCTGCCCGTCATCGGGCGAGCGTGCCGGCCGAGGTGACGGTGACGAAGCTGGTCAGCCCGGCCGTGCTCGCCAGCGAGCAGTACCGCGGCCAGCTCAGCCGGATGATGGCGGCGGGCGCCCAGGTCCGCGTCAGCGGCAGCGCCCTGCCGCGCGAGACCATCATCATCGACCAGCGGATCGCGGTCATGGCGGGCGGGCACTCGCCCGCCGGGCGCGAGTACACCGTGACCACCTCCCCCGCGCTGGTGGCGGGGGTGAACGATCTCTTCCAGGCCGCGTGGGCGGCGGCCGCCGACTTCGGCTCGTACCTGACCAGGGACGCGCCGCCCCTGCTGAACGACTCCGCGCGCGACGTCTTGCGCGTCCTCGGCGAAGGGCTCACCGATGAGGCCGCGTCGCGCCAGCTCGGGATGTCCCTGCGGACCTATCGCCGCCGGGTAGCCGACCTGCTGATGACCCTGGAGGCGGACTCCCGCTTCCAGGCCGGCCTGCGGGCGGGCGAGCTCGGCCTCGCCCGCTAGCCGTTTTGCGTGGGTGATTGGGGGTCTGCCCGGCGGGTAGCCAGGGCAGATGTTGTCTCCTGGCGTGGCGCTCGGCCACCGGTATGAGCTGGAGGAGCGGGTCGGCGCGGGCGGTTTCGGCGATGTCTGGCGCGCTCGGGATCTGACCCTGGACCGGGCGGTGGCGGTGAAGGTGCTCCGTGCCGCTTATGCCCAGGACGCGGAAGCGCTGACCCGGTTCCAGGCTGAGGCTCGGCACGCGGGAAGCCTGGCCCACGAGAATATTGCTCGGGTCTATGACTACGGTGACCCTCATCCGCCGTACTTGGTGATGGAGCTGGTAGACGGCCCGTCCTTGGCCCAGGTACTGACCAGCGGACCGATGGAGCGCGTGCGGGCGATGGACGTCGTCGCGCAGGCCGCGACCGGCCTGCAGGCGGCCCACGAGGCGGGGCTGGTTCATCGGGATATCAAGCCCGGCAACCTGCTGCTCACGTCGGACGGCATCGTGAAGATCACCGACTTCGGCATCTCGCATGCGGTGGACTCGCCCCGGGTGACGGGCACGGGCCTGATTGTTGGCACGCCCGGGTACCTGGCGCCCGAGCGGGCGGCCGGAGCGGCCGCGAGTGTCCGCAGCGATATTTATTCGCTGGGAGTGGTCGCGTATGAGTGCCTGGCGGGCGCGCCCCCGTATGACGGGACGGCGCTGGAGGTGGCGCTCGCCCACGCTATGCGGCCCTTTCCCGCCCTGCCCTCGTTCGTGCCGGCCGATGTCCGGGCGCTGGTCGCGCGGCTGACCGCCAAGGACCCGGCCGACCGGCCGCGAAGCGCCGCCGAGGTGGCGCGCCAGGCCCGGCAGCTCGGCGACCGGCTGGTGTCCGCGTCCGGCCTCACGGCCTGCCAGTCCGCTGGGCTGCCCGGACCAGCCGGTGCACCGGAGCCCGCAGACCGCCCTACGGCACCGGTGTCGCATTTCCGCCGACCACCTCGATCGGCGGTCGTTGGCGGGGCCGCTGCCGCCCTTATCGTCGTCGTGGTTCTGGTTGGTGTGAACATCGGAGACCCCGAGCCCGGGAGTCATCCGGCGGGTGCGCCTTCATCGAGCGCCGCCCGTCCGGCGCCGAGCGCCACGCGGCCGGGGGCAAGCGCCGCGCGGCCGGGGGCAAGCGCCGCGCGGCCTAAGACACCGACCGCCGTCGCGGTCACCGCGGCGCAGTCGTCCCCGCAGGCCAGCACACCGGACGGCAGTGGCAACGGGAAGCACAAGGGCAAGGGGAACGGGAACGGGAACGGGTGACACCTAGCGGCTGTTTCACTGGGCAGATGCGCTGCCGCCGGGTCCACGGCGCCATCCTGCTAGCGGACTCACGACTCAGGACATTCCTGCGGGCCGGCGAGCTCGGCCTCGCCCGCTAGCCTGGAGCTTGGCACGTCTACGCCCCGTTCGGCGCGGATCTACGACTACATCCTCGGGTGCGGCACATGGATATTGTGATCTTGCTCTTCGATCGCTTCGAACCGCTCGACGCGGTCGGACCGTACGAGATCCTAGCCCACGTCCCGGGGGCGAAGGTCCGCTTCGTCGCCCCCGAATCCGGGCGGATCACTGATGTGCTTGGCTCGCTGCCGGTCGATGTTCCGACGCGGTGCTCGGACGTCGAGGCCTGCGATGTCCTGCTGGTCCCGGGCGGGGGCGGGGTTTGGTCGCTGCTGCAGGACCAGGACTTCCTCGGCTGGGTGCGCCGGGTGCATGCGACCACCCGGTTCACCACCTCCGTGTGCACTGGTTCGCTGCTGCTGGCGGCGGCGGGGCTGCTCGACGGCCTCACCGCGGCCACCCACTGGGGTACCGCCGATGAGATCGAAGGCTACGGCGCCGTCTACACGCCCGAGCGGGTCGTCCGACACGATCGGATCATCACCTCGGCGGGCGTATCCTCGGGCATCGACATGGCGCTCCACCTCGCCGCCCTGTTGGCCGACGAGACCACCGCACAGGCCATCCAGCTGTACACCGAGTACGACCCGCAGCCCCCGTTCGACAGCGGCTCGATGGCCAAGGCGTCGCCTGAGGTAGTGGAGCGCGCCCGCGCACTGGGCTGAGGCGCCAAAAGCAGTCGACCCGCCACAAAGGTTGCCGTGACGCGGTCTCCCCGGCTTCAGGCCACCGGGCGCCCTCGCCTCGCCGCGCTGAGCAATGCGGCCCGCGTGAGGACCGCGTGCGCCCGCCCATCGCGCAGCACGATGACGGTGTCCGGCCCGGTGCCGGCCGGCCCAAGTGCCTCCAGCGCGTCGTGCACGGTCTGCCCGGCGCCGATCGCCGGTGGCGGCGGGTCCGCGTACCCGGAGATCGGGTCGTCGCCGAGGACGCGACCGGCGGTCAGGTCGGCGGTGAGCCGGGCGACGGAGAACGAGCCGATGACCTCAGTCGCGCTCACCCCATACGGCCGGCTGGGCCTTGACGCCACGATGAGCGCCGCGGCCCGGTCGGCCGTGCTCGCCGACGTATCTGCGGCGACGGCGCCAGCTCCTGACACGCCTGCGACTTCCAGGGCCCCGGCGACGGTCGAGGTCACGTCGACGGTGACGAATGGCGCGCGATTCTTGTCGGCCGGATGGCGCCCGTCATCCAGGGCGCCTCGCGCGAGCACATCCGTGACGGTGAGCGTCCCGTCGAGCGGCTCCTCGAGGAAGCCCCAGCGGCGCATCCAGTCGTCGTTGAACACCTTGGACAGGTAAGAACGCCCCGAGTCGGGCAGCAGCACCACCACCAGGTCCGACGGGCCGAGTTCGCGGGCGACCCGCAGGGCCGCCGCGACCGCGGTTCCCGAGGAGGGGCCGGCCAGCAGCCCGTCCTCGCGAGCCAGCCGCCGAACGGTCGCGAGTGACTCTCTGTCGCTCACCCGCTCGAACCAGTCCACGACGTCGGCGTGAAACGACTCCGGCCAGACGTCCTCTTCCGTCTCCGGATGGAGGAAGTGGCCGATGCTCTCCACGTAGTACGGGCTGCCGTCACCGCCGGAGTAGGTGGAGTTCTCCGGGTCGGCGCCGATGACTCGTACTCGACCGCCGGAGGTCTCTTTGAGGTACCGTCCGGCGCCGCTGATCGTGCCGCCGGTGCCGACTCCCGCGACGAAGTGGGTGATCCGCCCCTCGGTCTGCTGCCAGATCTCCGGGCCGGTGGTGCGCACATGCGCCAGCGGGTTGGCTGGGTTGTCGTACTGGTTGGCCAGCCATCCGCCGGGCGTGTCGTCGGTCAGCCGGCGGGCGACGCTGAAGAGGTGATCGGGATGCTGCCGGGGCAGCGTGCTGCTCCCGATGATCACCTCCGCGCCGTACGCGCGGAGGATGTCGGTTTTTTCCTGGGCGGAGCGGTCGGATACGACGATCTTCACCTGGTAGCCGCGCTGCCGGCCGACGATCGCCAGGCCGATCCCGGTGTTGCCCGATGTCGCCTCGACGATGGTGCCGCCGGGGCGGAGGGTGCCGTCGCGCTCGGCCGCCTCGATCATCGCCAGCGCGGCCCTGTCCTTGACGCTCCCGCCTACGCTGAAGAACTCGGCCTTCGCGTAGACCGGGGCGGTGATGCCGTGCCCGAGCCCGCGCAGCCGGATGAGCGGGGTGCCGCCGACGGCTTCGGCGATGGATTCAAAGACCGGCGGCATGGCCGACCTCGTAACCGAAGGCCAGCAGCGGCCGGGTGTGGCCGTCGACGATCCGAGTCTCGCGCTCGGTCAGCCGCGTGAAGCCCATCGAGTAGTAGAGGTGGTGGGCGCCGGTCATGTTCGGACCGCTGTTCATCACGACGCGAACGGCGCCGCGCTCGGCCGCCAGCGCGATTCTGTTCCGCTGGCCCGGCTTCTCAGCTGACCATCGACCGGATCAGGGCGCCATCCTCAACCTCGGCGTTGTATTGCCTGCCGAGCACGCCGAACTCGAGCATGACCTCGGCGACCCGCTCGATATTCTGGGCGTTCACCGGACCAGTCGGGAATCCGGGCAGCGCCATGACGACGGTCACCACGCTCGGCAAGTCGTCGGCCTTCGCTATGGCCGTCCGAACGAGCGGAGGCTCGGTATCGGCGATCGTCTGGCCTTCCTGGATCGCGCGCACGAAGGCGGCAGCCGTCTGCGGGTGTTCCTCGGCCCACGCCTGGGTGGCCACGTACCCGTCCATGGGGAGGTTCTCCGTGGCGCCCTGATCCATGTCGGCCAGTTCCTCATCGCCATGGTCTTGTTCGGCGATGGTGACGTAGGGCTCGGCGAGGAGCGCTGCCCCCCAGCTACCGGTCTGGAGCTGGCCGGGCATCGCGGGGTAACCCTTCGGGTCCGTGATGAATTGCACCTGCTCAGGCGATATCCCGTTTTCCTGAAGAACCGCGCTGGTCAGCAGGGTGCCAATGCTGTTGGTC
>Ga0302325_10034089_pt1 | contig 10416 bp, 10 predicted proteins | sample Palsa_T0_2_FD_201948 | JGI IMG/M metagenome (GOLD analysis project Ga0302325, IMG submission 201948) | Peat permafrost microbial communities from Stordalen Mire near Abisko, Sweden - Palsa_T0_2 | ecosystem: Environmental > Terrestrial > Soil > Palsa > Peat permafrost | place: Sweden: Abisko...
GCAGCGACAAAATACCAACTTTGATGCCGTCTCTTGAGATATCGGGTATCGGCCATGCCAGTCCGATGATGGTACAGTTTGATGGTACAGCCTCATGGCACAGAACCATCGAAAAAGCAAGATAACTTAGGCAAAATGCGCGATTCCGGTTAAGTGGTCAGTTGCCCCTACAGCGCCCACCACCTTCCGCTCAATTCGACGCCACGCGCGAGGCGCTGGACTGCAGGGCGCGGATGCGGTCGGCGAGGGTGCCCTTGCCTTCGTTCGGGGAATCGATTGTGGCTGCACGCGCTTCGCCGCTCGTGCCGTTGATGCCGGGTGTCCCGGTGCCTCGTCCTTGCCCTGTTTCCGGAACAGCGGCGGCAAGCATCGACTCGATGGGCGAGCCCGGACCTTCCAGCGTGGCAGTAAGCCGCGCCACTTCGGCCGCGACGTCGTTGATGCGCTCGCGCAACAGCGCATTCTCAACACGCTCGGCCGCCCAGGTCGTTTCCGCATCTCGTTTCATGGTGCCGATCTCGCGCTGCAGCCTGATGCGCTCTTCGACCGCGGTGGCGAGCTGCGCCTCGAGTTGGGCGATGTCGGCGCGCAATTTATCCACGGCGCCGCTGCTGCGGCCGCCCGCATTTTCGAGCTCTTCGCGCAAATCGTTCTCGATCTTGCCCGCGGCGTCGAGTTCGCTGCGCAGGCGGGTAATCTCGAATTCGCGCTCGGCCAACAGCCGCCCCTGATCGGCGAGTCGCGTTTCCAGCTTCTGGACGCGGCGGCTCGACACCTCGGCCTCGGTCGTCTGCACGAGCAGCGCCCGTTCAAGGTCGCCGGTACGCGCGGCCAATCCGTCAAGCTTGCCGCGCGCTTCATCCGTCAGCTTGGCCGCCGCTTCGGCCTCGCCACGCTCGCGCGCGAGCCGTTCCTCCGTCATCCGCACCGCCCGCTCGTAGTCGGCGACGCTGACCTTCATCGCTTCAACCTGCGTGCGCAAGGCGGCAAGCTCGACGCGCTGACTGTCGGCCATGATCGAGCGCTCCCCGAGTTCGGCGACAAGCTTGGCAAGGTCCGCCTGCTTGTCGGCGAGCCCCCGCTCCGCTTCGCGCAGCAAACTCGATTTCAACTCGAATTCGTCCTCGGTGGCGCGCAGCTGATCCCGCAGATTCTTGTCGCGCGATTCCAGCGCAAAAATCGCCGCGGTCTTCTCGCCGAGTTCCTTCTTGAGCTGGTTGATGGCGTCGGTCTTCTTGCCAAGCTCGGCGAGCTGGCCGGTGGTTCTGGTCTTCATCTGCTCGACGCTCATTTCGAGCCGGCGCGTCGACATGGCGAATTCGGCGCGCAACTGATCCTTGTCGGCGCGGATTTCGGCGATAGACAGCGGCGTTGCCGCTTCGAGGCGGCGCATCGTCAGGCGCACGGCGCGGTTATGCACCAGAGGGACGAAAAGCAATCCGAGCAGCGCCGCGACGAGGAACCCGATCCCGAAATACATGACCGGTTCGATCATGACACCACTCTTTGAACCTGCCGCCCCTTGAGGGTTCACTTTGCCACGCGAAGACGGGCCTGCACCACATTCACGAGGCGTTAACCTAAACCGAGAATGGCCGCGGCGCCAGACAACAGTCCATAGGCAGTCTATAGGCGACAAACCTGTGACGCCGCCGATCTTTCGTCCGCAGACAAAGGCCGCAGATCAGAACGGGTTCCACGTGGGTTGCGACGTGAATTTGAGATAGCCAAGATTGGCCCCAAGCCGCAGCCCGACGCCGGAGCGGATTGGCACGACCACGATATCGTTGGCGGTAAGCGCCGTCATGCCGAGGCCGCCGATGAAATAGGCCGAGCCGGCGATCCCTCCGAACCGCTCGAAAATCGCTTCGGTTCGCGGCAGGTTGTAGACCAGCATCATGGTCCGCGCACCGTCGGCGCCGGCGTCGAAGCCGAGCGTCGGCCCCTGCCAGTACACCCGCACGTCGCCTGCATTCTTGGTGTAGAGGGTCCCGTCGCCATAGCGCAGGCCGCCGACAAAGGCGCCGCCCGCTTCCTCACCGAGAATATAGCCGTTCGGCTGGCCCCATTGACTGCCGGCCTTCTCGATGATCGTGGCCAGCCCACGCGAAACGCCGCCGAAGAAATGATGGCCGGCATCGACGATCTCGCCGGCCGAGAACTGGTTGTTCGACGACGGCGGCGGCCCTGGCGCGGGCCCGACGCTTGCCGGTGGCGGTTGCTGCGGCGTCACGGTTTGCGCTCCCGCCGGCGCGGCTTCGAGGCCGGCGGCGATCAGGACGACGACGCCGAACCGCAAGGCAAAGTTCATTACGCGTCCCCCGTTTAACCCCTTGCTCATACGCACCGGCTAAGTCTCAGCTCGCCTGTCCCAGATGCGTAGTGCTGATGCGAATCAGTCGATCCTTCGCCAAAACTATGACCGCAGCACGGCAGCAACGGAAGCGATACCGCGCGGGCATCGTTGCGTTCGCGGGTCTTTTGCTTGCGCTATTTGCCGTTCCGCCCGCCCCGCGCGCCGCGACGACGGAAAGGATCGTGGTCGATTGGCACACCGGCCTCGCGATCGGTGGTTACGACCCGGTCGCTTTCTACACCGACGGCAAACCCATGCCTGGCACACCGGACCTCGAATTCGCCTATGGCGGCGCAGTCTGGCGTTTCTGCAACACCGGCAATCGCGAAGCCTTCGCGGCGCGGCCTGATGTCTACATGCCGCAATTCGGCGGTTATGACCCGCTCGGGGTCGCCCATGGCGTCGCGGTCGCGGGAAACCCCAGCCTCTGGCTGATTACCGACGGGCGGCTGTTCCTGTTCTATGATCAAGACAGGCTAAAGGCGTTCACCGATGACCCGGAGCGCATTACCGGCGCGGCCGAACGCAAATGGCCGGAGGTGCTGCGCACGCTCAGCCCTTGATCGCCGGCTCGGCCGGCGCGGCACCACCCCGGGCGATAAACGCCGGTATTCGTAGCTCCGGGCTGCCGTAAACGAGCGCTGCTCCATCTGGTTTGACGACACTTCCCCCAGCCGCCGCCAGGACCGCATGGCCCGCCGCCACGTCCCAATCCCGCGTCGGGCCGAATCGCGGATAGAGGTCGGCGGTGCCTTCGGCCAGGCGGCAGAATTTGACCGAGGAGCCGCAGGCAAGGGGCCGCGCGCCCGGCAAGCTCGCTAGGTAGTCTTGCGTAAGACGGTCAAGATGCGAGCGGCTTACCATGACGACAAGGTCGTGGTCCGGCCGCGCGCGTGTGTGGATTGCTTCTGGCGCTGAGACTTTATCCGCAGAGAATCTCAGCCGCTCGGCGCCGCGTCCGACGATACCGCGCCAGATCAAGCCGAGCGCCGGCGCCGCCACGACACTGAGGATCGGCGCGCCATCGGCAACGATCGCGATATTGACGGTATACTCATCGCGTCCGGCGATGAATTCCCGCGTGCCATCGAGCGGGTCGACGAGGAAATACCTTGGGCTTTGCACCGTCGGCCTCTCATGCTCGGCATGCTCTTCGGAAATGACGGGTATCGTCGGAACAAGACGCGCAAGGCCATCGCGGATTGCCGCTTCCGCGGCTTCGTCTGCCGCCGTTACCGGCGACCCGTCGGCTTTGATGCGGACGCCGCCGTCCGCCCGCAAGCGCAGGATCGTTTGCGCCGCGCGGATGCTGATTGCCGTCAAGCCGTCCATGAGCTCGACTCCGGCGGCGATGTCGAAGGCTGGCACGCTGACTCCTTAGCTGTTCCGGCACACGTGCGCCGGACAAAGACGTGCCCTGTACCATGGGCCGGGCGAGACGGCACGATTGCCGAATCGCACGGGCTGTGACACGGACGAGCCCGGTGCATTTTGAGCGGAGCTTCTCATGTCCGCCCCCGTCTCCGGCCCGATAGCCATCGGAGCCCTCGATCTTGCAGCGCTTCTGTGCTCGCGCCTCTGCCATGACCTGATCAGCCCCGTCGGCGCGATCGTCAACGGCATCGAAGTCATGGAAGAGGACAAGGACGAGGAAACCAAGACTTTTGCGCTCGATCTGATCAAGAAGAGCGCATACCAAGCCTCGGCCAAACTGCAATTTTGCCGGCTGGCCTTCGGCGCGGCCGGATCGGCCGGCGCGCAGATCGACCTCGGCGATGCGGAAAAAGCCGCGCGGGGACTCCTTGAGGACGGTAAGACCACGTTGGTCTGGAATCTGCCCCGCCTTTTGCTAGCGAAGAACCGGGTGAAGCTATTGCTTAATATGTTGCTGATCGCCGCCGGGACCGTTTCGCGCGGGGGGACCCTGACCGTCGATCCCGTATCTGGCGGGGACGGGATCGCCGGATTCCTCGTCACGGCTTCCGGCGTCAATGCCAAGTTGAACCCGGCAATTGTTGAGCTACTCGCGGGCAGTCCGTCTCACGCCGTCGACGCCCACGCCATTCAACCCCTGTATGCGGGCATTCTGGCTGGGGATTGCGGGCTTACGCTCTCGGCTGGCGGGGAAGTCGGCACGGTAGCATTAACTGCCCGCTAACCTTGCCGTTTCGATGAAGAAAGTCGCCGCTTCTCGACAGCTGTCGCGTTCCCGCAACTGAAATTAAACGCTTAGGCAACACACTGACCCTATCCGATCGGGCGCTTGCCGCCTGGCGGCGAAAGCACGCGTTTCGCGTGCGTAGCGGCGGACGGCGTGCAGAACGCCGGCCGTCAAAAGTGCGTGTGCTCGCGAGGCCCTGGTATGGACGACCTGCTCCGGGAGTTCCTGACCGAGACGAATGAGAGCCTCGAGCGGGTCGATGCCGAGCTCGTTCGCTTCGAGCAGGAGCCGAACAACCGAGATATCCTTGGCAACGTCTTTCGCCTTGTCCACACCATCAAGGGCACTTGTGGCTTTCTCGGACTTCCCCGGCTCGAGATACTGGCGCACGCCGCGGAAGGTTTGATGGGCAAATTCCGCGACGGAATGCCGGTTACGACCGATGCCGTCACGCTCATTCTTTCCACCATCGATCGCATCAAGACCATCCTCCAAGAGCTCGAAACGCACCAGCGTGAGCCCGTCGGCGATGACGGCGATCTCATCGGGCAACTCAATCGCCGCATGCTGAATACGGAGGCCAAGCCGCAACCCGCTCTGTGCGTCGAAGCAAATGTGGAACCGCAATCGGCCGCCGAGACTGAAGACGATGAGCGGTCAGTTACGCCGGCGCGCGACAAGCCCGTCGCTGACAAGCCATCCGCCGACCGATCCGAGGATGAACGCACCGATCGGCTCTCAAGTCATTCGATCCGCGTTCACGTCGAGACGCTCGATCACCTCATGACCACGGTGTCCGAGCTCGTTCTGACCCGCAACCAGCTTCTGGAAATCGTCCGCCGTCACGAGGATTCGGACTTCAAGGTTCCCTTGCAGCGGCTCTCGAACGTCACCGCCGAGCTGCAGGAAGGCGTGATGAAAACGCGCATGCAGCCAATCGGCAATGCGTGGCAAAAGCTGCCGCGCGTCGTGCGGGACCTTTCCGCGGAACTCGGCAAGCAGATCGAACTCGAGATGCATGGCGCCGATACCGAGCTTGACCGCCAGGTACTCGAGCTGGTCAAAGATCCGCTGACGCACCTGGTTCGTAACTGCGCCGATCACGGCATTGAAAGCCCGGCTGAGCGGCTCGCCGCGGGCAAGGCGCAGAAGGGCATCATCCGTTTGTCTGCGTGCCACCAAGGCGGTCACATCATCATCGAGATCGCCGATGACGGCCGCGGCCTCGATCTGGAGCGCATACGTGCCAAGGCCATCGAGCAAGGATTCGCCGGGGAGGCCGAGATTGCGGCGAAATCCGACGCGGAAATCCGCAATCTGATCTTCATGCCGGGTTTCACGACCGCCCGCCACGTCACCAGCATTTCGGGCCGCGGCGTCGGCATGGACGTCGTGCGCTCCAACATGGAGCAGATCGGCGGCACGGTTGATTTGAAATCTGCTCAAGGCGCCGGGACTGCCTTCACGATCAAAATCCCCCTCACGCTGGCGATCGTTTCCGCGCTCATCGTCGAAGCGGGCGGCGAGCGCTACGCCATTCCACAGCTTTCCGTGCTCGAGTTGGTGCGGGCGTCAAGCACCGGCGAGCATCGCATCGAGCGGATCAAGGACACGCCGGTCCTGCGGCTTCGCAACAAGTTGTTGCCGCTTATCCGGCTCACGGAAATCCTTCACCTCGGCGACAGTGAGGGCGATAAGGGCTTCGTTGTCGTTACCCAGGTCGGTAACCAGGTCTTCGGCGTCGTGGTCGACGGCGTATTCCACACCGAAGAAATCGTGATCAAGCCGATGTCGTCGAAGCTGCGGCATGTCGCGGCTTTTTCCGGTACGACAATTCTCGGCGACGGAACGGTGATCATGATCATCGATCCGAACGGGATATCGCAGGCGCTCTGTCGCGCCGCGCCGGCTGCGCAAACCGACAAAGGCGAGGTCACTGACGGCGAAAATGCCGGTAACGAGGACTCGACGCCGCTCCTTGTATTCCGCGCCGGCTCGCAGCAACCAAAGGCGGTTCTGCTTTCGCTTGTCTCGCGGCTGGAAGAGATCGATTGCCGGCGGATCGAAACTTCCGACGGACACCATCTCGTGCAGTATCGCGATCAGCTCATGCCGCTCCTGCGTATCGACGGCCAGGCCGGCATCAGGCAAGACGGCGTCCAGCCGATCCTGGTGTTCTCCGATCACGGCCGCCGCACGGGCCTCGCCGTCGACGAGATCGTGGACATCGTCGAGCAGCGACTCGATATCGAGGTGGCGAGCGATCGTCCCGGAGTCCTTGGCTACGCCGTGGTGAAAGGCAGCGCCACCGAGATTATCGATATCGGCCATTTCCTGCCGCAGGCCTATGCCGATTGGTTCCGGCGCCGCGATGCGCGGTCGGCTCCGCAGGCGCGCAAGATCATGCTGGTCGACGATTCGGCGTTCTTCCGCGACATGCTCTCGCCCCTGATCAAGGCCGCCGGCTACCAGGTGATCGCGGTCGATTCGGCCGCTCAAGCGCTTGCGGCGATCAAATCCGGCGCACGGATCGATGTCGTCGTCACCGACATCGAAATGCCGGATATGGACGGCTTCGAGCTCGCCCAGGCGCTGCGCGAAAATCCCACGAGCGCTGCGATCCCCGTTATCGCGCTCTCGGCCATGATTTCCTCCGAGGCGATTGAGCGCGGACGCCGGGTCGGCTTCCACGATTTCGTCGCCAAGTTCGATCGAACAGGACTTATCGCGGCGATCAAAGAGCAGACCGACGATCTGCATCGGGCGGCGTGAACGGCGGAAAGTCAGAGACAGCGATGCACGACGACACAGCATTCACGGAATTCGTCACGTTCACGATCGTCGGTCAGACGTTCGGTCTGCCGATCGCATGTGTACAGGACGTGTTCAAGCCGGCGCGCATCACCCGCGTGCCGCTTGCCGGAGCGGAAATTGCCGGCGTTCTCAATCTGCGCGGCCGGATCGTGACGGCGGTCGATATGCGTTGCCGGCTCGACGCGAAGAAGCGCGAAGAGGGCGACGCGCTCATGGCGATCGGCATCGAGGCAAAGGGTGAATCGTTCGGTCTTCTGGTCGATGCGGTCGGCGAGGTGCTCAAGCTGCCGGACTACGACCGCGAGTCCAATCCGATCAATCTCAACGGCAAGCTCGCTGCCCTTTCAGCCGGCGTTTACCGGCTCGAGGGTCAGCTTCTGGTCGTGCTCGACATCGGCCGCGTCCTGGACCTGCGCGGCGAAGCGGTGGCGGCGCGAGGAATATCCGGCATACCGATGGATGGAATTGGACACTACGGGACATCGAAGCGGGTTCGCCCGCGAAGCGCAGAGTGAGGACACTATGAAGACGTGTTTGGTCGTCGACGACTCCAGCGTCATCCGAAAAGTGGCGCGGAGAATTCTCGAGGGTCTCGACTTCGAGATCGCTGAAGCGGAAAACGGCGAGGAGGCCATTGAGGCGTGCCGCCGGCAAATGCCGGAGGCTATTTTGCTCGACTGGAACATGCCGAAAATGGACGGCTATGAGTTCCTGCGGGTGTTGCGCCGTCTGCCCGGTGGCGACAGCCCGAAAGTGGTGTTCTGCACCACCGAGAACGACGTCGCGCACATTGCTCGCGCGCTACATGCCGGCGCCAACGAATACATCATGAAGCCGTTCGATAAGGACATCGTTGAGGCCAAGTTCCAGGAAGTCGGACTGATCTGAGCGCCAAGACGCGGCCGTAGAGCGCCGCGTTGGTAAATGTTCAAGTGTCCGAGTCGAGTACCGAAAGTGTCTCGTCCATGAGTATCGTCGTTGACGCCGCGAACCCAGCGACTGCTATCGACCGGCCAATCCGGGTCATGATCGTCGACGATGCGATCGTCGTGCGCCGGCTGCTGACGCGTTGGATCGCCGCCGAACCGGATATGATGGTGGCGGCGTGCGCCTGCACCGGGCGCGATGCGGTCGGGCAGGTCGACGATTGCGATCCCGACGTCGTCGTCCTCGACATCGATATGCCGGAACTTGACGGCATTTCGGCGCTGCCGTTACTGCTCAAGAAAAAGCGCGATCTGGTCGTGATCATGGCGTCGACGCTCACCCGCAGGAGCGCCGAGATCAGTTTGCGGGCTCTTTCGCTTGGCGCCGCCGACTATGTTCCAAAACCCGAAGTCGCCCCCGATGCCAGCACGTCGTTGGCGTTCCACCGTGAGCTGATCGACAAAATACGCAGCCTCGGCCGCCGCGGCCGCTCGCTGGCGGGGCAATTCAAGCCGGGCGCGGTTCTGCGTCAGCCGTTGCCGGCGGCGCGCGGGCGCACTGGCCTGCCGCACACCGAGACCGCTCCGTTCACGCTGCGGCCGTTCGCGGCCACGTTACCGCGTGTGTTGCTCGTCGGTTCATCGACCGGCGGGCCGCAAGCGCTTACGACCTTGATCGGGCAAATCGGCGCCACGGCCGAGCGTGCGCCGATTTTAATCACCCAACACATGCCGGCAACCTTCACGACGGTCCTCGCCGAACATCTGACGCGTGTCGGCGGCCGGCTCGTGAGGGAAGCCGAGCAGGACGACCCGGTGGTTGCCGGCGCCGTATATGTGGCGCCTGGCGGCCGCCATATGCGCGTGGTCCGCGGTCCCAGCGGTCCTGCGATCACGCTCGGCGACGATCCGCCGGTCAACTTTTGCAAACCGTCGGTGGATCCGTTGCTCTCCTCGGCGGCGCAGGTGTGGGGCTCGGCCAGCCTGGCGCTCGTTCTCACCGGCATGGGCTCCGACGGAACGCGGGGTGCCGCCGATATCGCAGCGGCCGGCGGCAGCGTGATCGCCCAGGACGAAGTGACCAGCGTGGTATGGGGCATGCCGCGCTCGGTCGCCCACGCCGGTTTATGCTCGGCGGTGCTCCCGCTCTATCAGATTGCAGAAAAGGTCAATCGTCTGTTTTCGGGAGATCGCGCGTGACGCCTCTCGAATACGATTTCCTGCGGAAATGCTTCAAGGAACGCTCCGGCCTCGTGCTTTCAGCCGACAAACAATATTTGGTCGAGAGTCGGCTTTTGCCCATTGCGCGCAAGGCCGGCCTCGGCGGTCTCGGCGAGCTCGTGGGCATCCTCAAGCGCGGCGACGCCGACGTCCTCATGCGGACAGCGGTCGAAGCGATGACGACCAATGAAACGTTCTTCTTTCGCGACAAGACGCCGTTCGATAACTTCCGCTCGACGGTGTTGCCGGCGCTCCTTGCCACGCGCCGGACCTCGCGCACCATTCGCATCTGGTGCGCCGCCTCGTCGACCGGCCAGGAGCCTTATTCGCTGGCCATGTCGCTCAAGGAGATTGAAGGCGCTATCGCCGGATGGCGCATCGATCTGATCGCGACCGACCTCTCACATGACGTGCTGGAGAAGGCGCGCAACGGGATCTACAGTCAGTTCGAAGTGCAGCGCGGCCTGCCGATCCAGCTCTTGATCAAATACTTCACGCAAATTGGCGACATGTGGCAGATCGCGCCCGACATTCGAGCAATGGTCAAATACCAGCAGCTTAATCTCCTTTCCGATTTCTCGCGCCTCGGCACCTTCGATCTGATCTTCTGCCGCAACGTACTGATCTATTTCGATCAGGAGACCAAGATCGGCACGCTGAACCGTCTCAGCCGGGCGGTCGCGGGCGATGGCTACCTCGTTCTCGGCGCGGCGGAGACCGTGGTGGGGCTCACTGACAGCTTCAGGACCGTGCCGGATTTGCGCGGTCTTTATGTACCGAACGCGCGCCAGTCGAAGTCGCAGGTTTTTGCCAGTGGAAAATCCGCACCGCGCTTGTTCGCGGTCAATGGCGGACGCTAAACTCCGCCGGTTCCGCTATTGCCGGAGAAGGAAGTCAAATCTCCAGAAAAAAACCCCGGCCGATGGCCGGGGTTTTGT
>Ga0302325_10034090_pt1 | contig 10416 bp, 11 predicted proteins | sample Palsa_T0_2_FD_201948 | JGI IMG/M metagenome (GOLD analysis project Ga0302325, IMG submission 201948) | Peat permafrost microbial communities from Stordalen Mire near Abisko, Sweden - Palsa_T0_2 | ecosystem: Environmental > Terrestrial > Soil > Palsa > Peat permafrost | place: Sweden: Abisko...
TTCACCCGGCTGGGCCTTGCCCTCTCCGACGACGACAATCGCCGCGTACTCGCGGTCCTGGCCTACTTGAACTCCTGACCCGCTCCCCGATCAGCGAGCCCCGGCGGGTTCCGGCGGGTTCCGGCGGGTTCCGGCGAGCCCGACGGGTTCCGGCCTGCGCTCCCCTTGCGCGGTGGCCGGAACCCGCTCCCCCTACAGGACTCCGGCTGGGGAACCGAAGCTGGCGTCTCCCTGGTGACTTCAGCTCCGTTTTCCCCGCCGCCCCCGTCCTGCACAGGTATGAGGGCCGGACCCGCCGGACGCCAACAACTTTTCAGAAAATTTTCAGGGATCATTTGCCGGCTGATGGGCCGACCGGACGGGCCGACGCAGTGGGCGACCCGATCGGCCGGGCGGCCCGCCTAAGCTTTCCGGGTGGGAGAACGCGCTGAGTGGGATGTTGCCGTCGTCGGCGGGGGACCGGCCGGGCTGGCCGCCGCCAGCGCCTCCGCCGCCGCCGGGGCGCGGACGATCGTGCTTGAGCGAGCCGAGCATCCCCGGTACAAGACGTGCGGTGGCGGCCTGCTCGGCGTCTCCCGCGCCGCCGTGGCCGGCCAGATCGCGCTGCCGGTCAGAGACGAGATCAGGTCGGCCACTTTCACCCTCCGGGGCGGGAACGAGTTCACCCGCGCCAATGCCGAGCCGCTGCTCGCCATGGTGGTGCGCGACGAATTCGACGCGGCGCTGCTCGGCCGGGCGCAGGAGAGCGGCGCCGTCGTCAGGCAGCGGGCACAGGTCCGCGCGATCGAGCAGGGCGACGGGCAGGCGACCGCGCGGCTGGCCGACGGCAGCTCGGTCAGCGCGACCGTGCTGATCGGCGCGGACGGATCGTCGGGCGTCACCGCCAGGCACCTGGGCGCGCAGTTCGCGCAGGTAGACCTCGGCCTCGAGCTGGAGATCGCGGTGCCAGACCCGATCGGCAGGCAGTGGGCGGGCCGGCTGCTGCTCGACTGGGGGAAGATCCCCGGCTCCTACGGCTGGGTCTTCCCCAAGGGCGACCGGCTCACCGTCGGCGTCATCGCCGCCCGCGGTCGGGGCGACGCGACCAAGGCGTACCTGCGCGAGTTCGTCGACCGGCTCGGGCTGGCCGGATACGAGGCGGTCAGGGACTCCGGCCACCTCACCCGCTGCCGGACCGACGACTCCCCGCTCCGCGCGGGGCACGTGATCGTGGCGGGCGACGCGGCCGGCTTGCTCGAACCGTGGACCAGGGAGGGCATCAGCTTCGCGCTCCGCTCCGGCGCGCTGGCAGGCGAGCACGCCGCCAAGGCCGCCACCGGCGGCGACCCGGCGGCGACGGCGACCTCGCTGGACGGGTACGTGGCCGCCGTCAACGCCACCCTGGTGCCCGACATGCGCGCGGGCGGCATCCTGCTCTCCGCGTTCACCCGGCACGCAGGCACCTTCCACAAGGGCCTGTCAACCGCCAAGGGCTGGGGCGCGTTCGTGCAGCTGTGCCGCAGCGAGCGATCCTTCGCCGAACTGGTCAACCGCCCTGCCGCCCGGCTGGCGCTAGCGCTCATCAGCCGCGTTTAGCGGCCGCGGGCGATCAGGAAAGTGGCCGGCCGGCGTCGGGTGATCCCGGCGGGGCCGACCAATTCCGGAGATTCGAAGCTGACCAATCTAGGCCCAGGGGACCAAGCGGCGGGCGTTACAGCGCATACTTAAGAGGATGAAGCCTGCCCGTGCCGCAACCCGGCGCTTCCTGCCCACCAGCCCCTTCAAGCCACCGCCCGACGAGCCGCCTCCCGAGGTGTACGTCGTGCAGGACCAGGTGACCCATGACAAGTATGGCCTCGGCCGGATTGTAACGGTCGAGGACGACACCGCCGTGGTAGTTGACTTCGGCTCGCAGCGGGTGCGGATCGCGACCCCCTGCGCCAAGATGAGCAAGCTCTGACGCCTTCTGGCGCTATGGTGCCTGGGTGGAAGAAGAGCTTAAGCGGGCGGCTGAGGCGGCCACCGGGTTCATGCCGGTGGCCGAGGGGCTGGCCCTTTGCGAGACCGCCGAGGCGTATGCCGCCGTCGGCCCGGTGCTGGAGGTTGGCAGCTACTGCGGGAAGTCGGCGATCTATCTGGCCGCCGGCATCCGCGCTGCCCGCAGGGACGGCATCAGGCAGCAGGTCGTGACCGTGGACCACCACCGTGGCTCGGAGGAGCACCAGCCGGGCTGGGAGTACCACGATGCCGACCTGGTCGACGCGGCGACCGGGCGGTTCGACACGCTACCGAGACTGCGGGCCACTCTCGCCGCCGCCGGCGTCGAGGACGACGTGGTCGCGATCGTGGGCCGGTCGGTCGACGTGGCGCGGCTGTGGCGGACGCCGATCGGCATGCTGTTCATCGACGGCGGGCACACCGACGCCGCCGCCCAGTGGGACTACGAGGGATGGGCGCCCTGGGTGGCGCTGAGCGGCGCGCTCGCCATCCACGACGTCTACCCGGATCCCGCCGACGGCGGCCAGGCGCCGTTCCGCATCTACCAGCGGGCGCTCGCCTCGGGTGCCTTCACCGAGGTGCGCCACACCGGTTCGCTCCGCGTCCTGGAACGGACCGCAGACGGCATCTAGTGCTTGTGCCGGAAAAGCTCGGCCGGCCGCCCACGGGTACCGGACGTCATCCTGCCGGTACCCGTTAGCTGCGGCTCCATCAGCCGCCTGAAGGTGTCCCGCTGGAACTTCCTGCCCACCACCGCCTCGTGCAGCACCCGCAGCTCGAGGATGGTGAAGGTCTCGGTCAGCAGGCGCTCGGGGTCAGGCGCCAGCTCGTAGACGGCCCGCACGGTGGCGACCGCCCGCCGGATGATCTCGGTGTGGTCGTAAGGCAAAATGCCAAGATCATCAGCTGGAACGATCCGTGTCTTCTCCCCGATCCGCCCATTGAGGCGCTCCGGCCGGACGACGTCCATGTGGGCGACCGATAGCACCCAGCCGCGATCGTCGCGGTCCGGCTTGTCGAACACATGCAGTTGCCGGGGCCCCGTTCCCTCGACCCCGGCCTTGTCCCGCAGGCATCGTTGCACGGCGTCGATGAGCAGCTCGCCCTCGTGCAGGAACGTCCCCGGCAATCCCCAGCCAACCGCCGGGTCCCCGTCGGCGCCCTCGGCGCGGAGCACCTCGAGCACGGACAGGCAGTCCTCGCCGGGCATCACGGTGAGCAGCGCGGCGTCCACCGCCACCGACGGGCGGGGGTAGTCCGCAAGGGTCTTGCCGGCGCCGTCCCGGTGCGGCGAGGGCTTGCGAAGGTCCATGTACATCAGTCTAAGCACTTAGATCAGCTCCGCTCTAGAGCAAAATTGAGCTAAGCAACAAACCGTGCTGGCCATGGCCAATCTTCCCCGCCGCGCGGCCGGGATTGCGCGCCTGCCCGCTCGTCTTGTAGCTTTGTCCTATGACAATAGATAAAGGGGACAGCGCGATCGAGTTCCGGCTTGACCCGGACTCGGGGGTGCCGACCTACCTGCAGCTCGTGCAGCAGGTCGAGCGCGCGCTGCGGCTTGGCTACCTCAAGCCGGGCGACCAGCTGCCCAAGGTCAGGGACGTGGTGGCCGCGCTGACCATCAACCCGAACACGGTGCTGAAGGCCTACCGCGAGCTTGAGCACAAGGGCCTGGCGGCCGGGCGGCCGGGCCAGGGCACGTTCATTCAAGCCACTCTCGAACAGGTGACGCTGCCCGAGCTGGCCGGCCTGCGGCGGACCCTGCTCGGCTGGCTCGCGTCGGCCGAGGAAGTGGGCCTCGACGAGGACGGGGTCGTCGCCCTCTTCGCCAGCGGGCTGCGGGATTTCTTCAAGACTCGCCCCGCCGCGGATAACGCGGGCACGGCGGACCACGGAACGGAGGGCGTCGCATGAACGTCATCGAAACGAGCGGACTGGGCAAGCGCTACGGTAAATCCTGGGCGCTGCAGGACTGCACGCTGGCCGTGCCCGCCGGGCAGTTGGCCGCGCTCGTCGGCCCCAACGGCGCGGGCAAGTCCACCCTTATGAACATGACGGCCGGCCTGAGCGTCCCGACCTCGGGGACCGTCACGGTCCTGGGCGGGCACCGGGCGGGCTCGCCGGCCGCGCTCAACGGCGTCGCGTTCGTCGCGCAGGACGCGCCGGTCTACAAGAACCTATCCGCCGGGGACATGCTGCATCTCACCAGGAACCTGAACCAGGGCTTCGACACGCCCTTCGCGCAGGCGCGGCTGGCCGAGCTCGGCATCCCGCTGAAGAAGAAGGCGGGCAAGCTCTCCGGCGGCCAGCAGTCTCAGCTCGCGCTCACCCTGGCGCTGGCCAGGCGGCCGCGGCTGCTCATACTCGACGAGCCGCTGGCCGCGCTCGACCCCATCGCGCGGCAGGACTTCCTGGCGGCGGTGATGACGGCGATGGCCGACGACGGAGTCTCGATCCTGCTCTCCTCGCACCAGGTCGCCGAGCTTGAGCGGGTCGCCGACTACCTCATCGTGTTCTCCCGCGCCCACCTGCAGGTGGCGGGCGAGGTCGACGACCTGCTCGGCTGCCACCGGCTGCTGACCGGCCCGACCGCCGAAGCCGACACCGTCGCGAGTCAGCTAACCGTCGTGCAGACCCGGCGCGGCGGCGCGCAGACCCACCTGCTGGTCAGGACCACCGGAACGGACGACCCAGTGCCGCCCGGCTGGGAGTCCCACCCGGTCAGCCTGGAGGAGCTCGTCATGGCCCACTTGCGCGCTTCCAACGGGCTATCTGGTCCGTCCCTCGTTCAGCCTGCCGGTCCGTCCCTCGTTCAATCCGCCGGTCCGTCCCTCGTTCACCCCGCCGAGCAGACGGAGGTAAACCGATGACCGTCCGCACCATGCCCGCGCAGCCGGCCCAGGACACCGCCCCGCCCCCGCTGCCATGGCGGCGGATGGCCTGGCCCACCTGGCGGCAGCAGCGTGCCACGCTGATCAGCGTCCCCGCCGTGCTCGCCGCAGTATCCATCTTCCTGCTGATCTTCGGCCTGAAGATCCACCACGACTACGCGGCCCTCGTCAACTGCCCGCTGAACCCGGGGGGCCAATCGGGCGCCTGCGCCAAGCTGTTCAGCAACTTCAACTCCACCGACTGGCCGCTTGGGAACATCTGCGCCATCTTGATGGGACTCGCGCCGGTGCTGATCGGCGCCTTCGCGGGCGCGCCGCTGCTGGCCAGGGAACTGGAGAACGGCACCTTCCGGTACGCCTGGACCCAGGGCTTCGGCCGCGAGCGGCAGGCGATCGCCAAGCTCGCGCTGGTCGGGGCCACCCTCGCCGTGCTGGCGGGCGCGTTCGCCGCGCTGTTCGCCTGGTTCTCCCAGCCGTTTCTGTACACGGAGCAGATGAACGTGCTCACGGAGACGGTGTTCGACACCCGCGGGCTGGTGTTCCCTGCTTTCACGCTGGTCGCCTTCGCGATCGGCGCGTTCCTCGGCATGCTCTTTCGCCGGATCATCCCCGCGATGGCCGCCACCCTGGGCGTCTACCTCGCGCTCCGGCTCGGGGCGTGGGCCGTGCGCGGCCAGTATCCGGTGACGGCGGTCACCGGCAACGCCGACCTTTTCAACGGGTACGGCACGCCCAGGCTGCCCGGCTTCCCCTGGATACTGAACACTTGGTACACCGGCCCGGGCGGCAAGCCGGCCAACCAGTCCGTGGTCAGCAAGCTCCTCGACCAGTACCAGAGCAACCCGCACCCGAAGTTGTCGCTGACGCGGACGCTCGCGCAGCAGGGTGTCACCGAATGGAACAGATACATCCCGCTCAGCCGCTTCTGGCCCATGCAGTTCATCGAGGCCGGCTGGCTCCTCGTCCTCGCGCTGGCACTGGTGGCCGCGACGGTCTGGCTAGTCCGCCGCCGGGCCGCCTAGCCCCAACCGACCGAGATAATCCGATGACCGTCTTCACTATGTCGCCAAGCTCCGGGCCGACGGAGACAACCCAATGACCGGCACCGTGCCGCCTAGTCCCGGGCCGACGAGGACAATCAGATGACCGTCTTCACCCGCCCGCCTCGCCCGTGTCGCCCGTGTCGCCCGCCTCGCCCGCCTCGCCCGGCCCGCGTCGCCCACTCGGGCGAGCAAGCTAGCGTCGAACCGCGGCCGGTGCCGTGGCAGGGAATGCTCTGGGTCACCTGGCGACAGCACCGAGGCCTGCTGATCACCGTCGCCGCCGTGTTCTGCACGGCAGTGGCCGGCCTGCTGCGCATCGGGCTGACGATCCACCACGACTACGCGCTGCTGACCGCCTGCCACCCGGCGGCCTCGCCCGCCTGCCAGGACCTAAGTAACTTCTTCAACAGCACCGACTGGCATCAGGGGAACGGCGCCCACGCCGCGGTGCAACTCGCCCCGGTGCTGATCGCGATGTTCGCAGGCCCGCCGGTGCTCGCCAGGGAACTGGAGACCAGAACGTTCCGCTTCGCCTGGACCCAGGACATCGGCCGGGTGCGCTGGACGACCGCCAAGCTCGCCCTGCTCGGGTCCGCGATCACGATCCCGGCGTTCGCGCTCAGTCAGCTGCTGACCTGGTTCTTCGCCCCGTTCCTGAAGACGCAGAACCTGACCGACCTCACCCCGACGGTATTCGACACAAGCGGCCTCTCCTACGCCGCCTGGACACTCACCGCGTTCTGTCTAGGCGCGTTCCTAGGCACGCTAATCCGCCGAACCCTCCCCGCAATGGCCGTCACCCTCGCCGTCTACGTCGCCCTGGCCGCCCTGACCTGGTTCTACCTCCGCAACCACTACCCAGTCAGCACCTACTGGCCCATGCAACTCTTCGAAGCCGCCTGGCTCCTAACCCTCTCAGCCGCCCTAACCGCAACCACCATCCGCCTAGCCCGCCACGCCGCCTAACGCACCCCCGCCGCATTGCCCCCGCCGCATTGCCCCCGCCGCATTGCCCCCGCCGCATTGCCCCCGCCGCGGTGCCCCATCGCGCTGAAGCCCCCTCAGCGCTGTGGCCCTCCGCGCCGATAGGTTCAGCGCAACGGGACACCGTGCCAATAGACGCCTAGCGCTGTGGCCCACTGCGCCAATAGACGCCTAACGCGGCACGCCCCCGCGCGGTGGCCCACCGTGCTGAACCCCTACTGGCGCGGTGGCCCACCGCGCCAGTAGGAATGGCGCGATGGGGCACCGTGCCAGGGGTCGTCTGCTGCTGTGGCCCACTGCGCCAGTGGGAGACGGGTTTTCTAGGCGTCGTCATGTTAGCGCTGGCCGAGTGTTATAGCGGTGCTTGCGGAGTCGGGGTCGCAGCCGCAGGATTCGGGGTCGACAGGCGGGCCTGGGGCGATGTGGCCGGGAATGTCGCGGAAGATCCCGGCGCCGGCGCTGAACCCGGTCAGGGCATCGGCGGCGAGGATCACCGCGGCGGAGGTCCAGGCTGACCGCTCCTCCGGGAAGTACTCCTCGTTGACGTACTGCCAGCCGGTCCAGTACGAGCCATCCTGGTGGCGCAGCCGCCGCACCGTGGCGAACACCTCGGCCGCCCGCTCGCGCTGGCCGCAGGCGTCCAGGGAGAGCACGAGCTCGCAGGTCTCGGCGACGGTCACCCACGGCTGGTCGCTGACGCAGCGGACGCCAAGGCGCGGCACGATGAAGGTGTCCCAGCCGCCGGCCAGCAGCTCGGCGCCGGCGCTGTCGCGCAGCGCGCCGCCGAGCACCGGGTAGTACCAGTCCATCGCGAACCGGCTTTTGTCGGCGAACGCCTCGGGGTGGCTGGCAAGCACGTGGCCCAGCAGGTCGGCCGCCAGTTCCCAGTCCGGCTCCGGCTCGTCGGCCAGCTCGGCCAGCGCGAGCGCACAGCGCAGCGCTTGCAGGATGCTTGAGCACCCGGAGAGCAGCGCGAACTCGCCCGGCCGGCCGGCCGCGTCGCGTTCCCAGGCCACCTCGCCGCGCGGCGTCTGCAACTCGAGCATCCAGTCGATCGCGGCGCGGACGGTCGGCCACATCAGCGTGGCGAACGCGCGGTCCCCGGTGACCAGGTATTCATGCCAGACGCCGACGGCTATGTAGGCAGCGTGGTGACCCTCCGCCGCCTGATCGGCCACCGCGTCCGGGCCGGTGGCGTCCGGGCCGCCGGTCGTCCGCGGCCACGAGCCGTCCCGCCGCTGTGTATCGACCATCCAGCGGTACGCGCGCCTGGCCGGCAACGCTAGCCCGCAGGCGCTGAGCGCCATCGCGCACTCGACGTGATCCCACGGGTCCACGTGCCCATCCGGCCACCGAATAGCCCCGCTTGGCGACTGCGTCGCCGCGATCGAACGCGCGGTCCGCAACATGTCGAGAGGTGGTGTCGGCCGGGCCGGCCGCGAAGGGTCAGCCGACCGCATCCGTTTTCCTCGCGTAGACGACGAGGCTCTTGCCGATGACGGGGTTGAGCGCGGCCTCGGCCAGCCGCGTCAGCGGCGGCTTGCTCATGATGTCCCAGACCAGCAGCCGGTGGTAGCCGCGGACGGCGGGATGCGCGTCGTCGTGCACGCCGACCGCGCATTTCAGCCACCAGTAGGGGGCGTGCAGGCCGTGCGCGTGATGACCGCCGGTCGGCGTCAGGCCCGCGGCCGCCAGCTTCGCGGTGAGCTCGGCGCGGGTGAAGATGCGAACGTGGCCGCCCGGGACCTCGTGGTACTCGCTGGACAGCGCCCAGCAGATCCGCTCCGGCAGCCAGGCGGGCACGGTCACCGCGACGGTGCCGCCGGGCCGGAGCACGCGGGCGATCTCTTTCATCGCGGCCGTGTCGTTCGGTACGTGCTCGAGTATCTCGGCGACGATGATGGCGTCGAACGAGCCGTCGGGGAAGGGCAGCCGGGTCGCGTCGGCGGTTACCGCGGCGGCTTGCGCGGGCGGGCCGGTCTCGCCCTCCGCCCGCATCGCGGCGAACATGTCGCTGACCGCCGTGAGCTCCTTCAGGTCGAGGTCGGCGGCGATGACACGGGCGCCGCGACGGTAGGCCTCGAACGCATGGCGGCCGGCGCCGCAGCCCAGGTCGAGGACTCGATCGCCTGGGTTGATGGGAAATTTCGTGAAATCGACCGTTAGCAACCGAGTTCTCCGTTGATGGCCTTCCAGTACAACCCGACAGTCGCGGCGGCGACCGCTGGCCAGGCGAACCGCTCACGGACCCGGGCCAGTCCGCGCGTGACCAATTCCGCGCGCTGCGCTTCGTTGTCGAGTAGCCCGCGCAGCGCGACGGCAAGTTCCTCCGGGTCGCCCGGCTTGACTAGCACCGCTGCGTCCGCGACGACCTCGGGCAGCGCCCCGGCCCGGCTGGCGACCAGCGGAGTGCCCGATGCGAGGTGCTCCACCGCGGGCAGCGAGAACCCCTCGTACAGCGACGGGACCACCGCGACCTCGGCCGAGGCGAGCAGTTGCGCGTACTCCTCGTCCGGCAGGCCGCTCGAGAACGTCACCTTGTCGCCGAGCGCGAGCAGCGCTACCTGCTCGCGGGTGGCGTTCGAGGGGCTGCCCACAACCACGAGGTGGGCGTCGCGCTCGGTGGCCAGCTTGGCGACTGCCCGAAGCAGCGTGGACAACCCCTTGAGCGGGGAGTCTGCGCTGGTCACAGTCACAATCCTGCCCTTTACGCGTGGCCGGTCGGGGCGGGGGCGAAATAGCCGGGTGTCAACCCCCAGTGGAATGATCTGGACTTTATCGCGATATACGCCGAAATCACGGCATATATCGTCTTTGGAAGATTCGGACACCGTGATCAGCGGTCCCACTCGCCTCGCTACCCGGCCCTGCATGCGCACGAACCCGTACCAGCGCGCTTTGTTCAACCGCTCGATCAGCCCCCGGTCGGCCATGTCGAGCCGCCGGTCAACGGTGATCGGATGGTGGATGGACGTCACCAGCGGCAGGCCGATGCGGCGCACGCCGAGCATGCCGTAGCCGAGCCCCTGATTGTCATGCACGATGTCAAAGTCACCGGGGCGCGAGCGCAGCGCCCGCAGCGCCCGGATGCTGAACGTCAGCGGCTCGGGGAACGCGCCGCTCCACATCATGGCCACCTCGAGCGCGTCGGACCAGTCCCGGATCTCCGAGGGGCGCGGCGTCCGGAAGGGATCATCGTCTCGGTACAGGTCCAGGCTCGGCAGCCGCCGCAGCAGCGGGCCGTCGTCGAGTTCCGGGTAGGGCTGGCCGGATAGCACCTCGACGTGGTGCCCGAGCGCGGACAGTTCCCTGCTCAGGTGCCGCACGTAGACGCCCTGGCCGCCCGAGTGCGGCTTGCTGCGGTACGACAGCAGCGCGATGCGCAAAGGGCGATTGACTGAGGCCACGGGGCACCTTACCAGTCGGTAAGAACGCGGCCTAGGTCAGCCGGCCGCCATTCCGCCGACGGCGAGCCCGATCAGGTAGGTGAAGCCGGCCGCGATCGCGCCCAGCGTAAGCTG
>Ga0302325_10034094_pt1 | contig 10415 bp, 6 predicted proteins | sample Palsa_T0_2_FD_201948 | JGI IMG/M metagenome (GOLD analysis project Ga0302325, IMG submission 201948) | Peat permafrost microbial communities from Stordalen Mire near Abisko, Sweden - Palsa_T0_2 | ecosystem: Environmental > Terrestrial > Soil > Palsa > Peat permafrost | place: Sweden: Abisko...
CGGATACGTCGACTTCCAGGTCTTCGGCGACGGCGTGCTGCTCTTTGACAGCGGCGTGCTCACCAACGATCAGGTTGCCAATATCGACATCAGCGTCGCTGGCGTGCAGAACCTGACGCTCGTGGCCACCAACGGCATCGCCAACGATATCGATTTCGACCACGCCGACTGGGCCAGCGCAGAACTGCTCGCCTAACGCTCCCACCCACTCGCAGGGGTGGCGGCTTCAGCCGCCACCTCGCCGCGCCGGCCACCCCGCATTTTCGTTAAACTCCGCCCCATCTAACATCTTCCCCAATCTACTTTCTCCAAACCGCCGAAAATGCAACGTGACGCTTGTTCGTATACCCTACCTTCAGTCGTTACACTCCTCATATCCCCCACGAACGGAAAGGTTCCCCATGTCGTTTCGGTTGGACAGTCGGTCGAAGAATCCTTTCTGGGAAGGCTTGGAAACACGCCAACTGCTCGCTGCCCATATTGCCGGTAGTTCGACCGTGTATTCGACGATTCAGGCGGCGGTCAACGCTGCCTCCACCGGTCAAACCATCACCGTCGATCCGGGCAGTTACACCGAGTTGGTTACCGTCAACAAACGACTCACCATCCGCGGCGCCCAGGCCGGCGTCGATGCGCGCAGCAGATCAACCAGCAGCGAATCCATCGTCACCGGCGTCAGCGGCGGCAGTGGAATCAGCGAATCGTTTTACATCACCGCCAACGACGTGACGATCGACGGCTTCACCGTGCAGGAAAATACCAATCAGTCCGTCTCGACCGGCGCCGGCATCGTAATCGCCCCGGGGATCGCAGGCACGCATATCCTCAACAACATCATCCAGAACAATGTCTCGGGCCTCTTCCTCGCAAACAGCAGTTCCACCGATCCAGCCGTCATCCAGCACAACCTTTTCCAAAACAACAACAACGCCGGCAGCGATGGTGGTCGTGGCATCTACACCGACGGTGGAATCTCCGGCGGAAATCTCACCAACGTCGTAATCGATGCCAATACCTTCACCAACAACCACGGTTCCGCCGGCACCACCACCGAGGAAGCCGCCTGCGCATTCGAGGCAACCAACGTCGGAGAACAATCCAATATCCGCATCACCAACAACCTGTTCCAAAATAACGGCAAAGCGGTTCTTTTCTTTGATACCAACAGTGTCCTGATTCAAGGCAACACGGTGACCGGCCAGACCGACAGCGCCGGAACGCTCAGGTTCGAAGGCGGCGATACCAACATCACCATCAAGAACAACAATTGCTACAACAACGGCGGCACGGCCGTCGGCATCGACAGCAAGGCCGTCGGCACGGGCAATTCGGGATTCGCCATTAACCAGAACGATTTCACCAACAACTCAACTGACTGGGGCGACAAGCTCTCAGTCATCGTCGAGGCGGCTAACTTCACCGGCGCGCTCGATGCCACCGGCAACTGGTGGGGCAGCGCCAGTGGCCCGGGCGGCCAGGGCCCGGGCACCGGAGACAAGATCTACGGCGACGGCCACTGGATTTCAGGAAGCCAATGGGCAGAGGCCGATGCGAACGACGTCATTTTTTCCAATTGGGCCACCACCGCCTTCACCTGGGCCACGCCCCCCGCACCCGCAGGATTGTCGGGCTCCGCCACCGTCAGCGGATCGACCGCCGCGATATCGCTCTCCTGGCAGAACGTCGCCACCGCCTACACCTACTCCATCCAGCGCTCCACCGACGATGTCAATTTCACCACGATTGCCGTGGTTGCCGCATCCACGACGGCCTTTACCGATTCGACCGCCGCCGGCACGACCTACTACTACCGCATCGCCGCCGAGAATACCGCCGGCGCTTCCGCTTTCACCACCAGCACCGCGATCTCGACGGGCACCACCACCAATCCACCACCGCCAACCAATCCGACCGGTACTGGGACCTATCTGAGCGATCTCACCTGGGTCTCCGCAACCGTCGGCTGGGGCACGATCCAAAAAGACAAAAGCATTCTTGGCAACACGCTGACCCTCAACGGCACCACCTATGCCAAAGGCATCGGCACGCACGCGGTCTCCAACATCGTCTACAACCTCGCCGGGCAATACACCACCTTTACTTCAGACGTCGGCGTGGATGATGAAGAAAACGGCAAAGGTGTCGGCTCCGTCGATTTCCAGGTGATTGGCGATGGGAAGCTCCTTTTCGACAGCGGCGTCCTCCACAACGGCAGCGCTCCAGCGCACATCAACATCTCCGTCGCAGGCGTCAAGCAACTCACGCTGGTTGCCACCAATGGCGTCGCCGGCAGCATCGATTACGACCACGCCGACTGGGCAGGCGCGGAACTTTTCTCCGCTGCGCCGATTGCGCCAACCGCGCCGTCCGGCCTTGCCGCCGTTGCCCTCTCTTCCACCGCGATCAGCCTCACGTGGACGCCGACCAGCTCGAATCAGACCAGCTATGCGATTGATCGCTCGACCGATGGCGTCACGTTCGCCACCATCGCCACGGGCCTGAGCGCCAGCGCCACGAGCTTCACCGACGCCGGTCCCCTGGCCGCCGCGACAAAATTTTATTATCGAATCCGCGCGGTGAACGCCGTCGGCAGCTCCCCCAATTCCAACGTCGCCTCGGCAACCACCCTGACGCAGACGACCGTTATCTATGTGAGCGATCTCTCTTCCACCAGCGCCACCGTCGGCTGGGGCACCATCCAGAAAGACAAGAGCATTCTCGGCAATCCGCTCACGCTCGATGGCGTCGTCTACGCCAAGGGCATCGGCACCCACGCCGTCAGCACCATCGATTACAACCTCGCCGCGAAGTACAGCAACTTCCTCTCCGACGTCGGCGTCGATCAGGAGGAAGATGGCAAAGGAAACGGCTACGTGGATTTCCAGGTGTTCGGCGACGGCAAGCTGCTCTTCGACAGCGGCGTGCTGACCAACGATCAGGTCGATCACATCGATGTCAGTGTCGTTGGTGTCCAGAATCTATCGCTCGTCGCCATCAACGGCATCCCCAACGACATCGATTACGACCACGCCGACTGGGCCGGCGCCGAATTGCTGGCCTAAGACGCCGCAACCGCGCTTAGCGAATAATTAGCGGCGGTGCGCAGCACCTCGTTATCGCTCAATCCAACGCGGTGCTGCTTGATGTGCCACGGGCATCCTGCCCCTGTTCTTCAGACCAGCCGCCAGCGGTAAAATCGCCGCTCGCATCACCGCCCGCCGCCCGGTTACAATTCCCTAACGCTTCAATGCCCGCGATTCTCCATGACATCCTCGGCCCAGGCGGCGCGATCGCGCGACGGCTCGGCGACGCCTACGAAGCGCGCCCCCAGCAAATGGACATGGCGGCAGCGGTCGAACGCGCGTTCGCCGAAAAACACCATCTGCTTGTCGAGGCCGGCACCGGTGTCGGCAAATCGTTCGCCTATCTCTTGCCCGCGATCGACTTCGCCGTGCGCCATCACAAGCGGGTCGTCATCTCCACGCACACGATCGCGCTGCAGGAACAGCTCATCGACAAAGACATCCCGCTGATCCAAAGCGTTTATCCCGATGAATTCACCGCTGTCCTGGTGAAGGGCAGATCAAACTATCTCTGCCAGCGCCGGTTGGAGCAGACGCGCCAGCGGCAGAGCCTGCTCTTTGATACCCAAGCGCAGATGGAATCACTTTGGGGAATCGAGCAATGGGCCCAGCGCACGACCGGCGGATCGCTTACCGAGCTGCCGCAGGTGCCGGCCGGCGGCGTATGGGAACGGGTTTGTGCCGAGCAGGGCAATTGTCTGGGCAAGCGATGCAATTTCTACAAGAACTGTTTCTGGCAAGCCGCCAAGCGCCGGATGCAGGGGGCCAACGTGCTGGTCGTGAATCATGCGCTCTTCTTTTCTGATCTGGCTCTTCGAATGGCCGGGGTGAACTATCTGCCCAAATATGATCTGGCAGTCCTGGATGAGGCGCACACGGTGGAGGATGTCGCCGGCGATCATTTTGGCTTGAAGCTTTCGGAGGCTTCGGTCAATTACCAGTTGCGCACGCTCTATGACCTGAAACGTGGCAAGGGAATGCTGAGCACCCACGGCGCGGCGGCCACCCCCGCGATCCGCGATGTGCTCGATCTGTACGAGATCGGCCAGAATTTTTTCGGACGTGTCGCCCACTGGCAGGAAACCGCCGGCAGGTCTAACGGCCGCGTTCACGAGCCCAACGTGGTGCCCAACGATCTCTCTCCCAAGCTGCGGGATCTGGGCAAGCACCTTAAGGAGATGATGACCAAGCTAAAGGCGGAAGAAGAGATCAGCGAGGTCGGCGCGATGTCCGCCAAGATCACCGACATGGCCCAGGCGGTGGATGCGATTTTGGGCCAGACGATGGACGATGCGGTCTATTGGTTTGAAGTCTCCGGCCGAACGCCCAAGCGGGTGAGTCTGCATGCGGCCCCCGTGAATGTAGCGGAGGGATTGCGAAGAGAGTTATTCGGCAAGCTATCGAGTGTAGTGCTGACCAGCGCCACGATGTGTACGGCCGGCAAGCCCAAATCTCGTGACACGGGCGTCCCGCCCGTGCCAGCGGCGTCTGAATCTGACGACGTCCACATTCGCCATGGTGCCCATCTGCCACATTGGACCCAGCAAGGCGCGGTTTATGCGGTAACATTTCGTTTGGCCGATTCTTTGCCGCAATCGGTTTTGGCGGAATGGCGCCAGCGGCGAGATGCGCTGGTTCTCGCCGCGCGAAACTCTGGTCGGAGTCTCACCAGCGCCGAGGCGGACCAACTGCGGAAGCTGCATTCCGAGCGGGTGGAAAAATTCCTGGACGCCGGCCACGGCTCGTGCCTGCTCAAGGAGGAGGCGGTGGCACGCATTGTTGCCGATGCGCTGCGCCATTTCGCGGGCAAGCGGTACGCGCTGCTGGGGTGGTGCGTGATGCCGAATCACGTTCACGCGGTTGTTCAGCCGTGGAAGCCAAATGAGTTGGAACAGATTCTTCATTCTTGGAAAAGCTTCACATCTTACGCCACCAATCGCATGCTCGAGCGAGAAGGTGAATTGTGGATGGCCGAATCTTACGACCACCTCATCCGCGACGAAGACGATCTTCGCCATGCTGTCGACTACGCATTGAACAATCCGGAGAAGGCTAATCTGGATCATTGGAAATGGCGGGGGAGTGATCAGCAGCGGATCAATGAGCTTCTGTCGGGGGAAAGTCGCCAGCACGGGCGGGACGCCCCTGTTACGAGGGACGATCCCGGTAACACGGGCGTCCCGCCCGTGCCGGTGGCACAGGAAAAGAACACGGCTTTCTCCTACATCTCCTCCCGGCTGGGCATCGACCAGTTCCAAACGCTTCAACTCGGCTCCCCGTTCGATTATTCGACACAGGCTACACTGTACATCGAATCGGATCTGCCGGAGCCCAACGACACACTGCGATTCTTGCCTGCCGCCGGCGAGAAGATAATCCATTATCTCAAGCAAACCAACGGCGGGGCGTTCGTTCTGTTCACCAGCTACAAAATGCTCATCGATGGAGCTAATCGATTGAAGGATCAGATTGAATCGCTCGGCTTCCCGCTGCTGGTGCAAGGCCAGGGCGCGCCGCGCAAAACATTGCTCGACCGCTTTCGATCCGCCGACAACGCGGTGCTGTTCGGAACCAGCTCGTTCTGGCAGGGGATTGATGTGCAGGGGGAGAAACTTCGGAACGTGATCATTGTGAAGCTGCCGTTTGCCGTGCCGGACGAGCCGTTGGTGGAGGCGCGGCTGGAAGCCGTGAAAAAAGCCGGCGGGAATCCATTTATGGATTACTCGGTGCCGCAGGCGATCATCAAATTGAAGCAGGGGTTTGGTCGGCTGATTCGCAGCCGCACCGATAAAGGGATCGTTGTGATCCTCGACGGCCGGATCAAAACCAAGCGCTACGGCAAGCTGTTTTTGAATGCGCTGCCCGCCTGCCGCGAGGGAATGGTCCCACGCGAGTGAACCACCAGACCGCGCTCGGCTTCGCTGCGTACTAAAGTCGATGGTACTGATCGAGCGTCAGATCGCGCGCTGCAATTGCCGCCGTTTTAATCACCGGATCCGAATCGGTCCGGGCGATTTCCGTGAGGACGCGCAGCGCCCCGCGATTGTCGCCGGGCCGGCCGGCGTTGTACTTGAGCCGGCCCAGCGACAGAATCGATTCAACCCGCCACATCCGCTCCTTCGATTTGCGCGCGAGCCAAAACAGATCTCCCGCGTTTCGTTCGATAGTGGTCTGATCGATGCTGCTCAGAACCGTCTGAATTGGGATGAGCTTCTGATTCAAATAATCCGAAATCGATGCAGCAAAATTGCTCAGCGCATCGGCTCGCGCCTGATCGCCGTCTTTCTTTGCAATCTCGGCCAGTTCGATTGCCGCGCCGTCCATCAGGCCTAGGCCATCTCCCAACTCGGCATAACACAACCGCTCATCGGCCATTCGTTCGCCCAGGCAAAACGCCGCCTGAAAATCGCTGATCGCCGCCTCCTTCCTATCGGCGGCCTTCTCCAAAAGTCCCGCACCGGCCGCGCAATCGCCCAGCGCGTTGAGAGTCGTCAGCGGCGTGTCGACATCGTAACTGACTGCCTCCTGTGGCGTGGCGCTAAAGATACCCAGCGAGCTCTTCCCCGCCGCCTTCCGCAGCAACTCGATCGCCGGTTCAACAGCAGCCAGATCTCTGCGCTCGGGATGCTCAACGAACCGATCGAATGCTGTCGGGTTCTTCCGATACAGATCGACCGCCTCGTGATACAGCGCAACGGTATCGGTTCCTCCGGCAAGATCGGGCAACGCGCCAGGCGGTGGAACCGGAGCGGAGATCGGCTCGGCAGCGCCCGACGTCGTCGAAAAAGCCGTCGGATCCGAAATGGCGTTCAGGGTTTGGCTGAGCCACACCAGGCCGCCGATCGTCACGGTGACAATCAGCGCGGATATCCCCCAGCCAAGTGAATTACCCCACATGAATAACTCCTCCCGCCGATGATATCCGCCGCCTATCGCATCGTCACGGGGCCGGCTCGCAGCTCGAATGATTGCATGCTGAATGTGGCGTTGCCCCGATCGAAACTACCGGCGGCCACGAGCCGCGCTTCCCCGCTCGCCATCGTGATCGGCACGCGCACGACCGGCGGAAGCAGCGCGAGCAACGTCGCCAGCGCCATGGAGAACTTGATTTCTCCGTCCCATCGCCCGCAGTCCAGCGCCGCCGTCCGCACGTTCAGATCGAGTATCGAGCCGGCGGTCAGCGTGAGATTCAATGCGCCCGCGAGTTTGCCGATCAATCTCGCTTCGCCCAGTTCGACCGGTTTGTCGCGCCGGCCCAGCGAATCCGCGGCGAACACGGCCTCCGCTTCATTGGGCGATTTCATTTCAACCGCGCCGGTGAGATTTTCGAGTGAAATCTGATAACCACTCGCATCGTGGAACGCGATGCGACCGCCGACGAGCAGGACTTTGTGCGCCTCGAACTCCCAGGATTTGTTCTCATCCCCGGATGCATTTTGCCGCGCGGGCCCAAGCGGAAGATTGAGGCTCCCGTCTGAATTGCGACGGATCGTGACGATCGGTCCTTCGATCGCCAGCGAGCGAACGACAATTTCCTGCTTGAGCGCCCGCGCGACCGCGATCTTGGCCTCGATTTTTCTGACAGTAAGAAACGTTCCGACGGACAAATCCTGTATTTCGACAGCGCCGGCGAGCGGTGAAAACGAGAATTTGCCCAGGCGGACCTCCGCCCCCGTTGCACGGGAGATCTTCTGCTCGACAAAGCGGCGGATGAAGTCCATGTTGCGAATCAATTATAGCTGTTCAAACTGAGCGGCTTTTAGCCAAGCGTCGCAAAAGTCGCGGAATTATTGTGCCACGGGCATCCTGCCCGTGTTTTTGCAGGAGATTCAAAGACACGGGCAAGATGCCCGTGGCATACACGTGCAGTCGTCGAGAATCCTTTCTCCGACCGCTCAGTCTGAGTATTTAGCCGTCGTGCGCAGCACGCCGCTCCAGCCCACTTTCCTCCCGCCGCCCTCATCGCTACCATACCCCACCTATGGCGCAGATCACCGTTGACGGAAAACGCATCGATGCCAAGCCGGGCCAGATGGTACTGCAGGCGGCTAACGATGCCGGCATCTCGTTGCCGCAATATTGCTATCACCCGGGTCTGTCGATCCCGGCCTCCTGCCGAATCTGTCTGGTCGAAGTCGAAGGCATTCCCAAGCTCGTCCCATCCTGCCAGACGCCCATCCGCGACGGCATGGTCGTTCATTCCAAGAGCACCAAGGCCGTCGCCAACCAAAAGCAGGTGATGGAATATCTCCTGATTAATCATCCGCTGGATTGCCCCGTGTGCGATCAGGCCGGCGAGTGCTACCTCCAGGACTACAGCTATCAGTTCGGCCGAAGCCAGAGCCGATTCGAGGAAGACAAAGCCAAGAAACCCAAGAAGGATGTCGGCAAAAATATTCTTCTCTACAACGACCGCTGCATCATGTGCACCCGTTGCGTGCGCTTCACCCGCGAGGTGAGCGGCGAGAGCGAACTGTATGTCGATGGCAGGGGCTACAAGGAACAGATCGAAATTTTCCCGGGCAAACCGCTGGATAATAAATTGAGCGGCAACGTCGCCGATCTTTGTCCGGTGGGGGCGCTGCTGGATAAGGATTTTCTCTTCAAACAGCGCGTCTGGCTTCTCAAGAGCACGCCGAGCATCAGCCCCGTCGATTCCGGCGGCGAGAACATCTACCTGCAATACAACGAGGGGATCATCTATCGTGTGAAGCCGCGCTACAACGCCCAGGTGAACACATGGTGGATCAGCGATGACACGCGCTACAGTTACAAAGCCGTGCACGATGAGAATCGCCTGACCACGGCAATGAAGACGCAATATGGCACGCAGGTCGCCGCCCCTTTCACCGCCGCGCGCGAAGCAGCCGAAACCGAGCTGAAGAGTCTGGCCAAAACCAACGGGCCCGGCAGTTTGTATGCCGTCCTTTCCCCCATGATGGCTTCGGAGGAGGCCTGGCTTTTGGGAAGGTGGATCCGCTCGATCGATCCCCAGGCGCTGCTTGTGCTCGGGCCGGTTCCAACCAGCGGCCAGAACGAAATCTTCAAGCACTACATGACCGGCAAGCAGACCTTCGAAATCCAGGCCGAAAAAGTGCCCAATAAAAATGGCATCAATCGCGTGCTTGATCAACTCGGCGGGCCGCGCGCGACTTTCCCCGATCTGCTTGATGGCAAATCCGAAGAGATCGGCAAGCTCAAAGGCGGTTGGATCGTCGGCGGTTATCTGTCGAACTGGATTCCGCTCGATCCGCCCGCTTTGTTCAAACGCGGATTCCGCGTCGTGCAGGATATTCTGCCCAATAGTCTCACCAAATCCTGCGATGTCCTGCTTCCCGCGGCGGCGTGGGCGGAGAAAGACGGATGCTGGGAAAATTTTGCCGGGAAAGTACAGCCATTCCTGGCCGCCATCGCACCGCCCGAAGGAACGCGGCGCGAAGGGGATGTCTATTTCAAACTGCTGGGCCGAACAGGCCAGTACAATGCCGCCGATGTCCGCAAGGAAATGGGCGGGCCGCTGGCGCAACTGCAGCTTCCCGAAGAAAACGCGGCCGAGCCGGTGTTTGAGTTCGTGGAGCTTTGATGCCCAAGCACCTATGCCGGTGGACGCTGTCGCTGTTGATCGGCTCGTTCGGATGTCGGGCGGTTGGTAGTGAAAGACAGGCGACAAGTGCTCCAACGACGAGCGCTTCAACGGCGCCGCCGGTTCCGTTTAGTTCGGCGAAGTACGGTTTTTCGGTTCAGTCGCCGGCCGATTGGAGCCCGATCAAAGGCGCCGCCGACGAGCCGCTGTCCCTGCTGCCCAAGTCGCAGGTTAACGTCAAGGACCTGTCCTTGGTGCCGTCGCTGAAGATGCAAGTGCCGGCTTTGCCGCTGCACATTCCGGGGCTTATCCCGGTGGGAAGCGTCGCCAACGGCTATGTGGACGATCTGCGAAAGCAGCACCCGGATCTGAAGGTTGACGAGCGCGCGAGCGTGTCGATTCCTAATGCCAGCGACCGCCGAATCGTGTCGACCTTTCACCAGGGCCAGACCGCCTGGCGCGACATGGTGCTATGCATCGTGCATAAAGATCGGGTATTTCTTCTCGTTGCCGACTGCCCGGCGAGTGATTACCCGGCGACCAAAGCGGCATTCGACGCGATGGCTTCATCGTTGAAATGGACGGAAAAGCAGTAGCAGGTATTTTTTATTGAGGTTCAGATTATTGTTGTCAGTCAAACGCGCTTCTGCCGCTTGCGGCTTGTATGTTCAAAAAGCCATCAAAACGTTCTACTAGTCCTCGTCGTGCTCGTGTGACGACGGGTGTAACCAGGAGTCATGCGGAGGCGA
>Ga0302325_10034095_pt1 | contig 10415 bp, 8 predicted proteins | sample Palsa_T0_2_FD_201948 | JGI IMG/M metagenome (GOLD analysis project Ga0302325, IMG submission 201948) | Peat permafrost microbial communities from Stordalen Mire near Abisko, Sweden - Palsa_T0_2 | ecosystem: Environmental > Terrestrial > Soil > Palsa > Peat permafrost | place: Sweden: Abisko...
GCGAGATCGTGATACCGAGGGTTGGGATCAGCGCGATGCCTTTCTCGGCAAAACCTTGGCCGACCATATAGGCGCCGATCGTGGAGATCATGAGCGCGGAAACGAGCGGGCCGTAACGCATGAAGAACTCGAAGCCGCGCCGGCCCTGCAGCCACGAAGCGCCGCGCACGACGCCGATACCGAGGCCCGTGAGCGTCGCCGCGAGCCCGAAGCTGAACGCGATGATCACGAAGATGCCGTACGTCACCTCATTGAGCGCGAGCGCCGCGAGCAGCACCACGAGCGCCGCCGGACACGGCGCGATGCCGCCGCTCATTGCCGCCCACACGGTACCGCCGAACTTTAGCGGAGCGTTCCCCGGAATCGCATGCAGCCGCGCGTGTTCGAGATCGTCGAGCCCGTGATCGTGCGTGTGGCCGTGATCGTGGATATGGCCGTGATCGTGCGTGTGGCCGCGATCGTGGGAATGGCCGTGATCGTGCGAATGGGCAGGCACCGTCGCGGGGGCAGGGCGTGATTGCAGCTGTCGTTGCACGGCGCGCGCGCCGATGATCGCGATGGCTGCGCCGGACAGGAGCGTGATCCACGGGTAGATGGCTTCGGGGACGAAATAGCCTTTGAAGATGTTGATCGCGATTCCGAGCGCGATCACGCCGATCGTGTGTGCCACCGTGAGCGCGGCGGCCAGGATGCCCGCCTGCTTCACGGTGGCGCGTGCGCCGACGAGCGATATGGCGAGCAGCGTTTTGCCGTGCCCGGGCTCGAGCGCATGCAGCGCGCCGAGAGCGATCGCTACCAACAGTGTCAGGAGAACGAACGTCCAATCACTGGTTCCGCGCGCGAGCATATCGGAAAGCTGGTTGGAACGCACGGCCGACTGCGGCGGAGCGCCGCCCGAAACTGCGTCCGCGACCTCAGCGTTCGTTACGGTTGCGCGGTCGCTCGCCGAGAGCGCGATATCGACTGACAAAAGATTTCGTGGTGAACCAATGAGCGCGCTTGGATACGCGAGCAGCTCATGTGTCGGTTCGGTCGCCGGGGCGACGACGACGTCTTTCCACCCGAGACGTTCGGCAAATGTTTCGTCTGAAAACGAAAGCTTCGCACGCTTCCCTCCCCGGGGTAGGGTAGCGTGAGCGTCGAGCGTGAAATACAAGAGCGGCAATCCGCCCGCACCGGGCCTCGTTCGCGCGGACTCCCGATCGACGATCAAGACAAGCGGCGCGCCGGCGGCAGTGAGATGTAATTGCGGAGCGAGCAGTTGCGCTTCGGCCCGAGCCCACGACGCGAGTTGCGCGCGGTCCATTTTTCCGTCCGCCGTGACTTCGCGCATCGCCGCAAAGGTCGGGATCTCGGCCATATCGAGCACGTAACGCAGGTTCGCACGCTCGCCTTTGAACGCGATCTCGCTCAAATGATTGATCGTGAAATTGCCCAGCGGATGAGCGATTACTCCGCACGGTGCAAGGCAAACAAAAATGACAGCGGCCACTGCCGAACGCATGACTCTTGAAAACATTGACTACGCTCGTAACGTGCGCGGACCGGAGCCGGATTTAGCGAAAACGCGAAATCTCGCCGCGCGCGGTTACGGCTGAACGGTCAGTCTTCGGCGGCGCGCACGACCCGATAGCGTTCGGGTGCCAGATGTTCCAGATAACCGCCTTCGGCCAATGCATCGAGCACGTCGTTGGTCAGCGCGCGTTCGTTTTTGTTCGGCATGCCGGCCCAGCGCATGGCGACGTCCCCGAGTTCCAGCTCGTTGCCCGGCTGCAGGATGCCGCGCAAGAAGGTGCTGCTCAAGTTGAGTTTCTTCATGCGTGAAGCATGTACGTGCAAAGCCGCTATGAAGGGAGGTTCCGGGTGTTCGGGTTCCGCTTCCGGCGGCGGTGGAGCGAGCCCGAGCGTGGGCGCATGGTCCGCCGGCGCCAGGAGTTCTCCGCCGACGATGTGCGGGGCCCGGCGTAAAATGAAGTCGGTGAGCGCGGGAAGTGCCTCGCCGAGCGAAACGAAAAAGGTCTGCCAAGGGACCCCGTTCACGACGGGCTTGCGCGAGAGGAACGCCTTGAAGATTCGCTGCGCCACCGCATACGGCGAGGCCGCGAGGCCCGGCGGGGGTCCGGCAAAGCCCGCGCGCGTCATGAATTCGGTCGCGACGGCACCGGGATCGATGTAGGTGACGGCGATTCCTTCCGCGCGCAACTCGTTGCGCACGATGCGCGCGAGGTTGCGCACCGCGGCTTTCGCGGGCGGGTAGGCGCCGAGCGCGCCGACCGGGATGCGTGCCACGCCGCTGCCGACGTAAAAGATGTGTCCTTTGCTCGCCCGCAGGGCCGGCAGCGCCTCGCGCGTGAGCGCGAGCGGAACGATCACTTGCGTCTCCATTTGCTCGTAGAGTGCGCCATCGCTTTGTTCCGCGATCGCGCCGACGGCAACCCCGCCCGCGTTGTTGACGAGAACGTCGATCCGCCCGAAACGGCGGATCGCTTCATGCACGATGCGCGCCGCCGCGCCCGAGGAACGCAGATCGATCGGGAGCGTGGCGATCCTTCCCGAGGCGTGCTCGACGACCGCAGCGAGTTCGGCGAGGCGCTCTTTGCGGCGTCCGACCGCGAGCACGTTCCAGCCGGCGCGGACGGCGCGTTCCGCGAGCGCGCGCCCGATCCCCGACGACGCGCCCGTGATGATGGCGACCCGGCCCGATTTCATGATCTTGCGAGTTTCCCTCCGGCGTCGAGGGTGCCTCTGCGCGGCGGCGAAGGCGCTCGCATGGTTCATCCTCGCGTCGGCATCATCATGGGCAGCGTTTCCGATTTGGAGACGATGCGAGCCGCGGCGACGACGCTCGAGGAACTCGCGATCCCGCACGAGATGCGCGTGGTCTCGGCGCACCGCACGCCCGACCTGCTCTTCGATTACGCGTCAACCGCCGCAGCGCGCGGGATTCGCGTGATCATCGCGGGCGCGGGCGGCGCGGCGCATCTCCCCGGCATGACCGCCGCGAAGACGCAGTTGCCGGTGATCGGCGTGCCGATGCGCAGCTCGATGCTCGACGGCCTCGATTCGCTTCTCTCGATCGCGCAAATGCCGGCGGGCGTCCCCGTCGCGACGATGGCCATCGGCAATGCGACCAATGCCGCCCTGTACGCGGCGCGCATTCTCGCCTTGAGCGATCACGATCTCTTGCGCCGCCTGCAAGAACGCACGGCGGCAACCGCGGCCGCGGTCGAAGCGACGAAGCTTTGACCGACACGATCGGCATCCTCGGAGGCGGTCAGCTCGGCCGCATGCTGACGCTCGAAGCCAAGCGCATGGGCTACCGCGTCGTGACCCTCGAACCGCTGCCGAATTCACCGTGCGGTCAGGTCGCCGACGAACAGATCGTGGCCGCCTACGACGATCTGCGCGCGATCGGCGAACTCGGCGCGCGCAGCGATGTGGTTACCTACGAGTTTGAAAACATTCCGCTCGAATCGGTGCTGGCGCTCGAAGCGAGCGGCCGTCTCGTGCGGCCGAATTCACGCGTCCTGCAGATCACACAAGATCGCATTCTCGAAAAGACCTTCGTGCGCGAGGCGGGCTGCGCGACGGCGCCGTTCGCCGCCGCGCGCGATCCGGCATCGTTCGAAGCGGGCGTGCGCGAGATCGGCTTTCCAGCGGTCATCAAGACCGCGCGCGGAGGGTACGACGGGAAAGGCCAGTGGCTCGCGCGCGACGCCGCGGGGGCAAGCGACGCCTTCGCCGCCGCACGCGGCGAGCCGCTCATCATCGAGCGCTTCGTCCCCTTCGATCTCGAGGTCGCGGTGATCTGCGCCCGCGGCGCCGACGGTACGATCGTGAGTTTTCCACTGACCGAGAACCGGCACGACCACGGAGTCCTTGCGACGACGATCGTTCCGGCGCGCGTGCCACCGGAGGTTGCGGACCGTGCCAAAGCGATCGCGGCATCGCTCGGCGAAAAGCTCGAAATCGTGGGAGCGTACTGCATCGAGTTTTTCGTCGCGGGTTCGGAGCTGTTCGTGAACGAGATCGCACCACGCGTGCATAACAGCGGCCACTATTCGCTCGACGCGATGCAGATCTCGCAGTACGAAGCGCACGTGCGCGCGATCTGCGATCTGCCGCTCGTGGAGCCGAAGCTCTTCGAGCCCGCCGTCATGGTGAACATCCTCGGCGCCGGAACGGGCGATCGTTTGACGGGCATCGACGAATTGCTGCGCGATCCGGATGTGAAGTTACACATGTATGGGAAGCGGCATGCGGCGCTACGCCGGAAGATGGGTCACTTCACGGTGCTGGCGCCGTCGCTCGACGAAGCACTCGCGAAGGCGGAAATCGGTCGCGGAGCGCTCTCGTGGTCGCCGCTCGGGCCGCGCGCAAACGCGCTCACGTACTGAAGCTTCCGAAAGGGCGCGCCGCTAGCGTCCCAGGTTGCGCGCATCCCCGAAGAACGCGCCGTGGAGCGGGTCGACCGGGCTCGATCCTTCGACGATCGCCTTTACCGCTTCTCGTACGTCCGCATGGTCGAGGTTCGGGTGCAGCCAAATGCCGTCGACGATGGAGCCGCCGCCCATGCCCGCGTAGAGGCCACTGCCGATCGGCGCGAGTTCGAACGAAAGCGACGCGCGGGCGGGATCGTTGAACGCGAGCGCATCGAGCAGGCGCAGCAGCGCGAGGAGCGCCGGCTGCTCGCAGCGCACGTATTTCACCGGCACCGTGAGATAGATTTGCGCGCCGCCGCCGCCCTGCATGATCGCCGCGGTGTGGTCCATCGTGCGCGCGTCTTCGAGCGAGCCGAGTTCCACGAACGACTCTTCCGTATCGGCCGCGGCGGGGACAGCTTCGAGGTTCGACTGGGCGAGATATGCTTCGAGTTTCGCGGCCGAGCGGCTACGCCGCCGCCGAACGTAGAGCAGGCACGATACGAAACCCGCGATCACCAGCAGTGTCGCGACGAGTCGCCTACGCTCGAGTCTCATCTCGAGCACCGATTCGCCGCCGGTCCGCTTGCTCCATGGCGACGATCCAATGTGTTGCGTCCGATAGCGACGAAAATGATGGGCAAAACGAGGTCGTGCCGGGAAGGCGTATGGATGATGAACGGCAGGATCGCGCCGAGCAAGATGACCCGTCTCCTCGCCCTTGCCGCGCTCGCCATGTGGGTCGCGACCGCGCAGGCCGGTGGCGCATCCGCAAGCGACGACGCGGCGCTCATCCGCGTCGAAAGCGGTTCGTTACGCGGTAGCGTGACCGATGGAATCGCGAGCTACAAGGGCATTCCGTATGCCGCGCCGCCGACCGGAGACCGGCGCTGGCAGGCACCGGCGCCGCCCGCTCCCTGGCAGGAAGTTCTTTCGGCCGGCGACTACGGCGCATCGTGCGAACAGGCCGAGCCGCCAGGCCGCGCGCCCTTCGGCAGCCGGGCCCAGACGCTCAGCGAAGATTGCTTAACGCTCAACGTTTGGGCTCCGGTCGCGCACGCGGCACCGTTGCCGGTCATGGTGTTTATTCACGGCGGCGGCAATGTCGGAGGCTCGGGATCGGACCGCTACTACGACGGCAGCTCGTTCGCGCGCGACGGCGTCGTGCTCGTCACGCTGAATTACCGGCTCGGCTTGTTCGGATTCTTCGCGCACCCTGCGCTCGCGCGCGAAGCGGGCGCCGCGCCGACCGCGAATTTCGGGTTACTCGATCAAATCGCGGCGCTACGCTGGGTGCAGGCGAACATCGGCGCGTTCGGGGGCGATCCCGCAAACGTCACCGTCTTCGGCGAGTCGGCCGGCGGCGAAGATACGGTGCTGCTCGCGACCTCCGATGCCGCCAAAGGGTTGTTCGCGCGGGCGATTGCTGAGTCGGCTTCCGACCTCTGGAGCTCGTTTCCGACGATGGCGCAAGCGGAAACACAAGGAGCTGATATCGTGACGCGATTCGGTCTCCCGGGCGACCGCGCCACGGCCGCGCAGCTGCGCGCCATTCCGGTCGACCAAATCGCGGGGTTTCGCAACGATCGAGGCTCGGGACCAATTGCGGACGGACGCATCATGGCGGGACCCGCATCGAGCGCGTTTGAGGGCACACCGCACGTTCCGCTGATGATCGGCTCGAACTCGGGCGATGGGTCGCTGGTCGAGGGCGTGACCAATCCATCGGCTCTTTTTCCAAACCTTTCGCCCGCCGCGTTCGCGGCGATTCGCAAGAGCTACGGCGAGCGCGGCATCACGGAGAATGGCGCCGTCGCGCAGCAACTTTTCCGCGACGGTTTCTTCGCCGCGCCCGCGCGATGGGAAGCGGCACGTGCACGGCGCGCCGGGCAACCCGCGTACCTCTATCGCTTCGACTACATCTTTAGCTTGTTCGCCGGCCGCCGGACGGCGGCGAACCACGGCGCGGAGATCCCGTTCGTGTTCGAAACGTTCACGCCGAGCCTTCTCTCGGATGCCGATCGCGCGATGGAAGCGACCATGCACGGCTGCTGGGTCGCCTTCGCCCGCACGGGTTCGCCCGCGTGTCCCGGCGCCTCCGCCTGGCCACGGTACGATCCGCACGGCGGGCGCCGCATGGTGTTCGATGCGCGGTCCTCGGTGCGCGATCCGGACGATGCGGCGCCGATGAATCTGCTCGAAAAAGAACTCGGGCCGCGCTAGCGCCGCTCGAAGGCGATCGCGCCGTCTTTCATGACGGCGAGCGGATCTCGAAACGCGCGCGGGTCGCGCTCGATGTCGCGCGCGAGCAACACGACGTCGGCCACGTCGCCCGGGGCGAGCGTGCCGCGTCGCAGCCGCAGCAATTGGGCGCTTTCGAGCGTCGCGGCGCGTAGCGCTTCGCGCCCGCTCATGCCGAGCATCGTTTGCATCAGTTCGAGTTCGAACGCGTAGCCATCGTGGAAGTTGAACGGCGTGCCCGCATCCGAACCGCCCGCGAAACGAGCACCTGCGGCGCGAGCGCGACGCAGGTTGGATTCGGCATGTTCGGCGATCTCGCGTGCCTTGCGCAGCACGAAATCCGGCATTCCGGCATCGTCGCCGGCATCGACGATGCAGCGAATCGCCGCGAGCGTCGGCACGAGATACGCCCCGCGTTCGACGAGCAGCGCGATCCCCTCATCGTCGATGAGATGCCCGTGTTCGATGGAATCGATTCCGGCGCGCAGAGCGTTCTTGATGCCCCCCGCCCCGATCGCGTGCGCCGCGCAGTGCAACCCATGCTTATGCGCCTCCTCGATGCCCGCGCGAAGTTCGTCTTCGCAGAGCTGCTCGATGCCGGGTACCGCGCCCTTGGTGAGCACGCCGCCGGTCGCGATGAACTTGACACAGGCCGCGCCTTCGCGCAATTGCTCGCGGACCGCCTTGCGGACGTCCCATTCGCCGTCGGCTTCCCGGCCGATAAACCAGCCGTGCCCGCCCGTCATGCAGATCGCGCGACCTGCGGCCACGATGCTCGGGCCGGGAATCGAACCGCTCGCGATCGCATCGCGCGTATCGATCGCCAAGTTCTCCGTGCTCCCGAGATCGCGCATCGAGGTGACGCCCGCATACAGTGCCTTGCGGGCGTTCGCGGCGCACGCGAGCGCCCGCTGCGTCGGCGTCATCAGCACGAAGACGCTCGTGATTTGGGGTTCGCCGCTCGCTTCTAGATGGGCGTGCGCGTTGATGAGTCCGGGAACGGCGCAGGCCGCCTCGATCGTGCGCGCGCCTTCGGGAACCGGTTCTTCCGAGCGTGCGACGCGCGCCACGAGGCCGTTTTCGATGACGAGCGTTCCGTTGCGCTTCGGTTCGCCGCAGTTGTCGTGCAGCGTTCCGAATCGAATTGCGATCGTTCCGGCGCCGCCCGAGCCTGCGCTCACGCGGAGCCCAGGTCCCCCATGATCAGTTCGGTGCGATAGCGCAGCGAAAGGCGTCCGCCGGCATTGGCGTAGCGCGCGTACAAAGTATCCAATTCCGAAAGGAGGGTCACGAGGTCGGGGCCGGAGCGCGGCGCGAACGACGTGCTGCGCACGCGGCCGACCAGCCCCGCTTTGTCGACGACCTGCACGTGCTCGTACTGTAACCAGCGGATCGGGCCGGAGCCCGCGCCGCGCAGGAGCGGTTCGATACTATCTTCACTAAAGTTTACCCCGGCGAGCATGGCGGCTTCACCGGCGCGTTTCTCGAGTTCGCGCAGGTCGTGCATGAGCGGGTCGCGCGCCTCGCGTTCGTTCCAGACGAGCGCCACGCGGCCACCGGGCCGCAGGATTCGCCGAAACTCCGCGAGCGCCGCGGCGTTCGCGAACCAATGAAAGGCCTGAAACGACGTGACGGCATCCGCGTAGCCGTCGCGTACGCCCGTGGCAGTCGCCGTTCCGCGCCGTGCGTCCACTCCGCTCGCGACCGCGAATGCGCGCATGTCGTCGTTCGGCTCGATCGCGATGACGCGTGCGCCCGCGTCGCCGAGCGCTCGCGTCGAAATGCCGGTTCCGGCGCCGACGTCGACCACCGTTGGGTTCGCACCGAGACCGTCGAGAATCGCATGGATCGCGGCTTCGGGATAACGCGGGCGGTATTTGTCGTAAACGTCGCTCAGTCCGCTGAAACGTGAGGCGGTCGTCGGAACGGGGACGTCGCTCATCCGCGCAAGACGCTCGCGGGAACGCCGGATTCCGTTTCTGCCCGGCCCGCGAGCGCCGCGTCGATCACGTCGAAACAGCGATCGACTTCGTCACGCGTATTGTAGTGCGCGAGGCTCAGGCGGACGGCGCAGCCTGCGGCTTCGGGCGCCAGCCGTTGCATCAAGCGCGGCGAGTAGTAGTCTCCCAAGCGTGCTTCGATCTTCGCGACCTCCAGACGCTGCGCGAGTTCGACGCTCGGCATGTCCGCGATGTTGAACGCGAACACCGGCAGGCGCGGCGATCCGGCCGGCCGGCCGTAGAGGCGCAAATGCGGCGCGCGCTCGGCAAATTTCGCGCACGTGTAAGCGGAGAGGCCGAGTTCGTACTCGGCGATCGTTTCGAGCGCGCGCCGCGGCGTTTCCGCCAGATCGCGCAAGTAACTCATCGTCCCGAGCCAGCCCGCGAGCGCCTCGTAGCTCTGCGTGCCGCACTCGAGGGTCCAGTAGCGCGCATCGCCGCCGGGAACGTGTGCGTCGTCGGCGCGCACGTAGCGATCGAGCGCGCCCGTGCTCGCGTACCAAAACGCCATATGCGGCGCGTACACCTTGTAGGCGGAGAAGAAAGCGAAGTCGATCGCGGCATCGATGTGGAGGGCGAAGTGCGGCAACGCTTGGACGCCGTCGACCACCACGAATGCGCGAGCGTTCTTCGCGAGCTGGGCGAGCCGCGCGACGTCGTAAACGCTGCCGGTGACGTTGGATGCCCACGGCAGGGCCACGAGCACGGGGGCTCGCTCGAGAAAGGCGCGATACTTCGCTTCGTCGAGATCGCCGCATGCGTCGACCGGGACGACGTCGATCTGCGCGCCGAAGCGGCGTAGCCAAATCCACGGCGCGACGTTGGCTTCGTGGTCGGCGGCGGTCACGACGATGCGATCGCCGCGCGTCACCGTGCTCGCGAGCAGCCGCGAAAGCGACATGGCGATCGTGGTCGAGTTGCCGCCGGTGCCGATGTTTGCGACCGGAACCCCGATCAGCGCCGCAAACTCCGCTTTCGCTTGCTCCACGAGATCGTTCGAGGCGATGCTGCGGGCGAAGATCGAGCCGCGTTGCGCGTTGTCGTACGCGAGGTAGTGTTGGATGCGCTCGAGCGACGCATCGGGAAGCTGCGCGCCCGCGGCGTTATCCGCTAGGATGCGTCCGTGCGCGGCGGCGGCCATGATGGCGGGAAAGCGGTTGCCGTTCATCGCGTCGCCGCCGCTTCGAGGGCCCGGAACGCGCGCGACGCGGGCTCCCGGCCGAGAACGCCGGAAATGAAGCGCGAGGCGCTGCGTACGACGTCGAGATCGACGCCCGTCTCGATGCCCATGCCGTGCAGCATGTAGAGGAGATCTTCGGTTGCGAGATTCCCCGTGGCGCCGGGCGCATACGGACAACCGCCGAGGCCGCCGCTCGAGCTATCGAAGCTCGAGACGTTCATCTGCAGCGCCGCGACGACGTTGGCGAGCGCGGTCCCGCGCGTGTCGTGAAAATGCATCGCGAGCCGTTCCACCGGCATCTGCGCTTGCAGCGCAGCCGCGACGTCGACGACTTGATTCGGCGTAGCCACGCCGATCGTATCGCCGATGGAAATCTCGTCGATTCCCATCTCTGCGAGCGCGCTCGCGACGCGCACGACGGCTTCGGGTGCGACGTATCCCTCGTAGGGACAGCCGAAGGCTGTCGAGACGTAGCCTCGCACCCACATGCCCTCGGAACGAGCGGTCCGCACGACGTCGCGAAAGGTGGCGAGCGACTCCTCGATCGTCATGTTGATGTTGCGCTTCGTGAAC
>Ga0302325_10034097_pt1 | contig 10414 bp, 7 predicted proteins | sample Palsa_T0_2_FD_201948 | JGI IMG/M metagenome (GOLD analysis project Ga0302325, IMG submission 201948) | Peat permafrost microbial communities from Stordalen Mire near Abisko, Sweden - Palsa_T0_2 | ecosystem: Environmental > Terrestrial > Soil > Palsa > Peat permafrost | place: Sweden: Abisko...
CAAAACTCAGCCGTCACGGCGATTGTCGGCGGGCAGCTCATCGACGGCAACGAAGGGCCTCCTCTGCACGAGTCGGTCGTCCTGATCCAGGGCAAAAAGATTACGGCGGTGGGGCGCGAAGGAGAGATCCAGATCCCGGCCGGCGCGAAGATCATCGACGCTCACGGCATGACGGTGATGCCGGGACTCATCGACATGCACGTGCACTTGGACTTGATCGGCGCGGGGAATTTTGGAACCTGGTTTCCGTACATGCAGGATTCCCGCGAGAGGGCCCGGCAAGTGATGAAAATTTCGCTGCATGAAATTTTCATGGGCGGTGTGACCACCATCCGGGACATGGGCGGGCCAACGGACGATTTGCTGGCACTGCGCGATGCCGTCAACTCGGGAAAAGAAACCGGCCCGCGCATGTTCGTGACGGGCGCGTACATTTCCCGTATCTGCGGCAACCCCGCCTGGAAGCAAGCCCTCCTGAATTGCAGCCTGGTCCATTCGACAGAAGAGGCGCGCGAGGAGGCGAAAAAGCGGATCGCGGCGGGAACAGATTGGGTCAAGGCCTGGATCGGATTGACGGCGGAAGACGAGAAAGCCATCGCCGAGGAGGCGCACAAAGCTGGCAAAAAAGTCGGCGCACACGGCACGACCGACGCGGAAATCCGCGCAGGGCTGGCCGCACCGGTGGATAGTTTAGAGCACGTCGGCAGCAGCGACTGGGGGTCGGTGTCGCCGGAATTGATTCACGCCCTGGCTCAATCGGACATCTGGATCTCGCCCACGATGATTTCGAGCTACAGGTTCAAGCTTGCCGACGGCTTCCCCGAGGGCGTGGATTCTCAGCAGCTCAAAGCGGATTTGCCTCCCGATCTCTATCGATTCGTGCACGATTCGGTTTCCGATCCCGACCGGCTGCGGCGCGGAATCTTTTCAGACATTCCCCAACGTCTGCGCGTCAATCCCGAGTCATGGAGAGAGCTGCTCCGCAGTGGAGTCGCGGGGCACATCGTGCTGGGAACGGATTCAGGGACTCCGATGAATTGGCACTTTGATTCGGCGCGAAATAAGATGAAGCTCTTTGTCCAATTCGGCATGACGCCCTTGCAAGCGATCAGCGCGGGCACGCGCCTGCCCGCGGTCGCGCTGGGCAAGGGCGACGAATTCGGCACCATCGAGCCCGGCAAATCAGCCGACATTCTCGTGATCGACGGCAATCCCTTGGAAGACATGGCGGATTTGAAGAATCTGGTCCACATTTTCAAGGAAGGCACGCAATACAAGTAATCGCGCGGGGATGCTCAAAGCCCATTCGATCCGAGCTACGCACAGGAGTCTGGCTATCCTGGTCCGAGGCTAGTTTTCCCACGTAGGAAGCATGATCGCCCCGCCGGTTTGGCCTGTAGTGAATTCATTTCACCGGCATGTGGGGAGCACGGGGGTGAACTTCAAAGATTCACATTTCCAAAAACGCGCCGGGCATGAGAATTTCAATGCCTCGGAAAGGATGGAGCACGATCAGGTCGGCGTCACCTGTGACGATGTAATCTGCTTGCCCACTGACGGCAAGCTCCAGGAACTTATCATCCATTGGATCGCGGCAGGCAGCGATCTGCACATGGACGTCAACCCACTGAGCCTCGCGCGTCAGGGCGGCGAGAAAGTGCCGAATGTCCTCCTCATTTATATACCGGCGGAATCGCTTTCTGCCAAGGACGTCGTAAAGTTCAGCGAGGACAGCAAAAGACAGCAGGATTTTCCCTTTCCGAACCGCCAGATCCAGGGCCATCCGGGGCTTCGAATCGTCCAGGAGCGCCGCGCTTACAAGTACGCTGGTATCGAAAACGCACCGCAACTATTCGCCTCGAAGCAATGAATCTAAGAGCTCCGGGGTGAGTCCGCGTGCTTTGGCCTTCTCTCCGACCTCATCCAAGATTTGTTCCAGGGGCGGGTTTTCGCCAAAAGTGAGTTCGCGAAGCCACAGGCCTAACAAGGCCTGTATCTTTCGTTTTTGATCCGGATCGGCCGAGTCATAAGCCCTCGCCGTTTGGGGATCGAGAGGAATCGTAATTGTGGGGTTTGCCATCTTTCTTACCGACCTTCTTCTATTGTACGTTCTTCCGTGAATCTCGTGGAATAAAATTCTTCGCTGCACGCTTGCGCGTTTCGCGCGCAACGATTATCTTTTAAGGATTCATTGGGACGTTTTGAACCCGCTGGGGCGTGGTCCAATCGGTAGGGCACCTCACTGTTAATGAGGACGGTGTTGGTTCGAGTCCAACCGCCCCAGCCAAACATTCCAACGATGCTCGGCCGGGCCATTCACAGAATATTCCCAAAAAATTCGGAGGGCCTATCGAAATGAGCGCCAAAGGAAAGCCCGTTTTGACTTTCGCAGTCCTTGCGCTGGCAGCGGCCTTTTCCGCCGGCGAGCGGCCGGCGCTGGCGCAAGCCTCCAACGTCACCGCCATCGTCGGTGGGCAGCTTGTCGACGGCAACGAAGGCCCACCCGTGCACAAGTCAGTCGTCCTCATCCAGGGCAAAAAGATCTTGGCGGTGGGGCGCGAAGGCGAACTCCAGATTCCGGCGGGCGCGAAAATTATCGACGCGCACGGAATGACCGTCATGCCCGGCCTGATCGACATGCACGTCCATCTGGACCTGCTCGGCGCTGGCTATTTCGCCACCTGGTTTCCGTTCGTGCAGCAGCCGCGCGAAAGAATCGCGCAAGTGATGAAGATCTCCCTTCACGAGGCGCTAATGGAGGGCGTGACCACGGTGAAGGACATGGGCGGGCCGACCGCGGAATCGATCGCCCTGCGCGACGCCATTAATGCCGGAAAGGAAACCGGGCCCAGGATGTTCGTGACGGGCGCATTCATTTCGCGCCTTTGCGGCCCTGCCTCCTGGATGCAGGAATCCCTGAACTGCACGAACGTCCATTCCCCGGAAGAAGCGCGCGCGGAGGCCAAGAAACGCATCGCCGCCGGCGTGGACTGGATCAAGGCCTGGATTGGACTCACTCCCGAAGACAAGAAGGCCATCGCGGAGGAAGCGCACAAGGCCGGGATAAAAGTCGCGGCACACGGATCGAACGACGAAGAGATTCGCGCCGGCCTGGCAGCTCCGGTGGACAGTCTGGAGCACGTGGGCAGCGATACCGGGCCGGTGTCGCCGGAACTCATCCACGCGCTGACGCAATCCGACATCTGGATTTCGCCCACCATGATTTCCTCTTACGTGTTCAAACTTACCGACGACTTTCAGGAACGCACCGAGCCTCAGCAGTTCAAACAGGATTTCCCGCCGGACATCTATAAATTCGTGCACGAATCGGTGGTCAATCCCGAGCGGATTAACTGGGGCTTTCTCGCCAACGTCCATCAGCATTTGCGCGTCAGTCCCGACTCCTGGAGAGCGCTCCTGAAAAGCGGCCTCGAAGGGCACATCGTCCTGGGGACCGATGCCGGCACGCCCTTGAATTGGCATACCCAGGCGGCCGTCGAAGAAATGCGGCTGTATGTAAAATTCGGCATGACGCCCTTGCAGGCCATCAGCGCCGGGACGCGTCTGCCCGCGCTGGCCCTCGGCAAAAGCGGCGAATTTGGCACCATCGATCCCGGAAAATCCGCGGACATCCTGGTCATCGACGGCAACCCGCTGGAAGACATGGCGTACATAAAAAATGTAGTCCACATTTTCAAGGAAGGCGTGCAGTACAAGTAGGACAGCCACTCTTGGCTATCCGGTTTTTGAAGCCGCCCGCGCAAGCCGCCAATCGAGCGACGCTCGCACGCAGCTCCACTGGTGCAAGTCCCTGCGCGCCAAAAAGTCCTATTCCAATGTTTCAAGTTTTAGATTTGATGCGGAACGCTCGCTACCACGGAATCTACGGGCGCATACTTCCGCCGATAGGTATGGTCCATTGGGTGTGGTTTTTGGGGTAGGCGGCGGAAGCAGGTCGGAGGGAAGATCGTGCCGGCCCAGCCCTCAATCCCCTAAAGGGATCCTCGGCGCGTCTTCCCTCCTACGATTCCTACAGGTTGCACGCGGCAGGCCAAACACAAGACGCTGAAAACAAAGTGTTTTCTTCCATGGACCCCGGGTAAAAAAAACCATGCTGCGGGAAATTTTTCCGGGGGCAATTTTATACCTGCTGAAAAGCCTATTAGACCGTGTTCCGTTTACTGGTTCCTGAGGGGCGGAAGTACTTCCCGCCCCCAAGAAATTACGCGATCGTCTGCGCGAAGCGGGAAACCATGGGGGCCCCTAATTGACTCCCTCGCCCCCGCCTGCTACGTTGTAGGATTACGATGGGTGTATTTTACCCGCAGTGGGCTGAGCCGGCAGTGGGGGCGGCCTCCGCAATATGGGCCTGAAGAAAATCGTCATCCGAGGCGCGCGCCAGCACAACCTGAAAAACATCAGCCTGGAAATTCCGCGCAACGCGCTGACTGTCATCACCGGGCTTTCCGGCTCCGGGAAATCGTCGCTCGCCTTTGACACGATTTATGCCGAGGGACAGCGCCGCTACGTCGAATCTCTTTCCGCCTATGCGCGGCAATTCCTCGACCAGATGGAGCGGCCGGAAGTCGATTCCATCGAAGGCCTCTCGCCTTCGATCGCCATCGAGCAGAAGACGACCACGCGTTCGCCGCGCTCCACGGTGGGCACGATCACCGAAATTTACGATTATCTGCGCGTGGTCTACAGTTCGATCGGCACGCCGCATTGCCCGAAATGCGGCAAGCCCATTTCGCGCCAATCCACCGACCAGATCGTGCGCTCCATCCTGCAAGGCGAGCTGGCCAAGAGCGGCGACCGCGTCATGATCCTCGCGCCCATCGTGCGCGGCAGAAAGGGCGAGTACCGCCAGGAGCTGGAAAAACTGGCGCGTGACGGCTTTGTGCGCGCGCGCATTGACGGCGACCTTTGCCCGCTCGACGATCCGCCGCGCCTCGACAAGCGCAAGAATCACACCATCGAAGTGTTGATCGATCGCCTGCTTGTAAAGCCCGGCATCGCCGGGCGGCTCGAGCAATCGATTGCCACGGCTTTGAAACTGGCGAAGGGACTCGTCACAGTCGTCGTGGTCGGTGGCACCGAGCAGGTTTTTTCCGAAAAAATGGCCTGCAGCGAATGCGGCATTTCCGTGCCGCAGCTCGAGCCGCGCTCGTTCAGCTTCAATTCTCCATACGGCGCGTGCCCCGCGTGCAACGGCCTCGGCTCGAAGTACGATTTCGATCCGTCGAAGGTGATCGTTGACTGGACGCGGCCTCTTTTTGAAGGCGCGCTCGGCCCCGGCTCGGGCTCCGTGTTTCTAAAACGCAATATCGAACTGGGCGCGCTTGCACACGGGTTCAACCTCTCGACGCCCTTTGAAAAATTTCCGCGCGATGTGCAGAACTTGATTCTCTACGGCAATCCGCCCTCGCATGCCAAGAGCAACGGGCACGGTTCCTCTCGCGTAGGGGCTGGGAAGGTCGCCGGGAAAACGCTTCCCGGATTGCATTTTCAAGGCGTGATCGGTTTTCTCGAATCGAACTTCGAGGAATCCGAATCGGACACCTACCGCGAATGGATCACGCAGTATATGTCGCCCGTGCCGTGCGCCGTCTGCGGCCAGCAGCGATTGCGCCCGGAAAGCCTGGCCGTGAAAATGGGCGGCCGCTCCATCGCCGAATTCACGGCGCTGGCGATTTCCGACGCGCGGCCGGCCGTGGATGGCATTCGCCACGGTTTGACCGAGCGCCAGAGCGACATCGCCGGCCGCGCCCTCGCCGAAATCGCCGCACGCCTCGATTTCTTGCTCGCCGTCGGCCTCGGCTACCTCAGCCTGGATCGCTCCGCCGCGACTCTTTCCGGCGGCGAGGCCCAGCGCATTCGCCTGGCGACGCAGATCGGCTCGCAATTGCGCGGCGTGCTCTACGTCCTTGATGAGCCCTCGATTGGCCTGCACGCCCGCGACAACGACCGCCTGATCACTTCGCTCGAAAAATTGCGCGATTTGGGAAACACTGTCCTCGTCGTCGAGCACGACGAAGAAACTATTCGCCGCGCCAACTACGTCGTGGACCTCGGCCCCGGCGCGGGCAACGCGGGCGGGCATTTAGTCGCAAAAGGACGCCCCGAGGAAATCGAGCAGAGCGCCGATTCGCTCACGGGCCGTTATCTGCGCGGCGAATTGAAAATCGCCGTGCCGCCCCAGCGCCGCGCGCCCAACGGAAAGTCGATTCGCATCCTCGGCTGCGAAGCGAATAATCTGAAAGACGTCGATCTCGAATTGCCCCTCGGCTTGCTGACGGTCGTGACCGGCGTTTCCGGCTCCGGCAAATCCACTTTGGTGAACGACATTCTCTACCGTGCTCTCGCCCAGTCGCTCTACCGCTCGATGGAGCGCCCCGGCGCGTTCCGCACCATCGAAGGCGCCGCGCAAATCGACAAAGTGATCGAGATCGATCAAGCGCCCATCGGCCGCACGCCGCGCTCGAATCCCGCGACGTACACTGGCGTCTTCGCCCCCATCCGCGAACTTTTCTCCATGCTCCCTGAATCGCGCGAGCGCGGCTACAAGCCCGGCCGCTTCAGCTTCAACGTAAAAGGCGGACGCTGCGAAGCCTGCCAGGGCGACGGCCTGCGCCGCATCGAAATGAATTTCTTGCCGGATGTGTACGTAACCTGCGAAGTCTGCCGCGGCCGCCGCTACAACGCCGAAACGCTTGCCGTGCGCTACAAAGGCCACTCGATTTCCGACTTGCTGGACATGCAGATTGTCGATGCGCTGAAAATTCTAGAAAACATCCCGCAAATCCGCGTGAAGCTAGAAACGCTCGTCGACGTAGGCCTAGGCTACATTCAGCTCGGCCAATCCTCCACCACGCTTTCCGGCGGCGAAGCCCAGCGCATCAAGCTCGCTAAAGAGCTTTCCAAACGCCAAACCGGCCGCACGCTCTACATCCTGGACGAGCCCACCACCGGCCTGCACTTCGACGACGTAAAAAAACTCCTCGACGTCCTTAACCGTCTCGCCGACCTCGGCAACACCGTCCTCGTCATCGAGCACCACCTCGACGTAATCAAACAAGCCGACTGGATCATCGACCTAGGCCCCGAAGGCGGCGAAGGCGGCGGCCGCATCGTAGCGCAAGGCACGCCCGAGCAAGTTGCCAAGGTAAAAGAGTCGTACACGGGGCAGGTTTTGGCGCGAGTGTTGAATGGGTCGAACGGAAATCACTGAGATATTGATAGAATCGCATTGATCAAGCATTTGGATTGAAGATATGGCGATATTTGAAACTTTCTCGAAACGCCAAAAGCGACTCGAAAGAGCGGGACAACAAGATGTATATCAATACGATGAATTGCCACAGACGTTTAAAGTCCAAGTAGTTCACATTTGGAATAGCTCTATTGGGAATTACCACCGATCATCCGGCTATTATTCAACCAAATTATCCCCTGCCAACGAATTGTGGGAGCTTACTCATTCAACTCTTTGCCGCGAGCTGGGAGTTTTCTCACTCGGCGATATGGGCGCGAGGCCTGACTCCCAGTGCGTCCAATTCTTGCTAGGAAGTGAAACCGACGGAGCCCTTGATATAATTGAGTTCTCATTCAAGGTCATTGATCGGTTTGCACGAAGATTTCAACCCTACCAAATGCAAGAAGCGAAGATCACTCAGACAGCCGAGGACGCGATTGAGGAGCTGAATCAGCGGTTTCGAGAACACGGTATAGGATACCAATAGGTCAAAGGCGAACTTCTCCGCATTGATTCCCAATTTATTCACGCGGAGGCTGTCAAACCAGCACTTTCGCTTCTCAATCATGCGGGCTTCGATGGTCCTGCGGACGAATTCATGCGCGCATTCGAGCACTATCGGCACGGGCGACTTAAGGAGTCCGTTGCTGAGGCCTTGAAATCGTTCGAGAGCACCATGAAGGCCATTTGCAAGGCGCGCAATTGGGCGCACTCGCCAAACGCGACGGCGAAACCGTTGATGGACACGCTATTTAAGAATGGGCTAATTCCACCAGAGCTAGAAGGTCACTTTGCGGGTCTGCGGGCCGCGATGGAATCGGGGCTTCCGACGATCAGCAACCGCACTAGCCGTCACGGGCAGGGCCCCGATCCGGTAATGCTCCCTCCGCACATTGCCGCGTATGCGTTACATTTGGCGGCGTCCAATATCGTCATGTTAGTGCAAGCGCATAATGCGTTGAAATGAGACCACTTCATTCACCCGGGGAAAAAATGCCAAAGTTCGCACCGGTCGCTCCCCCGGAGGGGATAGATACATGTACGCCGTGGATTAGCTCATTTTAGGAGATTCTTAATGGCCGGAAGAATTGTATCGCGTACTCGACTGGCAGCTTCTCGCAAGATAGCGGAGTTTGGGGCCTGTCCTCCATGAACGAGGTCGTTCCTCAATGCGGTGAGATTTTCGATTTCACGCTTTGTCTGCGGGGACAGGTCCAAGTCTCGAATGAGATGCCGAAGGGGCTGGCGCAACTGTCCATTACGGGCCCCAATCCGCGATAATGTTTTCTCAAGCGCTATCCACTGATTGAGGAAATACCCAACAGCAGCTTCTGTTTCATCAGGTCCAACGGGTACCCGAAATGCACTTCTGGAAAGAGTTTGCGATATAAGTTGGGAGAGCCTTTCAGCATATGCCTTCGGTTGTGCTGCCAAGATTTTATCGAGGACCACATCGGCAATAGGATTTGCTTCATCTTCTGGGGAGATCCGTTCAAGATAACGGCCCAGCTGAGCCGGGGCATCCTGCTTCAAGTCTCGTAACACGCTAATAAGAACATCTACCCTTCCGATATCAGTAACCGGCATTCCGAGTTTCGTTGCGCGTTGCGCGAGGTAGCTGGCCAGCTCGAACTCGTTCTTAAAAGCGGCATTATCTTTCGACGATCGGCGTTCAATTGCCTTCTGGAGCCTCTCCAAAGCGATTTCACCCGTCAGAACTAGACCGTTAATCTCGTCCAGGATCGCTAACTCATCCTCCGACAGTTCACCCTTTTCTGGCTTGTAAACAAGGTCATGGTCCACCTCGGCCCACGCGTGCATGAGGACCGAAGCTACTTGAATTTCGACGGCGGTGTCAGAATAGCGACTCAGGCCTTCCTGCAGGCCGTCTGGCTTCAGATGTATGAGGTAGTGAGTAGCTACGTACCCGATAAAACGCTTCCCTGGTTTAGGTCTCCTTGTCTCGGGGAATTTCTTTGGCGTACGAACCGACACAAACAGTTCCTTTATTACTCGCTCTACACGATCTCGGTCCGCGGGGAAATATAAGGCAACCCGCACTCCCGCGAGATCCTTGATGTCCTTGTAGATCGCTTTGAAGTTTTTATAGAGCGTTTTCTTGTTACGTTTTACCAATTTCTGCTGCAGGCGATCGGGGCGTTTGGCTCGCGACGTGACCATTGCACGCACACCATGGGAGAGTAACGCGAATTCGAGCTTCTGCTGGACGGTTCTAGAGAGTTCCGCAAAAAAATCGAATTCACGATTATAGTGTGTCAGAAAATCTTCGATTATATTCATGAGCACCAAAGCTTCACATGCAAATATACCGGAAGGATATACGTTTGCCTCAATAGAAATGGCGGCTGGCCCGGGCTTTGCGGGATTTTGTATCTGCGGGTGCCTAGTCCTTCGGTTTTGGAAGGGTGGGGCTTTTATCCGGCTATCGCGCGCAGTTTCACCGGCGCCCTCAGGGACAGCCAGCCCCTCGCGTGGGCTCGGGATAAAGAGCGGCTGTCCTACATGACAAACTGACTGACCTTTCGGCATTCCCGTTTGATATCCATTTGCACAGTTATAGGCTGAATTTGAAGACCGAAAGCGTGATTCTCGCCAGCGGACCAAGGAAATACGTGAGGTGCAAAAAGCATAACTCAACGAAACAGGAAACTTCGAGTGAATACAGCTTCACCGTGTTTTTTGAACCGGCGGCGGAGGGCGGCTACGTGGTTACCTGTCCGGCTCTTCCGGGCTTAGTCACAGAAGGGGATGCTCTGGCGGAGGCGCGAAAAATGGCCCAGGACGCCATTCGCGCCTATCTCGAAAGCCTGCGTAAGGACGGAGAGGCAATTCCGAGCGACCCGAAATTCGTCTCCGACCCGGTAAAAGAAAGGGGCAGAGTCGCGATTCCCGTATGAGCAAGCACCTGCCCGAGACAATTCAAAGAAGGATTGGCATCATGGAAAAGAAATGAGGTCGTAGATTTTGGCATTGTCGAGCTGCAGCGTCCCAGGCCTCTTGGACCGCACGAGTGGAAGCTTCACTCTCCGCCCGGGCTTGCTTCGCTTCTCCTTCAGGACCGATTCCACCCCGCGCAAGATCAATTTCTGGACGGAGTAGCCTACGCTCTCCGCTCGCGCTTTAAGCCGACGGTAAACT
>Ga0302325_10034098_pt1 | contig 10414 bp, 6 predicted proteins | sample Palsa_T0_2_FD_201948 | JGI IMG/M metagenome (GOLD analysis project Ga0302325, IMG submission 201948) | Peat permafrost microbial communities from Stordalen Mire near Abisko, Sweden - Palsa_T0_2 | ecosystem: Environmental > Terrestrial > Soil > Palsa > Peat permafrost | place: Sweden: Abisko...
ACCGAATGATTTTGGCGCGATACACGCGGGCGGGATTGCCGATCTTGTCCTGCTCAAGGCGAACCCCTTGGACGATATCGCGAATACGCTCAAAATCGCGGGAGTCGTGGCGGATGGACACTACATCTCACAACAGGATCTCGATCAACTGCGCACTAGACTTAAGCAACTCGCAGCTGCCAGGTAGTGTTGGAGGCAAGAGGAATACGAGAGGGCGGCGTTTTTCGCTGCCCTCAGGTGCTTTGCCTATCTAGAAGTTCGGTATGCTCCCCGGTAATGTATAGCGAACGTCGAAGTAAATCGTATTGTCGTGCGTCGCCCGGGGCGCACCCACGGCGATGACCCAAGGATTGCGCGTTGCATATTCGTATTGGCCAATCAGGCTGATCGCACCATAGCGCGGATTCTTCCAGACAGTCTGGTTAAAGCCAAAGGTAGCTTCTTGAATGGTCCGGTTCTGACTGTTGGCGGAACCCGCGTAGCCATAACCGACGGGCTTTCCGGTAGTGTCGATCGCCACGTCCCGATCAATGAGAATGCCGCCGTAATAAGCAAACAACAAGGTCTTCTTCAGGGTAGCTTCGAAACCGTCCACCGTACCGCCGGCATGCACCGGGCTGAGACTGCCGTTCGAACGGACAATCACGTCGGGGGCCTGACCGAAGAGATAACGGCCGTCGCCGTCGGTCCAAAAGTTGGTAGTAATCAGGCGGAGGTGCTTGACAACTTCGACATTGAGGCCGGCCTGGATGCCCGCGCCCGTTGCGCTGAAGTGCTGGCCGGCGCCCAGAGCCGCACCGGTGTTGGGATTCCAGATTTTGAACTGGCTGGTAATGCCCGCCACTTCAAAGTGAAAGCGGGACGTCGGATCGATGGCGATTTTGGCAATGATGTCGGGCGCCACGGTGGGCGTCGTTAAGACCGTGTTAGCGGTTCCAATGGTGCCACCGTTGTCAAGCTGAGTGGCTGCGAGCCCAGTGAGCGCGGCCGGTAAAATGGCTGCGCCGCCACCCGCCGATCCTCCCATGTACTGGTCGGGATTTTCGAATGAGACGCCAAATGTCACTTTGTCGCTCGGATGGAGCAGGACGCGAACGCCCGGCTGGCGCGTCCAGGTGAGGCCGGCCATGTAGTTTACGTCCATGACCTGCGAATAGAAGAGGTCGCCCGGCAGCGGCGAGATTCCGTTCCGGTTAGGCGTGAGCATGCTCCAGCTTTGTCCCGCCAGAAACTCGACTTTTCCTTTTCGCACGTCGAGCCAAAAGAGGCGGAGCCGCGGCACAAACGCGCCGTTGGTGACACCGATATTGGTTGCGCCGCTGGTACCGAGGAAATCAAACTCGTTGTAGCCGATGAAATGGGTTCCCAGCCAATCGCCATCTACGCGGAAGCCGATGCGCGAGTTCTGCGGCGAAAAGCGGAATTCGGAGTTCTTGGCGTTCGTCGTGTTGTTGTACGGAATGCTGCCGAAATTTGTACCGATGCTCGAGCCGGCGTTCTTATCGCGCCACAACCCCGTGAGATCCATGAACCCGATCGGTACAATGCAAGTGCCGCCGAGGCGGATAAATGTGGGCGAGGGATTATCGCCTTCGCAGGGATTTTGCGAGCCGCCCGTGCTTGTTTTTTGCGGTTCTGGATTCGCCAGCGAATCGGGCCTGCCGCCTAATCCCAGTGCCGGCACGAGTCTCACCGGCGCCGCCACGTTCGTGGTGGAAGCGGCCGCCAGGGCCGTTCCGTCGTTTGTCTTCGCCACCGGCTGAACGGCCGGCTGCGTGGCGGCGGTGGTCTGCAGAGCGCGTTCCAGCAGTTTTTGTTGTTCATCCACCGCTTGCTGCAACTTCTTGATTTGCGCTTGCTGTTCTGAAATTCGTGCCTTTAGCGAATCCAAATCGCTCGCGGTGGCACCCGCCGCGTCCGTGGTTGTGTTCTGAGCGAACAAAGAGGTCACCCCGAAGCCCACCAGGAGGATTGTACTCAATGCAAAACTTTTCCTCATATGCTCCTTAATTCAACTGAAAGTTCCGAAAACTTTCCCCACGTTACAGGAGCATCGTTACATTCACATTAACGTTTTGTTACGACTCCGCGTTCTCCGCTCGCCATAGTCCCATCGAAAGTAAACTAGGAGTGAACCCATGCCCGAACGCCCGTTCGTCCACCTGCACTGTCATACGGATTACTCCTTGCTCGATGGCGCCTGCGACATTAAGAAGCTCATGTCGGTAGCCGAGCGGCAGAAAATGCCCGCCCTTGCCATGACCGATCACGGAAATCTGTTTGGCGCCGTGGAGTTCTATAGCGAAGCGGAAGCTCATGGGATTCTTCCCGTGATCGGCTGCGAAGTTTACGTCTCGCAACAGGGTCACAAAACCAAGTCCGATTCCGACCGTTACAACCATCTCATCTTGCTGGCCGAGACCCAGGAGGGTTACAAGAATTTAATCAACCTGGTTTCCACTGGCTATCTCGACGGCTTTTACTACAAACCACGTATAGATAAGGACCTGTTGGCGCGCCATGCCAAAGGTCTTATCGGCATGTCGGCCTGCCTCCGCGGCGATGTGAACGAAGCATTAATGGCCGACAAATACGAGGAAGCGCGCCGCTTGTCGAGCGAATATAACGATCTGTTCGGGAAGAATAACTTTTTCCTGGAATTGCAAGATCATGGGTTGGAGCAGGACAAAGTGGTGATGCCGGCTGTATGCCGCTTGTCGAAGGAAACCGGCATTCCCCTCGTTGCCACCAACGACGCTCATTATCTGGAGAGCGGCGACGTGCGGGCTCACGAAATTTTGCTCTGCATCCAAACGGGCAAGACGATGAAAGACGAGAACCGGATGCGGTTCTCCACGCCCGAATTTTATGTCAAATCGCGGGCCGAGATGATGAAGCTGTTTGGTGAAGTGGAACACGCGCTCGACCGCACGTGGGATATCGCCCAACGGTGCCACGTGAAGCTGGAGAAAGTGAAGGATCCGTTCCCGCGCTTCGACGTCCCAGCGGGTCAAACGCTTGATAGCTATTTCGCCCTTGTGGCTCGCGAAGGTTTTGAAAAACGCCGTCCGCGCCTAGAAGCGCTCTCCCAACAGGGCCGCCTGAAACACAGCTTGCCGGAATATCTGGAGCGCCTGGATTTTGAAATTCGCATGATCCAGCAGATGCAATTCCCCGGTTATCTGCTCATCGTTTGGGATTTCATTCGATTTTCAAAACAAAAAGGAATTCCGGTGGGACCGGGCCGCGGTTCGGCCGCCGGCAGCCTGGTTAGCTATGCGATGGAGATTACCGATATCGATCCGCTCGAATACGGTTTGCTCTTTGAACGCTTCCTGAATCCGGAACGGATAAGCATGCCCGATATCGACGTGGATTTCTGCACCAACCGGCGCGGCGAGGTGATTCAGTACGTCACCGAAAAGTATGGCCGCGAACAAGTGGCGCAGATCATCACCTTCGGGACGCTGGCCGCGAAAGCCGCTATTAAGGACGTGGGCCGCGTCCTCGATATGACGTTCGCGGAAGTGGATCGCATTTCGAAGCTTGTTCCCAAAACGCTGAATATCAAGCTCGAACAAGCCATTGAAGATCCGGAGCTGAAAGCAGTTGCTTCCAAGGAACCGCGCGTCAAAGAAGTTCTCGATATCAGCATGAAGCTCGAAGGCGTCTGCCGCAACGCGGGGATGCACGCGGCGGGCGTAGTGATTTCCTCTGTGCCGCTGCGCGAGCTCGTCCCTCTTTTCGTCACCAACAAACAGGAAATTGTGACGCAGTACGACATGCTCGGGCTGGAAAAGCTCGGCCTGTTGAAGATGGACTTCCTGGGCCTGACGACTCTCACGATTATCGAAGAAGCCATGAAGCTGATCCAGAAATATCGCGGTGAGAAAATTGTCATCGAAGAGTTGCCGCTCGACGACGAACTCACATACAAGAAAATTTTCTCGAACGCTTTCACCAGCGGCGTCTTTCAGTTTGAATCGTCCGGCATGCAGGACGTGCTGCGCCGTTATCAGCCCAACCGGATTGAAGACTTATGCGCTTTGAACGCACTCTATCGCCCGGGTCCCATTCAGGGCGGCATGATTCCAGATTTCATCGACCGCAAGCATGGCCGCAAGCCCGTTGTTTACGACGTGCCGGAACTAGAGCCCATTCTTTCGGAGACTTACGGCGTCATCCTCTACCAAGAACAGGTGATGCAGATTTCGAATACGCTGGCCGGTTATTCGCTGGGTGACGCCGACATTTTGCGCCGCGCTATGGGGAAGAAAAAGGCGGATGAAATGGCGAAGCAGCGCGAACGCTTCATCACGGGCGCAACCGCTCGCGGATTGCCCGCAAAAAAAGTAGCCAAGATTTTCGATCTGATGGAGCAGTTCGCCGGTTATGGCTTTAATAAGTCGCACTCGGCCGCCTATGCTTACCTCGCCTACGTCACGGCGTATCTCAAGGCGCATTATTCGGTGGAGTTCATGTCCGCGCTCCTCACTTCGGAATCCGGCAACACCGACAAAATCGTAAAATACATCAATGAGTGCAAAGAAATGGGCATTCGCGTATTGCCGCCGGAAGTCAACCAGAGCGATTTGAACTTTACGCCGGCCGGAGAGGCCATCCGCTTCGGTCTGGGAGCGGTAAAGAATGTTGGGCAAGGCGCAGTGGAAGCGATCGTGAAAGCGCGCGAAGAGGGCGGCGCCTTTACTTCTATTTACAAATTCTGCGAGCGCATTAATCTGGGCAATGTGAATTCGCGTGTGATTGAAAGCCTGGTTAAGGCGGGCGCGCTGGATTCTACCGGTGCCAATCGTGCTCAGCTCACGGAGGCGATTCCACGCGCCATTGAATCCGGCACCCGTGCCTCACGCGACCGCGAAATGGGTCAGCACGGCCTGTTCGGATTCGCGGAAGACGAGCTGGCGAGCGAATATCCCCTCGCCAGACTGCCCGACTGGACCATGGAACAGAAGCTCGCCGGTGAAAAAGAAGTGCTCGGCATTTACGTTTCCGGTCATCCGCTGGATCGATTCAAAGACAAGGTCGCTGACTTGGCTACGCATTTCACCGACAAGCTCGAAGATTTGGAGAAGGGTACGCCGGTAGCCTTGTGTGGCATGCTGACGGGAATTCTGCGCAAGACAAATCGCGAGGGCAAGTATTGGGCTTCGATGAAACTGGACGACGGCCGTGGCACTGTCGACGCTATGGTCTTCGCCAACCGCTATGAAGAGTTGTTGGGCGCTCTACGCGAAGATGGCGCGGTTTTCGCGCGCGCGTCGGTGCTCACCGAAGAAGGCGCTCCGCCTAAGCTCTCAATTCAGGAAATGGTGGCGTTGGAAGAGGCGCGGCTCGACCTTCCTTCGTTGATTTCGATTCGCGTGTGGCTGAAGGACGAGGCGTCTGTGGGAAAAGCCGACGCCTTGAACGAACTCTTTGGGCGCAAGCACGGTTCGACAGAGGTGCGCTTGCGTCTGGAAAAGCCGCGCGACTTTTCAGTGGTGATGGACGTGACAAGCAAGGTGCGCCCCGACCGCGAATTCCGCGCCGAACTGGAAAAAATCTGCGGCCCCGAAGCTCTGGAAATACTGGCAAGCTAACCTAGTGGCTGACGAACGAATGCCTGGCGACGAAGAAGAACAAGAACCACTCGCGCACCATGCCGAGCACCAGCGGCAGCCGGAACATGACGACCCGTCGGTAGCTTTGAGCTGGCAGCGCGTGCAACTCGCCCGCCACCCCAAACGCCCACACTCGCGCGATTATATTCAGGCCATCTTTACCAACTTTTCCGAAATTCATGGAGACCGCACTTTCGGCGACGATAAGTCGATTCTGGCGGGCATGGCCTTCTTTGACAGCAAGCCGGTGATGGTGGTTGGCCATCAAAAAGGCCGCGATACCAAAGAGAAGCTGCTGCGCAATTTCGGCATGCCGAAGCCGGAAGGTTATCGCAAAGCCATCCGTGTCATGCAACTGGCCGCCAAATTCCGGCGCCCGAGTATTACGCTCATCGATACGCCAGGTGCGTATCCGGGCATCGACGGTGAAGAGCGGGGGCAGGCCGAAGCGATCGCTTACAATCTGCGCGAAATGTCGCGCTTGCATTGTCCCATCGTGAGTGTGGTCATCGGCGAAGGCGGCAGCGGCGGGGCGTTAGGGATTGGCGTCGCCAACCGGGTGTATATGTTGGAGAACGCCTACTACAGTGTGATCTCGCCTGAAAGTTGCGCGGCTATTATCTACCGCGATTCCAGAAAAGCGCCCGAGGCGTCCGCGGCTTTGCGAATGACGGCGGACGATCTGCTTTCCATTGGTCTGATCGACGGCATCGTGGCTGAACCTCCCGGCGGCGCGCACCTCGATCCCGTGGCTGCGGCCAACGCTTTACGGGCGACTCTTTGTGAAGCGCTGGCAGAGCTGTCCGGTCACTCGCCTGAAGTTCTGGTGAAAGAACGCTTCGCTAAATTCCGCGCGATGGGCAGTCATTTCCACGAAGGTGTGCTCTGAACAGGATCGGACTGGTTATCGGGCTCTTTGTGGTTGCGTTTCTCGCGCTGTTGGCGTATTCCACTTTGCATGGGCCGCGCTTTCGCGTGGAAGTGTGCATGACGTTCAACGGGCAAACGACCTGTAAAACGGTGAATGCCAAGAGCCAGGATGCGGCCGTGCGGTCTGCCACGGAGAATGCGTGCGCGGATATTTCGTCAGGAGTGGACGATACGATTCGCTGCCAGAACACGGAGCCGAAGAGTGTCAGGTGGTTGAAGAAGGCGGAATAGACGTAAGCCGTGAGACTCAGAGCTTCAGTACGCTCGCTTCCTTTCGCCTCTCGCGGCTGCGTTTGTCTTCCGGAAGAAATTCCTTTTTGTCGGCTTGCATGATTTGCGCTTCCAGCGCTTGAAGATCGTAGAACAGGCTCGCCGCGCTGGGCTCAGGATGCACATCGAGCGCCCATTGGTGGCACCATTCCATGCTCAAGCCAAACAAGTGAGCGCGATGGCGCAGAGTGCTCCATGCAAAAGAAGGGTTGAGCCAGGGCGATGGCCGGGTCGGCCGAAAACCAAACGGGCCGGTAATCCGCATCAGGACTTCGCCCAATCGGTGAGTCGGCCCCGCCTTTTCAACCAATCTGAATTGGCCGCATAGGCTGAGCGCAGCTTCTTTTTCTAAGCCCGATATGTACCACTGCGCGCCGCAAAGCTGGGTGGAAGCGTGCGCCGCCTGAAAATAACCGGCCAGGGCAGTCTCCGCGTCGACCTTCTGAAAAGCCCGCACGAAGAACGCAAACCATTCAGCGCCCAAGACGATACAGATGCGTACCAGCGCAACCAGACCGCAACGCAGCAGTGCCAGAACTGGATGGGCGGCGGTTCGCGAGAACCAACTCCAATCGTCCTTGGCAGCTTCTACATCTTCCGCGGTGGCTACAGCGCCCGCCACTCGTTCCCGGAATTCCAGTTGCACATCGCCCTTCTTGCCTTTGAGCGCCGCTATTCCGACCGCTACGCGCGCCTCAAATTCCGCATGATTGAGCAACCGGCATGTGGGAAGCGGCAGATACAGGGCACCGCCATCGATCTCGCCGTCCCAGCACGTCACAGTCTCAGGAGTGGCAAAAAACTCGGGCTCCCTTCCCACAAGAATATTGTTTGGCAGGTTCACCTCAAGCGCGTCGCACAACCGGAGGAGGCATTCCTCAAGGGCGGGATGCTCGTGCAGATGCAGAAGAACCGAGTGCGAACGACGGGTCGAGTCGATTCTCATCCCAACACCGCTATGCAAAAGAATGATCAGGCCCCAGAGTCCTCCAAAAGCAATTCCCGCTGAGATAAACCAGCCGTCGTCTCCACCTGAAACAACCACCGCCGCCGCCAGCACCGCCGATTCCAGAAAGACCACGATCGCTCCCAAGCCGACCGCTACATAAAGGCCAGGGCGAAAGATCGCAAGCATCTTGCGCGCGTCGTTACGCAGGCTGTGGGCCGTGATTGAGACTGCAATCGGATAGAGAAGTCCTACGCCGACCACGCTCGCTAAGACAATATCTACGGGCCCAATCCACGCGGACCGGGCGCTCGTTTCGCGGCCGGCATCGAGCAAGATGAGCCAGGCGATGGCCGGCTGGATCAGCAGCAGAACCGGCAGCTTCCACTGTTGCGAAACCAATCGAGAATTTGCTTGAAAAGGCTTCCGCATGCCACTTTACGCACTTACGCCTGCTCCACGGCTGGTGTGTCTTCCCTTCCGACATAGTGCGCATTGTACCCGGATCGTTGTATTCAGTTGCGGTTTTTTCGATGGGACGTCCCAGCTGTCAAGTCGATCAGGCGCTCCTGGATTCAGCCCAATTTTTCTGAAATCTCTTCTTAGCGCGGAACAAGATCATGCGGAGTTGATCACGAGTCAGTTGATGCTTCTCGCAGACTGCTTCACGAGTTTGATCGGTGTAGAAAAGATCGACGAGAATGGCGCGATCGCGGCGGCTAAGCGTCGCCAGCGCCTTTTTTACTTTTTCGGCCGATTCGCGTTCAAGAACCCGGTCTTCCGGGGTTTCCATTGATTTCGGAATTGTACTATGGGCGCGGGCGAGCGGCTCGGACGCTGCGGACCGAATGGCCATAGCTTGAAAATTCGCGCAGATTCCATGGATGTACGCGGGCAGGTGAGCCGCATTCTGCGGTGCGCCTTGCAGGATGTTTTGGACCGCGGCCGACATAGTCTTATCGACCAGTTCGTCTTCCAGTGGCCGGCTAAATTTACCCCGAAGCTTCGCGCGGACGAGCCGCCGGAAGTAATGATCGAAGTGTCTTACGGTCTCGTCATCGCCCGTTCGTAAGCGCGCCAGATATCCTTCGTCAAACGTGGTCCCTAGGCGCACACCTTCAACGGCTGCAACGGGGCCCGAAATATACGTTTCACCGGAACTGAGTTGCTGCCCGCTAGACCCGCTAACCTGTTGGCCCTTCGAAATCGTCTTTGGTTTCTCGCCTTGTCCTTGCCCCCAGAACCAATCTTCGAATCTTGCCACAGGTGATCTTCGCTGGGTGGCAGCACCCATGATAAGTCGAGCCAACTCCACGTCTTCCGCCCGGCCGGGACCATTCAAAAGATTTCTTTCGAATCTATCGAGCTTGCGCCCGGATAACTCGCCTCGAACGTATTCGTCGGTCAGCCCCGCTTGAATCGCTTCCACCCGTTCGAACAGTTCGTCGTCGTCCAGGCACGCCTGCTCAAGCTCCATCGCCTCCTCTTCAGATAGTTCCCCAAGGAGGTACCGAGTCAGAAATTCTTGGTCTCTGGGCTCGCTCTTCACGACAAGATCGCTCCTCTGCCTAACAGTACCAATAATTCGGTTTCCATTACATCTCCCACTGCTGCATGCACTTCCGCTGGCACTTGCCCAACGAAGTCCGGATGTCGAACGCTCGTTTGTAGAGCGCGTTCTGGGTAAGACCGAGTTTCTCGCTCAACCTGTTCCTATCGGCGGAATGCGGACGTTGGTAGTACTGGAGCATCAGCTCCCGACGCTGCTCGGGTAAGGCGGCCAGGCAGGTTTCGTAGCATCTCGTGCGCCTCTTATCTTCCGTTTCATTCACGCGCACCGCAGCTGCGGGAGGAGCCGTTCGCACCTGAATTTCCTTTCTGACCCATTCTTTCCAAACATTAAGCGCAGTCCCGTAGACGCACGCATTCAAGTTTCCTATTTCTTCTCCCTGCCCAATTTTTCGCGCGGTCCGGTTGATTGCTATATCAAAGAGATCCTCCGGGCAATAACAGCCGCGCCGGGCGACGAACAGTACAATTTTCCGCCTTAGCAACTCGTACTTCAACCCCGCTTTTTCGGGATCGGCGTCCAGCTTCGCAAGGAGCATGTTGAAGGCCGCTTGCGTCAATTCCCACTCGCCCATTTTCGTTGGCCGATGGCTGGCCTCTCTCTCCCTTCGCTTGTCCCTGCGCTCGCCGACCTGTAGTCGGGTTCTAAAAGATGGCAAGCAAATTCTATCCTTTTCGTTGTTCGGATCTGGGAGTTCGTCAAAAAAATTTTGTGAACGCACGTAAGTTCTCCGCCGAATTATCACTAGCAGTGACGGCATTTTGTCGAAGCTCAACCCGACGCGTTGGCAATGTCGATTATTGAAGAAAACGAAAGAACCATGACCCCGACCCTTTCACACATTTGGAACGAATCCGATTTGGAAAAATCGTCAGCGGAAGAATTCGCTGGCGAATTGAAGCAGTCCGGACCCCCGGGCAATCTCGCGGTTACCGAAGAACTCAGCGAGGAGATCTCTACTTCAACCGCAGATTCCGCAGCCGCAATGTTCGATGACGCCTATCTAGCGCGCCTCCGCAGCGGCGATGACGAGACAGCCAGGCACTTCGATCATTACTTCCGGCGGCGCGTCCGCGC
>Ga0302325_10034104_pt1 | contig 10413 bp, 7 predicted proteins | sample Palsa_T0_2_FD_201948 | JGI IMG/M metagenome (GOLD analysis project Ga0302325, IMG submission 201948) | Peat permafrost microbial communities from Stordalen Mire near Abisko, Sweden - Palsa_T0_2 | ecosystem: Environmental > Terrestrial > Soil > Palsa > Peat permafrost | place: Sweden: Abisko...
GCCACTAAGAGGTCCCATCGCAGAATCAAAGTACCCCGCAGTGTGTGGTGTCGTGACGTCGCGGATAAAGACGGCGAGCACTTTTCCTGGATTCGCAAGAACGACATCTGTATACACCTCGAGATCTGCTTCTCCGCTGTCGCCAATAAGGATGAACTTTCGGTCTGGAAAGTCTCTAATAATTCTCTCAAGGGTCCCTTTCTTTCTCTCAGCCACCGGTTCGAAGATTCCTTGAAGCATTCCGCTGTACTGCTTCAAGTGGTATGATCCTGGAGGTAGGCCTGCCAAGGAAAAAAAGCTTGCTAAGACTGGGAAGAGTTGCCATGGCGAGTTAGACACGTAGTGGACTCTACAGCCCATGTCATACATCGTATTATACCATTCTTTGACGCCATCAATGGTGAGATCACCGAGGTCTCGAATAAAGGCGTTTCTAAATATCTCTCGAGCTCCACTTCCAATAGAGGAATGCTTTATTGTATCATCAACGTCACTGATGACACTGACTCCTGCTGGTTCGGTAATTTTGACCTCTTCAGTAGCCGAGAGTTGCTCGGAAGCCAAAACTCTGACGTGAGTAGGCACGAATTCAAGAGCTGCCCGCATAGTAAAGTGGCCAGCTTCGTTCGTCATGACAGTTCGAGACACAGAAGTCTGCTCATCATAGAAAAACACTGTGACCGGCGAAGAAATCAATGGATTCGTCAGAAATGGTCTCAAACGAGCCATCAAATGTGTATTCGCAGTCAATAACTCTTGCGGTGACATATCAGAAGGCTGATTCCAAGAAGCTCGTTTGTGTAGATGTCCCGGACCAGGAGAATCATCTATTCGTGATGGAGTGTGTGATCCAGATCTTCCCCTTTCTCCATAGATGCTCTCCGTGTCTGAGTCGTACTGTGGCCTCTCGCTATAACCGCCTTCAGCGGCAACTTGTTGTTCCCCCTGGCCCTTCCTTAAAATCTGTTCTGCTTCCTGTGCAATACTCTCCTCCTCTCGACGAGCCTCATGTTCCTTGTGCCGTGCTCTTAAAGATGTAGCTGATTCTGGGCTTTCAGCTCTACTCGGAGGCTTCGGTGCAGGTATCCCACTCAGTTGTCGAGCAAGTCCAATTAAGAGTCTATTCTTCCTCGTCATTGGACCCCTATGTGGAGAGTAGATCCAGCCTCGAACATCCACATCCACAATAGCCCTATCATCCTCGAACTTCTGCCATTCTCTTGCCCAATACTCGGCGTCGCCAAGGGCATCTTCATTTTCATTAGTAGCCAATTGTGCGTCCGGATTTGGAGCTTCCTTGGTGTGTCTTTTCGCATATGATGGGAAGAGAATGAGCTGCTCATCGCCGTGGGAGGCGATAGCAGCATCCGGGAACGCTCCAGGTATACTGACAGAGTCATCGTCAAAGTCTCCGTTGCTCGAGCCCCATTTTTCCTGGTATGATTGTTGATACGATTGTCCAATTTCCTTCGCAGCCTGTAAATATCCAGCAAGCTTTTTTCGCCGTGCCCCTCGTTCCCGGCCTTCACCCCCCAGGCTGGTCGAAGAACCAGACATGGTCACCTCTCTTGAAATCGTAGGCTCATTGTCTTGGATCTGGTGGCCAAATATCCTACGGCTTCGCCTCCGAACTATGTCAAGAATACGTTTTCCTGAAGCCTTCCTCTCCTGATGCTTGTTGTGACGATGTACAATGTAGTTGTAGATGCGGGACTGGGCTCGAAGCTTGTATTTGGGTAATGTATCGTAACGGAAGCTCGTAAGCTTTTCGCGCGCGCTTTGCCGAGGGTGAGGAAATAGGTATCGAAATAGACTCTGGCGATGATAAAGTTGGCCAGTGGCTCTTGGGCGCAGAGGCGGAGGAGCCACTTTCGGTGATGTGGTAAGGCTGCAGGTTGAAGATGGGGATTGTGGCGGTTAAGAAGCTGAGGACTGGGGTCAGCGACAGTCGCAAGGCTCCAAGGTTTGAGACTTCGTGGAATAGCGGGAATGGGAAGGAGTTGCTTTAAAGTTTACCGTGTGAACGCTTTGGGGAGGAAAAGAATCTCTGAGCTTCAGCGTAGACCTGCCAAGGAATTTCAACTCGAAATCGCTCTCCCCTTTCTCCAAGACCTCGCTTGAGACTGACGTGTGACGTAAGGTAACTCTGCTTGTGCAGGCACATGTCGCAGGCTGAAGAAAAGATACAATTTACATTACACGGTTTGCAATAAATATCTCTGTATCAAAAGTCGGATCTCTACTGAGAAGTTTCTTCTTTGTCATATTTGAATTCGGGCTCCTTGGTCTGTTAATATGCAAATGCCAGTCAGTCATCTTTCAGTCACCAAAAGGCTTCTTTCGCAAAAGCCTCGCCTGTTGACAGGGGTTTGTCACGTTCAAAACACCTGGAAGATGGGGGTCCTACAGAAGGCTGCGAATACTTCGAGACCGTGGTCCCGTAATGCAAATTGTATTGGTCGCTAGATACACCTGCTTGCGCCATTCTAAAGACCTTCATTCGCCAGCCCCAATGTGTCAAGATGCTCCCTGAAGCTCTCTACAAACGCCATGCTCAGAAAACTGACCTCAAGTCCCTCTGGGAAGATAACCCGTGCCTGTATATCAAGTTCTTTTTTGTCACGAGACTCCTCCGTGCATGAAAATGGTGGGCGGGAGGCTGAAATATCACTTAGCCAAATTTTGATTTTGTGCTGCTTTTGTTAGTATTCTTACGATTCGGAAAGTCGCATTGAATAAAATGCTTTGTTAGCCGTCGGATCGGTTTACACTCGGGGTTTCTGTGAGCGGAGGATGCTGAAGCCCTATCGTTAGATGCCGGGCAATCCGGGGAGGGAGGAAGAAAGTTGGGTGATTTCGCACAGAATTGATTATCCAGCCGCAACAACTGAGGTTTGCTGTCTCTTTGCTGGTGCCTGGTTCGTGTCCTAATCGCGTCAGCGTTGCAGTACGAAACGGATTGTCGGGGTCTATTCGAATGCATTGATTCTCGTGCCCGACGGCAAACCCGATCGACAACGCAGCAGGTCACATACTTCAGTTGCAGAACGTTTCTTTGCGGCCCCGTTTGGTGCTTTCTTCTTTTGTTTGCGGGCGGGCTTCACTTCGCCTTCTTCAAATAAGTCGTCGGGTAGGTCCGAGCTATTTGATAGTCAGTAAGCAGAAAGAACACTCCGAAGGCCAACAGCTGCTTTACTCACTTTCGAGTGTGTATGATAGTAATTGCGTTCGACTCACGATCATACTTGTCCCAGATAAAGCATTGCTCATTCCTGAATCTACTTACAAGCACTTCAAGGTCAAGGGATTTGACGCCTAGACAAATTAGCAGATGGGCGGCACACGAAGGCGCGTAGGCCGAGGCGGAGGAGGCGGAAAAGGGAAGTCGAGTCCCTTGTAACGAGTAGCGATTCGGGGCATATAGAATCTTCATGGGGGACCAACTAAATACGTACCTGGGTGCAGTTCGAGACCAATGTAATGAGTTGTCGTGTACACCATCGTAACATTCGCATCAGTATCTAGCTTCTGCTCTGCGGTTCCCAAATCAGCCTTGGAAGATCCAACCGCCAACCCGTGGCCAGTGGTTGCGGTAGCTATATCTTTGGCCTGGTGCTCGAGACTTCCACCTTTAGCCTTCTCAACTTCTGCCTCATTTTGGCATCTGTGAACTCGTGAATAACCTTTGTTAAATGGGTGCGCCAAAGCAATGGACTGGTGGTCCTCCAATAATTTGACCAGATGTCTGACCCTGGACTCGATGTATCCAGACCATGGAAGGTGTGCTTCATCAGAAGTACTGGCTGTGATGACAGAGAGGTAGTATTTGTAATCGGCGGTAAAGAAAGTATGCTTCGTGAATAGGTCCTTCCACTGGCCTTTTCCATTCATGATTCTTTCTGTAATATCTGAACCACGCTTAAGCTCGTTATGTATGACTTGCATCGTAGATTTCATGACATTGTGAGTCGCACACATAGAAGGATACGCAGGTGTAATCACAGGCATGATGTGGTATCTGTCACCCGGGTAGATCTAACATAGAAATTAAGAACGTTTACCTCCCTGGGAAGCGACATACATACCTTGGGATTCCAGACCTTCAAAGCTCCGATCCTAGTACTGTAATCGATCGGCTTCAGTATCACTGGCATAGGCCAACGCCAGACTTTCAAAATGTTGAAGAATTTGAAAACGACGGTCGAAGCTGTAGCCTTTGGATACAGCTGGCAAATCCGAGCCACTAGAATAGCCCAGACCACACCACCAGGAAATCCGAAAATATTTCCAACGATTGCCCGTCGCGAACTCCATAACTTGATAGCACGAAGGGCGGTTCTGAAAACACCTTGCTCGGGGACGAGACTGAGCATTTCTTCCGCGACCCGAACACCATTCAGCTGACGAACTTCCTGATCGCTTAAGCCTCGCAAAAGATCTGGGGTCGTCATTACTAGGTCTTTCTTAATTTGGTTGTGAATAGCAATCCGGCCAAAGAGCAAGTCGAGATCGACGCCATTGTACTTCAGAGTTATGATAGGTGCAAAGGCATCTGGCTTGAGTGTGAGTTCGGATATTGAGCCTGCAGGTGCCATTTTCTGGAGGATTTCGGGGAATGTGGCGAAGAAATCTTCAATGGTTACGTTCGATGGACAAACGACCAGAGTATCAATATCTGAGCCTGGACCAATTACACCAAGCTTGAAGCTTCCGAAAGTCACTATCTTCCCTCCTAGATTCTTCACAATATTGTCGGCCATGCCCTGAGCCTTGCCAACCTGTCTGACGAACTCTTCCGTGATTTGCTGGAGGGAGTTGAGGACGGCCGATCTAGAATGAAGTATTCATCAGCGGCTTCCTCCACGGCAACAGCGCATTTTGGTGAAGTAGAAGGACTTTATGGAGCATGATCGGCAATATACCTCTTATTGGTTTCTGTGACACTTTCATAATTATTCTGCCGCTTCAGCTCGTCAACGAGAGCAGTGGACGCTTGGAGCTCAGCATCAGTAGGGAGAGCAACTGAAAGAGGGCCTGTTACACCCAACTGCTCCGAGCCTGGAGTCGCCATTGTGATAACCAGGCAGGCAGCGACCTCGGAGGCGAGCAATGCTGAGAAAGAGGAGTATGAACGACGGGGAAAGTTGACGGCGCGTTTGAAGATCGAAGATAACTGGATAGGACTGGGATTGAAATTTAGCGTCAATGACTAATAATCCCTGCCATCGATATCGTCCTTTGTTGCGGTGTATGCGGCCGCATTGTACCTTAAATCTTTTGGAACCCCCTCAAATTGGACCACCGATTCTTAACATCTAAAAGTAACTTGGTGGTGACTAAGTCTCATTGTAAGACACAATGTCGAATGTCGATTGGGAGGGAAATGAGGAAACTCATGGAGATCCTGACGAGCAAAGAGTTCTTTTCGGTGCTCTGGACTCTTTCTAGTAAGCACTGCACTTTCTCTTTCCGTTACTGTTCTGGATGGATTTTTCTTTCTCTTTCTCTTTCTTGTAATGTATAGATTTTGTCTACTCTATATAAGGAGAGTCGTACTTTCGCGTCCTGCGATTTTTTGACTTTAAAGAGCTTGGTAACCACTTGATCTGGTTCACGACGAGTTGCAAACGGATCACTTGCACTAGGGACTTCTCTAGTATGAGTACGGCTTGGCTAACCTTTGCAGTCAGTACGCAAAGGTTGCCCACTTCAATACTACTCATCTGAGAAGGCAATCATTCTATGCACTGCCAAGAGCACACTTGGAACTCCTGGCTTCCCCACCTTTTTCGTACCTGGATACTCTCAACGCTGTGGATGATGCAATCGACAAGAATGCAGAATTGTCTCTTGCAATATGGCAAGCAGGACTTGAATCTTTCGGGATGCCACTGCAACCTGATTCTCCTCAACCAAAATACCCTGACTGGCAGGGAAAGGCAACCTCCCTTGACCTGGAGAAGGCAAGAAGTACTCTACGACAATTCTACCGAGATTGGTCTGAAGAAGGAAAGACAGAGCGCGAAGCTTGTTACCGGCCTGTACTAAAAGCACTTGAGGATGAACGCTTAGCTCGTTCTGGCTCAAGAATGCGAGTACTTGTTCCCGGAGCTGGACTTGCTAGACTCGTTTTTGATTTATGCTGTGCGGGCTTTGACACGGAAGGAAACGAGATCAGTTATCATCAGCTCCTTGCTAGTTCATACATCCTCAACTACTGTAATGACTCCCATGCCCATACTTTGTTCCCATGGGTCCAATCATTCTCGAATCACCGAAACCGTTCCAACCACCTGAAATGTGTTCAAATACCAGATCTACACCCAGGCACCACCTTGAGCAGCATCAAGAATGGGGGAGAAATGAGTATGAGCGCGTCGGACTTCTTACTCTTGTATGGAGATGAACGCCATAAGGACACTTTTGATGCGGTTGCGACGGTGTTCTTTCTTGGTAAGTAATGGAGGAAAGCCCTCAATCTTGTTCCAAAGAGACTTGAGATCTGTTCATGAGAATATCTTGCAACGCTCCTGGAGCACCCAAGCCGAGCATTTGCTGACTCGCTTGATACCCTAGACACTGCACCAAACATCATACGCTACATCGAGGCAATCAAGAACTGTTTACGGCCTGGTGGGTTATTCATCAATGTGGGGCCACTGCTCTGGCATTTCGAGAACAATGCTCCTGGTCAACACGGACATGAAAAGGATTCCGCTTCAGAAAAGAGCCCAGACAGAAGCCCCGACAAAAGCGATGCAAGAGGTAGCTAGGAAGTCTAGTTCAATGTGATTCTCATTAACTATTTACAGGAATTGCAGATCCCGGAGCGGTGGAGCTGACGGATGATGAAGTAGTGGCTTTAATCGAAAAACTTGGGTTCGATATTGAAAAGAGGGAATTTGGAATAACTGCATCCTACATTGGAGATCCTAAAAGCATGTTACAAAATACTTTCAAAGCTAGCCATTGGGTAGCTAGAAAGCGATAGGAATTTGGAATGTTAAAATTAGCGAAGCACAATAGATTCTATACTCTGCTCGCGCTTTCAATTTGACCTCGCTTCTCGATTCTCCATCCCAAAACATCAACCACGTCTCCCTCTACTGTTCCTTACCCCTCAACACCACTACCTTAAGCTTCGTAGAAGCCAGGAAACTTCATTGTGAGTACTCGGAGAAGTGTCACAAAGGTCTCTAGAGTCATTTGAACGTGGTTTCGAGTCCCTTTGAACTCTGCGTTCACCTTCCCTCGAATTCACTTGAAAATACACTTCCCGACAGACAGCCTCACATCATATCTCAGCACAACACCACAATCTTGCAACTCCATGTCACCTCCCAGATCTTTCTGAAACGTTTACAACACTCTCCAGCATCTCTGAGAAACTTTACCAGGCATCTACAACACGCTCCAGACAACTCTGAAAGGTTTGTACATCTTGTATGACTTCGTCACCTCACCTTCAACTTCAAGGCATAAGCTTTTCCAAGACTCAAACAGAACACCTCAGTGAACCCAAGATGGCATCATCATCGCCGCCCAAGATGAAGCAAGGAGAGAAGAAGGCACTGACCAAGCAGATGATGGTCCAGGCTGAAGAATGGAGCCCACCAGATAATTGGACTTGGGACCTCAATTCTATTCCTAAGGACAAAAATTTGGATGATTTCACTGTGGGTGGCCTCGAACTAGCCAAAGAAGTGGGACATGTGACGAAGAAAGATCTCAAGGAATTCCCGTTGGTCTACACAACTGGCGGTGTTGTTAGACAAGATCGGAAGAGTTTTGGTCGGCCTTTCAAGGGTCCTGACGGAAAACATGTCCTTCTTGGTCAGACTTATCTCTCCGGTGGTGAGACCCTTCGAGCTTCGACTTTTTCGGTGAACTCGCTCAAGAGCTCGGAGAAGTTTGAACCTTTCAAGAAAATGCTTTTCACTAAACCTGTCGAGAAGTCGTTAGATCCGGTCAAAACTCTCTCGAAGAAGCGGAAATCAGGCAAAGACAAACAGAAAAGAGTCAGCAAGAGGTCGAAGCACGAGGTTATGGATAACTCAGATGACGACTCAGAGAACTCTAGCGAAAACTCAGATGACGACTCAGATGATGATTCAGAGAACCCCAGCATAGACGCCAGTAACGACTCGGACTGTCCAGAAATTCCTGAGAAAGATGCGGTGAAAGCCTTCAAATTTCGTGTTGCACCAATCGCGGCCGAGGGTGAGGAGCTCAAGCAGCAATTTGAAGAGATGAAGAGTACAGTAGAGCACCAGAAAATTGAGATCACCAAGTTGACAAACGACCTGAATTTGTCTAGATCGTCGCAGGAAGGGGTTTCCACACTTATTTCAGAACTTGTCCAGCGCACCGCTAAACATGGTACCGGCGTCATCCAAGCTACACTGCGAAAAGCAAAAGACTTCTCCGACTTCATCGACGAGAAGTCCAACGGTGCTGGAGACTACTACCTTGAGTTCTTCAAGTCTACTCTGAAAAATGAACTCAAAGATCTCCAACAATACCGCGCAAACATTCAACAAATCGACGACATTGCGAAGAATCCCAATGGCGAGCTTGCTAGAGTTGGGCGAGGCATGGCAGCGGACATGCGGAAAGATCTCGAAGATGAGCGCAAGTCGATCATCAAGACGCTGGAGGAAAGACACAAAGCACTTCTTGAAAAAGAAAAGAAAGACTTGCGGACGAGGCTTGAAGAAGAAGAAGAGCAGGCTGCACGTGAAGAAGCCAATAAGTTGTACAGGGAGAGTCTTCATCAAGCCATCAAAGAGCGACGTGAAGCAGACAGAGCAGCCTATGTCGAAAGAATCAAGGACTGGATGAAAAAGCAGAAGAAATCTAGATCAATCAAGGGAAAGGTGTCACACTACCCGGCATTCAACGCCTCAGAGATTGATGAAATCGACAGCTGGCAAAAAGCCTTCGATTCTGCCAAGGATCGTCGCTTGGACATGATGAATAGACATCTGACCGTAATGAGGGACAACGCTCGCGAAAGAGGTGTGGTCAAAAGCGAGATAGACATGATGAAACGCAACTGGCTTCAAGCTGTTGCTTGGCACAGAAATGTGGTAGCCGACCCCCAGTCCACCGAGGAAGATCGTAATGCTGCTAGAGAAGCTCTCGAGGCGGTGGGCGAAATCGTGGAGGATTAAGCGCGAATTTCTTTACCCAGGTCCGACTTGTCTACAGAGGCTTTCTCTCGAGATCTTGATTTCAGGTTGAGATGTGTGGCGGGCCCTTCTAAATCTTCAAGACGTGCTTTGAGTGCTCGAGGGAAGAAGACTTGGGAGGATGATCATGGATTTCGAAGGTTCTCGACAAAGCTTCTGACATAGTTGAGATAAGATTCGAGAATTCTTCGATGAATCACGGGAAAATATCTTCGGAAAAGACTCGGGGTACTGGAATGCAAAAGTTTTCTCTTATTTCTTTTTTCGGGGGACAACGCTAGAGCTTCATTATGGATTGCTTTACTTCAGAGGAGAATCTACACAGGACTCGAGCTTATCTTTTTTAAGACTTCTTCAACGCCTGCAGAAATCTCTTTTACTTATAACGAGAGGAGCTCTACATTCGGATTTCTTTTCTTTCTTTCTTTTCTGAGCATTCGAGGGTCTTTATCATGAAATGCGAGCGAACTCCTTAGGATCTTCTACAAAGGATATTAAAAGTTTCTCCGAGATGTTCTCGAGGACTTTTGGCCATCATAGTGGGGCCTTCCAGGCCTACAAGAGGGTTTAGAGCAGCTCGTCTCTTAGCAGTTCTCCTTTATGGCGTGGGAGGAGTACAGGATGTCTCAAGGAGGGCTTGACTTAACTTACAGGACAAGATAGATCAATAAAGGCATTTTAAACGAAGAATCTTTCCATGAACTCTAAGATTACTAATGTGGTTTAAGGTATTCTCACTAAGATACATTGAGTGTTCTCAGCCCGAGAAAGCTAGTAGCTATACTGCAAAAAGAGAAAACCTAGCCAGGCTCTTCTTAAACATGAATAGAGAAGGATTGAGTAACGCTGCAATCTGCGAATAAATCGTCCCCCAAACAAGCAAGAATATTCGTCGAAGACCTCTGCGAAGTGCCAGTAACTCTACAACGGGCGCACAGTAGTGGTAGGTATACTGCGCCGAAAAGGGATGTAAAATCGAATCAAAAGAACAGTCTCCTCATAGAGAGCTGGAACAACACAGCAAGTCTTCCTCATATGACTTTTTAAGTCACACGTAGAACTGCTCCATCCTCGCCCCCCATAAACACAGACTTCGCTAATGCATGTCAGAGAGAAGTCTCGTCCTGATCTCCTCCCTCGATAGCATCTTGTATCGTATCATTCTTCAAGTTCTGGCCCTTTCTTTTCCGGAAGCTGAACCAGCACATACATAGACCTCGCC